>Ga0272440_1000222_pt1 | contig 47928 bp, 41 predicted proteins | sample SSMMMBAug17_FD_192440 | JGI IMG/M metagenome (GOLD analysis project Ga0272440, IMG submission 192440) | Marine sediment archaeal communities from Little Sippewissett salt marsh, Falmouth, MA, United States - SSM-MMB-Aug17 | ecosystem: Environmental > Aquatic > Marine > Wetlands > Sediment ...
GATGTTTTTGCCAGAGAAGCAGATCACCGGTGGCTGTGTGAGTGTAAATATACAAAAAGCAAAATGGGCATGAATCAAGTCAAAAAATTGGAACGTGCTGCTGATGCTGTTGTAAAAGAAGCTGTTGAAATGGGTTTAAATACGCCTGAAATTCAATTGTGGCTGGTTTCAACCGGCGGTTTTACTGATAATGTGCTGACATATGCAGGCAAGAATGCGCATATTTATTATTCGGATTATGACCGAATTAATGCGATATTTCGGCTTTATGGAGGGAATTTTAAAATTCCCCTATTTAACAATTAATATAAGCCCCCATTTATAAATTCTGTCAAACAAAGGGGCGTAAGTACTAAGGAATACTCGAAAAATAAATTCCTCATTTACTTATGTGCCAAAAACGTGTAGGGGCGAACCTTGTGTTCGCCCATCGTACATAGGAACGAAAGCGTTATTAGTTTGAGGGCGAACACAAGGTTCGCCCCTACAATGGCTTTACATGATTGAACATTCTTGCCCCAAAAAACGTTATAATCAGAAAAAATCAAATGGGGAACTTATTTTATTCAAAAGGATTCCGAATCATAATTGTCTGATCTCGAGCAGGCCCTACAGAAACCATTACAATGGGGATGCCTGTAATCGCCTCAATTTTTTTCAGATAAAACTGCGTTGCGTCTGGAAGGTCATCAAACTTGCGAATATGGCGAATATCCTCTGTCCATCCTGGAACTGAATCATACACAGGCTCACATGCTGAAAGTACATTCAAATTTGCAGGAAATCCATCAATTTTTGTGCCCTTATAGTTGTAGCCTGTACAAAATTTTATTTTTTCCAGACCTGTGAGTACATCCAGTTTGGTAATTGCCAGAGCGGTAAGACCATTCAATATGGCAGCATTTTTTATCAACACCAAATCCAACCAACCACAACGACGTCGCCGACCGGTTGTTGCACCAAATTCTGCACCTTTTTCTTGAATCTGATCGCCAATTTCATCATTCAACTCTGAAGGAAAGGGTCCCTGTCCAACACGTGTGGTATATGCCTTTACGATGCCCAAAATTTCATGAAGATCATTGGGGCCAACACCCGCTCCAATACTGGCATTGGCTGCAAGGGTACTGGATGATGTTACAAAAGGATAAGTGCCATGATTGATATCTAAATGGGTTCCCTGAGCCCCTTCGAATAGTATGTTTTTGTCAAGCATCTTTGACAGAGCAACAGAGATGTTCGTTACATATGGTTTTAATCTTTTTCCATAGTCCTGATATTCCTGAACAACTGATTCAAGATTACAGGTTGCCATTTTGAGATAATGTTCAATGTAATGATTTTTTTCCTTTAAAATTTTAGTAATGGCGGATTCCAGTAAATCAGGATCACAAAGTTCAACAAATCGAATACCGGTTCGGGCGGCTTTATCTTCATAACAGGGACCAATGCCACGACCTGTTGTGCCAATTTTTGATTTTCCCTTCAGTTGTTCACGCCCCAGGTCAATTACTTTGTGATGCGGCAATATAACATGGGCACGTTCACTGATGAATAATTTTTCGGGCGAGATTTTGATCCCTTTTTGTGCGAAAAAATCAATTTCTTCCAATAACACTTTGGGATCAACCACAAGGCCATTTCCAATCATGCAGATTTTATCCTGAAGAATGCCTGATGGCAGCAAATGGCTGATATACTGTTCGCCATTAACGACCATTGTATGACCGGCATTATTTCCGCCTTGGAAACGAACCACCGCGCTGGCATTTTCAGCCAGCAAGTCGACAATTTTTCCCTTACCTTCATCCCCCCATTGGGTTCCGATAACCACAAGACTTGACATTCCATTCACTCCTATATTCTAAACAGGAAAATAAAAAATTTTCCAAAAAAGTTTTGATCCATTGGATACAGTAATGTATGATATATCCTTTTTTTTTACTATTGTCAATCTTATCTTATCTTAAATGGGTGCAGAAATGATTAAACGTACTGCGAATAAAATTCTGAATCAAGTGTTTGGTTATAAAGAGTTTCGAAAATTACAAGAACCAGTTATTGAAAACATTTGCAAGAAGAATGATAGCCTGGTTATTATGCCCACTGGCGGCGGAAAATCATTGTGTTATCAAATACCGGCTCTCATCTTCGAAGGTCTCACAATTGTTGTTTCTCCCCTGATATCCTTAATGAAAGATCAGGTCGAACAACTTCGTGAATTACGTGTCAATTGTGCAATTCTAAACAGCAGTCTTTCTTATGATGATTATCGAAAAAATATGGGAATGGTAGCTTCAGGCAGTGCCAGATTACTGTATCTCGCGCCAGAAACGCTTTTAAAAGCAAATATTATGGGACTGCTGACTAAAATTTCTGTAGATTGCTTGACCATTGATGAAGCCCATTGTATTTCTGAATGGGGGCATGATTTTCGACCAGAATATCGTCAGTTAATTGCTGTACGCAAACGTTTTCCCGATGCGGTGTGTGTGGCCCTCACTGCAACTGCTACAAGACGTGTTCAAGAGGATATAAAAAAAAATCTGGGCTTTAAAGATGAGAATGAATTTATTGACAGCTATGATCGGAAAAATTTATTTATACGTATTGAGCCAAAAATCAATGCCTTGGATCAGGCCATTCAATTCATTCGCCAATTTCCAGGTCAGTCTGGAATTGTTTACTGCGCAACACGAAAGCAGGTTGATGATTTATTTCTCATTCTTAATACAAAAAATTATTCGGTAAAACCCTATCATGCAGGACTTTCGGAAATGGACCGAAATCGCAATCAAGAACTCTTTATCAAGGATGACATTCAAATTATTGTGGCAACGATCGCTTTTGGAATGGGTATTGATAAGCCCAACGTTCGATTCATCCTTCATTTTGATATGCCCAAAAATATAGAGAGCTATTATCAGGAAATTGGTCGTGCGGGCAGGGATGGCCTTCGTTCACATTGTCTGATGCTTTATGGATATGGGGATATTAAAAAAATTGAATATTTCATTGATCAAAAAAGTCCAAATGAACAAACAGTGGCGCGAAAACATTTACGTGATATCAAACGTTTTGTTGATTTTCTGGAATGCCGCAGAATTCCACTATTGGCTTATTTTGGTGAAAAATATAAACATAAAAACTGTGAAATGTGCGATAATTGCGTGCAAAGCATTGAGGCAAAACAGGATATCACTATTCTGGCGCAAAAATTTTTATCCTGTGTTAAAAGAACAGGGGAGCGGTTTGGCGCATACCATATCATCAGTGTATTGCGCGGTTCCAAAGAACAAAAAGTCCTGCGTTTTAATCATCAGAATCTATCCACATATGGCATTGGTATGGAGCTATCACGAAAGCAATGGAAAGATATATCCTATCAGCTCATTCAGCAAAAACTGATGGTTCAGGACCAGGAACATGGCTCATTGAGTATTACTGACAAAGCCTGGAAAGTCTTTCGCAACGAAGAACACGTTTTAGGGCGTGTATTGGATATTAAAGAAAAAGAAACTGAAATAACAAAAGAAACGCAATTGGAATATGATCGTAATCTGTTCGAAGCCTTAAGGATCAAACGTAAACAATTGGCTGATGATGCTGGCGTACCCCCTTATGTCATTTTTTCCGACAATACATTAATTGAAATGGCAACATTTTTTCCACAAACTTCAAAGAACCTTCTCAAAATTCATGGCGTTGGAGAGGTCCGACTGGAACGTTATGGGAGTATTTTCTTGAAAATCATTCAGCAATACTGTAATGATAAAAAAATTGCTGAAAAGGATTTGTCGGATAATGTTGCCCGGGCATCAAGAATAAAGAAAACCACTGGTGCAAGATCTATTGAAATTGGAAAATTGTTTAATAAAGGACAATCAATTAAATCCATTTCAAATGCATTTTCCATAAAACCAGGAACAGTCATAAATCATTTAAATAACTGTATTTTTGGTGATTTTTCACTGGATATTAAACAGATCACCCAGGCATCACAGTTATCACCTGAAATGCAAAATCGTGTGATGGATTTATTCGATAAGAATGGCACTGAGCGTCTAAAACCCATATTTGACGAACTAAAGGGTGCTGTGAGTTATGATGAATTGCATATCATGCGTATGTATCATTTATGTATGCGTTAAGACTACCGATATAAGATTAAATAAAGGAATATTCGAGTATTCCTATAGACTTTAAGATAAAGATTTTGGCAAGGCGGCGCAAGGAGATAGTACTATAGTACATCGACGAAGCGCCAACGCAGTCCAAAATCTTTATCTTAAAGTCTATAATTAACCAAAGGAAAACACACAATGATTTCAAAATGTGCACAAGAAATCACGCCATTTATTGTCATGGATGTTCTGGAGCGTGCGGATGAAATGTCCCATGAAGGTATTGATATTATTCATCTTGAAGTTGGCGAACCTGATTTTGATATACCTGTATGCGTCAAGGATGCCATCTGCAAGGCGGTTCATGATGGCCAAACATACTATACTCACAGTCTGGGAATGATTGAATTACGTGAATCCATTTGCCAGCATTATTTGGAAAATTATGGCGTCACCATTCATCCAGATCAGGTATTGGTAACATCAGGTACGTCGCCTGCCATGCTCATATTGTTTGCAACCATACTAGAAAAAGGAGATCAGGTTATTTTGTCTGATCCGCATTATGCCTGTTATCCAAACTTTATCAAGTTTGTCAATGGTATGCCATTGACCATTCCTGTGTATGAATCCGACCAGTATGAATTTCAAATAGCACGGGTGCAGGATGCCATCACCGAGAAAACGAAAGCGATCTTTATAAATTCACCATCAAACCCAACAGGAACGCTTTTATCAGAATCATGCCTAAAAGACATTGCACAACTGCCATTGCATGTTGTATCTGATGAAATATATCATGGCTTGGTGTATGAAGGTAAAGAACATTCCATATTGGAATATCGTGATGAAGATGTTTTTGTATTTAATGGTTTTTCAAAACTTTATGCCATGACCGGCCTACGTTTGGGTTATTTAATTGCACCCAAAAAATACATTCGTCCCATGCAGATATTACAACAGAATTTTTTAATTTCTGCCAATTCTATCACGCAAATAGCGGGTATTGTTGCATTGAAAAACGCTGATGCGGACATTAATAAAATGAAAACCATTTACAACAAACGCAGGTTGTTTATGATTAAACGATTGCGCGAGATGGGGTTTCAAATTCCAGTAGAACCGACAGGCGCATTTTATGTATTTGTAAATGCACGCCATTTATCTGATGATTCATATAAACTGGCATTTGAAATATTGGAAAAGGCTCATGTGGGTGTCACGCCTGGAATTGATTTTGGTAAGAATGCAGAAGGGTATCTTCGGTTTTCATATGCCAATTCTATAGAAAACATTGCCATTGGTATGGATCGATTGGAAAATTATCTCAGGTCTATTTAAGAAATAGCCAAATGAACATCAAACGACTGAAAAATCTCTGTCAATTTACGCTGCCAGGCATTATGAATATCGTGAGGTACAACATAAAGGTGCGTACTATTTTGAAATTCTGTTTGATAATTATGATCCAGACCTGTTGCAAGCTCAGTTAAAACAAATTTCTTCTTTTGTTGATCTGTAATTCCAGATGTTTTTGGCAGTCGATCCAACAATCTGGCAGAATAATTATGCGTCCCTTCGATCAGGTGAACCCGCCCCACCTGCATGTAAATAATGGATTTGTTTTTATGGCTGACGTGCGCGTAGGTGGGACGATCTTCAGGAGCATATTGCATTTCGATATAATCAATGGCATCGTTGCTTAAAAATAGACGTGTTTGTAGAATCATTCCGGTCTGATAAAGGCTTTCCAGAAAAGATTTACGTGCGGGAAACATGCGTTGGATGATTTCATTGCCGCTTTGGTTACCAATTTCTTTGAGCAGTTCCAAAAAAACAAGCATATCCATTTGAGATAACCATTTATGCATTTGTTTTTCATAATTTGGAGTCAATCCTGCCCAACCTTTTTGATACAATGCACTTGATTTGGGCATGCGTGGGTCACCCAATAAAGAAAGTATTATTTTACGCCAATTATCAGGCATATTTTTATTTGATGCCTTATCCATCATGCACATAGATATGGTTTGCGCAAGGGTTAATTGATTATCATAAGGCATATTTTTGTTTTTAGGCTCAGTCAGAATGTTAAAGATGGGATCTATCGTCCCCAGGCGCAGTTTTTCGACAGGGGCAACATACACATGATATTTGGCTGCAATAATAAAACGTGCGGTATGATCCCAGGGAATATGATTTTTTTTACAAATATCTTTCAGGTTGAGACCTTCTTTTTTGTATCGTGCCCAAAAGTTTTTCAGGGATGGATCAAACAAGATTTCTTTTTGATCACAGTAAATCTGCATATCCTGGGAAAGCCGCTTTTTGGAACAGATCATTCCCAGTTGATCTTTGATAAATTTACAAAAAAAGTTCAAGTCAGCTATTTGATCATAATAAAAAAAATAGAGCCGAATGAATCCATAAATTTGTGATGGTGAAAGGGTGGATTTAATATGCACGATTTGTTTTAAGTGCTTTTTTGAAATGGGACATTTGGAAATGAATAAGGGATTCGTAGACCAAAGAAAGATCAAAACACGAATATCTGAAGGTGCTGACAGAATGTGTTTGAGTTTTTTTCCAGATTCAACAGCCTCCATCATTTCATGCCGGCGTTGATGAAACCATCGGGCCTGCGGCGGTTGCCCTGAACCCATTTTTTTGAATGTTTCAGTCAATTCCTGAAAAATATGTAAATCAGACCGCCCGGATGTTTCATCAAGGTTAAATGTTAATTGAGGTAATTGCAAATTTATCATTGTATTTGAAATGATCGCTTGCGGATTGCGCCTTTTCTAATGTTATCCCGATGAATGGTTCGTTCATAAAATGAAACATAACCGCTTTGTTTGATCGTTAAAATAGATTGCGATCGGGTGCCATAAAATGGATTATCAATAAAAATGGGTGATAACATTTGCTCCCATTCCATTGATATGCCTGTGCGCGGCAATTGATGGATTTCCGGGTAGAATGTATCGGATAACAATGTAAATATTTGTTTAATATCTATTTCATTATCATGATCCAGACATTTGGATAACATCTGCTTTCCCCTTTGAACCTTCGGCCAGGGGACATCAAAAAAATTATTGCTCAATCCGAACAGGCCTGATGAAATGGTTTGTTCTTCTTTTCTACAATTGGAAAAGTAAATCAGTTCATTCATTGTACCAGCAATCAGGTTAAAACCACTATAGGATTCGGCTACTGTTTGCAGTTCATGGATATAATCTGATGCCGACATATGACCCACCAGAAAATTTTTAACCAAATTTCCCCTGCTCGGAGAATCCTGTTTGATCATGGGAAGGCTTCTGAAATTGGTAAGGGCAGCAAAACGACCGGTTCGCGTGATCCCCATCCATGTCCCGCCATTGATTAAATCACGTCCAGCCAGCACGTCTGGATAATCTTCCCAAAATTCAAGTTTTGCAGTGGCACGATCTCGGAACTCGTCACGATTGGATGCCAGAATCAGATCATATTGCGAATGATTTTTATAGGAAAATAGAATTAAACACATTTTTATCTCAATTTGCGCACATCACCGACGCGAAGTGTAATTTTTGTTCGATCACAGTATTCTATGAGCGGGATGGCATATTTTCTAGATACTGCAATCATATTTTTAAAATCTTTTGTTGTAATCGTGTCATTCGCTTTTAGATAGTCGATTAATCGATCTGTAAAGTCTTTCATCACCTGAGTACTCACTGCCATATCTTGAGTGATGCGAATGATTGCGCCTTCATTTTCCAAAAAAGCAAGAAGTGTTGCCATATTGCTGGTTTCTGTCTGGAATTCTTGCGCCAATTCTTTTAAAAGCGGCGGTGAAAGCTGATTTTTTTGAATTGTTTGATAAACGCTATGTTTCATCTGTTCCATTTCAGGTGTTAATGCCGGACGATGATTCCGCATGTAAACAATTTCCTGTTGCGTTTCAAGGTGTTGTGATGCGATTAAATCATCAAGTATTTTCAAAAATAAAACTTGAGACATGGTATCAGGGAGCCGGCTCTTTAATTCCTGACGCGGCATTCCTGTCCGATGGGGCATTTTTTGATGATAGTGCTGTAATTTATCCAGAATAACACTTTTTAAATGTTCGCATGTTTCATGATGAACATAGCGCGCTGGTGCCAGATCAAGAACAAAAACCTGTTGTTTTTCTATGAGATGTTTCAAATGCTGGTCAATTATTGTATCTTCAAGGGCAGAACACTGTTTGAGTCGGGTCAGGGTTATGCCAGAAAAACCAGACTTTTGTATATGAATGCTTAAACAATTGATATCATCGGCCTTGCCCAGACGCTGCATATCTTGAACAACTTCTTTTTTAAAACGTTTTCGTTTGGGCGCCAGTGGATGAATAATCACACCGCCGCCAATGGTTTGAACAGGCGAATACAGCCGCAGAACAAATCGGTCTCCCCGCATGACACATATGGGCGTATCAAATCGAATTTGTGCAAAGGTATTTTCACCAGGCATCAGATGGTCTCGATCCAACAAGATGATATAAGCGGGAATTTCAGTAGTTCCAGTATGAAACCGAATTCTAGAACGAAATTCCAAAGGCCGATCATTTATTCCAAGATAGTTAAAATGGACATCAATCATAAATGTCGCTTGAAGGCTATTGGGATGCGATAATACATCACCGCGATTGATCTGTCCTTTGTCAATGCCCTGTAAATTAATTGCGCATCGCATTCCTGAATAGCTGGTTTGCACTTTGCGCTGATGATTTTGAAGTCCCCTGACTTTTGCATTTATTTTTGATGGATATATCATGACCGCTTCTCCAACAGACAACTGCCCGGAAAGCTGTGTACCAGTAATAACAGAACCAAAACCTTTCATACTAAAAACACGATCAATGGGAAGCCTAAAAAGATTTGCAGAATTTTTGGGCTGGATTTTTCGGCACAACTCAGAAATACATGAAAGGACATTATCAATACCCTGTTTTGTTGTGCTTGAACAAGGTATAATGGGAGCATTCTCAAGAAATGTGCCTTTTACACAATCAGAAATATCATCAATGACCAGCTCCAGGAATTCTTCATCAACCATATCCATCTTTGTGACCACAATCATTCCCTGCCTGACATCAAGCAACTGACAGATATCTAAATGTTCGCGTGTTTGCGGCATAACCCCTTCATCAGCAGCAATAATCATACAAACAATATCCATTCCAGATGCGCCTGCAACCATATGGCGAACAAATCGTTCGTGTCCGGGGACATCAACAATCCCCACTTGAATGGTATCATCAATTTTTAATGATGCAAATCCCAATTCAATTGTAATACCGCGCTCTTTTTCTTCCTTCAGGCGATCAGTATCCACACCTGTTAGTGCTTTGACCAGAGTTGTTTTTCCATGGTCAATATGTCCTGAAGTTCCTAGAATGATCGTTTTCATTTTTTTGGGCATTCCTTATCGAAATTATTTGCAAAAGTCTGACAGGTCTGTCAGAGACCTGTCAGAAAGATGAACTTATTTTTCAATCATTTTTCAACCTATTCATTCATTTTTAAAAATCGCAGTCCCAACCCGAACAAAGGTTGCACCTTCCTGAATGGCCACCGGATAATCACCGGTCATCCCCATTGATAATTGATCCAAAGGATGATTCTGATGGCCAGAACACATTTTTTGTAATTGATGCAAAAATTGTGAAAGGTTTTGAAAAAAGGGACGTGATTCCTCAGGGTCCTGTGCATATGGCGGCATTACCATCAATCCACATATTGAAATATTTTTCAGTGTCGTACCTTTCTGAACCAATGGGATTAATTGATCTGGCAAAATACCTGATTTTTGAATTTCACCTGTGGATACCTGAATCAAAATTTTTTGACATTTTTCCTGCTTTTGGGCACAACGATTGAGTTCTTCCATCAAAGAAAGATTATCTACCGAGTGAATTAAATCAAAGTATCGCACTGCATACTTTGCTTTATTACGTTGCAGATGACCGATAAAATGCCATGATGGTTCTTTTATGTTCTGTTCCAAAACCATTTTTCGAATTTTTTCAATTTTATCACGCGCTTCTTGAATATAATTCTCACCAAAGGTTTGAGCGCCTGCCTGAATAGCGGTCCAGATTTTTTGAACAGTTTGTTTTTTACTCACAGCTACCAGATGAATATCTTCAGGCTTGCGGTGACACCTGTGGGCCTCAGCCGCTATGTTCTCGTGAATACGTTTTAAATTTTCTTGAATACCCATTTTTATTTTCGATTTATTATTTGTTGTTTCATTAAGACATCCATAACCTCACATACTGGCAATCCAACGACATTGGTATATGATCCATCAATTGCCTTTACAATAAATGCCCCAATCCCTTGTATAGCGTATGCACCTGCTTTGTCATATGGTTCATCTGTTTGAAGATACCATTCAATTTCATCAGAATGCAATGGTTTAAATTGAACATTTGTTTTTACAATCCCAGAATACGTTTTTTTCTGTTTCAGACAGCAAATTGAATAACCTGTGTAAACCGCATGAATTTTTCCACTAAGCGTTTGTAACATGTCACGTGCGTGTTCTTTTGATTTTGGTTTGCCCAAAATGGTATTATTGATTACGACAATGGTGTCAGCCGCAATAATCCAATGGTCAGGATATTTTTTGCTTACATGATCCGCTTTAGCCTGCGCGGATAATGTTACTGAATCCGCAGGCGGTTCATTTAAATATGGGGTTTCATCTATATGGGCCGGTACAATATCAAAGGTAATCCCCGCCTGTTCAAGCAATTGCTTTCGGCGGGGGGATTGTGATGCTAAGATAATGGGTTTCATGGTAAATATTGCTTAGGAATCCAGTATATGGTTGTTCCGCCCAGAGGATGTGAATAACTCATATTGTTGTCAGAAAAATGTTTGCCCAGAATTGAGCCAGGTACAATATAAGGAATTTCATTTCCTGAAGCACAGTTTCCAGGTTGTTTTCGTATTTCAAAAGTGGGACGTTTATTATCTGCAATGTAGTATAAAAAGTTATTTACATTGCCAATCCAGGAAAATAAACGTTCGATCTCACAATCTGGCACTTTGTCCCGGCTTTCCAGTTCCTGAATGGAATATTTAAACAAAGGACTGTCCTGTCGAACAGGCAGATATGAAATACGTCTGACATATTCCACCAGTGTTTCCCCTGTCTCAGGTGGCGGTGGACTTGGCACCAGACGTTGAAGCGTTGTAACAAGTCCATATACCAGCTCTGTTCTAATAAATTTTCCATGCTGATATTCACTGGACTCCAATATGCCTTCCATAATGGTTCGATATCTTTTTAAATCTCCAGCAGTACACCATATATCAACCACAATATCGTTGGATATGGGAATATAGCCCTCTAATATGGTATCCATGATTCTGCTGGAACACTGATCCCCCAAATATTTACATCCTGCATTGGCAATCAGATCCCAAAAAAGTCCTGGCAAATTATTGAAATCATTGTAGTTTTGCCATCTTTCAATTGTTTCTGCAAGTGACGCCCCGCCTCTCAGGTCGAGAATGACCTCATTGACAGCAGATACCGCTTTGGGGTTGATAAAAGCAGAGATCCCTTCAATCACTTTATTGCCAATATTGTTATCATCAGATTGAAGATAATAACGATCTATTTCCATTTTTGGTGTTTGTTTTTTCAGACCAGCGAGTATTGATTTTGCCTGTTTCTTGAATAAATTGTAAGCCTTGCGGCTGTTTGAATCCGATAATTTGATTGATTTGTTCGCTTTGTAAGGTGTTTGAATAAAATACGTTATGACTGGCATGACCCCATTGGCCTGATCACCCTGTAAACTTGAAATGATTGTTGTTCTGGAGATGGGATTTCTGCCATATAATTTTTTTTGGTTGGCCGCACTGTAGCCATGATCACCAATTACAAACAGAATTTTTAAGCGGTCTGGACAATTGGTCAGTTCATTGTCTATAAATTTTTGAATGCCGCCAAAGGAATTTTCCTCAAAATCTTTGTCCCCTTTCATTTCATAATTGAGCATTGCCTGAATAATCATATCCATTTCATTCATAAACTTTTTGTGATTTTCTTCAATTGCAGCATTATCCATTGCACAATTTTTGGGGAATGAATGCCAATAGCCCAGCTCTGTTTCTTCAGCATATTGATCTCTGTATATCCCAAAGCCCAGTCTGGAAGAAATAACGCCCAATTCGGGATTTTTACTGATTGATTCTTTAAGGTCTTCAACAACAGTTTTAATGGATGACAGGTAGGGCTCAATACTGCGTGTACCATCAATGAGAAAAAAGATATCGACATTTTTAATATTCAAAATATTTTCAATTGCTTGTTCAGTCGCTTTCCGACGTTTATCGGAAATAACAATGCGGCCATATTTATCTGATTGACTGACACCCACACCCGCAAGGGGCATTACCACCTTGAACAAATTCTTTTGACGTCCTAAAATTGGAATACGTAAGGCATATTTATACCATCGTTCCCCCCCTAATATGGGACGTCCATTGTGACGTTTAATGGCTTCATCTTCACTAAGATAGGCATATACGACACGTTCCTGGCCTGCTTTGGGACTGTCTTTAGGGAAAACCAGATTTTCTTTTGGGCGAAGGCCATATGCGGTATCCCAAATAAAACCATCATTTGCATCAACCCAGCCTACAAGTCGGTTTTCCGGGCGAAGTTTATACGCATCTGCCAATAAATAGCGGCCATTGCTGTTATCAAAAATAAAATAGCCATCAAATCGAGCCAATTCCCGACAACCACCTGATCCACATGAATCACTATCCGGCCTGGAATATGCCCGAACAGTGGCCGGTTTGTCAGAGCGAACACGTGTGGCTGTTTTGATATAGAATTTTTTATCCAACCCTGACTTTGATTTTAAAGGCTTTAGCGCACACAATAAGGACTTACGTTCAACCCATCCATAAGGTTCCATGTCCTGATGCCTTTGAACCTGAAGCCTGCTGCCATCCGCTTTGACAATGTTAAAATTTTGATTGAAATTTAACGTTTCCTTAGGACTGCTGGCAGCGGCAGTCTCATACAAAGGAACATCATCAGATAGCACCTTAACAGTCCAGGTGAAGTTAACATCCCCAGTTTCAGGCAAATTAAATCGTTTACAATCACAGCTTCCATCGCCAGCCATAGCATACGAAGCTGTAAGCCATAAAAAAATCACCATGTAACCCATAATACGTTTCGTTTTTGTTTTCATGAGAGTCATCCTTCTCGCTTGATAGTCAATAAAAAAGCCATCATTTTTCATGCAAGATATGCGTGAGCATTGATATTCTTAATGATTTTGCATTGTAGCATACTGCATGAACTTTTTTCCAGGCCTGACATCTGCCATTTGTAACAACATTAAGCAGAATACCATTATTATTCCAGTGAAGTGGAATTTTTGCATAATTCGGATTGAGTCGCATGCGCGGGATATCTGGCACATTGCTGAAATCCGTGATATAAATTACTTTTGAAATTCGATCTTTAAAATAATCATGTACTGCATATAACGCTTTCATTGGATGAACAATTTGTTGGTCCATCGTAATTCGACTTTTTATTTGTCGTGTCAGTTGCGGATATGGATTGGTCATGCGATATGATCGCTGCATGTTGACAATATCTTCAGCCTGAATCACAAAGTCCAATTGGTTATCTTCATTGAGTGCTACCAGAGTAACTGGCAGACGTGCTGTATAGCTATTGATCATGGTATGAATTAATGTATACCATATTTTCCAACCCCCCATCCCATATGCAAGTTTATCTGAATTGGCCACAACAATTATAATACGTTTTTCACCAAATAGATTCGGCTTTAATCGAAATCTGACTGTATAATTCACAAATTTTGCCTGTGTACATAAAGACCGATCAGTTTTTCCCTGAACCACTTTGGCCCATAAGGATTCTGGCGCACATATTTCATCAGAAACAGTCAGCTTCGTATTTCCAGAATAAATTTGATATGTTATAGGCGTTTCTTTGTTTTTAATGCAGCTTTTTCGAGAACAGAATATGCGAACTTCATAGTTATAATTAAAGGGCACATCCTGATCATTAAAAAGGATCGGGTATTCTGAGCCATAGACACAACCCATATCAAACATAAAAAACAGAAATATCAAAATATAAAATCGCTCATTTGAAATCATTGAGTACTACCCTGTCATTATTCTATTTTTTCAGGACCAAATGTTAAATGTATATTTAGTGGTGCCGGCCTGACAGTTTCAGTTGATTTAATCAAGGCCGGGCGGACCGCACGTATCGGTATATCAATGATGCGTGTTATTTTGGTTTTATTTTTAAAAAAATACCCGGCTGTAATTGCAACATGCCTGACATCTTTTTCTCGGTTCATTATAATTGTTTTTTGCTCATCGGGTTCAATGGTTTCACGATGGATTTTTGCCACACTTGGGTGAAATGATCGGCACTCCACCAACCGGTTCAGACCTTCAGGATATGAGGCCAATTGATTAAAAAAATCAGGACGAAAGAGTTGATACAAACAAATGGATACTGCATGAGGGATTCCTTCATAGATGTTTACATTGTTATCGGCTTTGATTTCGATCTGAATCGCATTTTTGGCCAGGGGCCATTGATCCGGTTTTTTTGTTGGCGTATTTGAACAGGCTTGCATAGATGTTGCAAACACTAAAATTATGATACACAGTTGATTAACAGACAATACTTTCATGATATTTCATCTTATTTGATAGCTGAGGATATGTTTAATTAATAAAAAAAAGTCTATAACATATTCAAGACAATGTTGCAAATATTCAACAAATATTTTAAATATTTTGTTGGAAATATTTATCACGTTGTTTTGTTTCTTGACAAAACAACAAGGCATCAATATAAATCTAAATCTAAATTATGAATTATCTATCATTCCACAAAGCATTAAACAAATATTATGAATCAAGACAACAATTTAAAGAAAGAATCTTCAAGTGATGCCGTATTAATAGAATTGCGGCGCATTATTCAGTCAATTGATTTACATTCGAGAACATTGGTCAAAAGATTTGGGCTTACCGGCCCACAGTTGACTGTTTTAAAAACACTGGATAGAGAGGGTGAGGTTTCTGTTGGAGAGCTATCAAAGATAGTCAGTCTCAGACAGGCTACAGTGACTGGTATTTTAGAAAGACTTGAGAAAAGAGGGTTGATTAGCCGCCGACGAAGTGATAAAGATCGTCGACGTGTACTTGTTTTAACCACTGAAAATGCAGATCGGTTATTAAGTAAGGCTCCATCCTTGCTTCAAGATTCATTTGTCGATCAATTCAATAATCTTGATGACTGGGAACAATCCATGATTAAAAGCGCATTACAGCGTATTGTTACCATGATGGATGCGAAAAAAATTAACGCAGAGCCCATATTAACAACCGGTCCCATTCATGAACAAGGAAAATAATTATTAATATTATCAGGAGGTAATAATGACTTTCAAATTACGAATATGCTTGATTTGTATTCTAATCTGGAGCGTATTTCAAGCAAATGGATTCTGTGACACATTGAGATTGGGGTATACCAATGATTCAACATCAATTATAACATCCAATCTTGTTAAAGCGGTTCTTGTTGAAAAACTGAGCAATTCAGTGAAAGTGACCGAATATCCTGCGGATACACTCTGGAAAGAACTTGCTAAGGGTAATGTTGATGTAATGGTATCTGCATGGCTTCCTCAATCACATGGGGCATATCTTAAAAAATTCAAGGGGCAGGTTGAAGTCCTTAAACCTGTGACCCTGGGCGTTCAAATTGGATTAATCACGCCCACCTATGTGACTGTTGATGGCTTGAACCAATTAAGTACAAAGGCGTCACGTTTTAAAAACAAGATTTATTGTATTAAAGGGCATATCGGCAGTATTGAAATGACAAAACGTGCCATTGCAGCCTACAGTTTAAAAAATGTAAAATGCGTTCAGTTAACCGAACAAAAATGGATAAAAAAGATTGAAGATTGTTCAAACAAACTGGAATGGATTGTGTTGGGCGCTTGGTCACCACACATCGTTTTTTCACAATGGAAATTGAAATATTTAGAAGACTCCAAAGAAGTGTTTAGCAAAGATGAACAGATTGTTGCAGTTTCCAACTCTTCATTACATAAGGATAATCGTGATGCTTACGCATTTTTAAAAAAATTCTATTGCTCGCCCAAAGAAATTCAAGAGATTATGAATAATATTGTTAAACGTAACAAATCCCCTTATGGTGCAGCAAAAGATTATTTGTTACAGAATCCAGATCAGGTCAAAAAATGGATTCAAAATGTAGGAAAAGGACATCAAAAAAGACGCTTTCATCTCAAATAAATCATCGGAAAAGGAATAACGACCATGACGCCTATAAAAATAATAATCAATGGTTTACCCGGGAATATGGCTCAGGAAATTGCTGAAAAAGCAATGAATTCCAATGACTTTGAAATTGTTCCATTTTCTTTTACAGGACCGGAGATCAATGAACGTGATGTTACAATTAAGAATCAATCTTTTTCACTCATACCGCCCAATGAAAAAGATCAATTTTGGAATAGCAATCAGAAGATTTGTGAATCTTCCATTATAGTCGATTATACACATCCCTCAGCAGTGAATCACAATTGTGAGTGGTATTGCAGTCATAATGTTAATTTTGTTTTGGGTACCACAGGGGGTGATCGAGATAAAATCTTTGAAACTGTAAAAAACTCAAAAAGTTATGCGGTCATTGCGCCCAATATGGGAAAACAAATAGTTGGTTTTCAAGCCATGCTGGCATATGCTGCCAAAGAATTTCCCGGTTTGTTTGATGGCTACTCTATGGAAATCACAGAAAGTCATCAGCGCGGAAAAGCAGATGTCAGCGGTACAGCACGTTCATTAATTCCATCATTTCAGACATTGGGCATTGATATCCATGAAAAGGATATTTTTATGGAACGAAACCCAGATATACAACACAAACAACTGGGGGTTCCTCAAACCTACTTAAAGGGTCATGCGTGGCACACCTATTCTCTCGTTTCAGAAGATCAAACTGTCTCGTTTCAGTTTACACATAATGTGAATGGGCGATCAATTTATGTGCTTGGCACCCTTGATGCTGTCAAATTCCTTCATAAAAAAATATTACAAAACAATAGCAAAAATGTCTATTCAATGATTGATGTCATGAAAGGCATTTAGGAACTTGTTTGTTTTGTGGTTTTAGATTGTAGAGACAAGGCACGCCTTTACCCCATAGCCGTCAGGTTGACGCAAACGATCGTGTTTCAAAAGCTCGTGTAGGGGCGAACCTTGTGTTCGCCCTCGGACTAATAACGCTTTCGTTCCTATGTACGATGGGCGAACACAAGGTTCGCCCCTACACGTTCTTGGCACATAATTATTCCTTAGGAAAAATCGAAAAATAGAGGATTATTATGATATCAAAAGATTTGATTTCGTTATTTTTCGAAGCGGCATTTATTCGTCGCTGGAACGATCATGTCAGTCCAGTTATTCTGACAGAGTTAGACAAACAGGCACATAAAGTATTAATTGCTTATGTTCTTGCCAAATTCGAACAATCTCAACGACAACAACCCATTCAATGGTTGAATCTTATTGAAGGTGCCATGTTCGAATTTTTGCATCGTGTGACATTAACAGACATTAAACCCCAAGTATTTCACCGGATGATGCGACAAAAAGGGGCACAATTAAATGCATGGGTTATTGAAAAGCTGACACCTTCTATGGAAAATGATCATTCCAAACTGTTTGAACGTTTTAAGAATTATTTTACACAGTCGTCCAATGCAATAGAAAAAAAAATTTTACAGGCATCCCATTATCTTGCTACACAATGGGAATTTAAATTGTTGTACCCTTATAATCAATTTAAAAACACCATTGAAAAAACACGCGAGGAAATTGAGGATCAAATCGAAGACCATATGGATTTATTGGGGGTCCAAAAAATTCTATTGGGCAAAAAAACAGCACGATTAATTGGGTTTTGTGGGGAACTTCGATTTCAAAAGCGATGGAACATGTCGCCGCAATTACCAGAAACATCAGTTCTTGGACACATGCTGATTGTTGCCATGCTTGCCTATCTATGTGCGTTAGAAATTGATGCAGACAGTAAACGTCAAATTGATATGTACTATGGTGGTTTTTTTCACGATCTACCTGAAGTTCTCACACGCGATATTATTTCACCAGTGAAAACGTCTGTTGAAGGCTTAAAAGACATTATCGCAGATATGGAAAACGCAATGCTTGAAGATCAGATCATGCCCCTGATCCCTCCTGGCTGGCAGGAAGAAATATTGTACTATATCCATCTCAAGGATGTCCTTCAGAAAGATTGTGATACGAAACCATTGGATTCTAAAATTATTGAAGTATGTGATCATTTTGCAGCATATATTGAAGCAGTGGTTTCATACAAACATGGAATCACATCGCGTCATTTGGAAGACGCCCGCAAAAAACTCTATTATAAATATCGAAAAATGGTAATTGGAAATATTCAAATTGGCAAAATGTTTGAATATTTCTCATAAAAATAGGTGCATCCAAATGAATGAACGAAGAATCATCAATCCACATGCAAATTTTTTTCAAAAAGTTTTTTCTCGAATAGATGTTGCCCATGATTTTGTTTTGAATTATCTTCCAAAGAAGCTTGTTCATCGGCTTGATCTGAGTACCCTTGAAATAGATCGAGAGTCTTTTGTTGATATATTATTATCAGCAACGCAATCTGATCTGATATTTAAAGTCAATACAAAAGATGGCAAAAAGTTGCTGATTTATTTCTTAATTGAGCATAAAAGTTTTCTTGATAAGTGGGTGTTGTTTCAGCTATTAGGCTATACTGTTCGCATCAACGAGCGTGAAAGAGAAATAAAAGCGCTGGCCAGGAAAGAAGCCCGACAAGCGAATATTGACAATGGCTTTCCTGAAAATAAAGGTATTGAAAAAGAGTGTATCACAGTTGTTGTGCCTGTCATTTTCTATCATGGACAAAAAGACTGGAATATCCAAAACTTATCATCATTGTATTGTGATTCAGGCGGGCTTGTAAACTATATACCTGAATTTGATTATGAACTGGTCGATCTGTCATCTTATAATATTGAAGAAATAACAGGTAATGTATATCTAAAGGTTGCCATAATCGTTATGAAACATTATTATAGTGATGAATTTGATTCTTTGCTATTTCAGGCCTTGTTATTACTGAACGATTATGTAGATGATTGGACAACAATCTATTTTATATCAATTGTATTATTGTATTCAAGTTCACATAAGTCACGTGGACAGAAATGGCTGTCATTAACTATTGAAAACAAATTTAACGAAGCATTTGGAGAAAAAGGAGGTATGGTTATGAATGCTGTAAGCAATATATGGATTGAACAAGGTAAGAAAGAAGGACTTCTTGAAAAAGCCAGAGAGATGGTCATCGAAGTACTAAAAGTTAAATATCATAGTGTTTCTCATTCAATATCTGGTTTTATTCAAAAGGTTAAGGATGAAAATATTTTGCGAAATTTACTTCGAGAGGCTATTTTATGTAATGATATTAATGAATTTCAATATCGCCTGCAAAAAATAACTGTCTAAAGACTTGTTCTATGGAATTGAACTAAGGAATGCTCGAAAAATAAATTCCTCATTTACTTATGTGCCAAGAACGTGTAGGGGCGAACCTTGTGTTCGCCCATCGTACATAGGAACGAAAGCGTTATTAGTTCGAGGGCGAACACAAGGTTCGCCCCTACATTGGTTTCGGACATTGGTTGGATTTCGATTGCTAAGAAAAAGGAGGTATGGTTATGAATGCTGTAAGCAATATATGGATTGAACAAGGTAAGAAAGAAGGTAAGAAAGAAGGTAAGAAAGAAGGACTTCTTGAAAAAGCCAGAGAGATGGTCATCGAAGTACTAAAAGTTAAATATCATAGTGTTTCTCATTCAATATCTGGTTTTATTCAAAAGATTAAGGATGAAAATATTTTGCGAAATTTACTTCGAGAGGCTATTTTATGTAACGATATTAATGAATTTCAATATCGCCTGCAAAAAATAACGATCTAAAGACCTTTCCAATTGACAGAAAGGAAATCAACATGAAACAAACAATGTATCAACGAATGATTTGTTTAATCATTTCATTCATGTTTTTTGGATGTGCAACGCAATCGTCTCAAAATTCTACAGTTCCGATACCTAAGAACTCCAAAAAAATAAAACAAAAAGTTTTAGCACCCTGTGATTTGAAAGAAACAAAACCACGTCCATCATGGATTGATCATCCGCCAAATTCAAGGCAATTTATATATGGCGTTGGTATTGCACCAAGACAATCACCTGTTTCAAGGCAAGTTCAGGCAGCAAGAATTTTGGCCATGCGGGATATTTCTCAACAAATTAAAGTGCATATTAAAAGTTTGTACGAAGAAAGACAAAAACAAAATGACAGTGAATTACAATCCTGGATTCAAGAAAAATCTGAAGCACTCCTTCGCGGTGTAAGATATGTTGAACAATGGAATGATACTGAAACCTGTACCATCTATATGCTGGCATCGGTTGCAGTGGATCAATAATTTTATCCTGGAGACTCAAATGAATTTAATTGATTTGTTTTCAATATTCAGTACATCATTTGTCATTGCACTATCTGGTGCAATGATGCCAGGACCTTTACTGACAGCAACCATCAGCCATAGTGCAAGAAAAGGGATGGCTGCTGGGCCTTTGTTGATTTTAGGTCATGGTATTTTGGAACTGGCCCTTGTTATTGCACTTATTTCTGGACTTGAACCCTATGTCAACAATGACACCTTTTTTATTATGGTGGGCATTTTTGGGGCTTTTATTTTGGTGTGGATGGCTTATGGGATGTTTCGCGCGCTTCCACAACTTCATCTGGATTGGCAGGTCTCGGATATTAAGCGCAAAAATGGAATGATCATTGATGGTATTTTGTTAAGTCTGGCCAATCCCTATTGGAGTATATGGTGGGCATCCATAGGATTGGGATATATTTTTCATGCCATGCGTTTTGGAATCAAAGGGGTCATTTGTTTTTTTGCAGGCCATATTCTTGCCGATTTGGTATGGTATGCCAGTGTCTCCATTGCAGTCAGCAAAGGACGAACCATTTTAAATGATCGCATTTACAGACAGGTCATCGCAGGATGTGCAATGTTTTTATTGGGATTTGCAGGATATTTTTTATACGCTGCTTTGAATCTTGTTATCAATAAAAGGGTCCTTATATAAAATGAAACAATTATCACTTTATGAAAAAATTGGTCAATTATTAATGGTTGGTATTCCTATATATCTCTCAGATCAATGGGTTCAACGCCGAATGCATACCCAAAAAATAGCATCATATATCCTTTTCAAGAAAAATACCCCTGATGCCGCATCCGCGCAATTGTTGACCCGAAAGCTGCATGATCTGGCTGAAAAAAATGGTATTGCGCCATTATTGATTGCCATTGATCAGGAATATGGCAGGGTTGTTCGTATTAATCAAGGAATAACGCGCCTGCCTGCTGCATATGGTCTCGGACGTATCAATAGCCCGACGCATACATTTAATGCCTGTAAGATTGCCGGTCGTGAACTTCGCGCACTGGGAATCAATGTCAATTTTGCACCTGTTGCAGATGTAAACACGAATCCAGATAATCCAATTATTGGCACCAGAAGCTATGGAGAAGATCCTGAAAAAGTGGCGCTCATGGTCAAACATGCTATAAAAGGATATCAGGATGCGGGAATTATTTGTTCAGCCAAACATTTCCCTGGTCATGGTGATGTTGACATTGATAGCCATATATCCCTCCCTGTAAGCAATAAAACTATTGATGATTTATACAAAGCAGAATTGATCCCTTTTCAAGGGGCGATTAAAGAACATGTTCCAATCATTATGACCGCACATATCATATATCCCAAAATTGATTCAAAATGGCCGGCCACAGTTTCTTCATTTTTTTTGACAGAATTATTGAGACAAAACTTAAAATTCAATGGTGTTGTAATCAGTGATGATTTAGAAATGAAAGCTTTGAAACAGTTCGGCCCCATTGAAGATCTTGCTGTCAAAATGATTCTTGCGGGATGCGATATGCTGATCATTTCTGAAAATTTGACCCATGATGTATCTGTTGATGCTATATTTCAGGCGCTTGTTGATGCGGTCCAAAATAATGTTATTCCTGAAACACGTTTAAATCAGGCTGTTGAACGTATCCTTCAACTTAAAGAAAGCATCGCACTAAAACCGAAACCATCACCTGAAATGATTAATTATCTCATTCATGATGAAATAAGTATGCAGATGATGCGTGAAATATTTTTAGAAAACCCAGATAGTTATCACTTTCCGGTTCCGGTGGATCCGACTCGCTTACTTATTATCACTGATGTTTTGGAGGTAATGGATATCCTGCCAGACTTGAAAGCAAGCCGCCTTTTCCTTGATTCAAAGTATCCTGAAAAAAATTATCAAAACTTTATTTCAGATAAAGATGAAATTTTTATTTTTTTGTCAAAAACAGCCTGGCTTGAACATCTAAATTCAATTGAAATTTCTAAAAATCAAAAAATTCGTTTTTTTTCATTGAATAATCCACGTATTCAATCTAAAATTCAAATACCAGTAACATCTTATATCAATCTTTATGCAGAATGTTTACCACTTGAAATATTTGATGGCTTGATTTTTGCTAATCTCAATAAAATCAAAAAATGAAGACAAAATATTTTGAATTCAAAAATATTTTGTAGTTGCTGGCAAATATGAAGGCAAAAAGCATTCAAAATGGAAGTGGTGGACTGATTTGGAGGAAGAATATGTTAGATTTATGGCCGACAGATATTATTAATCAACGCCTGAGAGCTCCTCTGACAATTTTAAAAGAACAGGCAATTCTATTACAGCAAAAATCGAATGGCGTTATCAATGCACAGGTCAAAAGAATTAAAACCAAAGAACAGCTATCAGTTGAAAAAGGGCATTTTTTGTATGAATTCGTTGTTGTGGCACCGGTCTTACAAAATTTTGAATACAGACTTTTTACCATTTCGCATGAAATTGAACTCTACCCGATTACAATAGTAACAGATAAAATCGTTGCCCGCGAACTTGGGAATCTCAACAATGATCCCATTATTTTAAAGTCTGAAACCGATTACATAGAGCAGCTTCGAAAAATATTTTGCACAAAAAAAACAAAAAAAATTATTAATGCCATGATTGCTCAAAGTGTTGAAATTGAAGATCCTGGAGATGTTATTCAACTTGATTAGTACGATTTTTAAATCCTTTAGTGCCAGCCGCTAACTTAAAAAAAAGTATAGACTTTAAGATAAAGATTTTGGCAAGGCGGCGCAAGGAGATAGTACTATAGTACATCGACGAAGCGCCAACGCATTTCAAAATCTTTATCTTAAAGTCTATAGAACAATTTGCGCGTTCCCAGGCAGCACCGGCAAAGCCTGGGAACACTCAATTGTCTCGCTTTATTTAGCCAAACCTTGTAATCAAAATTGAAAAATAGGAGAAAAAAATGAACAAAAGGATCCAGCACTTGCTAATTATTTTTTTATGCTCAGGCTTTATGGCCTGTTCGCAGTTAAAGATGGTACGTGAAATGCCGATCAATGATATAGATCTGGCACAGGTTGAGGATGGCACTTATACAGGAGATTTCACGTATGGATTATTTGGCATTAATTTCACTTATGTTGTAGAAACAGACATATCTTCTAACCTGATTACTGATATACGTGTGATAAAAAATCGTGACACAAGACATGCCAAACTTGCTGAAAATGTGATTCCCAGAGTGATTGAGGCACAAAGTCCAAATGTTGATGCACATACAGGAGCTACGACAACAAGCAAGGCGTTGTTAAAAGCCATTGAGCATTCCCTTGTTAAAGGTATTTCAAATAACGCAAACATACCTATATCAAAAGAAAAACCTCATGCGACAGATGCGAAGACAGGTGCAAGCTATCAAGAATAAAAAAAGATTTGACATTGATGTGATGAAAGACTAAATAAAGAAAACTGTTTGAGAAACATGTATGTTTTATTTATGATTTCTTTCATAAAATTATACAAAAATTGAAAGGAGGGGACGTATGAATTTTATTAAAGACCGCTTAAAACTTTTATTATATTTTGGTGTATATGCGGCCTTTCTGATGATAAGCATTACATTGATAACAACCAATGATGTATATGCAGTATCTCAGGATGATGCGGCCATTGATACCAAAAACATCCCCTTATATAAAGTTCCCAATAAAGATGCAGAAGTTAGACGTCGAGAAGGCGGTGATACAGGTGCAGGAAGTGCAGGCACCAGTCGTGGGTTGAGTCGTGGTCTTAGTCGTGGGTTGAGTCGTGGTTTAAGTCGAGGGTTAAGTCGTGGCCTGAGCCGAGGGTTAAGTCGTGGCCTGAGCCGAGGGTTAAGTCGTGGCTTGAGTCGTGGATTGAGTCGTGGACTTAGCAGGGGACTGAGCCGAGGATTGAGTCGTGGATTAAGCAGGGGGCTTAGTCGCGGTTTAAGCAGAGGTGCGATTAGTGATGGTTTGAGCAATAAGGTTTTACTCAATCAATTGCATGATGCCAGTGAAGAAAAAAAGGATGATGCCCATGAGAAAAAAGAAGGAGGGCATGGTCATGGCGGAGGTGAAATAGATCCTGTCCATGGCGGACCTGCAACACCTGACCTCATGGCACCACTTGCAAGTTTACAAACCGGTTTCACCACAAAACCACAACCTACTTTATGGTGGTATATTTCAAGTGGTTACCAGAGCAAAGTTGAGCTAACAATTAATGAATATGGTGTTATTGAACCTGTTTTAGAAACACATATTATTGGCCCTCCTGAAGAAGGGATAAACAAAATTGATCTTAAAGATTTTGATGTTACTTTGAAACCAAATGTTGAATATGAATGGTTTATCGTAATTGTACCGCTTCCCGGCGAACGTTCTGCTGACTTTCTTGGCAGTGCAACAATAATGTACATTCCGCCTGATGATGCATTCAAACAAAAGCTTGCCAATGCGTCTGATGAAGACCTTGTATATACATATGCGTCAGAAGGATATTGGTATGATACTATTCACACCCTTTGTAAGCTCATAGCGGACAACCCGGAAAATGCAAAATATCGAAAACATCGCATTGCGTTAATAGATCAGGTACGACTTGGAAAGGTTAAAAACTATGATAAAAAAGTAATTGAAAGCACTCAATAACTTTTTGGAAACGATAACTATGAAAACTCTTGAACGTAATATATTTCAAAGATTGTTTGGACTGTGCGCCACAAAAGAACCTTCAGATCCACAGTGTTGGACTGTTAAGGATGGAAAAGTTCAAATTTATATCAATAAAGCAATAGAACTAAAAAATCCAGGCAGTGCAATTCGACTTGAAGGCAAGCAGCTTTCCGACCGCTTACTGGTTTGTCATGGTACAGATGACAAATATTATTCGTTTGTCAATAAATGCAAACATATGGGCAGGCGCATGGACCCTGTTCCTGATACACAGACAATCCAATGTTGCAGTATTGGAAAAAGTACCTATGATTATTCAGGAAAAAATATTTCTGGATCAGCAAAAGCATCCCTGGATACCTTTCCTGTGGAAAAGTCCACCGATATGCTTATCATTCCATTGAATGAACAGATTTAACCTGTTCTCAAAAAGGCTAAAAACATGTTCGTTGGTAAACGTAAAGGGAAACCTTGTTTTTGCCCTGATTATTTGGTTATTGCATAATCGCAATTTAATTTTACCAAAATAATTTTTTACCTGATCCCTATTCACATCAAAAATATAGGTAAATAATTATGTTACAAACAATATCCTACTTAATTATCAAATGTCTTTTTGGTTTTATGGGCATACTACCAAAATCTTGGCGTGATCGTCTGGGCGATGAATTGGGCATGTTAATATATCGGATTGATCATCGGCATCGCAAAATTGTTCTTAAAAATATGAATATTGCCTTTGGCAATGAAAAAACACCGCAGCAAATTGATGCGTTATGTAAACGTAGTTATAAAAATCTGGGTCGGATTGTTTTTGATATCGGCTGGATATCTATATCAAATAAAACTTTAGATTTTTATGAAGTTCAGGGGGCAGAAAACCTTCGTCGCGCCTATTTACAAGGAAAAGGCGTTTTGCTTGTAACAGCCCATTTTGGCAATTGGGAGCTTTTGCGTGAGGCGGGATATTACGTACTCAAAAAATATGGATGGCGTTCCAGCATTGTTGCAAGACGTTTGGATTTTGAACCCCTGGAACGTTTTTTTCAGGAAGTCAGGTCAAAATTGGGAACACGTGTACTGCCTACCCGAAAAAATACGTATCCATCCATCCTTAAAATATTGGCTGACAAGTCCCATAAAAACAATGTTGTTTTGCTTAATGATCAACGTGTTGATTGGTATGAAGGTGCTTTTGTAGACTTTTTTGGCAAGATGGCCTGTACCAATGTTGGATTGGCACGACTGGCCAAACAAACAGGTGCGCCTGTTGTTCCACTTTATGTGATTCGAACAGAACATGGTTTTATTGGACAATTTCAACCAGAAATTCCCTGGATTCCTACTGGAGACGAATATTTTGATTTGGCTGAAAACACACAGCGATATACGCGTAATATTGAAGCGATGATCCGAAAGTACCCAGAACAATGGTTTTGGGTTCATAATCGATGGAAAACGCCACCCTGGTGTCCCTGGCCTAAAACAAATAAGGAAAGATTATGATTTCAATTAATGAGATTCAAATTAAAACAATCAGTGAAAATACGGCTTCAACCCCTCTTGTTATGGCAGAGTGGGGATTGAGTATGGAAATAACTTTGAGCAATCAAAAATTTATGTTTGATACAGGTGCGGGCAATATAAACGTATTGCGGCATAATATGATGGTTATGCAAGTAGAACCCTCAAAGATTTCAAGTATCATTCTCAGCCATGCGCATCAGGACCATACAGGCGGCATTCGCTGCTTTCTTTCTCAGCGTGCCTGTCAAACAACAAAGCTTATACCCATCTATTGTCATCCGAAAACCCTTGAACCAACATATGTTAAATCGCCTATGGACAATTCATATCGCTTTTTTGGATGTCCTTTTTCTATTGAAGAAATTCGCCGATACAATGCAGATTTTTCAGTATCGAAAGACCCTATTCAAATACTTGACAAATCTGTTATGACCAGTGGCGAGATTCCTATGATCAACGACTATGAAAGTGTTGGTTTAAACTTTTTCAATAAAAACAATGATGAATATCAACTTGACACTGAAATGATTGATGATCTCGCATTATTCATACAAACCAATCGAGGTCTGGTTATCATTTTGGGTTGTGCCCATCGCGGAATGATCAATACCATACATCATGCACAAAAAGTGACTGGTATTGATGATATTTACATGGTTGTTGGTGGTACTCATCTTGCCAATGCAACCAAAGATCGCATGGATCAAACGATTGCTGAACTGAAACGTTTGAATATTAGTAAAGTCGGTGTTTCTCATTGTACTGGATTAACTTCTGGGGCGTATCTTCAAAAAGAACTTGGCAATGATGTTTTTTTTAACAATAATGCCGGTTCAATTATTCGATTTAAAGATAATGCGTTGATAATTAATCAATAAGGTGAAGGAGAATCAATTGTCTATAAAAAAATTATTGGTATATGTTTTGTGTGGTTTCAGCACATATTTTTGTATGGTGCCACATGTATGGAGTGAAATGGATTGGTCCACAGACCAATTGCATGAACAATTAGTAAGTCCACCCGATCAAGTGACACAACAAGTATATTTTGGATCATCAGTTTCGCTAACTGATAAATATGCAATAATCGGTGCAAAAAAAGACGATCAAATCGTTGATGATGGCGGTTCAGCATATATTTATGAAAAAAATGATAATGAATGGATTTTGGTAAAAAAGATTGTGGGCAGTCATAACAATCCAAAAGATTATTTAGGGATATCTGTTGAATTGGCGGGAGATTTTGCATTTGCTGGTGCAAGCAGTTACAGCCTGAATGAAAACAAGGAAGTTGGGATTGTGTATGTGTATCAGCGGCAGTCCTCTGGAGAATGGTTACAAACGCAAACACTTATTCCAGAAGCTATTGAGGATACGCATAATTTTGGGTGTTCCATTGCTGCGCACAATACGCAAATCGTTGTCGGCGCATATGGAAACTCAAAAGAATCGGGCAAGGCTTTTATTTTTCAATTAGAAGATAATCAATGGCTACAGCGCCAATGTCTTGAACCAGAAACGCCTGATATCAGAGGTAGATTTGGAAAAGATGTTGATATTTATAATGATTTTATAATAGTGGGTGCATATAATGCCTTCTCTTATAAAGGGGCAGTATATTTTTTTCAAAAACGTGAAGGCATCTGGAAACAGACGCAATTGATTGAATCCCCATCGCCAGATTACTATACTCTTTTTGGTGACACTGTTGCAATGAGTGATCATTATGCTGTTGTTGGAAGCAAGGCGGAAAGTATCAATGATGTACGTAATATCGGTTCAGTCTATGTATTTCAACGTAATGAGAATTCATGGACACTGATGTCTAAATTATTGGCGCCTGATTTACAAATAGATGATAGATTTGGTGTATCTATTGATATTGAAGGAAATCTACTGGCTGTGGGGGGAACTAAAATGGACTCAGATAATGTAGATAGTGGTGCTGTTCATATATATCGGTTAGAGAACAATCAATTTACTTTCTTAAGGAAAATATCTGCACAGCAATCTCAAGGTAATATGTTATATGGAAGCGCGTTGAAAATAACAAACAATTCAATACTTATTGGTGCAGAGTCGAATAAAATCAACAATTACCCAATCGGCAGCGCCTTTTATTATTCCCTGGATGCTTCTTCACCTTTTGGTTCAGATGGTGTTTTGGGGTTGGATGATATTGTTCGATATTTACAAATATTGTGTACACAATAATCAAAAATGATTGTTGCATTCCTTAATGAAAACCAGAACGAATATGAATATCCCTCTGAGGATAAGGTATTTCAATGCCTGCTTCTTTCAACGCATTAAAAATCACGTAGTATAAAATGCTGCGTAATCGCTTTCTTCCAATTTTATTGATTTCAAACCATACCATGACATCAAAATTAATGGAATTATCTCCATAATCATGAAAAAATATTTCTGGCTGCCTGTGTTTTGTTACAATAGATTTGTCGGATAATGCACCAATAAGCACTTTTTTGACTACTTCAGGATCAGCATTGTAAGATACACCTACTGGAATAGCCATCCGAATAACTGGTGAGGTAAGGGTATAATTGACAATGGTACTGGTTATAAATGTATTATTTGGAATTAAGTATTCAATGTCATCACGCGTTTGAATTTTTGTTGCCCATAAAGTAATTTCCTTGATCCTTCCAACCTGACCATCAATTTCTATCCAATCACCCCTTCGTAAATGCCTTCCAAAAATCATTGTAATTCCACTGACCATATTTGCAGCAAGGTGCTGAAACCCTAACCCCACACCAATACCAATTGCCCCAGCAAAAACCATCAATACTCTCAGGTCAAGCCCCATGACTTTCATGGAGAACAACAGGCCGATGCCCAATAAAAGATAGTTTAGAAAGGTATTGAATGCATACGCAAGCCCTGTATCAACACCTATTGATGGATATACTCTGTAGTCCAGATATGCTCTTGACATTTTGGAAATATAACTAAAAACAAATAAAATCAGAATGACTTTGCCAAACGTCCAAAGCGATATTGAAGTCATACCAATATAGATAATGGGTAAAGATAGAAATCGTTGTAAGGGATTTAAAATGCCGAGCAGCTGTAATGAAATAACTGTTATGGTAACAACATTTGTAATTAAAATAATATTGTATATAGTTTTTGAAAATAATTTTGCTTCTTCTGATAGTGGACTTTTTCTTTTTTTCCAATGCGCAAGAATTCCTATTAATAAATGATATATCATCATCATGAAAACATAAAAGCCGGCAACAGCCCATGTTTTTGTCCAAACAACCACACCAAAACGTTTAAAACCAAGACACCAAAGAAAGGCAGTAATAAAAGTAAAACTAATAATTACAAAATAATACGTGTTTAAGTATTTAAGAAACCCTTGATATATTGAATAAGGTAAATCAGGGAGTAAAGAAAGAATCGCTTTTTTCTTGCGAAGCAGAAGCATTGAAATACAGACAATGGAGATCGAAATAATAAATTTAAGCAGTGCTAAAATATCTGATGGTATTTGAAAGGCCTCTGCTGCATGAAAAAAAGAAAATGCGCCAGCAACATAAAGAATGATCAATGAAGAAATTCGATAAATTGTCTGGCCATATTTATGTGGAATGGTTAATAAATCTTGCAATAGGCATTCATATAAAAATTTACGAAACAAAACAACGAAAGTCCACAATTCTAACAATTGTCCGATCAGAAGGAACCAGGGCGCCTGGTATTTAATAAATGCATTGATTAGCGAAAAAGAAGCCAATAATAACAAAGGTATAAATGATGCTGCAATGATATTGATCAATGCAATTAAATAAGGATAGATCGCCTTGTGTACCTTTTTTTTAAGTGGAACCACTGCGGATTCTATATGAACATAAACACGTTCCTTACCTGAAAGACTGTACAGTATTGCTACAATAAAAATAATGACAATAAGCGATCCCAAAGCACCCAATAATTGTGCCTGATCCAATACATATTGCATGAAAACAGGCAGCGTTGAGGGAAGATTTAACAACCAGCGATAAATGGATTTGATTGTTTGGATATCCCAGCCCATTGGCGCATGTTCAAACAAAGATCTGGCTTTTGATTGAATTTCTTCCCCCATATTTGCAGCTTCACGCGCAAGCTGATTGCCAACATCATGGGAAATTTTAACTGAAACAGGTTCCTTTTTTAGGTCTGAAGCAATCCCTATCGTCGCTAATGATAATGACATTATAAATATAATGACCTGAATCAATACCATTTTTTTTGATAAAGCCATAAAATTAAAATTCATATCGCACCCCAATTCCCACAGCATTTGACGCTCCCTTAACATCATTAAAGAGTCCATAAGCCCCGGAACGATGATGTACACGTGTCACCAATTGAAAATGTTTCGTTTGAGGCAGGGCAAATGTAAATTCAATGGCCAGGTAATTCAAAAAATGGGATACTTCTTCATTATGTTGTTTTTCGATATTGGGTGTTTTGGTGGCATATGAAAGCCCTTCTCCAAAAGCGAAGGTTGTGTAAATTTTATGATTCCAGGGAAATGTTAACCATCGGGCAATAAACACCCCATTCCATTCTGCATGTGTTTGAGCGCCTAAATGTTGAACCGCCTGACCTTCCAATTCAAAGACAAGATGATCATTATATTGATAAAATTGGTTACCTATGGCAACCGCCAGTAGGCGGTATGAAGTGTCAAATTCAGCAGATAAAAGAAGTGCATCTTCAATACCCGGACCAGCCAAAACAGCGTGATAAATCATACCATACCATTTTGCATAAACAGGTGAACTGGTCCACATAATCTGCAATAAACAGATAAAAACGAATATTTTTTTCATCATATGGATTCTATTTTTAAATGATTATTATAGATTTGTTCCTGTTCATCTAAAATTTCACGAATCGTTTTTATGTTGGTCATTGGATTCATTAACACAGATCGAAGGACAACCTGTTTTAAACCCTCTTTTTCTAAAGTCGTTCGAGATACAAAGCTATTTCCTGCCTGTCTCTGCAATCGCTGCATACGAATATTGATGCGATTAATTGTTTGGTTGAGAATTTGCTTTTCTTCAAATGAAGCGTTTTGAAATTGCTCCTGAACAGGTTCGGGTAAAATGCGATATGTCAATATATTGAGTTGTGGATTTGACACCATCGTAAACAATGGACGTTTATTAATTTCATTTTCAAATTCTTTCGCCAGTTCAATTCCATGATCAATAAGTAAGGCATATCCCTTTTTACCCATAATTTCCAGCGCATTTCCCAACACCAGAGAGGTTGCAGCGCGTGAACCTGCAATTGACCGAATGCCCAAATCTACAGATCCCGGCCGATTGACATATGCAGAATGATAGGCCACAGCATCCATAGCCAGTGGATCTTTAAAATATACCATGCCGCAGCTCATGGGCATATAAAATTGTTTATGACCATCGACAATAACAGAATCCGCACGTTCGATACCTGATAGCAATCCTTTGTATTTTTCTGATAGCAGCGTTGGTCCGCCCCAGGCAGCATCCACATGAAAATGAATACCATACTTATCACAGATATCTGCAATATCATGAATGGGATCTATTGTACCTGTTTCAGTTGTACCTGCTATGGCAATCACTGCAATAATTGCTGCGTTTTGTTTGTTTAAATCCTGGATTTGTTTTTCCAGTGCATGGATATCCATCTGAAATTGTTCATTAATTGGAATTCGTATGACATTATCATTACCAATTCCCAAAATGCCGCCCGCTTTTCTGAGGGAATAATGTCCCATTTTTGATACCAGAATAACCGCCCGATCTTTTTTATAATACTGAAGCGCACGTGCAAAACCTTCTTTTTCAATGCCTTTGAATGAATCTGTTTTTTGAAATCGTTTATTTCTGGCAACCCACATGGCACTTAAATTGGCCAATGTGCCATCTTCAACAAATGCACCTAATGTACTATCTGGATTTTGAATGTGATGATCATAAAAAGAAGCCTCCATTTGAAAAAACATGCGATGAATTTTGGCAAGCAATTGTCTTTCCCAAATGGAAACAACTTTTGATGTTTCCAACTTCACCACATTTTGATTCAGGGCAGCAACAATGGTGTGTAAATGCACCATAAAAAAAGGGATGGCTGATGTCATATGTCCGATGAAATAAGGAGAACCCACGTTTACTGCATGGGGTGCAAGGTCATAAATAATTGATTTTATAACATCAGCCAATTTTCGAGCCGGATCATTATTGAGTGTGCTATTTCTGAATCTATCGGATAATTCATCAAGGCTTGCATCCTCAGTAATTCCGACATGTTCTTTGAGAAAATCATGAAGTCCAAAAAGAATCTGCTCCATGTATTTTACCAGACGTTGTCTTGCCTGATTTTCAGGTCGGATAAATATGCGCTGCAAAGCCTCCCAATTGGCAACAAGTGATGCTGTTGATTGATTTTTCTGATCCATCATTATAACCCATTATTCGTCATCAGCAACTGATTCATCTATTAAGGGTATACTTTCATGAGACGACATGTTCAGAATCTCGTATCCCTTCAAAATATCCAATGCCCGCGCAACCTGATAGTCTGACATAAGGTCTTCACTACGAATTTTTCCATGCCGCATGACCTGTCGATTTTGAGCGTCTTCTTTTGTTGATTTGGAATTCTTTTTATTTTGCTGTTCTTTTTGTTCAGGTTCAGAGATATTGTCTGAGTCCTGAGGTTCAGCTTCAAGATGATTTTTAAGATCTTTTTCTTTGATTACTTTTGGAAGTTTGGCATCATCTTTTTTTAGTTTGATATATCTTGATGATACAGTAATGTCTGGAACAATTCCCTGGGCCTGTATGGATCGTCCATTAGGCGTATAATAGCGTGCAATGGTATACTTTAGTCCATACCCATCACGTAAAGGCTCAACAGTTTGAACAGATCCTTTTCCAAAGGAAGTAATCCCTAATATTAATGCGCGGTTATGATCTTGAAGCGCACCTGCAACAATTTCTGATGCACTTGCACTGCCAGAGTTAATTAAAACGACAATGGGGTAGTCGGGTTCTGTATTATCACTATGGGCATTAAATTCCTTGGTGTTTTCTTCAGAACGACCTTTGATAGACACAATATTACCTTCATCGATAAACAAATCTACCAACTTGACTGCCTGATCTAACAATCCTCCGGGATTGTCACGAAGATCCATAATCAGGCCTTTGAATTCTTTGGTATTTGATTTTAATTCATCCAGTGTTTCAATAATATCATCAACTGTTTTCTCTCTAAAATTGGTTACCCATACATAGCCATAGCCATCATCCAGTGATGCTGAACGCACACTTTCAATAGGAATAATATCACGCACAATTTCAACATCAAAGGGTTTTTCTTTACCATCACGCGCAATGGTAATAATTACTGATGTTCCCTTTTTGCCGCGCATTTTTTTAACAGCTTCCCACATTTCCATATCTTGCGTGGGTTCACCATCAACTTTAGTAATCCGATCCCCTGCCTGAATGCCTTTACGATATGCAGGAGTGCCTTCAATAGGCGATACAACAGTCAGAATCCCCTTTTTCATTGTAATGACAATGCCGATTCCGCCAAATTCACCATGCGTATCAATTTGAAGTTCTTCAAATGCCTCAGGCGGCATAAATGAAGAATGGGGATCCAATGATCGAATCATCCCTTGAATGGCGTTGTGGATGAGTTCTTTTGTATCCACAGTATCGACATAATTGTCTTCCACAAGCGAGATGATGTCGGTAAAGAGTTTCAACCCTTCATATGTCTCTTCTTTGTCCGCAAATGCGTGTTGCGAAAACAAAACAACAAAAGAGACAATCATAAAAGCAATGATAAAATTCCATTTTTTTTGCATTGTTTTTTTTCCTTCAGCTTTCTTTGAGCCATTTTATGGGATTAATTGGTTTTCCATGATATCGAACCTCAAAATATAAACCAGGTCCAGTCATAGAGCCTGTATCACCCAGAGTGCCAACAACTTCACCTTGTTCGACATTATCACCCTTATGTTTAAATATTTCATCTGCATGGGCGTATACAGTATAATAACTGTCACCATGATCAATGATAATCATGTTGCCATAGCCCTTGAACCATTTTGCATACAGAATTCTTCCAGGGCATACCGCTTTTATAGGTTCGCCCTTTTCGGCAATGATATATACACCATTTCGAAATCGCGTAACACCTAATTTTTCGTTGGTATATGTACCAAATTGGTTTATTATTCTGCCATTGACAGGCATTCTTAATTTGGGTTGCTTGTTATTGAACTGTACATTTTGCGTATGTGCTCTGGATATATCCTCTCGAATATCATTGATTGTCCGATCCAGATCGTTGGCCGATTGCTTTAATGCGATCATTGCTTTTTTCGCAAGATGCTTTTGATCTTGAATATCTTTTAGAATATTTGATCGTTCTTGTTTTTGATGTTTCATATGTGCATGAATATCAGATACCCGATTCTGCATATTCTTTTTTTTGTGTCTTTTTTCCCTGAGTTCTTTAAAAAGGTGTTCCAGTTTATTTTTGTCAGCAATTAATTTGGTTCGGGTTTGATTATCATAAGTGAGAATGTATGAAAGATATTTATATGATGCAAACACATCAGAAAAGGAATCTGCATTATAAAATATCTGCGATGCGCCAATGCGTTTCAGCTTATATAAAGCAACCAGACGTTTGTTGACATATTTTTCTGTTTTGGCAATTTGCTTTAATAAGGACTCACTTTTATTTTTTGTCGTTATAATTTTTTTATCCAGTGCAGCAATTTCTTTGGATAAGGCTGATAATTTTAAGGAATACTGATTCAACGAACGATCAACTTCATCAAGTTCGGCAAGGATATCCTTTTCTTTTTCACTGGCTTTTCTGTATTGTTCCTGATGTTCGGATATTTGCTGTTTAATCTCAGATTTTTCTTTTGTTAAGGCCTGCACTTTTTTTTGTTGTTTTGCATTATTTTGTTTTTGATCCGCCTGAATCAGATGATGAACATCCTTTTTTGGCAATATTCGCACAAACTGACGTGCAACATAACCCACTTGATTGTTATGCCATACAAAAAGCCAATTATTTTCAACAGAAATGACCTGTACAATCGTTCCTAAATGAAGTTTACCCAGTGGCGGCAATGATTGATCTGGTGTGGGTCTAAAATTCAAGAGATCGGCAGTGATTTCCCCTCTTGCCGGTTCAAACCCAATAATTTTAACAAATTGCCGACTGACAAAGCCCATTTTACCTAAGTGTTTTATTTTGAGCCAATCATCATGTGTTTCAATGACCAGTATTTGCATGCCTTTATAAAGTGAACCCATCGGGGGTTGTGTGAGATCAGGGGAAGGTCTGATATTCAAGCGGTTGGTTAAAACAATGCCATAGCTCGAAGACCATGCAGTAGATTGAAAACCAATACTTAAAAAAATAATCAGACAGGTAATTATAGTTTTATAAATTGTTTTAGCGATATATAACACCCTGCCCATCCTGTACCCATACTTAATAAAATAAGCATGCCTATGGTATGAAATGAATAAAAGTGTGGTTTAAATAAATCTGTTGACCACACCGGTAAATTATAAATTGTCAAATAGTAAAACAAACCATATAAAAAAGCCAGACCGATAATGCCACCAATAAGACCATGAATAATCCCTTCCAGATAAAAAGGTATTTTTATAAACCATTGTGTGGCACCGACCAGGCGCATAATTTCGATCTCATCCTGACGCGAATAAAAAACCAGTCGAATGGTATTCGAGACCACAAATAATGTCGTGATAACCAATAATGTACCAATAGCCGTGCAAGTAAACTGAAAAAAAGTCATAAACGCGGTGATCCGCTCCAACCATCCTTTTCCATATTCCACCTCAGATATTTCAGGCATCAATTGCAATTGAGAGGCTAGATTTTCAATGGTTTCCCATGTATTGACTTCAGGATTGACATGGATCATAAACGAGGCAGGCAAAGGGTTTTTCTTTAAATGGGACAAAATATTACCCTGTTGCATCTGATTTTGCATAAAGTTCAGGGCATCTGTTTTAGAAATGTATTCTATCTGTGTGACACCATACAGGTTTTTAATATGCTTCTCAACGATTTCAATATCTTCCTTCTCAACCGATGGCGCAACATAGGCCATGATCCGAATTCCCTTTTTCCATATATAGAAAACCTGATTGATATTGGTAAAAAACAATCCAAATGCCGACGTTACCAACAAGGACATGGCGATTGTCAGTATGGTAACTGTATGAAGCATTGGCGTTGCTAAAAAATCTTTAAAAACCCCTTTAAAAAAACTGTAAATATAGTTCATTGATTGATTTTTTCCATTCGATAAGATTTGATTGTAATCAGGTCTCTGACTGCCTGATTACAATCTCGAAATAGTGTATGTTTTTTTGGAAAAAATATCAAGTAAAAATTAAAACGACAATCAATCTCTTAATAACGAATATCCAAATACACGCCAGCAGTCTGACCTAAAGCGGGATATCCATATTCTTCCTGATACGTTTCATCAAACAGATTTTCAACAGCAATGGTAAACATACCATTCAATTGTTTATAATTGAATGGCATTTTCAAAAACAAATCAATGGTCATAAAATCATCAAGATCTTTTAGCACAAGATTATTGCCAATGGGGATACCATCAGGCTCGGCTTCTGTTCCATAGGGAACATGCGTTTTATCCACCCAACGTAAATTGACTTGTGTATGGATATTATCATTAAAAATATGACGAAAACCAGCAGTCAATTTATTTTCAGGTAACTCAGATAAACCATCATCAAGTTTAGCGCTGCCATCCAAAACATCGCCATGCTTTTTGGTCTTCTGGTATGTAAAATTGCTGAAATAATATAATGAATCTGATAATTGGCCATTGATATCAAATTCAATACCATACAAGTCAACTGAATCGATATTGTAAACCAGCCGGCTGGGCGCATACCCAAATATCCATCGGATATAATCATCCACCTGATAATAATAGATATTTGTCTGAATGGAAAATATGTCCTCGTTTTTATATGAAAATCCTGCTTCATACTGCATGGCATCTTCATATGTCAAATCTTTGCGGATAACATCAGTCTTTGGGTCAATTTCTGGTTGATAACCGCCATAATACCAATAAAAAGCAGGGTTATCAGGAAATCGGGTCGCTCTGGCGATTCTGCCATGAACTGATAGTTCGGGCATCAGATGATATGTTATGCTGAATTTGGGCAAAATCGATGTTTCGTTAAAATCAGCATCATTTAAGACAAAGTTGGATGGCTTCCCATTGGTGTAAGATTGTGCGGTATCAGCAGTTCGGTCTCCTTTATAGATTTCATATCTGAGTCCCGCATAAATTTCTATTTTATCAGATACCAGCCAATGATCATCAATGTAGATGCCATAGCATTTTGTGGCATCCCATTCATCTCGACCATCAGTCATTGGTTTATAGTAGTTACTGACTGTAAATGTATTATCTGTTCCACCATATCCCCAAAAATTTCCAGAAAAACCAAAACCTGTAACATGGCTGTTGGAATTTTTGCTTAAATCCATCCGAAAGCCACTGGATTTGTCTGGTGTGGATTCTCTTTCAAGAATTTTTTTAGCATCCAGCCAATCAAACAGGGTTTCTTTACGATCCTCAAGGTTGAAAAATACTTTTGTAATCAATGATAGATTTGCACCGGTATAGGTGTGGGAAAAATCCAGTTCGAGTCTTTTTTTGTTAAAAAAACTGTCATCACCATGCCCATGTCCATTGATAAATTTAATACCAGGACCTGTGAGATAACTGCCGATACTTTCAGGATAGCCTGACACATAGCGATCATTAGAAATATTGTTTTCGACCGGCATGTTGAAATCACCATCAGAATAACGTAAATTGAACTGAATTTCCTGGTTTTGGAATCCAAACCATGACAGGCCTGTACTCACATTCTCTCTTTGCGCCTGACTGTTTCTCAAATGCCCATCTGTTTGATTATGGCCTGCATTGCAATACACATAATATTGTTTTGTGGCACTGGAAACTGATAGCTCGGAAATATAAGTATCATAAGCTTTATATCCCGAATTAAATTTAAAGTGATATCCTTCTTTGGGTTTGGTTGGAACCATGTTGATTGTGCCACCCAAGGTATTTCCATGCTTTGCGCTAAAAGCACCTTTACTGACATCAATTTTTTCAAATTCCATAAATGATAGAGAAGACCAGTCCACAAAATATCCACCCATCACACCAGTACCATTCAAAGATCTGCCATCAATTAAAATTTGGGACCGCCTTTCATCCAACCCTCTGATTTTAATCTGACTGTTATCTGGCGTTAAAATGGATCGTCGTTGAATATCAATACCCGATGTTTGTTTTAAGGCATCAGGGACAGATATATTGGTAGGTTGGTCCAAAGGAATTGTTTGGATTGTGGTTTCATTCTTGTCTTGAGACGTGCCAGACACAACTATTTCATCAAGAACAACTGTATCATCTGCAATGGCAGAAAATGGGATGCAAATGGATAAAAACAGGCAAAAATAAAGTAAAGATTTCATTAATTAACCTCCTGAATAATAATTGAACATTGATTCATTCGATTATTCAGGAACAACTATCGGATAGCCATTACAATAATGAATACTGACATCAATATTATAAACATCGGATATCATTTCTTTTGTTATACAGTTTTTGTCGCCGCAGGCATGGATCTGTCCATGTTTGATAAAAATAAACCGATCCGCAAACCTGAGCGCCATATTAATGTCATGCATGGTAATAATGGCTGAAACAGTATGTTCCCTCATAACGATTTGTAAAAGTTTAAGAATTTCAATTTGATTTTTCAAATCAAGACTACTGGTTGGTTCATCCAACACAAGAATTTCAGGCTCCTGAACAATCGCTCTGGCGATACTTACTTTTTGGCGCTCTCCACCACTCATTTCATCAATGTATCTGAGAGACAGTTTTTGGAGGTTTAATTGTTTGATAACTGCATTTACCAATTTTAAATCATGCGCAGTTACCCCCCATTTCATATGGGGCATTCTTCCAAGTAAAATAGCATCAAAAGCAGTTAATCTGCAATTTTCAGCGTGTTGTGCTACATAGCCAATTTTTTTTGCAATGGCTTTAAGCGACAGGCTTGAAATATCCTGATTCTGAACCATCACCATGCCTGAATTGGGCGTCACAATGCCATTAATGCATCGAAGCAGGGTTGTTTTTCCAACACCATTAGGGCCCATGATGGCAAGCATTTCTTTTGGGCGAAGATCAAAAGAAATTTGATTCAAAATATGTTCATGTTTATAGCTAAAGCTGACATTTTCTACCTGTAGCATCATCGTCCATAGCCTTTCACAATAAGGTAAATAAAAACAGGCGCTCCTAAAAAGGATGTGATAATTGCTACAGGAAGGATATGCGGGGATAATATTAAACGTGCAACAGTATCAGCAGCGATGAGTAACATGCAGCCGGCCATACATGTTCCAGGTATCAAAAAACGATGATCATTACCAATCAATCGCCGCACCATATGGGGGCAGACCAGACCAATAAACCCAATAATTCCCAACAGAGCGACAATTGTGGCTGTTACCACTGATGCCATCAGCATTCCCACAATGCGCACTTTTTGGACATGAACTCCCAGACTTCTTGCTGTTTCATCGCCTGCATCAATGGCATTATAATTCCATCGGTTGGCAATAAAATAGATTAATGAAAGCAGCAGCACACCACTGATTATTCCAAGTTCACTCCAGCTTGCTCTGGCAGTGTCTCCAAATGTCCAAAAGACCATTGATGCCAGTTGAATATCATCTGCAAAAAATTGAAGAAACAGGGTTGCGGCCATAAAAATCCATCCCATGGCAACACCAGTTAAAATCATAACTTCTGGTGAGGTTCGACGTAAGCTTGAAACGATTAAAATCACACAGGTTGAAATTAGGCAGAATGAAAATGCAGAAAATGTTGTCGTATAAGGATTGGATAGAACAATTGCGCCTGTCCCTGATGATTGCATGCCCCCTGTATTCAAAAACATGACAGAAAACGCTGCCCCAAAGGCGGCTGCATGGGATAGTCCCAACGTTATAGGTGATGCCAATGGATTTCTCAATATGGATTGCATCACAACGCCTGAAATGGCCAGCCCGCCACCGGCAACAATTGCTGTTAACGCTTGAGGCAGACGAATATTCCAGACAATGATCTCGGATCGCGCTGAAATTGTTTTTCCAATCAAAGTAAAAAGGACTTCAATTACTGGTAAATGAACGGCACCCAGGGTTATGGAAACAATCAACATCATAAGCGTTAGAACAAATCCTGTACCGATAATTATCAATTTTCTAGAAATATATTTTTTGTATTCGTGCGGATATTCCTGATGTTCCAAATGCATTAGAATTATCCTTTGATCACTTTTTGAAAAACCAGGCCATGAAGTTTTTCATTCATTTTCTGAAGAACAGGTTTTCCTATCAAAAAAGAATAGATTTCATCTGCTTTTTGAGAAGGATCAATATCCACGAATCGATTTGGATAAAGTAGTTTTCCAACAAAATAGGCGTTGGCCAGTGTTGAGCCAAAGTTTTGTGCATAGCCATTATAGGGTAATACACCATAAACGTTCCTTTGTTTGACAGCATTCAAATGCTGATATACTGGATCATTTTTTAACTCATATAAAACGTTTGTCTCTGAATCAGCAGTTAAGCTGGCTAAATCAACAAAAATATATTCTGGATTCCACTCAATGAGTTTTTCCTTAGCAATGTATGAATGGGATAAGTGTTTACCAATTTCATCAAAAGCAACATTATGCGTTTGCGTAAATGCAAAAGGAGGATATACAGGCTCTGTGGATTGGAAATTTTGAATTCCCTTGTACGCAACACCGCCAATATAACAGGATTGTCTGTCTTTGATATCAGTCGTTCTTTTTTTCAGATCTGCGATCAGTTGGTCAAAAAATGATGTTATTTCTATCGCACGCTCTGCCTTATTTAAAACGTCCCCCATAACATGAATGGATTGATACAAACCTGATCGATAATGGCTCAAATCACCATAATTTAAAACAACGACAGGAATCTGTGTTTTGTGTTGTAATTCTTCAGGATTATACCCCATATCAGCAAATGTTTTAAAGATAACATCAGGTTGCGGATTCAGACAGACAATTCGTTCAGGGTTGTCATTTCCCCTGTATTCACCAAATATCGGATATCTCTTAAATTGCGGATTGGCTAAGGCATAAGGTCGGGCATCAACAAAGTTCATTCGGGTTTCAATGGAATCCACCGCAACAATTCTATCTTGCGACTGAAAATAGGTTAATAAACGTAACGCACCTGCACCAGAACAGATGACATGCGCGGGTGTTTTTTGAATGCGTATGTGTCTTCCAATGCTGTCAGTAATGGTTCTTGCCATTGTTGAAGATATAAACAGGAAATAAAAACATAATATTGTTATGAACGTTTTTCGAAGTATTTTCATATATTGATCCTTTGCACATATAGACTTTAAGATAAAGATTTTGGACTGCGTTGGCGCTTCGTCGATGTACTATAGTACTATCTCCTTGCACCGCCTTGCCAAAATCTTTATCTTAAAGTCTATATGATTTCTTGTTTTGCCAAAAAAAAAGCCAGAAGTTTTGACACCATAAACACCCTTTCAAGGGGGGTCAAAGCCTTCTGGCTTATATTTTTTTTATTTATTGTAAAATCGAACAGCTTCGTGTTGTTCATTAATTCAAAAATATATAATAAATAATTTTTTGAGTCAAGAACAAATTTGAGAAATTGATATCGGCAATTTTGTTTTTTTTATGTTAAAAATATGATATTCTTATGGATGTTTTCTTGGGTAATAATAATACGAAAAAAAATAAGGAGTAACTGATGAAAAAAGGAGCATTGGATGGAATAACTGTCATCGATATATCCCGCCTGCTTCCCGGGCCATATTGTTCGATGATTCTTGCAGATCATGGCGCTCGTGTAATTTCTATTGAAGATAGGCGCTATGAGGCTGAAGGCTTTTTTTTACCAACAGTCAATAGAAACAAATCCCACATGACGTTGAATTTGAAATCTGATCAAGGTAAAAAGATTTTTTTTCAACTGCTTGAAAAAGCAGATGTTGTTCTTGAGGGATTTCGTCCGGGAGTTGCCCAACGTCTGGGCATTGATTACGATGCAGTTAAACAGACAAATCCTAAAATTATTTATTGTTCAATTACTGGATTTGGTCAAACTGGACAGTATCGAGATCATGCTGGCCATGATGTCAATTACATAAGTCTTTCAGGTGTTCTTGATGTCATTGGTTCGCCTGACAGACCTCCAGCAATTCCAGGCGTTCAAATTGCTGATATTGCAGGTGGCGGCATGAATGCAGCAATCGCAATTCTTCTGGCTTTATTCTCACGAGAACGAATGGGAACAGGCCAATACATTGATATTTCCATGACAGATACAATGGTCAGTTTATTACCCATCACCCAATATCTTTACAGTTTATTTGGACAGCCACCAGTTCGTGGAGATTCGCTCTTATCTCATCATTATGCGTTTTACAACACTTATGAAACATCAGACCATCGCTATATTGCCATTGGCGCACTGGAGAACAGATTCTGGAAGGTATTGTGTAATCATTTGGGCAGACCGGAATATATTCCACTTCAATACGATGAAAACCGACGTGATGAAATTATTAACAATCTACGCGAAATTTTTCGTACAAAAACATTGGCCCAATGGGATGCCGAGTTGTCTCAACTTGATGCATGTTACACGCCTATTAACAATTTTTCGGAAGTACTCAATCATCCGCTTTTTAAAGAAAGAGAAATGATTGTGCCTGTTAAAGATGCTGATGGCAACGAACAAAAGGTTATCGGGGTGACAGCCAAACTGTCTGAAACACCTGGCAGTATTCGAACACCACCTGTCAAATTTGGTGAAAGTACACATCTTATTTTGTCTGAACTTGGATATGCGGTTGATGAGATTGATGCTTTTCGGGAGGCGGGGGTGATTTAGGAAATTTTTAAAAATGTAGGGGCGAACCTTGTGTTCGCCCATCGTACATATAGATGTGGATGCAAATCATTCCTTAATAGTATCATCAACATGCTGTTCAACATCCACCCCAAAACGTTTCAGTAATGTTCCCTCCACACGACTCAAAGCCACGCCACTCAATTCCAGGTTGACAATCGCCCGAAGGTGCCCATTTCTGGCTTGATTCAAATTTTTCTCTTTTTCCATTACATTGATAATATTGCTTTTACCACCTTCGAGTCGGCTCATTTCAATGTCCATAATTTTTTGTTTGAGCCGAAGGTTTTCATTATGTCGTTCCAATTGACGCACAGAATTTTTAATATGGTGGATGCTGGTGTCTACCTGGTTTTCAAGATCCAGTTTAATGGATTTGATCATTATTTGTGCCTGTTCTTCTCTAATTTGGGCCATGCGTAATTCGCTATGACTGTCAATTCCGCCCTGAAGCGGTACTAAAAAGTCAAGCCCAACAGACCAGGATTCATCGTTGTCGTTCCAGATATTTTCCAGAAACTTTTCTCCATGAGTATCAAGCGAATTCACACCGAAGCTGGCTTTAACATTGAGATCTGGAAGGTTTTGATTTTGAGAATATTGGGTATGAATGCGCTGTTTTTTGAGATTATCTTTGCTTGAAAGGTATCTGGGATTGTTTAACAGTGCCTGATCCAATACCTCTTGATATACCGGTTCCTTGAAATTTCGATAGGATTCTGGTGTATCAAGAATGATAATTTGCGTAATGGCGTTGCCTTCACGAGACATGCCCAATAGTTTTAAAATGGAGTTATGAGAATCAATTCTTTTTTGTAAGGCTGCACTTAATAACGATTGGCGTAAGGCAAGCCCGGATCTTATTTCAAATAATTCACTTTCTGCCACTTTACCTGCTTGAAACATCAGGGTATAGGTTTGAAGTAAATTTTTTGCCACTTGAACTGAATCTTTATAAAATTCATATTGTTTGGTTGTATAATATAATTCCCAATATGCATTGAGCGCATTGTGAACAATATCCATCACTTGTTTTCTAAATCCCTGATAAGCCATATTCTGTGCTGTTTGTGCAATTCGAATTTTTGCCAATGTACTTTGCGCCCCTCTGTTTTTAAGCAAGGGTTGTGTGATTTGAAATCCAAGGTATGAAGCGGTTTCACTGTGTATACCTTGTTTTTTATATTCAGGTTTTTCGTCAACAAGATCGTTAGAAATATCATCAATGGTGTAATCCAAGCCTAAGACAGTGCCGGTAGGAAGCAATCCCTTTAATCCCAGTTGATATTGTTTCAGTCGTTCTTTGAATGTGTCCTGGAACATCCTGTCAAAATATTTCTCAGCAGTGTTTGGTGTGACACTATCCTTATAATTAAAGGAGGCAGACAGATTGGGTTCAAAAATAGCAGTTTCTTTTTTTACCTGTTCTGCAGCAATTTGTAGATCGTATTTTTGATACCTGATTTCAAAATTGTTTTCACAAACTTTACGTAACAATTGAATTTGAGACAAGGGCATACGTTTTGACGTTTGATCTGCTGAAACATTTGAAATTATTGTAATAAAAAAAAATATCAGTAAATGAGTCGAATAGCGCTTTTGCAATTTCATATCATACACTCCTTTTGAGATCGATGGAAGTGATATAATTAGATCACTTCCATCAATTCAATTATTAGTTTCTTTGGGTTCGCAATTCTACCAGTCGGTTTATTTGAGACAGTGAGGTTAAATGGCTGTAAATGGCTGGCAAGAAATTGTTTTTGCGAAATTCAAGGAAATCGGCATCAGAAAGGTTATTCAATTTCTCCTCGTGAACAGCGTATGCACCGGTCAAACGCTTAACAGCTTCAGCTTCTCTGACATGCATATTTAGAGGGGTAAACATATACTTGTCTTTCAATGTTTTGCAAAAATTGGTTGTAATGGCTTCCATTTGTTGAAGTCCAGACAGATACTGTTTTATTTGCTCCATCACAGGGGCAATTGAACCATCATCGTTAAATAAAGGCTGTCCTTCTTCCTCGTTCAGTGCGTTGCTGGCTTCATCAATACAGATCGTGAATTGATCCTCACTGGCTGTTCTTGCCAGGGCAAATGGATACCGACGAATGATTGCTGGAATATAAGGGGCTTTCCAGGCACCCTCATTATCAACAAATAAATTGACTTGCGGGTCCAGTCCAAGCAGCGCCATGGGACGAAATGTGTCATTATCTGTGTCTTCCAGAAACACAATGGGGTAGACTGATGCTGCATTGAGAAATTCGTGCATCATGACTGAAACCATATGTATTTCAGAAGCAAACGCAAATGTCTGAATCGGTTTAATCTTTTTGTTTTGATGTGCATCCTTTGTTACTGGTACAAAATTTTGAGTCATTGTAGTAAATCCTCCTTTGTTAGGTTTGTTTAAATAATCCTTAATGAATTTTGAATATTATTACAAGTGATTATTTTTTTATGTTTAATTTTTTATGAAATTTTTTAAAATTCCACGACGAAAAGACTCTGGTTAACACGCTGGAGCGTGTGAACCAGAGTCAAATTCCACGACCAAATAATTATTAATAATAAAAAAAATTAAGTGTCAACAAAACAATTGTGAGGAAATTGTGAGGAAAATCTAAAGATTGCCATAATATTCTTATTATCGCCTATGAAAATTATAAGGCGGGCGCGGGAAGCGTTAACGCCTCTTTATTTTCAGGAAGATTGATTCGATCTAGAGCTTTATGGTAGATCGTCACCGGTGTTTTATGTCTGACATCATCAGTAAAATCCTTTTCAACTTGTTTACGTTTTTCAAGGATTTCTTTATGACGAATCCGGATTTTAACCTTATTGAAGGGAATGACCTTTGAAGGTCGTTGATCCAAAAGCTTTACAATGTACAGCCCTTGTTCAGTTGAAATGATATCACTGATATCGTTGATTTTTTTTAAGGCAAAGCCGGCATCAAGAATTTTTTTATCCCAACGATAGGGGCGATTTTTATTCACCCATCCAATATCGCCCCCCTTGTATCGGGTCACCTGATCTTCAGAATATTTAACAGCAATGGGACCAAATCCACGACCATGATTCTGTTTACTTGCGCTTTCACGTGCTTCAATCATTCGATTCATAACTGTTTTTTTTCGGTCATCGGTCATTTTTGAATGGATTTTCATATAAATCACTGCAAAACGCGCTTTTGCAGGTTGTGTATATTCTTCAATATGATTCGTATAGTAAGAACGAACTTCTTCAGCAGTAAAGTCAACGCCATCAATTTGTGGTTTAAGATATTGTTTCTTATACTGTCCAATCAATAGATTCTGATACATTCGGATAAAATCGGGCTGTTTATCAATTCCTGATTTTAAGGCCTGTTCGATCATTGCACATCGTAAGATCATTTCTTCCAATAAGACATTTTTATCTATTTGGTGCAAACGTTTTCCCCCTCTTCTTTCCATTTCTTTTTCAAGATCTGATACAAATATTTTTTGGCCACCGACAATTGCGATTAAATCTTCTGGAATAATTTCTAGTGTTAAATACCAGTATCCACTAACAATGAATACCACAATAAATATGATCGCAATGGGTTTTGTTTTGATTGACATAATTACCGCTCCTTTTTTATACGTTTTTTTGTTTTTTTTGATATCATAATCTATATAATTTTATTAAAAACATCAAGATGATAATTGAAATTTTCAAGTGAGCTTATACATGCCAAATAAG
>Ga0272440_1000223_pt1 | contig 47808 bp, 40 predicted proteins | sample SSMMMBAug17_FD_192440 | JGI IMG/M metagenome (GOLD analysis project Ga0272440, IMG submission 192440) | Marine sediment archaeal communities from Little Sippewissett salt marsh, Falmouth, MA, United States - SSM-MMB-Aug17 | ecosystem: Environmental > Aquatic > Marine > Wetlands > Sediment ...
ACAAGTTGGGGGAACATGTTCATATATCGGAAAAACAAAATCCTGATTTATATTGGTTCAAGTGCAATGCCGCTTGCTAACGCGCGCGGCTCTGAAATTTTCGGCAGCTTTTAATCTGAGCCGCGCGCGTTAGCAAGCGGGACTGTACTTGAAGCAAATATCAAACAGGGTTTCCGAAAATGCACAAAAGTTAGCTAATCAAAAATTTGCCTGAAGGGCACTATGTTCCCCCAACTTGTACATACGCCCACCGCCTACTTAATAAAATAGTTAATAATTCAGATGCGACACCTTTTTTTCCTTAATACGCTTTTGCAAAAACAACCCGCCCGGTTGCATTTTTTCCACAACAAATGCATTTTCCCTGTTCATCAGTAATATCAAATGGAATACACCGAATGGTAACCGCCAGATCTTTTTTTATTTTGTCTTCACAGCCGCTATCTCCACACCAGAATGATCGCACAAATCCGCCATGAATTGTTTTTTCGTCCGGAGGAGTGAATAGATTATAAAAATCATCATTGTTATCAATATCAATTGTATGGTGGTTCTTGTAATCAAGAGCGCGTTGAAACAATGTGTTTTGAATATCATCAAGCAAATCCGATACACTTTGCACAAACTGTTCTCTAGGAATAGACTGTCTGGACTTGGGAGATTGATCACGCCGCCCAACAAACACAGAATTTTCAGCAATATCCCGCGGCCCAACTTCAAGGCGAATTGGAACGCCTTTTTTGATCCAGTCCCAGTTTTTGCTGCCAACATCTCTTGTATCAAGTTCAACAATCATCGGCCTGTCGTTGTAACGCAGGTTTCGCAATTCATTGGCCAGTTTTGCAGTATACTCTGTAACCAGTGACCGATCTTTTTCTTTTTTGATAATCGGCATAATGACAACATGTGCAGATGCTACTTTTGGGGGTAAAATCAAGCCATCATCATCAGAATGGGTCATGATCAGGCCGCCAATCAATCGAGTGGACACGCCCCAGGATGTTGTCCATGCAAACGCTTCGGTTTCTTTATCAGACTGATATTTGATATTGGAGGCTCTGGCAAAATTTTGTCCCAGAAAATGAGATGTTCCCGCCTGAAGCGCTTTTCGGTCCTGCATCATCGCTTCAATACAATATGTGTCTATAGCTCCTGGAAATCGTTCAGATTCTGTTTTATGACCGCGGATAACTGGTATGGCCAGATAGTTTTCCAATAAATGGGTGTAAACATCAAGCATCTGGCGGGTTCGTTCAATGGCTTCATCTGCGGATGCATGAGCAGTATGCCCCTCCTGCCATAAAAATTCAGATGTTCTTAGAAAAAGTCGTGTCCGCATTTCCCATCTGACAACATTGGCCCACTGATTAATCAAGACTGGTAAATCCCGATAGCTGGATATCCATCTGGAAAAAGATTCACCAATGATCGTTTCTGATGTGGGCCGAACAATTAATGGTTCCTGGAGTTTGCCATCGGGTTGTAGTGCCCCGCTGTCGGTTTGGGTCAGGCGATGATGGGTGACTACTGCGCATTCTTTGGCAAAGCCTTCAACATGGGCAGCTTCCTTTTCCAGAAAATTCAATGGAATGAATAAAGGAAAATAGGCATTTTTCACACCTGTTGCTTTAAACATATCATCCAGTTCACGAACGATATTTTCCCATAAAGCATAGCCCCAGGGTTTGATAACCATACATCCACGAACAGCAGATGTTTCTGCAAGATCAGACACTTTGATGACTTGTTGGTACCACTCAGGGTAGTTTTGGGTACGCGTGGGGGTGACTGCGGTTTTTGATTTTTTTGACATAATATTAATTCCTTATACAGATGATTAAGGGTGTATGTTAGGGAAAATATTTCAATATCGGTTCGAGTTTGTGTGCATAAACCTTATGTCAGCCCCTTAAATATTATTCGTATTTAATTCGAGTGTGAACATAAGGTTTTTTCCTAACAACTGCTGAGTGGGTGATGCTTGACTCTCCCCCAATACCTACATACACCAGTTATATTAAATATTATTAACGATTCGGATCCTTTACAAGCTGCTGTAAAGCGTCAATGGCTTCTTCAATCCCCTTTTTTCTATCGCCATTGATATCCCATTTTGCTCTTTCTTCTGTTGCAGCATCAAGTATTAGCTGATTGATTTCACTTTCAGAGAACTGTTTTTGGATGACTGATTCAGTCGTCATCTTGGGAATGTTGACCAATGTGAGCATTTCATTTTCTGGAACATTTATTGTCATTGCCATAGATTCGAGCCCCGGTGCAGTAAAGAGAACTTTCTTCTTCCCTGAAGGCACATTTTTGAACTTAAACTGACCTTTTGAATCTGTTGTGGCAGTCAGGTTTGAATCTTCAAATGAAACAATTGCATTGGCAACCTTGATATCTTCATGGCCGGCAAATGAAGTTGACAATGAACCTGTAACAGAACCCGATTTGACTTCTTCAGCAGGTTTGTGGAGATATTCAAAAATATTATCAATCCATTTCCATGTATTGCCTTCATCTTGTTTATTTGCCACAGAAAATTCAAGGCGGGCCGGATGATCTTGATCAATGATAAGTGTATTGGTGGATGTCCGAAAATTGGGAATAAAATGTGGAAAATCCGAACCTGAAATACTAACCCGAATTTTGTGACCGGCTTTAAAAACATTGACAGTGGGCCAGATTTCTACAACATATGGATAAATATGCCCTTCTTCGATAGGTTTGGGGCTTTTATGGGGTGTTTCATAAAAGGGATCAAATGCAACATAGTTGGGATCTATTTGATGATCCTTGACATCAGGAGATTCATTTGGATCGTAAGGACGATGCCAGGCGCTCAACCATCCTGAAGTAATATTTTTAGCTCTCCCGCCGGGGTAAACATCGTTTATTTCAATCACCCACTGAACATCCTTTCTCATGGGATGATCCAACAATAGAATGGTATCTTCATTGAAATTATAGTACTTATTTATTTCATTAACCATTGCCTGTTTAATTGCATCTGTTAAGGGCATTGGGAATTCAGTTTTTGCCCAAAATGTTAATTTGAGAGGTCCCACGATCTCAACATCTTCTTCCAAAACTGATGTCGTAAATGTTAATACACCTAATTCGTCCAATCGTTCATCTTCGTATGGCATTGTGCTGTCAATATTTTTGTTCAAAACAAATTTTGAAAAATGTGCCGGCAGGGCCGGAACACCAAAAGGCATCCATCGGATAAAAGATCTGGATTTTATGCCATGCAATAATAATGGATCATGAATAAAATCAGGATTGAATAATGTATTGTAATCTTTTGACGACACATTTTCTTTGAGGGAATAATTATTAAAATAGTTCATACTGGAAAACCAATCATTGATAACAGCCGGTGGTCTTTTTTTAGATAGATAATATGTCTTGTTTTCTGTTCGAGACTCAGGCAAAGGCCATGATTTTTCGGCCCGCCATTTTTCTTCACCCATTACATAAAGCAAAACAGGATATTCAACCAAAAAATCATCTTCTATGCCTTTAATTTTCCAATCAAACCAGCGAGGAGCAATTTTCATCATGATATTATAAAAATAAATATCAAAGACGCCACTTGCATGATACCAGGGCCCAACAATCAGAGCTTTGTCTTTATCAGCATGCCTTGAAAGACCATGCACATAATTGTCCAAACTCCCTTTTGCAAAAATATCATGCCATCCGGCAACAATCAAAACAGGCAATTTCTCAGGAATTACTGTTTCTCCTAAATTTTTGGGGAGATCCCATCCTCCCTGTGGTTTTTCAGGCCAATAAATCATTGGTGATCGGGTATAGTACCATTCACCAATATATTCCATTTCCGGATTAAACCACCACTCATGAAATTCAAAAGGCGTAGACAATATGTTATTGAGCCACATTTCTGATGCATCTTTAAAATCAGGATACATCGGGATGATGACATCATGTTCACCCATATACAAAAGCGGTGGCATAAAACTGAGGAACGAATGAAGTCCTGCCCAAAAAGAAAAGAAGCCAAACTCTGGAATGCCACCTTTTAAACCTTCAACATAAGCACTACTACAAGGCTCCATTGGTAGCAGGGCTTTTAAATGAACCGGTTCACCAGTTGATTCATCAATTTGTACATGGGATGCTGCTAATAATTGAATGATACCATTATAGCTTTGTCCAATCATGCCAATTTTGCCATTTGACCAGGGCTGTGAAGGTATCCACTGATCAATGATATAGGCTACATCAAAATGCTCATCAGGGGCCATAAACAAGAATTCACCTTCAGAAGATCCAGTGCCTCTGATATCAATGGCAACAATATCGTAACCATGATTAAAAAGATAAATGCCTTGTGCCATAAATACCCACCTTCGATAAGGTGTTACCACCAGAATAGTGGGTCTTTTCTCATTATCTTTGTGCCTTACAATGGTTGCCATTAAATTAATTGTATCCTCTGGTGATCCTCCTGATTGATATGGCGTTAACCTGGGCACAGGTACTCGTTCATTGAGTTCTAAAATGTACTCGCCTGTAATGACTGTATTAAGGTTTTCAATAATTTGTTCCCTTACAGGGGTTGATACATCCATTGAAAAAACAATCAATGGAAAAAATAATAACAAGATGAATGGAATAACAAAGGTTTTGTGGTTAAAATTTGATTTTTTCATGTAAAGCCTCCGTTTATGATTTAAGATATTTTTTTAAGCATTCCAAAAAAATTTATATTGCACAAGTATATTCAATCGTTAAATTTTACGCAACCTTTTTTATTCCGACAAAAAAAGACCGAAACCCTAATTGCCAAGTACCAGTCGATCAAGTGCCTAAAATTGAAATTTGAAAAATCGCCATGTAAAGTTACCCCTTTAACCTTACATTTCAAATTTGTCATGTAAGATTATAATCGAACGAAATGTGCATTTAACAAGACACTATAAGTCCCGATAGGGACGACAGAGAATAGCCTGGGGTTTCAACCATAGCCGTCAGGTTAAGGCAAACTCGCTCCGATGCTCGTTCCCAGGCTCTGCCGGCTCTGCCTGGGAACGTTTTCCGAGGTGGCTCTGCCACCTACGAACTGAACAGGCGGCAGAGCCTGGGAACGAGCATCAGAGCGAGTTTGCCTTAGCCTGACGGCTATGGGGTTTCAACCCCCCTACATTCATTTTCGGACATAGGCTCAAAAAATATACAAGAACTGCTTTGTCCCCCATCAATTGGACACGCCCTTTTTTAAAATTATCCCTTGACGATCTGTTTTCAGATATACTGTTCATCAAGGTAATGAAGGCGGATTTAAACTCAACAATATAGGGGGTGAATATTTTTTGAAACGCATCGGTACTGGAATCTTTTAGCAAGTGAAAAGGATTTTTTCCCATAAATTTCATCATATGAGTAAATGAACCTGCCAATGATTTACAATTATTGCTTTGTTCATGTATGAGTGATTGCGCCTTATCCATAAATTGTTTTGACATATTTTTTTCAGATGATAGTATTTCCTTTAATTTTTCTAACTCTTGTTCTTTTTATTATGTGTTAATATTAAATGTAAACGATGTTCATTGTCATCGTATTCACTATTACATCAAATACTAAGGAACACTCTTAAGGTTTATATATAAAATGAAAATATATCTTGATGAAAAAATTGGAGACCCTGATTTATTTACAGGCAGGTATAACGAAATTAAATCGTTGTTAAAATGGGTAGATTTGTCAAAAAGGAAACTTGCCCGAAGCACGGCTATGCTTTCTCGCAGAAAAACAGGAAAATCCGCCTTGATGCACAGATTGTATAATATTGTTTTTCATAATAATAATGGCGTTATTCCTTTTTACTATGAAATCAGAGAATTTGAACAGTGGATTTTAGATTTTAGTGAGCACTTTTTCTTTAATTTTATTGGACAATACATTGCGTTTAAAACGCGAAAAAAGGCATATATTGATGCGATCATTACTGATTATGAGATGATGTTATCAACTGTAAAAAATGAAGGATTAGATTATTTATCAGAATATATTGGGGTATTACAAAAATTAAAAAGCCAGCAAAAAACAGATAGCTATTGGGAACTGGTTCGAAACCTGCCCCGATATCTGGCAAAAAATCAAAATGAAACCATCATTCAAATGATTGATGAATTTCAATATTTAAATTTTTTCATTTACCGAGATGAAGCCTGTACCCGCCGCTTTTCTGATCTTGCTGGCAGCTATTTTCACACAGCAGAATATAAAACAGCCCCCATGTTAATATCTGGTAGTTGGGTCGGATGGCTTATGCGTGATCTGTCTAAAATGCTTCCAGGGCGATTTCGAAGAGATTATTTTCTTGGCAACATGCCTGAGCATGAAGCTGTTGAAACTATTTTTAAATATTCAAGCATCTTAAACGTGCCTGTTACGAACGAAGCTGCACAGCTTATGGTTGAGTTGACTGAAGGTAATCCATGTTATATCAGTGCCTTATTCTATTCTAATTATCCTGAAAAAGATTTTACACACGAAAATGGATTGCGAGAAACACTTGAATTTGAAGTCCTTAATAATGGCGGAGAAATTAAAACCCGATGGATGGAATATTTATTATATGCGTTTCGAACAATCAATGGGACTGATCATTGCCTTTCAAAAAAAATTGTCCTTTATCTATGCAAACATAAAGACCGGGAAATCACCCGCAAAGAAATCAAAGATGTATTGATACCGGATATATCTGATAATGACCTTGAAACTCGAATGACTGCATTGGTTGAAAGCGATATTGTTAATCGGGGAAGCAGTAATTTTGAATTTCAAGGCATTGGTGATCATATTTTTGATAAAGTCTTCAGAGGGGTTTACCAAAAAGAAATCGAAGACTTTGATCCTAAAGATATTACAAATGAATACAAGGCATTGTTTGAAAAATGGAAAGCAAAGTTTCATACCATTTGTGGTAAATATGGCAGTTTAAAAGGGCGATTTGCTGAATATATGATCGCTAATCATTTAAAATATAGAGCACAAATGAACAATCAATTATTTTGTTCGATGATGAATAACCTTCCCAAAGATTTTGCTTTTGTAAATTATCAAAGTGTATGGAAATATACAGCCTCGCCAGTGCATTCAAAAAGTTTTGAAATTGATGTACTGGCACGCGCAAAACATGACGAATACGCCCTTATCGGTGAAGTTAAAAACAGGCTTCCTCCATTTTCATTAACTGAAGCGACCGATTTTTTTCATAAAGCCAAAAAATTGATAAAAATTGAACAAATTCAAAAATTTGTATTGTTTGTTTATTCTATTAAAGGCTTTACAAAAGATGCCATATCCTTTTTCATGGAGAACAGTATTGCCTGGTGTGATGATGAACGTTGGTTAAATAATGATGTATAACCAACTAATTCGCATTCTTCATAATGAACCCAATACCCTTTATTTGGCAAACATTTATCTACCGCCAGATATGCCCCTCCAGCATATTGAAATAGCTGCCCATCTACTTAATTAAGATAATAAAACATTCCAAAAAAATGAGAAATACTTCCACCAATAACAAATAGATGCCAGATAACATGATTATATGGAATTTTATCAATAGCAAAGAAAATGATGCCAATCGTATAAGAAAGACCGCCTATTGCTATCCATACAATAAATCCAAATGGCAACATCGCAACCATTGGTTTAATTGCGATAACCACCATCCAGCCCATGAGAAGATAAAAAATGGAAGATAAAACAGAAAAGCGTCCCATAAAACAAATTTTCAATACGATACCCAAAATTGCTAAGCCCCATATAATTCCAAATAATGTCCACCCCCAGGGGCCACGTATGCCAACCAGGACAATTGGCGTATAGGTTCCGGCTATTAACAGGTATATTGAGACATGGTCCATAATCCTGAAAAAAAATTTTATTCTTGGTCCGGTAAAGCTATGATACAATGTTGATGATAAATATAAGATTATCAGTGTTGAACCATAAATGCTGAAACTGACAATCCGCCATACATCACCATGAGCGCTTGCAAAGACGATTAAAAGAACCAGTCCTGCAATGCTTAGCCCTGCCCCAATTCCATGAATAATGCTATTTGCGATTTCTTCACCTAAACTTTGATTGTCTGGCAGTTTATTCATACAATATGTCCTCCTCTTATGAGTATTGGTAGCACAGAACGTTGGAGGGCGTCAATACAAGTTGAGGGGAGATCTAAGACATAACTTCAATCTTTTCATACGCCCCTAATTTCGCCTGGCTGTTTTACTTTTGTCTACCTGATAACTTAAGCCCTTTCAGTGCTAAAAAAACAAAAAAAAATCCTCCCATGTGAAAGAAAAGTCTCCACCTCTTGTATCAATAAAACAATGGCAACAAAAAAGAGGTAAACATCATGATTAAAACAATTCAAATATTCATCACATTTTATTATTTATGTGCTTTGCCAGCATGGGCAGCACAGTTACAAATTAACACACAAACAGGCAAAAAAGGCGATAATGTCACATTCACAGTCTTTATTCATAACGCCCCAACAACTGTTGATTCTTTTGGATTTGAAATATCTTATGATCCCACATGTATGATTTACCAATCACTAGAACGCGGTTCTTTAATCACCAGAGGATTTCAATTTTTTCAAGCCAGCAATGTTCAGTTCGGACGCGTTCGTATTGGTGGCATTGAAACAGGAGATAATAAAATTGTTAAAGGAGACAGTGGCAGTCTGTTAAGAGTAGCATTCAATGTTATTGGTGATAATAACTCTACAGTTAATCTGACATCTTTGAAAGATGATTTCAAGACCTGGTCCACCCAGCAAGGTCAAATGATTGTCCAACAAGATGAAACTGATGAAACTGATGAAACTGATGACACGACTGAAACTGATGATACAACTTCAACTGATGAAGCAACACAAACAGATAACATGGCTGAATCCAATATATTGGATAATGCAACAAATGCCAGTGAAACCTCCTCAGGGAATCAAACACAAGCAATATCAGGTAGTATTTCGAATCAAGATAATTCGTACAATTCTGTCAACACACACTCTGCAAATGCTAATGATAGTATCGTTTCAAACTATTCTTCTTCACCCAAATCCGAACAGACAATTCATCAACAGAATTCACAATCATGGCAGGGAACGTCAGGAGTCGAAATACAAGCAGGCAATGTTCATCATCAAGCAAAAAAACAACAAAAGGACAGCGCCGGGCAAAATTCCAAAATTCCAAACAGGTCAACAAGAAATGTACCCATTGAAACCGACCCCCAAAAATTTCAAAAAACGCAATTCATGCCGCAAAATGTTGATTGGGGAAACGTTCAACCCAAACAATTCTCAGGCAGCCCGCAACAGAGTGCTGGAATCACACAAAAACATATCTACACATTTCCATCATTTCTAACAGGGACGATTGTTCTTTCATTGATTGTTCAGATGGGCATTTTGATTGTTTTAATTTTCATTTACCAAAAATTACATTCAAACAGTAAAAGGAGGTGACATGGCACACAAATTTTTCTTTTAATGCAATACCCATTTATGAAGTCAATTTTATCATCAATTATAATTTAAGCAATATTTATATTTATTTTAGGAGGTTTAACATGAGAAAATCAATCATTATTTTTTGTTTTTGCACAATGCTTTATTTTGGCATTCCTGTATTAATTGCTTTTGCTGATGATTACACACCAGTGAATCATCCACCAGAAGCACAGGATATTTCATTAACAACCGAAAAAAATACTGGGATATCAATTCCTTTAAAAGGCAGTGATGAAGATGGTGATGTTCTCACCTATACTGTTCATCCACCTGAAGAAAATGGCACTGTGACCCACGATTCATCCACCAATGAAGTGGTATTTATGCCAGCTGATGGTTTTCTTGGCAATGTCACCTTCGCTTATTCAGTGAGTGATGGTTTCACATCAGCAGATGCACAGATCAATATTGAAGTTATTGATTCTGGAATCCAGGAAACCTGCGTGGAAGATGAATCCGGGCAAATTGATGTTGCTGGCGGTATTGGTGCCTCAGGCGGATTGGTCACCATTCCGGTACGCATCAACAATGCTCCCAATGATGTCAGTTCATTTGGTTTCGAGCTTGTTTATGATCCAGCAATGTTGATTTACAAAGGCTTTGAAAGAGGTGCATTGACTGAAGATTTCGATTACTTTGATGCCCAAATCGTTTCCGATGGTATCATTCGATGTGGTGGGGCTCAGAATAAAGACATTCATAATGGCGCCAGTGGTTCCATTCTGTTTGTTGAGTTTGAAATTATTCAGGCAGACCCTGCAACGAAATTGTCTTTGCGTGAATTAAAAGATGATATTGCAAATTGGACCACTTCATCTGGATGTTTCCAAAGTGGTTGCAATGGGGATGTCAATGCTGATGGCGAAATTACCCCTATGGATGCATTGAACGTTTTTGAAAAATATCTGTCAATCTGTCCAACTTCCAGTGACTTGGATTGCAACGCGATTTGTGGCGATGTCAACAAAGATGGCGACACCACACCGGCTGATACATTATGTATTTTTAAATCCTATCTCGGCATGCCCAATTGTCTGGATACCACAAGCTATGTACCTGAAGCCAATGCAAGTGCTACTCCTAAAAGGGGAGAAGCGCCTTTAACAGTGTGGTTTGCTGCTGCTTATGATGAAAACGCTGATGGTTCTGGCATGGTATATCAATGGGATTTCCAGGATGATGGCACATTTGATGCCAAAGGGCCTGAAGTTGAATTCACATATTTTCGTGAAGGTACATATACAGCTATTCTCCAGGTAACTGACATGGATGGTTTGATTGCCACAGACGAAATTACCATTACTGTCGAACCTGGCAATACTGAAGAAAATGTCATTACCATTGTCGCAAGGCCACCGGAAGGTCCAGCACCATTGAGTGTTTACTTTTATGCAGAGGACCATCTGGATCCAGTTGTTCCCACTGATAGTGTTGGAAACATTGTCAATATTATTGAAAATATTACAAATATCGATATTGACAATGCAATCAGCAGTATACTGCCGGGGGATCGCATCAATACAGAAGATGGCAAAGATAACAAATGGTTCTGGGAGCCACCCAGTCGCACCAAATTTGAATGGGATTTTAATGACGATGGAAAAGTTGATGCCAGAGGAAGAGAAGCCAGATGGATGTTCAAAGAAGAAGGTGAACACCTGGTTCACGTGAAAGGTATTTACGAAGATGGTTCTGTTGCCATTGGTGCAACCCTTGTACATGTGCATGAACCAGAACCTTACAAACCTGAAAAAATATACATTGTTGCTCGACCTGCCATTGGCAAAGCCCCATTAGAAACAAAAATGTATGTTTTTGGATATTTTGCCAAAGAATATTTGGCCAATGTAAAGATTGAATGGTATCTTGATAACGATAATAAACCGGATGCTCATGGCGTGGAAGTATTCCACACCTTTGAGGAAGAAGGTGAATATCAGGTTAAGGTACTTGTAACAGATGTAAATGGCGAAACCTTATCCGCAGAAACAAAAATTGTAGTTAAGCCAAACATGGATGATCCTGTTGATGCTAAAATTATTGCCATGCCAGATCAAGGTCCGGCACCCCTGGAAGTCAAATTTAAGCTCACAACCAGAGAATTAAAGCATTTGATCAACCATGAATGCCGCATTCAATGGGATTTTGAATCTGATGGCCAAATGGATGCCCAGGGACCTTTTGTATCCCATGTTTATGAAGATGAAGGCGAGTTTATTGCTACCTGCCAGATCACTGATGCCAGAGGGAATGTTTATTCAACAAAAACAATCATTATGGTTGGTGATGACAACAGAATCTTACCTGAAATCCCTGAACAAATTGCAGGGGTCAATGAGTCTCTGGAACCGATTGTCATTCCAATGCCTGATGATCTAGATGCAACTACACCCTTGCGATTAGTTGCAAAATCCTCCAATGAAAGATTAATTTCTGAAATTCAAATTGAACAAGAAAATAATGCATGGATTGTATCAATTGTGCCTGAAAGAGATCAACGCGGCTGGGCAGTTATCAATTTGTCACTGGAAAACGTTAATGACATCATTGCAATCACAAAATTTGAAGTGACAATCATTTCTGATAAAGACGACTTTGACAAAGATGACTTTAACATGGACGACTTTGACAAAGATGACTATAACATGGACGATTTTGACAAAGATGACTTTGACAAAGAATAAAGATGAGATTCTAATGAGTTATTATTAATCATGACAGTCGTAAGTTTATATGCTTACGACTGTCTTAAATCATAATTATTTATCACCTGATGTTCAATTTTGCAAAAATATCGTTGACAATTAAGTTCTCCAATCAAGCATTGGACATCTTACTGGCGCAATAAAAAAATTGAACACCCCAAATAAGGAGTAAATTATCATGAAATCAAAAACAAATTATTTTATCGTTTTTCTTTTTATCATGATTATGTGCCAACAAGTATTTGCGGAAAACCTTGAATTAAATGATATCACAAATGCAACGCCAGAAAGCATCGTTACCTTTGAACTGACATTAAATGATGCGCCAAATGTAGTTCAAGCCATGGGCTTTGATATTACTTTTAATCCTGGCATATTGTCATACCGGGGATATGAGTTGAATCAGACATGTCAGGACCGATTCGATTCTTTTGATGCCAACCTTATTGGCAATAATGTCATTCGTGTTGGCGGATTTAGAAATAGTGCCGGTACAAAAATACAGCCAGGTGACAGCTTACAGATAATGTCTTTGTCATTTACTGTTTTAAAATCTGGAAACGATAGTCTCCATCTCCACAATTTGAAAGATCATTTCAAAGATTGGTCTGTTAAGGATGGTTCTATCAGCATTAAAACTTCAATGGGATATGAAGATGTGAACAATGATGGTCAGGTTGGCCTGGCTGAAGTTATTCATTTGCTTCAAATTGTAACAGGATTTTAAAATCATGAAAGTCTTGGCTATATTTTTGATTCCAGTCAGTGTGTGTAAGGACGAATGTTATGTTCGTCCTCCAACATTTAGTTTCCTGCCGAATTTTGTATGTTCAAGATAAATGCCCATGTTATTTTATTTGAACCTTGCTTCGTGTTTTTTTTTGGTCCGCGCTACAATCCCCTCAAAAGCCCTGACAAATTGTTCTTTCTGACACAAAAAAGACTGTCTCACCCAATCCCGCAAATGTTGTCGTAAATAGACCCGATCATCAGGACGATCGGCCAGATAGATGGCCTTTTGAATATATTCTGCTTCATCACGCGCAATCCAGACATTCAGACCGGTCTGAAAAAGGATGCTTTCACCAACTCTTGCTGCATGATGTTCCCCAGCCAGTGTTATCACTGGAACTCCCATCCATAAAGCCTCGCATGTTGTTGTGGTGCCATTGTATGGAAACGTATCCAGTGCAATATCAACCGCATTGTACATTGAAAGATGTGCTTTTTCATCCTGCACTGCACCCATTAATTGAATACGATCTGGATCAATACCATGTTGATGAAAACCGGCCAGATACCTTTCTTGAACCACACCATCATTAAACCCATATGTTTTAAGCAATAATTGGGAATCTGGCTTTGCTTTCAATATTTTTGACCATAAAGCAATGACCCGATCGTTGACTTTTGGCAAATTATTAAAGGAGCCAAAAGTCACCTGTTTTGTGGCTGCTTTTTGTGATATTAATGGCGCATCCTCCGAAGGGGTATAGCAAAGAAATCCATATGGCAAATGCAATCGTTTTTCTGAACCACAATATTTTGTCAGATCCGGATCTGAGTGTTTGTCCACAAGACGATAATGCACCTGGGATAGGCCTGTCGTACCAGGATAGCCCAGGTAAGTTATCTGAATGGGCGCTGGCTGTCTGGCAAACACCATCAAGCAGTTATCTGAAGAATGACCTGCCAGATCTACTAGAATATCGATTCCATCTGATTGTATCAGATCACACACCGCATGATCATTAAGATAAAATATATCTCGCCAGTTGACCTTCAACTGTTTAATACGATTTGTAACATGATCCGGACGCTTGACATTTGAATAACAGTAAATATCAAAACAACTGGAATCATGATAACGCAAAATAGCATCCATAAATGTTGCCACAGGATGACTCCGAAAATCAGGCGACACATATCCAATACGTATTTTTTGATTTTTTAAATCAATGAATGGCTGTTTGTGAACAGGGGCATATTTTTGCCCCCATTTGAGATGTTCATCAAGGATCATTTCCGGGGAATGATCAATACTGTAGTTCAATGAAAACAAATAGTTGCTTTGGAGTTTTGGATCTTCTGGTGACAGTTGCATGGCATTTTGGGCAGACTGAATTGCTGCCCTGACATCTCCCTGTTTCAGGAACAGATTACCCAGGTTATGATGCACCAAATCTTGATTGGGGTTCAGTCTCAAGGATTGTTCATAGGCAGCGCGAGCATCTTCAAATTGATTATAGGATTGACATAAAGCACCAATGTTAAAATAAATTACCGGATTATTGGGATTTAATGTAAGTGCCTGTTTATAATGATTCAGTGCGGGTTGAAACTGGTCATTTTCTTTATAAGCCAGTGCCAGATTGCTGTGGATAACAGATCTGTCTGGACATAAAGCAATGGCACGTCCGATCAACTGGATAGCTGCTTTGGGATTGCCTGTTTGCATGGCAATAACACCAGAGTAATGAAGTGCATCGACATTGTCTGGATCAGACACAAGTATATGTTGATATATCTTATCCGCTTGATGAATATCGCCGCTTTCATGACACCTGATCGCATGTGTCAGCTCAGTTTGTATGGCGGATTTATTCATGATGACAGTCCGATCTCATTTAGCACTCCGGCCAGTTCTGATCTGGTATAAGGCTTTGTAACAACGCCGCAAAATCCATAATCTTCATGGTTTGCCATAATGGGTGAATTGGAATAACCGCTGGAAACAATGGCTTTTATATTGGGATCGATTTCCAATAAGGCTTTAATGGTCTTCTCGCCCCCCATACCGCCAGGCACTGTTAAATCAAGTATAACCAGATCGTAAGGCGCTTTATTTGCAATAGCCTCTTTATACTTTTCGATTACCTGAAGACCATCAGTGCAAAGTTCAGTCTGATACCCCATTTTTGTAAGCAGCCTGGCAAGCATTTTCAAGATGGGTTGCTGATCATCCATAACGATTATAGAGCCTTTTCCCTGATGATTTTCATTTTGCGTGTTTTCTATGGTTTCAACTGGCTGTTTGACTGCTGGCAGATAAACATGAAATGTGGTCCCCTGGCCCTGCTCAGAAGCGACAGCGATATGGCCATCATGTCTTGTAATAATTGAGTATGCTGTTGCCAACCCGAGGCCACTGCCTGTTTGTTTTGTTGTAAAAAAAGGCTCAAATATCTTTGTTAGATGTTTTTTTGATATGCCAATGCCATGATCTGTTATTGATGTTTCTATGTATTTTCCTTCAGATAATGGTGTTATACTATGGGCTGTGAGTTTTTTGTTTCTTGTCTTAATATGAATAATACCGCCATCTGGTAAGGCATGACTGGCATTAATGACCAGGTTTGAAATAACCTGGTTGATCTGGCTTTCATCGACATCCGCTTTCCATAAATCTTTTTCCAGTTCAAATACACATCTGGATTGTGACCCCCGGGTGACAAATTTTGCAGCTTCTTGAATTACACGATTTAAATCTGTAATTTTTTTGATTGGTGTGCCGCCTTTTGAAAATGTAAGCAATTGCTGGGTCAACTTTTGTGCCTGCTTTGCACCGGTTTGAATGTCTGCCAACACATCGTAAAGGTCTTTATCTTTTGCCAAACAGGACATTGCATAAGAAACATTGCCGGTGATGATACTCAACATATTGTTGAAATCATGAGCAATACCGCCGGCCAACGTGCCAATGGCATCCATTTTTTGGGTCAGATTCAATTGTTGTTCCAGTTTTTGTTGTTGGCTTTCTGCTTGTTTTCGTTTGGTGATATCCAGTAAGGTATTGAGAATAGCGTCTTTGCCTTCATACTTGATGGGCCGACTGGAAAGGTTTCCCCAATATATCTGGCCGGATTTTTTACGCAGTTGTACTTCAAAATTTTCAACAAATCCATCATGTTGGATTTTTTCTAACAATTTACGTCGATCATCAGGATTAACATATGTATTCACAATATCGCCATGTTGGATATCGTGGATTGAGTAACCAGTAATTTTTTCCATGGTATCATTAATAGCAAACAAATTACCTGATATATCAGTAATACCAAAACCTGCCATTGAATTATGAAATATATAGCGATATTTTTCTTCACTTTCTCTAAGCAATTGTTCAGTTCGCTTACGTTCTGTAATATCTGTGGAAATGCCAATCATTCCCATGGGAGTATTCTGTGTATCATTAATGAGTTGGGTTCGACAATCCATGATTATTTCAATGCCTTCAGAGGTATAATTACCGATTTCACCACGCCATTGTCCTTTTTTTAGTGTTTCATCAATAATTGTTTGCTGTGCGGATGCTTCTCCAAAAAACTTGATTGACTGACCGATAATTTTGTCCCTGTCAAGTTTCATTGTTTTAAGAACAGCAGTATTGACATAAAGAATAATCCCATCCAAATCAGTAAGAACAACATGATCTTGTATATTATCAAGCATCAATGCGTGAAAAGGAAGTTCATGTTTTGCATGTTCTAAGTTCTTGTTGTTATTCATTTTTTTATGCCTTTTTGATTGTTTTATGTATGATTCCAAATGAGTGTAACCAAAATAGATTGAATTCCGGGGACACGATCATTATTTTTTGGGATAAAACCTTATAATATAACATTTTATATCAAAAAAACAAGGTCATGTCTTCGGAATTCAAAAGGTTTCCCAAACTGATACATACGCCCCATACGCACTCACTCCATGAAAAGCAATCGAAACCCCAACCGGTTTCCGCGTCGATCAGGCGACCCCAGACTTCTTGATGCACACCGGCAATGCCAATCTTCACTGCCCCAATCACCGCCTCTAAGAGATTTTGCAAGACCTTTTTTGGGGCCGGTGGGATTTTTTTTAGGGCTGTTGCTGTAATATTTTTTATCAAACCAGTCTTCACACCATTCATGGACATTTCCATGAATATCATATAAACCCCAGACATTGGGTGCAAGCGTTCCTACAGGATGTGTGGTTTTACCAGAATTTTTTCTAAACCATGCATATTTTTCCAAATTTTTAATGTCATTGCCAAAGCAATAGGTGGTTTGATTGTTGGCACGGGCAGCATATTCCCATTCAGCTTCATAAGGAAGTCGGTAGGCGCGGGTATTTTCTTGCTTATTCAAAATGTCTATAAATTGATGAACATCATGGAAGGATACCTGTTCAACCGGATGGGACGGCCCTACAAAGTGCGATGGATTATTTTTCATCACTGCCTTCCACTGGGATTGGGTGACCGGATATCGGCCCAGATAAAAGGGGCGGTCAATTATCACGCGATGTCTGGGCCGCTCCATTTCATCGGCCTGTTCGGCGATTTCATCCCCTCCCATGACAAATGATCCTGAGGGAATATAAACCAGGACCATTCCAATACTGTTGGTTCGCGTTTTTGACATGATAACCTCCTTATAATACAGTAAAATATTTTAGGCAATATTATGGCCAAAAAAACATGAGGATGAACGATAATTTGATATTGACAATCAAGCTGAAACATGTGAAATGAATCAATTATTTAATATGCAATCCTAAAAATTGCAAGCATCACGTACCCAATAATTCTAAAAAACATCATTATTGTATAAATAACGCTTGCGTTTTTTTTTGAATTGTCATCAATATAACTTTCTAACCATATAATAATTTCATTGCAAAGTCATTGAAAATTATTGTTTGATTCACAAATATTAACGAATAAAGATAATTTAATACGCTGATCATAACAGCACGTTGCCTGGCAATGTTATCAAAGATCGGTGTCAACAGGAAAAAGGTGTCACTATGGCAGACAAAAAAGAAATTTTACTGGAAAGTGGAACCAATGAGCTTGAAATTGCGGAGTTTATTTTGGGAAAGCAGAGTTTTGGTATTAATGTTGCTAAAATTAGAGAGTTTGTTCCTTATGATACTAAATCTGTAACAAAAGTTCCCAATTCACCGCCTTCAATGGTTGGAGTCCTCTTACTTCGCGGAAGAACCATCCCTTTAATCAATTTATCCATTCATCTGGGCCTGAACTCCGAAGACAGGTCAGACAAACCAGTCGTTCTGGTTACAGAGTTCAATACACTTGTTAATGGATTTATTATTGATGCAATCAATCAAATACATCGCCTCTCATGGAGTGACATTAAATCATTAAATCCGGTTCTACAACAACATACAACGCGTTTTACCGGCACAGTCAATGTGAAAGATAAGGAAATCCTCATAATGGATTTGGAATATATTGTCAGTGAAATATTTCCAGAAAAAATGAGGGGACTGACCCATCTGAGTACGAAAACACTTTCAGATGAAGAAATTGAGCAGCGACGTCCAGCTCGACAAATTATCATTGCTGAAGATTCAAACATGATTCGAAATATGATTATCAAAACGATTAAATCAGCTGGCTATACCAATATAAAAAGTTTTGACAATGGCGGCTCTGCCTATGATTATGTGAAACAAACAAAAGAAAAAGCCGAGCAACAAGGACAAAAATTGACTGATTATGTCAGCCTGACTGTTTCTGATATTGAAATGCCACGCATGGATGGACTGACCTTTTGTCGAAATATACGTGAAGAATTGCGAGAAGCAAGCTTACCAGTAATCATTTTTTCATCACTCATCAACGAACAGATGATTGTTAAATGTCGTTCTGTGGGTGCCAATGCCCATGTGACAAAACCGCAAATTGCAATGCTGGTTGATCTCATGGATGGCTTGATATTTGGTAAGGAAGGCTCGCAAAATGACTTCACCATTGCAAAATAGACAGTTAAACTCTCATGAATAATTATTTATTTATTTATATCTCTTTATATTTTTATTCTACAAGAAAGGACCTACATGGCGCAAGAAACTACAAAAAATGATATACTGTTGGAATCTGGCACAAATGAAGTGGAACTGGCGGAGTTTTTTTTGAATAACAGAAGCTATGGTGTGAATGTTGCCAAAATTAGAGAATTTGTACCTTATGAAGAAAAAAATGTCACAAAAGTCCCCAATGCACCGACAAGTATGATTGGCATGCTTTTATTACGCGGTAAAACCATTCCGCTGATCAATCTAAAGCAAAATTTGGAGCATGATGATCTGTCTATATCTGAACGGCCGGTAGTGCTTGTTACAGAATTTAACACTATTGTCAATGGCTTTTTGATTGATTCTATCAACCGGATTCATCGCCTTTCATGGAGTGATATCAAGCCCTTGAATCCAATATTGTCACAGCATGCCCAACGTATCACCGGTACTGTTCATGTTGATAAACGTGAAATTATGGTTTTAGACCTGGAATTTATTATTGGCCATCTGTTTCCTGACAAAATGGCTTTGTTGACTGAATATGAAAACAATGAAACAACCAATGCCACTCAAACGATTCAAGAGAAACGAAATAAATGTCATGTCCTCATAGCAGATGATTCTGCAATGATTCGCAAACTAATTTTAAACGCACTCACTTCAGAAGGCTATAGCAACATTCGAGATTTCAATAATGGACTGTCTGCTTATAATTATGTTTTGGACTTAAAACAGCAGTCTGAAGCCAGCAATAGGTCCATAAATGATCTACTAAGCATTGTTGTTTCAGACATTGAAATGCCACAAATGGATGGCTTGAATTTTTGCAAACGTATTAAGGAGGATTCAGTTTTGTCCAAAATACCGGTGATTCTGTTTTCATCATTAATTAACGAACAAATGGTACGCAAATGCAAGCGCGTTGGTGCTGATGCTCAAATTTCCAAGCCTGAAATGAAAAAAATGATTGGTTATATTGATGATATTTTGGGTATCGAAGAAGATTGATATTCCATAGGAAAGCAGGGATAATTGCAACAAAAAATAATAGCAAATACCCAAGGTCGTATCTATACAGTTTCCGAACTGACCCAATCCATTCGGACTGTTTTGGAAAAAAAATATCCATTTGTATGGATTACAGGCGAAATCTCCAATTTTAGAACCCCAACATCGGGTCACTACTATCTGACACTTAAAGATCGGTTTACACAAATCAGTGTTGTCATGTTTAGAGGGCAAAACAGGCAATTGAAATTCAAACTTGAAGCAGGCATGCAAATCAATGGACTGGGTCGCCTGACTGTTTATCCGCCCTATGGCAATTATCAAATGATTCTTGAATATGCCGAGCCAGCTGGTCTGGGTTCGCTTCAATTGGCCTTTGAACAATTAAAAGAGCGTCTTTCTAAGGAAGGTTTGTTTGATAATAAAAATAAACAGCCATTACCATTTATTCCTGAGCATGTCAGCGTGATCACATCGCCCCAGGGTGCAGTTATCCATGATATCATGAATGTTCTCTCACAACGCTTCTTACGACCTGTGCAGCTTGTGCCAGTTAATGTGCAGGGGCATCGGGCATCCAGGGAAATCATTTCAGCCATTCAATTGATCAACAGACAAAAACGATCTGATGTTATCATTATTGCCCGAGGGGGCGGCTCTTTAGAAGATCTACAGGCATTTAACACTGAAACAGTTGCCAGAGCTGTGTTTGAATCAAAAATACCAGTGGTGTCGGCTGTTGGTCATGAAACCGATTATACCATCATTGACTTTGTTGCTGATTACAGAGCACCAACACCCACTGCTGCTGCGGCCCGGATTGTCCCTGAACGTCGGGAACTGATCAATCAGTTAAATGCAGCCAATAATGCCCTGATTCAGGCATTGACCAATCGTATTCAATATAAACGCCTGGTACTGAAAAATTTGTCCTCACGTCTCAAAACCCCCAGACGCATGTTTGAAGATATGCGCATGAAACTGGATATCAGTACTCAAAATCTGATGGATCGCATGAACAGAAAACTTATCAGTTCGAGAGATCGTCTAAGAAACCTCAGGAATCGAATGGCAGTCGCCACCCCATACAAACGAATTATGGCAACAAAAAAAGAATTGGCGTGGCAAACCAGGGCTTTGTCGCAATCAATAAAAAAGTATTATGATAAGCGCCAGGCATATCTAAACAACCTTCAAGGCCGATTGATGAACTTGAGTCCATATACAGTTTTAGAACGCGGCTACAGTATCACTCGATTATTGCCTGATAATACAATTGTCAAATCAGCAGAAAGCCTTCAGGCTGGACAACGATTGGATATCATGTTGGCATCCGGGCGTATTGAAGTGATTGTCAAAAAAATTAATTGAGTGTAACCAAAATAGACTGTATTCCCCGGAATTCAGTCTATTTTGGTTACATTCAAATAAATTCACAAAAAGGTTAGATGAACCATGGCAAATAAAGTAACATTTGAGTCGGCAATTGAACAATTGGATAAGATTGTCGATGAATTGGAAACAGGCGATATTCCATTGGAACAGGCCATTAAAAAATTTGAGGAAGGTGTCAAACTGTCTCAGATCTGTACAAAGCGCCTGGATGAAACCGAAGAAAAAATGAGCATGCTCATCAAAACTTCGGATGGTCAACTAAAAAACATACCATTTGAGTAAATCTATGTTTGATTTTAAGCGTTACATGAAACATCAGCAAAAGCGTATTAATGAAAAATTGATCGCCATATTGTCAACAAGCACTCATCACAGTCGGTTGTTGACAGCCATGGAGTACAGCCTCATGGCGGGTGGAAAACGCATTCGGCCCATTTTATGTCTTGCCGCAGCCGAGGCTGTCACTGATAACACCATTGATATCCTTTCTACCGCAGTTGCGATTGAATGCATTCATACCTACTCCTTAATTCATGATGACTTACCATCAATGGACAATGACGATTATCGTCGCGGCAAGCCAACATGCCACAAAGCATTTGATGAAGCCACTGCTATCCTGGCTGGTGATGCCTTATTGACACTGGCATTTGAAATTCTTTCAGAAGATAGTCAACAAAACCATGACCCACATAATCAATTACAGGTCATTCGAATGATAGCCCATGCTGCTGGATCTCCAGGGATGATTGAAGGACAAATGCGAGATATTGCATCAGAAACACAACAGCTGACTTCAGACGCATTGGAAGAATTACACAATCTAAAAACAGGCGCGCTGATTATGGCATCAGTTGCAGCCGGTGCAATTCTTGCGAAGGCTTCAGATCAACAAAAACAAAGCCTGACAACATATGCCCAAAATATTGGTTTGGCCTTTCAGGTGATTGATGATATTTTGAATGTTAAAGGAGATCCCAAACGAATGGGAAAAGCAGTTGGCACTGATGTAAGACTTCAAAAGAATACCTACCCTGGTTTGATGGGGCTTGATGGCGCGGAAAGAAAAGCCCTGGAACTGGTAAACAATGCCATTTCGGCTTTAAATTCTTTTGATAATCGGGCAGAACCTTTGCGAGGAATTGCGAGTTATATTATTTATCGAGATCAATAGGGAGAAATTGTGCAACGAGATCACAGACCATACTGGTTAAAAAAATATTCATTGATAATTCACAAATTGTATGTCAAATGGTTGATAGAACCCCATATGTCATATTTGGGAAAAAAGCCCATGATTATCAATCCCTGGTACATGGAACTCTTTGGGCGTCCCATTGAGATCGGTGATTATGTCAATATTTTTTCAGCGCCAGATGCCAGAACACGATTACTAATCTGGTCGGAAGCTGAGGGTCTGGGACGAATATCTATTGGAGATTGTTGTTTATTGTCCCCTGGAGTGCGGATAATTTCTGCCAATCATATTTCTATTGGCCATTCTTGTATGTTTGCTCGAAATGTTTCAATTGCAGACTCTGACTGGCATGATGTCTATGATCGTGTGGCTATGGGAATGCATGCGCCAGTGGTCATAGAGGAAAATGTTTGGGTGGGGGAAAGTGCAATTATTTGCAAAGGTGTGACCATTGGGGAAAACAGTGTTGTGGGGGCTGGCAGTGTCGTTGTTCGGAATATCCCATCTAACTGCATTGCTGCCGGGAATCCAGCCCAGAAAGTCAAATCCCTTGATCCGGAACGAACGATAAAAAAACGATCTGATTGGTTTCAAGACCCCGGACAACTTTTTCGTGATGTTGACCAGGTCGATCGGGATAATTTAGAAAAAAACTCATTCATCCATTGGCTTCGGGTATCCTTGCTGCCCGGAAAAAATGATTGATATAACTAAAAAAAAATTGTGAGAAAATGATACAACCCAAAACAACCATTGATGATATGGTGGACTTTCAAATTCAAAAAAGAGGCATAACAGATGATCGGATACTCAATGCCATGAGAACAGTCAAGCGGCATTTATTTGTACCAAGGTCCCAGCAAATCTATGCTTATGAAGATCATCCATTACCCATTGGGATGGAACAAACCATTTCCCAACCCTATATTGTCGCTGAAATGACAAAGGCCTTACAGATCAATCCAGACGATCGTGTACTTGAAATTGGCACTGGCTCGGGTTATCAGGCTGCCATTCTGTCACTCATGGCAAAAGAGGTTTATACAATCGAAAGAATTAAACCTCTGATGGTAAAAGCGGAGCGGATATTCAAAGAACTGGACTATAAAAATATTTATACCCGGCATTCTGATGGCACATTGGGTTGGCCTGAACAGAGTCCATTTGATGCGATCATAGTTACAGCATCCTCTCCATCAATTCCATCAACCTTGATCAGTCAACTGGCTATTGGCGGACGCATGGTGATTCCAGTGGGAGATCGTTCAGTTCAAAGTCTTGTCAAAATTTTCAAAGATCAAAAAGGCATTCAAGTGAACGATTTTTCCCTGGTGCGCTTTGTTCCTTTAATTGGTCAATATGCATGGAAAGGTTAAATATCAATGAAACGACTCTATGACTGGGTATTATCCTGGGCCCACTCTCCATATGGCGTGGTGGCCTTGTTTGTTCTGGCCTTTTGTGAATCCTCATTTTTTCCTATTCCACCTGATGTGCTGTTAATTGCCTTAAGTGTCTCACTCCCCAAACGATCCTATTATTTTGCATTGATTTGCTCTATAGGCTCTGTATTCGGTGGACTCCTGGGATATTATATAGGATACGCATTCATGTCTGCTGTTGGCATGCCAATTATTGAATTTTATGATTTGACCTCACAATTTGAAAATCTTCAAACCATATTTACAGACTACGATGCCTGGGCAATTGCAATCGCTGGTTTTACACCCATTCCCTACAAAGTGTTTACCATTTCTGCCGGCGCATTTCATGTTAATCTGCTTGTTTTTGCCATTGCATCACTGGTATCCCGATCCGCACGTTTCTTTATCATTGGCACATTGATTTATTTTTTTGGTGATAGAATTCAGGCATTTATTGATAATTATTTTAATGTCTTATCAATTGCCTTTGTGATTGCTTTAATGGGTGGATTTTTTGTAATGAAATTTTTATTTTAATCCAATCATCCAATTGAGTTTGGGTCAGACCTTGATTGTTGGCTGTTGATTTGACATATTTGCCTCGGCAAATAAGTCAACCCAACAGTCAACAATCAAGGTCTGCCCCAAACTCCCCTACGCTAAAACTATTGACATTTTGAAATAAATTGATTAATCTACACAATGAGATTGAAATCGTTATCGTTAACAGGAATAGTATACGCCATTTCTGCATAAATAATCTCATCATCAACTGTTTGAAATAATATGATTTTCAATATATAAAGGAAGGATATTCTTGGTTGCTTATAAACAACAACCGCTAACGCTGATCGTCAGTCTTTGTGTATTGTCAATTGGCATTATTGTGAATTGCGGTCATTCGCAAACACCGGTCATTGAGTCTCATGAACAGGGCTATATCAACTGGACAACCCTGGCAGTCATTTCAACAGGAACTGGTATTCCATCGGAAAAATTTCATGGAAAACCAATCGGTCGAAAGATTGCTGAAGAAAATGCGTTGAAACGTGCTTTTGAGAATCTGTATCTGGCTGTGCTTCATGTTTGTATTGATAATAATTCTCTGGCAGTGGACATTCAAAAGCAAAATCCGCACTTTCAAGAACAAGTTCAACAGATGACTGAAAATGCACGTGTTTTAAAAAAAGAATACCTTTCTGATGGAACTGTCGAAATTACTGTTCAAATGTCAATGAATGGCGGTTTTTCTCAACTTGCGTTACCAGATGAAATTCGCTACATAGAATCAATCAAAAATATCATGATTCACAATCAAATGACCTGGAAAAGACAGAATGATCAAAAATATACAGGGCTGATCATTGATGCCAGGGGGCTGGATATATCAGCATGTCTTTCGCCAATGATTGTCAGTAAGAATAAGGATGAAGTTTTTGGGCCGCAATATATCAGTCGGGACTATGCGGTTCAATATGGCACCTGTATCTATATGAACAATCTTGAGAGTGCTATGAGACATCAACGTGTTGGCAGTAAACCTTTTATCGTAAAAGGTATCGGCACAGATGGTGAAAATGTCACCAATATTGTTATCAGTAATACAGAATCTGCTCGATTTAAAAGCCTGGTGGAGCATTTAAGTATATTAAAACACTGCCGGGTAATTATTGTCATTGATCACGCGGATTGGAGGTAAAACATTCATGTTGAAAAAATTGATTACTATCATCATGCTTTTATCCTTTGTAGGGTGTGGCCATTATCTTATTGAAACCGAACCCTTTCCACAAAAGAAAAGCATCCCTCGTCAAACTGTCAAACAGTCGCCACAAAAAGCGGTTGAAAAAAAAACAATTGACAGAACACAAGATCAGATTAACTCAAAAGTTCAAACAGCAGATTCTTTATTATTTGAAGGTAAACATCATCTGGCGTATAACGAATACATGGAAATATTGCGCATGGATCCACAGAATATTCCAGCAAGAATGGGTTTGTCAAAATGTTATTTAAAAGATAACCATTTTGATCTGGCATTTTCATCCCTGCAAACAATAAAAAATGAAGTTCACAATACACGATATGCGCCAGAATATTATTTTTTGGTTATTCAAACCAGTATTTCCCAAACCCACTGGGACAATACCCAATTGATAGACATTGAAAATGCCTATTACCATGCACTTCCAGCATATCGGAACAAGCCCGGACTATATTATTATATGGCCTTGATTTATAAAAAATACTTTCAATATAACCGGGCAAAAACCCTGTTTAGTAAAGTACTTTCCTTTCAAGGTGCATATTCAGACAGTGCTTATGAGATGATCAATCAGATAAAATCCCTGGAACAATGTGACGCATGTGATTATCATCAAAAGCTGCCGCTTATTCCCCAGCTATCACGTGCCGATATCTGCTATATTCTTCATCACGAGTTGGAAATCTATCAGTTGTTTCAACAATACACAAATAAAGATTTTAAGCCACAACCCCAAAGGACTTCAGATATTTCTGATCACCCACTGAAAAGAGAAATTGAAGCATTGTTATCTATTAATTTAAAAAGACTTTCTTTGTTTTCAGACAATGGGTTTGAACCAAAAATGCCTTTAACCCGGGCTGATTTTGCACAGATTCTTTTTGAGATAGTTGGGCAAATCTATCCGCGTGCAATTGATGCTTTTCAACTGAACAAACAAAAAGATGCTATTACTGATATTCAGCCGACCCAGCATTTCTATAGGGCCATTGTTTTTTGTACCAGACATCTAATCATGCTCCCCCTTGAAAACAAAGAGTTTGATCCATATGGTCCGGTTTCTGGAGCCGATGCGTTAATGAGTATTAGAACGTTGAAACAATATTTTGTTCAACATTTATAAAAACAACCTTTCATGGAGCAAATACATGGAAAGCAAGGATATTAAGGATATAATCCTCAAGGCAAAACAAGATAAACAGACCGAATTGGAACTTTTCAATATGGGGCTGACCTACCTGCCTGAAGAAATTCAACAACTAACTGATCTGACAGCTCTTTATCTTGAAAACAATCATTTTACAGCATTTCCTGAAAGTATTAAACAATTGCCCAATCTTCAAATTTTGTCATTGGAATATAATCATGTTAAAACATTACCCGATGAAATTGGAAACCTTAAATATCTCAAAAAATTAAACCTGGCCAATAATGATATCGAATTTTTATCTGATACCATTGGTCAATTTACAGAATTACAAACCTTGGATTTAAGAGTCAACGCATTGTCAGCATTACCTGAAAGCCTGAGGCGTTTAGAAAAGCTAGAAATTTTATACCTGGGACGAAATCAATTTCAACAATTGCCCGATATTTTAAGTCAACTAACCAAAATCAAGGATCTGGGTGCAGGGGGCAATCAGATCAACCAGATCCCGGAATGGATTTCCAACTTTAACCACTTACAATACCTGTCTTTTAGCAGGAACCATATTGTCAGTGTTCCAGATACGTTGCAATCTCTTAAAAAACTGGAACATTTGATTTTGCGTGAAAACAAACTGGATACGTTTCCAACAGTGATAAAACATTTAAACAATCTGTCATTGCTGGACCTCCGAGGAAACCTATTCTCAGACAATAACAATGTACTCAAACACGTTCATTCGCCGAATGAAATTATTCAGGCATATACAAAATAAATATGAGCTTTAATCCTGAACAGAACAAACTATCTGACATTGTTTCTCAAATTGTCGGAGAGATTGATATACACCAGGCAATTGATGCCATTGACTTGCCTGAAAACAACACTCTCAGCAATCTTTCCGCACAAAAAAAGACCAGTCATGTGTATTATGTTAGTGCATCTCCGGATGCATATCGGGAAAAAAAACATATTCATAGTATCTTAAAAAGAAAAGATAAAGTGGTTGTTTCAGAGGTCCGCCCTGAAATTATAGAGGATAAATATCTAACAGTTATTTGCTTGTGGGATTTCTCTTATAAGAATGACTCCCAATGTTGCTCTCAATTATTTGATTTGATCCATATGTCAAAAGAGGAAACAATTAGAATAATCGTAATATTATTGAATCCCAATATCGAAACGTCAGATTATATCCCCAAAGACCTTCTTTGCTTACCTGGATTTGATAGGGTATCCAGGGAATTGGCAATTTTTAAAGTCGTTCAAGAAGAACAATTATTATAAGTAATTTTAAAGATAACCCCTGACTTGTATTGGGTCAGGAATGGAGGAAGTATGGCTTTTTTAGAATGGGACCCCAAGTTAGCGTATAAAGTCGCTGACATTTCATTGGCAGAATTGGGTTTCAAGGAAATGCGATTATCAGAAAATGAGATGCCGGGCCTGATGGCTACCCGAAAAAAATATGGTGACAGCAAACCCCTCAAAGGGTTAAAGATAACCGGCAGTCTCCATATGACTATTCAGACTGCAATGCTGATTGAAACCTTATATGAGCTGGGTGCTGATATTCGCTGGGCATCATGCAACATTTTTTCAACCCAGGATCATGCGGCGGCAGCTATTGCAAAATCTGGCATGGCAGCAGTATTTGCCTGGAAAGGGGAAAACCTTGACGAATACTGGTGGTGTACCGAGCAAGCACTTCGATGGCCCGATGGCTCCGGTCCCAATTTAATTGTTGATGATGGAGGAGATGCGACTCTGTATATCCATGAAGCTGTTAAGGCAGAAAAGGAACCGGCTCTTTTGGATAAACAGTATGATAATGCAGAATTCCAGATTGTTATGAATCGTATCAAAGCCAACTATAAAAAAGATTCCACTTATTGGACACAACTTACCAGACACATACGTGGTGTTTCTGAAGAAACAACAACAGGTGTCAATCGTCTTTATAAAATGAATGCTTCAAAAGAACTGCTGTTTCCAGCAATCAATGTCAATGATTCGGTGACCAAATCCAAATTTGATAACTTATATGGATGCAAGGAATCATTGGTTGATGGTATCAAGCGTGCCACAGATATTATGCTGTCAGGTAAAGTTGTGGTTATTTGTGGATATGGCGATGTTGGCAAAGGCTGTGCCCAATCCATGAAAGGTTGTGGTGCCAGAGTAATTATTACAGAAATTGATCCCATTTGTGCTCTTCAGGCAGCCATGGAAGGATTTGAAATAACCACCTTGGAAAAGGCGCTTTCCATTGGGGACCTTTATGTGACCACTACTGGTTGTTGCAATGTTATTCGCGGCGACCATATGGAATCCATGAAAAATGAAGCCATTGTTTGCAATATTGGTCATTTTGATCATGAAATCGACATGCGCTATTTAGAAACAACACCTGAATGCAAAAAAGAAAATATCAAACCTCAGGTGGATAAATGGACCTTAAAATCTGGTCGATCAATTATTGTATTGGCAGAAGGACGCCTCGTAAACCTGGGATGTGCTACCGGTCATCCAAGCTTTGTCATGAGTTCCAGTTTTACCAATCAGGTTCTGGCGCAAATCGAACTGGCACAAAAGGACCTTGAAATTGGTGTGTATACACTTCCTAAAAAACTTGATGAAGAAGTTGCTAGACTTCATCTGGACCGACTGGGGGTATCATTGACCTCACTAACACAGGAACAGGCGGATTATCTCGGTGTACCTGTTGAAGGGCCCTACAAAGCGGAACATTATCGATACTAATTCTACAGCACGGCGCGTCTTTAAGGAATGCTCTGAAAAAAACTTCCCCATTATTGTTATTGTTCGTTTTGAGCTAAAAGTACTGTAGAGACGTAGCATGCTACGTCTCTACACGACCTTGTTTTTTTGTACGTTCATAAGAAAAGATTAGATTCGGTTATTTGCAGAGAGTTCCTAAGGGATCTTTTTCCCATACGAGACATAATTTTCTTGACGAATGCTTTTCCATATTATAAAGAAAACTCAAACGCTTTAACAAAACACTATAAACTGAATAGGATTCATGACTATGGGAATCAAAGAAAGAAAAGAACGTGAAAAAGAACGTCGCCGCCAACAAATAATGGTTGCAGCCAAACGTGTTTTTTCTGAAAAAGGCTATAGCCGCGCCACTATGGAAGACATTGCCAAAGAGGCAGAGCTGAGTGCTGGAACCATTTATTTGTATTTTAAAAATAAGGATGAGTTATGCGCATCCCTAACCTTACGTATTTTGCAATACCTTCAAATGCGTGTAGAACATGTATATAATGAAAAGCATCAGGATATCAGTGAAAAAATTGATTCATTAAAAGAAGCGATGCATGATGTTTATGAGTTTGATCCTTTGATTTTGAGAAATATGTTCCATCTCCATTCCAGTGAAACCTTCAAAAATCTGTCTTCAGAACTGCTTGATGAAATCAATCGTCTGTCTCGAAAATCTATTCGAACCATTGGAATGGTTTTTAAGGATTCATTAGATGATGGGGTTTTTGGCAATCGGGATGCAATGGAAATTGCTTATGTGGTTTGGGCTGTTTTTTCAGGACTTGCCTTGTGGGAAGAAAGCAGAAAAACATTTGCTTATGAAAGTGATTTGAAAGAAACCCTGAGCCTGGCTTTTGATATTATTCGCGTGGGATTGTTTAATTATTCTGAGAAGGAAAAAAAATAAATCAATTGGAATCCTCAAACCTAAAACGAACATTGTATTCCATTCTTGACCATTGTTCATAAAGATTAAAGGTGGTAATGAAAAATGCCATTTGATCATGTCATTGAATCCCTTCAATTGTTAATTCAGCAAACCCCGCTAGAACATATTCAAACAAAAAACAAGGGAAACTATGCCCCTTTTGTGAACAATGGTAAAAAAAAAGAAATTGTACTCACACAAAACGTAGGGCGTGAGTTAGGACATCCGCAAAATACATCTCTTGCATTTATTGCCTGGACAGAAAAATCAGTTAAAAAAAATAACATTACATTAATTGGCAAAGATCTAGCTGAAGCCACCGACATTCACATGCCTTTTGGAAAAGTGATTCTTTTATCGGTTACTGATTTTGATGCAGACAATACATATGATCGTTATCAAGAATTGGACTTACTGCGGTTCAAACTGAACTTACATGGATATATGATGCGTGCAGCATCACAACAAATGCGAGAGTGGAGTCGAATCAGTAAAAAAGCCCTGGATCATGGAATATCGTTATTTGATTTGGGCAGTGCATGGATCGACCTCTATAGTCAACTGCCTTATGTCCGGGGGGTTGAAGTTCTTTTGGTGACTGATGCTGCTGTTATCAGACAAATGGACCCTATGGCACAAAAAGTGTTTCAATATGTTCGGGCAATGATGAAAATGCATGAAGAAACCAGCCTCGATTGTTCTACATGCGAATATCAGTCAGTATGCAATGAAGTGCAATCATTGAGCGCAATGCGAAAAAAAATTCAAAATAGAAAATAAAAAAGTGCGTAGCGTTCAGATCTAAGCATGACCCTCAGCTGTCATCGAGAAAAGAAAGATCTAACATTTTTTGGTTTTACGTTCAAAAAATTGTTCGACCTTTCTTCGCTAAATCTCTGGTTAATGCGGCACATACACATAACTCAGTGGTGACGATAGTTCAGATGCTGAACTCAAATTAGGTACAAGCAAATCTTTCCCATAATAGTTGAGTATTGCACTCATTATCGACATCCACTGAAGTTTGTGTGATATGGTTCAAGACATTCTACTTAAAAATATTAGATTGGAACGACATTATTCGCACATGGGCCTTTCTTCCCTTGTCCAACTTCATATTCTACAGCCTGTCCATCAGAAAGATTGGCACGACCGCCACTAGTTCTTATTTCCGAATGATGAACAAAGAGATCCTTTCCACCATCTTCAGGTGTAATAAAACCATAGCCTTTATTCTCATTGAACCATTTTACTGTTCCTTTACCCATTGTTACCTCTTTTAATTTTGGTGAATTTTAAAAATTTCTAACGTCGAATTCACCGTTTCGATGTTGAAATGAAAAATATTAATCCAGTCTTATATATCGTTTGAAAAAAAAAGGCAACAGGAGAGGCGAAAAATGTTTAAATTTGATAGAGAATCAAGGCATAATCGTAAAACGCATCGCCTTTCTAATCCGCTTGTATCCTTGTTTTGAGAGTGATAATGCTTGAAACAATAATAACTTTTTTTAGGCGTTGTTTATGCCCTGGATAAAAATAGTAACGTTGTCGTGACCACATTTTAGTGGAGAGCCTGTTATTGATGTTTTCATTCTATACACCCGATATCATAAAGCCAGGCCAGGGGATGTAATACTGGTACAGAAATTCCTTTTTGCAATAAGCCTTCACAAAACTGCAATTGGCATCCAGTACAAGGGGTTAAGACATAGTTAATCGCATATTTTGCAAACAAATCCAGCCGCTGGTCAAAAATATTCATGGATAAGTCAAAATGACTGATCTGAAATTTACCCCCATTGCCACAACAAAGGCTATCTGAATAATTGACTTTAATTTTGTCAAAAGGTTCAAATAATTCATTTGGAACTGACGCCTTTGTTTCACCCCATCGCATATGACAGGGATGATGATATAAAATATTTTCATTGCTGCATTGAGATGATAGACGCTCAATGGGATAACAGTTTTCCAAAACAAAGGATGTAGCATCTTTTTGAGAATTTGCAATATTTCTTGCTCGGGCATCATAATCGGGTTCATGTTTCAACAATTCAGGCCAGCGATGGATTTGTGCCCCACATGATGCACATGTTGTCAGAATGATGTCCGGAGATAGTTTATCGATTGTATCAATATTTTGTCTGGCAAGTGCTGCAGCGTGAACCATATCGCCTGCCGCGTAAAAGGGAAGCCCACAACATGTCTGTGTTTCTGGTACATAGGGATAATGGTTGTTTCTTTCTAGTATAGTGGTCAGCGCATGAGCAGTATTGTCAAAAAAATAATTGGCACCACAACCTGTAAAATAGAGAATACGTTTTAATTGGGACGTTTTTTTTAATACATAGCGTGTTGTAAATGGGTTTGCACTTAGTTTTGGAATATATTTTCGGTGAGTCAAGGATGTCAAAGGAAACCGCAGATGCATCCCGCTTTTTTCGGGTAACCCTTTACCAATCAATGTTTGAAAAATTGAGGCACTCTTACGAAATAAGCGACCCGACCAGCCATTTTTGGAAACAGTTGACAATGATTTCATTAAGAGTTTTTCTCTGGTAGTTGTGGGCAGTTTTTGCCGAACCTGTTGAATACAATTATTTGTTGGCACCTGATTGGGGCAAACCTGTGAACAGGCTCCGCAGAGTAAACATCGAGAGATTGCATCTTGAAATCTGGATAATTGTTTGGCATCTGGCTGATCCTTTTCCCAATCAAGCAGGGCCATTTTTCCGCGTGCAACATCAGTTTCTTCAAGACTGACCTGATAGACAGGACAAACACTCATACATAAACCACAACGAATGCATTTTCCAGCATGATTGCTTATGTGGGGATTATGGCTCATGAATCACCTGGAAAAATTTTACCTGGGTTCAATATGCCTTTAGGATCAAATGCTTTCTTGACCTGACGCATCAATGCCAGGGTTGGGGGATCAATTTCTTTTTCAAGATAAGATGCCTTGCTGATACCAATACCATGTTCTCCAGATAAAGTGCCGCCCAGAGATAAGGTATAATCAAAAACAGATTCTATAACAATATCAGCTTTTTTTTGGGCATCAGTATCGTTTTTATCCAACATGAGTGTAAAATGAATATTGCCATCACCAGCATGTCCAAAGGTAATCATGGTAAGACCTGTGGCATGACGTAATTCATCCACTTTATCCACAAATTCTGGAATGCGACTTCTGGGCACAACAATGTCTTCATTGATTTTATCTGGAGCATATTTATACAAAGCAGGTGATATGGCCTTTCGTGCCTGCCAGATGGCATGTGATTGTGCAGGATTTTCAGCTTTGGATACAGAAATGGCCTGAAATTGTTCCACCAGATTCATAATTTGTACACATTCGGTATTAACCTGATCAGGAATGCCATCAATTTCGATAATTAACATGGCTTTGGCTGCTGATGGTATTTTGCCTGGAAAATTTGCAGGTAAACATGCAATGGCGGCATGATCAAGATATTCAATTGTTTTGGGAATCAACCCCTGGCGAATGATTTCAGACACATTTTCAGCGGCTTGATGCATGGATGGATAAAAAACAGTCAATGTCTGGGTACATTCGGGTTTGGGGAGTAATTTTAAAGTCATTTGTGTGATAATGCCCAATGTCCCTTCAGAACCGGTCAAGAGGCGGGTCAAATCGTACCCGACAACCCCCTTGGCTGTGCGAACACCTGTACGAATGATTGAACCTCCGGGAATGACTGCATTCAAGCCAAGGACATAATCTCGGGTGACACCATATTTTACTGCCGATGGCCCACCAGCACATTCAGCAACATTTCCGCCCAAGGTCGAATATGCGGAACTTGATGGATCAGGCGGATAAAACAGGCCCAAATTATGAACCCGCTGATGAAATATACCGGTCACCACTCCAGGTTGGACATCAGCGATGAGATTGTCCATATCAATATCAATGACCTGGTTCATACGTGTCATCACAACAACTAGACCGCCCTGAACCGGTAACGCTCCTCCTGTAAGTCCTGAACCAGAACCACGTGGCACAACAGGAAACTCGACATCATTGGCCAGGGATAGAATTTGAGATATCTGCGCTTCGTTTTCAGGAAAAATGATGGCATCTGGCATGTATTGCATATTGGTTGCATCATACGCATAACAGCGGAGATCTGCCTCTGCTGTAAGAACTTTACCGGTAATTGATTTTAATTGATTGATTGTCCCTTTGCTTAAGGATGGTAGTTTTTGTTGTTTCATGTTATAATTCAAACCTTCCTTAGGAATTCTCTGAAAATAACTTCCCCATTATTGATATTGTTCGTTTTGAGGTAAATGTACTGTAGAGACGTAGCATGCTACGTCTCTACACTTCCCCATTATTGATATTGTTCGTTTTGAGGTAAATGTACTGTAGAGACGTAGCATGCTACGTCTCTACAGGACCTTATTTTTTTGGACGATCAATAAAAATGATATAATGATATTTTGAGTCGTAATATCAGCTTTTTGTTTATTAATCAACAAGTGGAAGATAAATATATGTTCACAATCAATAAAACATGTCCCAAAACTGGTGCAAGAGCGGGGACATTAACAACATTGCATGGCACAATTGAAACTCCTGTTTTTATGCCTGTTGGCACTGCTGGAACTGTCAAATCCTTATGTCCCAGAGATTTAACAAACTTAGAGGTTCAAATATTATTGGGCAATACCTATCATCTGTATTTGCGGCCAGGATGCAATGTTATAGAGCTATTTGGTGGTCTTCATGAGTTTATGCAATGGCATGGCCCCATACTGACTGATAGTGGCGGATTTCAAGTATATTCCCTGGCACAGCTCAGAAAAGTAACATCTCAGGGGGTAATTTTTCAATCTCACATTGATGGTTCAAAGCATATGCTAAGTCCCCAATCGGTAATTGATACCCAAACCTGTCTGGGATCGGATATCATGATGTGTCTGGATGATGTTGTGCCTTATCCATGTGAAGACTCGCAGATAAAGGCTGCCCTGGATCGGACCCATCAATGGGCCAAGGAATGTAAAATAATCTGGCAAAACAATGACAGTGAAAATATTTTGTTTGGCATTGTTCAAGGGGGAATGATCAAAAGCTATCGCAAGCAATCTATTCAAATGTTAAGCGAGATAGATTTTCCTGGTTATGCTATTGGCGGTTTGAGTGTCGGCGAACCATCTGAAATGATGTATGACATTGGTGCATATTGCCTGGACCTGTTGCCACCAGAAAAACCCCGCTATATCATGGGAGTGGGTACACCCGCTGACCTGATCCAACTGGTGGCTTCAGGCTGCGATATGTTCGATTGTGTGATGCCGACACGCAATGCCAGAAATGGGCAATTGTTTACCTCACAAGGAACAATTAATATTAAAAATGCCGACTATCGAAATGATATGGCACCGGTTGATTCATCATGTACCTGTTACACCTGCGAACAGTTTTCGCGAGCTTATTTAAATCATTTATACCGATCTAGAGAATTATTGGCATATCGGTTGAATTCGATTCATAATATTCATTTCTATATTCAATTGATGAAGCAAATGAGGCGTGCTATTTTGTCTGGTTGCTTTGATCGTTTTGTTGCAGACCGATTATAAGTCCCGATAGGGACGACAGATTTTACATACTTTCTGGGGCAGTCACACCTAAAAGGGATAAACCATTTCGAATAACGATTTGAACCGCATTAACCAGATACAACCTTGCATGAGTCACGATTTCATCATCTGACAACACTCTATTATTGTTATAATAATTATGAAACAATGCTGCTAATTGTGTCAGGTAATAAGCAATACGATGGGGTTCCAGTCTTTGGGCACTGGCTTCCACAACTTCAGGAAATTCGGCCAATGATTTGATCAGACGAATTTCATGGGAGTTGTTCAGTGATGATAATGATTTACAGGATTCAATATTTTCCATTTGCGATTTTTTTATTATGCTTGAAATTCTTGCATGCACATACTGAACATAGTAAACCGGATTATCATTGGTCTTTTTTTTGGCTATTTCTAAATCAAAATCAAGAGGGCTGTCATGATGTCGCATGAGAAAGCTAAAGCGAGAGGCATCTGCTCCCACTTCATCAACAACATCTTTTAAGGTAACAAATTCTCCTGCGCGCGTTGACATGGCGACAGGTTGCCCATTACGCATTAGATTGACCAGTTGAACCAGAACCACACTAAACTGTTCTCGTTTCTTACCAAAGGATTCAATTGCTGCTGACAATCGTTCAATATAGCCATGATGATCTGCTCCCCAGACATCAATAAGATACGTAAAGCCCCGATCAAATTTATCTTTATGATATGCAATGTCAGAAGCAAAATAGGTCTTTTGACCATCCTTTTTGAGAATAACCCGATCCTTTTCATCGCCCCAACCTTTAGTGCGAAACCAGGTTGCGCCATCTTTATCATAAGCAAAATCGTTTTCACGTGCCCATTTGAACGTGTCCACAATTTTACCACTATCATACAGGCTTTGCTCGCTAAACCAGTTATGAAATGAAACACGAAAAGCTTTCAAGTCTGTTTCAATCCCTTCAAGAATCCGATTGGCTGCCTTTTTTGCGCAGACAGATATGGCATCATCAATTTTCATATTCAATAAGGTATCGGCTTTCTCGTTTATTTCTTCCCTGGCCAGTTCTCGAATGTAATCCCCCTGATAACAGTCTTTTGGATAATCAACTGTCTGTCCGAGCAATTCACAATATCGCAGAAAAACAGAGCGTCCCAATGTCTGGATTTGGCGGCCAGAGTCATTAATATAGTACTCTTTCTGGACATCATACCCACAAAAGGCAAGAATATTACCAATAGAGTCGCCCACAGCAGCACATCGTCCATGTCCAATATGCAAAGGTCCGGTTGGATTGGCAGAGACAAATTCTACCTGTATGGATTTTTTCTTTCCCAGATTGCTGCTGCCATATTGTTCTTTTTGCGCATGAATTGCTTTTAATTTATCAAACCAGACATCAGGGGTGAGATGAAAATTAATAAAACCAGGTCCGGCAATTTGTGATTTTTCAATGATTGTTTCCGAATCTTCCATATGATCGACAAGAATATTGGCAATTTTTGCAGGTGCCATTTTCTGAATAGATGCTGACACCATTGCAATATTGGTTGAAAAATCGCCATGAGACTCCTGACGCGGTATTTCAATGACTGGCTGCGTGTTTATTGGTGATGGCAACGCACCCGTTTCATAAGCTTTGTTACAGGCTTTAATGATTATTGTTTCTAATATTTTTTTCATTGTCACTCCATTAATCGTTTAGCTCCCCCTGAATCAGAATATCATCGTCAAATTGTGTAATACGTATATTGTGAACAGGAAAAGCATTTTTCATTTCCAAAGGTGAATCTCCCTGACAAACAGGATAACCATTGCCCCCCAGGATTTTTGGGGCAATAAAGCAACATACATCATCCACAATACCGGCCATTATTGCTGATGAATGAATGCGACTGCCACCTTCAATTAATATGCTGGTTTTATTCATTTTTCCCAAAGCAGTCATCAGAGAATCAAGATTCACTGAGGTATTATGTGTTGCTACTGGCAACACGCGAACATTTTCCATTTGATAGATATGGCCACGTTCCTTTGCTGCTGTATGAGAGCACGCCAAAATAGTTTCTGCCAGTGATACCTGGGTAAGCACTTTTGCATTGGTATCAATAGACAAATGGGTATCCACGATAATCCGGGTGGGATCTTTGCCGGCAATTTCAGGCAAACGTGTTGTAAGAGAGGGGTTATCATGTTTCACTGTGCCAATCCCCACAAGGATAGCATCATTGGCATGTCTGAGTTGGTGAACATAATGACGAGACTTTTTGTTGGATATCCACCGGGCATCCCCGCTTTTTGTTGCAATCCGACCATCCATTGTTGACGCATATTTCATTGTTACCAATGGGCGTCCGGTCTTTATGAATTTGCAAAATGCGCGGTTTAAGTGTTTGGCTTCATTTTCACACACCCCAGAAATCACTGTCACACCATTTTGCTTGAGAAATTCAGCACCGCAACCCGCAACATGTGGATTGGGATCAGACATGGCCATGACAACCTTATTGATACCTGCCTTGAGAATTGCTTGTGTGCAAGGTGGGGTTTTTCCAGTATGATTGCATGGTTCAAGGGTTACATAGAGTGTTGCTCCTTTGGCATTTTCACCTGCATCAATCAAGGCGTTGACTTCAGCATGAGCCTTGCCATATGCTTCATGATATCCTTTTCCAACAATTTTATCCCCTTTGACAATAACAGCGCCCACCATTGGGTTGGGAGATGTATATCCATTGCCTTTTTGAGCAAGCTCAAGGGCATGTTTCATATGTGTTTCATGGTTCATCAGGGTCCCTTCATTTTTCATTCCCATTGTCTGAATGGTGGTTGTTCATATTAGACTGAAGATATTGTTCTAGTTCAGTCACAAACTCAGCAACATCTTTGAATTCTCGGTAAACCGATGCAAATCGGACATAGGCAACACCATCAATTTTTTTAAGTCTGTCCATAATTTTTTTGCCTATGAATGCAGATGGAATCTCTTTGTCTTCACATTCCCTTAATTCTCTTTCAACAGTATCAATCAAGAGATCAATATCATGAATGCTGATATTTCGTTTTTCACAGGCTTTTAAAACGCCAGCACGCATTTTTTCACGATTGAAGGGTTCTCGACGACTATCCTTTTTGATAATGGCCAAAGGAATTTCTTCCACAACTTCATAAGTGGTGAATCGCCGCTCGCATTTAATGCATTCCCGACGACGCCGAATGGCTAAACCTTCTTTTGACAGTCTGGAATCAATGACTTTGTTATCTAAATCTCCACAAAATGGGCATTTCATATATCTATTGTCTCCTGGAATTTTATCACCTGGATATTGGCAGATTCAAATAAAATTTTTGACAGGTCGTCTTCATACCCATGCTGATAATAAATTGTTTTTACATGCGCATTGATCAGCATTTTTGCACAAATAGAACAGGGATGATGTGTACAAAACAATGTAGCATCCATTATTGAAATGCCATGAACTGCTGCTTGAATGATAGCGTTTTGTTCTGCATGGAGTCCACGACATAACTCATGCTTTTCTCCTGATGGCACATTTAATTGATGACGCAAACATCCTGTGTCAGAACAATGAGGGATTCCTGCTGGTGCGCCATTATATCCAGTTGATAGAATGGCCTTATTTTTGACGATCACCGCACCCACTTTTCTGCGCATGCATGTGGAACGACTGGATACCAGTGTAGCAATTTCCATAAAATAGTCTTTCCATGATGGGCGTTTATCAATATATTTATCTTTATCAGACATGAACTATTTTTGTGATCCTTTTTATAATGGAAAGGCTTGGCATAATTCTTTAACAGCCTTTTGGGCCTGTGTGATAATTGATGAATTATCTGCATGTTTCAAAACTTGCACAATATGCTTGCCAATAACTTTCATTTCGTTTTCTTTCATACCTCTGGATGTTACTGCTGGTGTGCCAATGCGAATACCACTTGTAACAAAAGGACTTTCAGTGTCATGAGGGATGGCATTTTTATTGACAGTAATACTCGCTTGTTCCAATACAGTCTGTGCTTTTTTTCCGGTTAATGGAATATTTCTTAAATCTACTAAAATAAGATGATTGTCTGTTCCCCCAGTTACCAAATTCAAGCCCTGTTCCATCAGTATTTCTGCCATACAGGTGGCATTTTTAACTGTTTGTTTTTGATAGTTAATAAAGGATTCCCCCATGGCTTCTTTAAGGGCCACTGCCTTTGCAGCAATGATATGCATGAGTGGTCCACCTTGAATGCCTGGGAATATTTTACTATTTAAGACTTTTGAAAAATCTTTTTTCGACAGAATTAATCCCCCTCTAGGGCCTCGCAAGGTTTTATGGGTTGTTGTCGTGACAACATGGGCATGGGGAATGGGCGTTGGGTGTTCTTTGGCAGCAATCAATCCAGCAATATGTGCCATATCAACCACAAGGTAGGCATCAATGGATTTTGCAATTTGGGCAAATGATGCAAAATCAATTATCCTGGGATAAGCGCTTGCCCCGGCAACAATGAGTTTTGGCCGGTGCTTTTTGGCTAAATCCGCCAATTCGTTATGATCAATCATGCCGGTTTGCTGGCTTAACCCATAGTGAACAAAGTTAAATAGCTGGCCAGAAAAATTGGCAGCACTGCCATGGGTCAAATGGCCGCCATGAGATAAGTCCATCCCCATGACAGTATCACCGGGCTTGAGCAAAGCAAAGTAAACTGCCATATTTGCCTGAGACCCGGAATGGGGCTGGACATTGGCATATTCAGCCTGGAATAAATGTTTTGCCCGCTCAATTGCCAGGCTTTCTGCCTGATCTACATAATTGCATCCACCATAATATCGTGCGCCAGGATAACCTTCAGCGTACTTATTGGTCATGACACAGGCCTGTGTGGCCATGACTGCCTCACTGGCAATGTTTTCTGATGCGATTAATTCCAATGTATTTTGTTGCCGGTTTATCTCATTGGAAATACTTTCTGCAATTTCAGGATCGGTTTTTTGTATGATAGATAAATCCAAAATTGTCATTCCTTTCTTTTTCAAATTATTGTTTATCTCTGCTCATCAAAGACTATTTCGATGATTCTCCCAATTGATCAAATATAGCCAGACGATCTGCATGACGTTCTCCATCAAAATATGTCATGAGAAACGTTCGTACAATGTCACATGCCAAAGCGTCACCAAGAATTCGGCCACCCATGACTAAAATATTGGCATTATTGTGCGCACGACTGAATCTTGCAGAATAGATGTCATTGCAAAGCGCAGCACGTATACCTGCAAAACGATTGGCAACCATAGACATTCCAAGGCCAGTGCCGCATAATAGAATGCCGCAGTCATGTTTTCCTTGGGCCACAGATTTTGCAACCTTGATTGCGTAATCCGGATAGTTTACAGATACTTCGGGATCAGTTGTTCCCATGTCATCAATTCGAATGGGTATATTTTTAATATACGAAAAGACCTTGTCTTTTAAATCGAATGCGGCATGGTCGCAACCAATACAGATTTTTTGGGAAATATTCATAACGCTTACCTCGTAATTTGTATTTATTTATATTTATTCCTTACTGAATCATTGGAATACTGTCAACAAAAAGGTTGTTCCCATTGGTATAAGAATGGTATCAACACTATTATATTTTTTTATAGAACTTTCTTGTCGTTGATACATTTTTATGATATTATTTACTATTTTATTATTTAAGTGTCAGTCAAAAGGCACATAGGTATAGGCAAGCAATCATGTCTGATCAAATTGAAAAAGTTTTTTTAAATCAACGTGCGGCGCATCGGATCAGGTCGTTGATTCATAAACGATTGGGCATCCATATTAAAGAAGGTAAAGAATCCTTGTTGAGACAGCGCTTATGGAAATTAATTCAAAGTAAGGAGTTTAAAGATTTAAATGAAATCTGCGACCATATTGAAAATGAAAAGGATTCCAGTCTTTTGTTACGTCTTGCTACGTTAATTTCAACCAACCATACTTATTTCTTTCGAGAGAAGGCACATTTTGATTATGTACAAACACATGTTTTACCGCTGATTGATTACAAGTCGAGTAAAATCAGAGTCTGGAGCGCAGCGTCATCCAGCGGTGAGGAAGTTTACTCAATTTGCATGACACTTGCTGATAGCCTTGGAAAAAATACATTTATGGATCGTGTGGCCATTTTGGGCACAGATATTTCTCAAAAAGTGCTTCAAAAAGCCGAGCATGGACATTATTTAAAAGAAAATTTACATCATATTCCTGCAAATTATCGATTAAATTACATTGATCCTGTCAGTAAGGACACATTTTGTATAAAAAAAGAATTAAAAAATGTCTGCCTGTTTAGACGACTAAATCTGAATATGGGACGATATCCTTTTAAACAAAAATTTCACATAATTTTTTGTCGCAATGTTTTTATTTATTTTGATATGGCTACACAGGAGTCAATTTGCAGAGAATTTGCCCGAAACGCAACACCCGATGGCTGGTTGTTTATCAGTCAGACTGAAACCTTGCGAAATCTAAATGTCCCCTGGGAATATGTTGCACCGGGTGTTTATCGAAAAAAACAATGAAAAATAAAATACGCATACTTATTGTGGATGATTCCGCCCTGGTTAGAGAAATCCTTTGTGAAGGTCTTTCTAAAGACCCTGATATTGAAGTCATTGGGACTGCGGCTGATCCTTATCAGGCCAGAGACATTTTAGTGACTGAAAAGCCAGATGTCATTACATTGGATGTTGAGATGCCTCGTATGGATGGAATCACCTTTATGAAACGATTCATGAAAATCATTCCAACACCAACGATAATTGTCAGTTCTCTTACTGAAAAGAATAAGCGATTATCAATGGATGCATTGGAAGCCGGTGCTGTGGATATCGTTCCCAAACCACACGCTGGACTGGTGGATGGTCTGCCACTCATGATTACAGACTTGATTCGAAAAATTAAAATTGCTGCAACAGTCAATGTATCAAGAATTCGACCCAAAGCAACAGCCCCTATCTCGGCTGATAGTATCCAGCCTTTGGATGAATCTACTGATCGTGTCATTGCAATCGGTGCATCAACTGGCGGCACCGAAGCCCTGGCTAGAATCTTGCCGGTTTTTCCACCGGCCAGCCCTGGTATCGTTATTGTGCAACATATGCCAGCAGAATATACCGCCTCATTGGCAGAACGTCTCGATCGAATGTCACAAATGAAAGTCAAAGAAGCTGCTAATGGGGACCGCGTGCTGACCGGTCACATATTAGTGGCCCCCGGCGGCCTTAAACATATGAAAATTCAGAGATATGGCGGGCAATACCGGGTTAAACTTGTTGATGGTGACCCTGTTTCAAGTCACAGGCCATCAGTGGATGTTTTATTTCAATCTGTGGCAGAGGCGGTTGGTAAAAATGCCGCAGCAATTTTAATGACCGGTATGGGTAAAGATGGCGCAGCAGGATTACTTCAAATTAAAAATGCCGGGGGAAAAACCTTTGCGCAGGATGAAAAAACCAGTGTGGTATGGGGAATGCCAAAAATCGCCTGGCAAATGAAGGCGGCTGAAACTATGGTCTCACTTGAAAATATCCCAGGGACCCTTATTAACGCTATAAAAAGACATTAATTTCCCTTTTACTTGTATATGTATATACAACCCGGGTCGCATCTCAAAAAAAGGGGGTATGTTCTTAGCCCTGAAAGGTCGTTACATTAATTAGACGCTTAGCTCTCAAAGGGCGGCACATGAAACAAAAATGTGCTGCCCTTTAAGGGCTAAGAATCACCTTTACCTACCATCACCCAAGACGTTGTCCTGTACCGGCTAAGAAACACCCCTTTTTTTGAAATACACTCTTAAAAGGTTTTCAAAGACTTTAAACACATATACTTTCAGGAGGAATATCATGGTACAAAACTCATTAAAATACTGCATGATAACCATTTTGTTTATGCTCTATCAAACTTGTCTGGCCCATTCATTATCTGTAACTCCCTATTTAGGTGCCTACCGGTTTGAGGGTAACAGCAATGTTGGCGATACTTTCATTGCAGGCCTTGGCGTTGATTTTAGTTTAACAGATAAAATCGCAGCAGAGTTCTCCTACTTACGAGGGAACGTTGATTTAAACTATTTTCATATTGATACCCAAAGGTGTGTTACTGAAAGCAATATCAATACCAACATCATTCATGTCAGCGGTCGCTATCAACTGTTCCAAAAAAGCAATTTTAAACCATATGTCACTGCAGGAATGGGCATATTATCTATGAATACTGATTATGCCGAGCGATTTAAAGATGATCCAGATCGTCATTATCAGTTTCAATTTCATTATGGCGGTGGAATCAAATACAGCGTCAATGACACGATCTCTATTCGGGGAGATCTTCGTCATGTGATCTCCTTTGATAATTTAAACAATGATCTTGCAGCCATAGTCGGTGTTTCATATGCATTTGGCCCGACCAAAATAGCAGAAAAAGCGCCTGAATCTCAGCAACCAGAAATGCATACAGATCATGATACTCATAAAACAGAACATCCTCAAACACATGAACCAAAACATGAGGAGCAACATACACAATCCGATGCTGGTATCGACCAGGAAAATACACCCGAACCTGAACCCGAACCTAAGGAAGATGTCATTCAGGAACCAGAAGCTAAACCAGAACCAGAAGCTAAGGAAGATGTCATTCAGGAACCAGAAGCTAAACCAGAACCAGAAGCTAAACAAGAAACACAAGTCGTCGAAAATCCACAACCTCAAGTCCCGATTGAGAAGCCCAAAAAACAAATTGCAACAGTTACAAATTCCCCAACAGGAAATATATATCAGGCAAATCAAATAACATCAAAAACTGCACAAGAAGATCATCACATCTCACAACAGTCGGAACTGGAACATCTTTCATCCATCAAACAGATGGATTCTGATCAGGATGGTGTAACAGACATTGCAGACCGATGCCCCAACACTCCCAAAAATGTCAGAGTCAATCTTTTTGGCTGTGCGCCGGATATTGATCGAGATGGCATCATTGATGTTCAGGATCAATGCCCGGGAACGCCACCAAAAGTTCAGGTTGATGGCAATGGATGTCAGGTAAAAGTCATAAAAACTCCTGCAACACATCATGAAAAAGAGCCGCGAGTCCTTCAAATAACAATAGAATTTGATTACAAAAGCGCGCAGGTTCGCGATAGTTATCATGAACAGATTTCAAAGATTATTCAGTTGATGAAGCCCCTAAATAATCCACAAATAATAATTAACAGTCATACAGATAATATTGGTTCACAAATGTATAATATCAATCTTTCGGATAAACGTGCCCAAAACGTTCAACATTATTTACACCATCATTTTCAGCTGCCATATCATCAGATGAAAGCCTATAGTTTTGGTGAAACGCAGCCCATTGCGGATAATCGCACAGAGGCAGGGAGACAAAAAAATCGCAGATCTGAAATTATTTTAACAGGGAAATAAATGCAATGAGGTTCACAATATATTTCTAGCAAAGATCCAACTTGCAAAAACAAACAGAATGGTTTAAACAATAATTGATTTTAAACTAAATTTGATGAAAGATGAGTGCACAATGAAAACTGAAACACAATTGTCATTTGATGCTGATTTTGATCTGTCCAATGCTCAAATAACCGTGCTTTTGGTAGATGATCAGCCATTTATAGGAAAAATGATTGGCAGTATGCTCAAGGAAGAGCCAGATATCATATTTCATTATTGTCAGGATGCACGCAAAGCGATCCATATGGCCAACCACGTTTCTCCCACTGTGATACTTCAGGATTTGACCATGCCGGATGTTGATGGACTTCAAATGGTCAAATACTATCGCTTGAACACCTTTTCCAGACAAACCCCTTTAATCGTGTTATCTGGTCAGGAAGATGCCAAAGTCAAGGCCGATGCCTTTGCTTTGGGTGCCAATGATTATATGGTCAAACCCCCAGACCGGATTGAACTTATCGCCAGAATTCGATATCATTCACAGGCATATATCAACATGCTCCAACGTGATGCTGCCTATCGTCGGGTTGAAGAACAAAGCGCTGAGTTGGAAATTCGCAATCAATTTATCAAAAAAACATTTGGCAGGTATTTATCTGATGATATTGTGGAAAGTATCCTGGACACCCCTGAAGGTTTGGAACTGGGGGGGGAAAAACGAAAAGTCACTATTATGATGACTGACTTGCGTGGATTTACATCCATTGGTGAGCGCCTTCCCCCTGAAGATGTTTTGGCAATTATCAATATTTATCTCAAATCCATGACCGACATTATCTTAAAGTATGAGGGCACAATTGATGAATTTATTGGTGATGCCATTCTGGTAATATTTGGTGCTCCTGTTTTTCAAGAAGATGATGCCAGGCGAGCTATCGCTTGCGCTGTAGAGATGCAGCAGTCCATGGAAACAGTGAATAAAAAAAATATCGAGTTGGGCTATCCTGAAGTTTGTATGGGGATTGGCATTAATACTGGAGAGGTTGTTGTTGGAAATATCGGTTCAGAAAAACGATCCAAGTATGGGGTTATTGGAAGCAATGTCAACCTGACCTCTCGAATTGAATCATACACTGTGGGGGGCCAGATTCTTGTGTCTGAAAGCACTCTTAACGACTGTGAAGGTTTACTTCGTATAGATGATCAATTCCAGGTCATGCCCAAAGGTGTCAAGGAACCGATTACCATTTATGAAATTGGTGGCATCGGTGATCCATACAATGCATATCTGCCTCAGAAACAAAAGGAAAAACTTGGGGTTCTTGATGAGCCTTTGGCTATTGCATTTACCATTCTTGAAGGCAAACATGCGGGGGTTGAAAAGCATATTGGGGTAATAATACAATTGTCTGAACTGGAGTTAGTTATTCAGTCCGATGTTAAAGCTGAGCGGCTTTCCAATATAAAAATTACCCTTACTGATGTGGATGAGAAGGAAGTTACAACTGAATTGTATGGAAAAGTGGTTGAAGAAATAAATCAATCGGAGTTTCGCGTTAATTTGACATCTATCCCGCCAGAAGCCAGAAAATTTTTAAGGGATCTTATCTAAGGAAACTAGTACAGCAAGGCAGAAATAATGCCCGGGTTATAGCTCTAAAAATCCATCAATGCAAAGTTGCGGCAAAGCCGCGACCGCCTGGGGTTGAAACCCAGGCTATTCTCTGTCGTCCCTAAAGGGACTTAAAGTGTTATATTTAAAAGATCTGTTGTAATCGAATGAATGAGCATCTTATAACAAGACACTATAAGTCCCGATAGGGACGTCAGATATTTTGTTTGAACATCAATCAACCCCGGATAAATGGATGAGATTCAGGCTTTACAAATACAAAGGACGCATTTGGGATGAATCGTTTAAGCAATATCCAGAACAAAGTGATTTGAGTCCCATTGT
>Ga0272440_1000225_pt1 | contig 47766 bp, 29 predicted proteins | sample SSMMMBAug17_FD_192440 | JGI IMG/M metagenome (GOLD analysis project Ga0272440, IMG submission 192440) | Marine sediment archaeal communities from Little Sippewissett salt marsh, Falmouth, MA, United States - SSM-MMB-Aug17 | ecosystem: Environmental > Aquatic > Marine > Wetlands > Sediment ...
CCTTTTTTCAATCCTTTTTCCAGCCCCTCATCCCGTGCGGTTTGGATCATGTCAATGTCTCGAACAGTGTTTATTATATATTTTTCATAGGCTTTTTTTTCGGGGTCACTCATTTGCGCGAGTTTCAATTTTTCCCGGGCTTTATCGATGTTTTTCGATTTAAAACTATTGGGAATGGTTTCATTTTTTAACATGTAAATCCATTCGTCAATATCGGAAATGATTTCATCCTTAAATCGTTCGACATTAATAAGATAATATTCTGGAAATATTTCTTTTTCAATATTTCGATCTTTGAAAACGAACTTTTTATTGGTTAATGAATACCTTTTCTTGATAACCAGCGGTTTTTTGGTATGAACGCCATTAAAATGCGTTGATCCATAATAGATATAGTCCTCACCGCGTCCAAGATTGAAATATTGAATACTGATTGATATTACTTTTTTCACTTCTGAAAATGATTGTCCAATTTCAAGATTATCTACAATGACTACCGATGTCCCAAAAAGTAAACGTTCTAAAAAATCAGCTTCATGCTCATTTTGGATTTCAATAATCATGTGTTTATTGTTGCTGTCCAATACCATGATATCCACACGATTAAATTTTTGCCTAGGTGTATCCTGGTTTGACTCACTTTCTAATAGTTGAACGACTTTAATGTCTTCTTTGAGAAGGGCACTTAAAAAGCCCTCTAAAACATCGAAATTTGCTTTATCTCTTAGAATTGTCTTGATTGCCCAGTCAAATCGAATGAGTTTTTGATCTTTCATTGAACCTCCTTATATAGATGATCACTCATTTTTTCGTTGAAACAATTAATCATCTCTTTTTTTACCATTTTAGTTAGCATTTTGACGATGAATGAAGAGTGATCTGCATAATGATCCAAAAACTGGATAATACGATCTGATTGTTTTGGGCGTATGTGCAAGTTGGGGGAACATAGTGCCCTTCGGGAAATTTTAGATTAGCCTAACTTTTGTGCGTCTTCGGAAAGCCTGTTTGATATTTGCTTCATGTACAGTCCCGCTTGCTAACGCGCACATCTCAGATTAAAAACTGCCGAAATTTTCAAAGCCGCGCGCGTTAGCAAGCGGAATTGTACTTGAACCATATAAAGCATTATTTTGTTTTCCGATACATGAACATGTACCCCAACTTGTACATACGCCCGATTGTTTTAAAGTTGCTGTGTTACCTTCCTAAACATTGATAACATCATCATGATAAAAGTCAATTAAATTTCTGGCTTCAACCAATAATTTTGGATGGACAAGAAATGTTTGAAGTTAGAAGGATGGCATTCACTCAGTTAAGTTTTTGTTCTAAAAACCTATTTGAGCAAATAATTTACAAACTTTTTAGCAGGCCCACTTGTAACCGCTGTAATTCGTTTATCTGAAAAATACTGTAAGTTGATCTGATTCATTTGTTCCATATATTCATTATTTGTAATAATTTGAGAATTAAGTTTATTTTTTAATGATTGTTTGAGATGATCATATTCTAATTGCGCTTTCTTAAATTGTGATAATTGATAGTCAGTAATGCCTGTGTCGATTTCTCCGAATATAGGAACATGAATCTTAATTGTTTGAAAATAGCTGGCATAGATGAAATATAAACAACACGTTAAAACAAAAATACTTATTGTTAAATAGATATTTCTATGTTGTAAAAAATTATTCATAATGCGTTTCCTTTTTCAGAATTGTTTATTTTCCAGTCAATATGATTCTCTTTTAAAACGTTTAATAGTTCACCTAATATCATTTTGTAAATATTAAGCTCTTCATCTGTAAAAGGGCTTGTCAAACCTAAATCTAAAAAAGAATTAATTGGTAAATCTGAGTAGTATTTTAAAATACTCTGGTCATTATCAGTTTTAATCTTTGTTTTTAAATTATTATAGATAGTATCCTTATTGTTTTGATATAATTCATTTATTGATATCAAAATATTACTTTCCAGGTTATCTAGCTGGCGGACTGTTTCAAAAACAAACTGTGTATTTTGCTTGCTTAATGCTTTGTTTTTATCATCATTACTTGATGGTACTCTATTTCTGTTATAAGTTTTAGGTTTATCAGCCTTGACTCCCATTTTTGATAAAGAAGATGAACTTTTTGTTGATGCTGTTGGGTGCACATTGTTCTTTTTTAAAGAAGTTAATATTTCTTTAATACCAAGACAAATGATTCCAATAACAAAATGATAAAAACCAACTGCTGCCACAATCAAAAATTCTATAAAATTTAAATGACCTTTTGAAATAAATGGGCGCGTAAATTGATATAGCAAAAAGGTAACAGAAATAAATCCAATAATAAAAATCAAAATTGCTGTTGTTTGCATGACTGTTGCGAAATTCGTAGGTGTACGTGTTGAATTATTTGTTGACTTATAATTGTTGCTAAAAGCGCCCTCAAAAAGTGTACAGCCACACTTCTGACACGCATGATTCGTATCATTATTCAATGCTTGACAAGAAATACATCTTTTCATAAAAAAATCCTTGTAAAATTTTGTGTATAAGTATTGTGAAAGATACCTGCCAGATCGGAATGCAATTCTTGTTCCATTTTTATTTTTAAATGCGAGTTGCCTCAGATGAAGCTTGCCTGAATTTCTTTGTGTAACCAAAATTGTCAATACTTTTAATGCTCAATTTTTGGTAACACTCTATTCATTTATTTAATATCAACATAAGAATCAATTCGCCGCGTAACATCATCAACAAGGTTCGGATTGTCAATTGTTATTCTGATGGCCTGATTTGGACAATAATCTGCACATCGGCCGCATCCTCGGCATTGTGAATTGTGAACCGCCCGACCATTTTCAATTTGAATGGCATTGAACCCACAGATTTCAATACATGTGCCACATCCCACACAATTATCACTCACTTCAATGTGAAGGCCTTCAACTGGCGGCATAATACCATCAAGATAATCCCCTGGAATATGTTTCAATGCGGTCATCATGCAGCAGCAATGACAACAAAAACAAACGCTCAACAGCTTACTTTTATCTGGTGTTAGAAAAATAAAATTATCAACCCGAACTTTACCGGTCATGGGAACCAATCCCACACTTACTGCCCGATCCACATGCCTGTGTGCTTCTTCAGCAGTCACGCGCCTGCTCACTCCTGCTGGCATATTCAAAGCAGTTTCTCCCATGAATAAACATCCAATATCCGCAGTATGGTGTTGACAATTACCCGCTAACCGACATCCACATTTATTCATAATTACATGAAGTTTGGATTTATCGATATATTTATGAATAACGTCTGTTGGTAATTCCTGATTTTCTACAGATAGACTTTTATTGATTGGCAAATAGCTCATACTGTTTTTATTATGATCCATCCAGGGAATCCAACTTCTCAAACCTGGTATTTTGCCTAATCTGAACACATTCAGTACAACCATTGTCGGTTTGATTCTTGGTCCACTGGAAAATACCCATGAAAGAATGGTTTGTATATAATTGTCTGGATGATCCAATTCACAAGATTTCAGATAATCAAGAAAGGCTTCTTTTGAAGAAAACTTGGGTTGCCAGCCTGTCGCTTTTTTAAATTTTTCCGAGGTTGGAAATACTGTATATTCACTGAGACTTGCCCAACCCGAACTCGCAGGTAAGATACCCAACTTATAGCCAATATTGGCAACCCATTTCAGCATGGGCGAAGGCATTGGGATTACACGTACTCCTGCCATTTTCCATGCCCATCTTGCGGGAACAGCATCATCAGCACCGACATTGTAAATACCTGGCAAATCATTTTTGTACGAAAGATATAAGGCTTCACCCAAATCCGCCTCATGAATAAAATGTTGATATGTTGTCCGCCCCATTGCCAGCGCAATAATCGGCAAGGAATACAATTTTGAAAACATGTTGTCCATATTTGGGCCGATCAGTAAGGCGGTACGTAAAACTGTAAGAGTGATTTCTGGATGTTTTTTAAAAAAATCAAGTACGAAATTTTCAACCAAGACCTTTGATTTGTTATAATAACTGTCTTTATTAATTGAAAGCGGATGATCTTCTTTTATTCCAATAGGGTTCTCTTTATTTACGCCATAAACTGTTGCACTACTGGCATATATCACCTTTTTGATCTGATTTTTAACACAGGCCTCAAAGACGTTTTGGGAACCATTTATATTAATATCTAAGGCTTCAGTTTTATCTTCAATTTCACTCACAATAAATGCAAAATGAAAGACAGTATCAACATCATTTAAAATATCAACAATTGAAGCACTACGAATATCCAGTTTAAAAAATTGAACTTTATTAAATCCGCCTTTCCAGGGATAACAGTCAATACCAATAATTTTATCAATTGATGCATCTTCCTCCAATCGTGGCAGAAGCGTTTTTGCAAAATAGCTGTTTATACCTGTTATTGCAATTGTTTTACCCATGTTTTCCCTCCTTTTTTTTATGAGTGCGTTCCCAAATAGTTGGACTTTTGACACTTTATCAAAATTTACAGGTCTTTGAAAATAAAATTTTTGTCATTTTTTTCAGAACAAGTTTCAGATTTTATATTTTTTATTGATATTTTAATCGCAATTATTTATAAAAACCTCTCTGACACAGAACAGCTTGGGAATATTTGTAAAAATAAGTTCCCCATTTAATAAAAGAAAGAGGAGGCATAATGATTGATGGCTATGGTTTTGATCCAACATATCATGAACGTGCAATGAAAGTATTGGATTTTTTTGCCAACTATTATTGGCGAATGGATGTAGAAGGCATTGAGAACATTCCTGACGAAGGCGGTGCCATGATCGTGATGAACCATGCAGGCACAATTGCGTTGGATGTTTTGATGATTAAGCAGGCCATTTACAGACGTTCACGAACCAAACGTATCGCATGGGCATTGATGGCTGACTTTCTAACATGGACACCATTTGTTGGTGACATTTACTGGCGAACAGGTAATGTTTTGGCCAGTTGGGAAAACGCAAAACGTTTATTGACAGAAGACCAAATGATTATTGTCTGCCCAGAAGGTACGAAAGGTGTTGGAAAAAATTATAAACGTCGTTACCAACTGGAATCCTTTGGCACTGGAGGCTTTGCACGATTAGCCATTCATACAAATAAACCTTTGATCCCTACATCAGTGGTTGGATCAGAAGAAATTTATCCTGTTGTTTATAAAAATCATAGATTAGGAGAATTTCTGGGATTTCCATTTCTTCCAGTGACATTCACATTTCCTCTGCTGGGTTTGCTGGGCGCACTTCCATTACCATCCAAGTGGATCGTTCGTTTTGATAAACCCATTTATCCATCAGATTACGAAAAAAAAGGCAGTATTGAAGAAAGAGCGCTGGAACAACAAACACGATTTATAGAAACCCTTTATCCTTGTGATGAAAAGAAAAAAATGATTGATTCTACATCACGTGAAAAAGCGATTGTAAATGATGTGGTAAAAGTCATCAAGAGAAACATTAATAGCTTAAGAAATCAAAGAAAAACACCTTTTTTCTAAACCTGAGTGCGAACATAGTCTTTTTAAAAGGAAAGCTCTAATTGTACATCCAGGCTGTCATTATCATCGCCATCAACAACATCATACATCACCTGAAGCCGAGAACAGGGTGAAAAAGACCAGTTTACTCCAGCAGTAATAATTTCCATATAATAATTTTTCGGTGCTTTTAAAATGTCAGTTTTTCGATCTCTCATTCTTTTTTCAAAAAAGTTGTACCGAGAAACAATCTGAATATTGGTTGTTGGTATCATATAGGATGCATGCGCATACCAACTACAAATATTCCCTTTAAGCCCTTTTTTTGTGCCTTTGTTGACAGGGTTTACATGAAGAAAATACGCTTCTCCCTGAAAATGAAACCCTTTATATTTAAAATCCGCGCCAACGATACCTGCGTTCGCATCTGGCATTTCCAGTGTTTCAGCAACATGCCGGCCACAGAATTTCAATTGAAGATGTTTTTTCCAGGGAATGAAAACAATTTTACCGCCCGCACTTATTTTTGCTTTTGGCTGATTCGTTCCACCTGAAATACCACCAACACTATCATCAATGCCTAATCCAATTTTTAGGAAATTGCAAGGCGCAAATCTTAATTGAAAACCCCGCACAAATTTTCCAAATTGACCCACACTTGTCGAGTAATTAATCGTTTCAAGTTTATTCACAGGCGTATTTAATTCATAGCTGGAGCCTCTTGGCACCTGACCGATGCGCAATTTAAATTTTTTGAAATATTTTAAGTCAACATACGCCTGAACCAATCGACTATCAGCACCAAAATCCTTTTGTGCGTACCTTGCCCCGGCAGCAATTTTTTCATCAAGCACAAGTATTTTCATGCGTGATGCGGGTGATGCAGTCCATAGTGTCTCAGACATATTGCTACCCACTTCAAATTCACCATAAAAGGATACATTGTCATCCATTTTCCCGCTAAGATTTAATCGAAATCGATGGATATCAAAATCGTCATCTAATATGTCTATTTCACTTTTTGTGAAAATAGATTGTAATGTACCCGATATATTGAATTCTAAAGTTTTGTGAATGCTCATCTGTTTAAATTGGACAGCCTGGACTTCAAAAGCCAGTACAACCATTGCAAATAATAGAATACTAATTTTTTTCATTTTTTTCTTCCCTTGGGTTTATTATTATTGACCTTTCAGGCAGCCCCCTTTTTTTTAGCGCCTCTGATGAGCGCATTCCCAAAAAGTCGGTTATGTTTAGATAACACTTCTAAACAATATTATCAAGAGAATGCTTTCATGTTCAAAAATTGAGGCCTCTTAAAAATCAAATTCAACAACCATTTGTTCTTTTTTATTTTCAAATTTTTCCTTACTTTCTTTCATGTCATCTTTTTCTTTTTCAGATAAGATGTCAATCTCAGATAATGGTATCTCCTTATTCATACCCGCAGCAATTCGACAGATATGCGCTTCAACTTTTTCCAGATAATCTTTTGTATAAACATTACCATTATAAATGAATAAAAATTGAATTTCGGTTCCAGACATTACAATGACAGCCAGGTCATAATGCGCATAATCAAATTCTTCAAGACTTTCAATACCCGCACCACCTGATAATTTCTTAACTGTTTCTTTTAAATCCGCATCAAAAGGAACATTGTTAAACTCAAGGATATGGTCAAATAAAGAATTCTTGTGAGGACTTAGGGATTGAATCTCTGGCAGGGGATAATAATGATAGTTTGTACTGAATAACGATTGTTTTTGAATATCTTGCAAAAGCGCATCAGTGGTTTGTTCAGTTTTCATTTGAACACGAACAGGAACTGTATTAATAAAAAGTCCTATCATCCGGTCAATGCCCTTTACTTCCTGAGGACGTCCTGAAACGACAGACCCAAAGAGTACATCATCGCTGTGATTATATTTTCCTAAAAGTATTCCCCAAATAACATGGATGACAGTACTTAAAGTCACTTGATTCTTTACTGCCAGATGATTTAATCGCTCACTTAAATTCTGATCCAATTTAAAGGAATATTCTTTGAGCAGAAAAGCCTGTCCATGATTTCTGACAGCGTGAGGCAGCGTTACTGGCTGACGATAACCTTTTAAATAATTGTCCCAATAACTTTTTGCTTTTTCTTTATCCTGTGCCATCAGCCATTGAATATAATTTTTGTATGAAGGCACTGCTGATAATTCAGGCGTTTTATTGGCCAATCGCGCAAAATATATTGAAAAAAAATCTTTTAATATGATGCCTGTACTCCAGCCATCAGTGAGGATATGGTGACAACTGAAAATAAATTGAAAAGATGCTTTTTCCAATTGAATTAAAGCAATTCTCAGTAATACATCTTTGCTTAAATCAAATGGACGTTCTTTATCTGTGTTCTGATAGTTTTTGATATGAGTTTCCTGTTTTGACTTTTCCATCCCTCTGATATCTTCAAAGTAAAAATCAATCTTTTGATATTTGAGTATCATCTGCATGGATTCCCGCACGTTTTTTGTGATAAAGACAGTTCTTAAATTATCGTATCGCATTAAAATTTCATTCCAGCTCTCTTCAAAGATACGAACATTGATTTCTTCTGAAAGACGTAAGGAAAACTGATTAAAATATGCGAGCGACTCTTTATCGAATAAAGCGTGAAAGAGCATTCCTTGCTGCATGGGAGTCAGCGGGTAAATATCTTTTAGATTTTCTTTTTTTATCATTATTATTTCCTGCACTCAATGTATGTTAAGCATTTATTTCATTATCCAACCACCGCTCATCCTCACACCATGCAATGTCTTGTTTCATAAAAAATGTAATTGCATCGTTTGTAAATCCATTTATAGCGTATACAAAAAGTAATTTTTTTTTCAATATGTTCCAATCTAATTAATTCATCCATTTTAACATCATGATTAACTGAATATTCATCATGAGTTCACTTGAATTCTTGAATTCAATTTTTCTGCCAGAATTTTTAACTGATCAACACTGAGATTTGCAATTATCTGGTCTTGTGAAATATAAGATAGTACTTCAGTTGGAGAAAAATTTGACAGAATTTCAGATGGTGAATGATTTGCTAATAATTCTTCTGTTGTATACACTTCAATCCATTCCTTCCTTAGTTTTTTTATATCTTCCTGAGTTAAATTTAAGTAATCCATCGTTATTCCTCCTTTAATCAGGCATTTTTTGATATAATCATTCAGAAAATTTTGTAGTGATCCTGGTAATTGATCATATAAACCATCCCTGACCTTATTTGAAGCATTAAGGGTTTCTTTCTTTTTGCTGGCAAACAGTTTAAACAAAATATTATGAGGCGCATTAGATAAATCGTTTAAAGATATGATAGGAAATAAGCCACATATTGGCCCTCGACTTTTGTACACGCCAGAATATCTCGTTTTATGATACTGAAATCGTTTTAATGTTGATTTTCTCGGTGTTTTTGATGAAACAAGGAAACATTTCAGTTGATTACTTGGTTTTAATTTCTGATTGATTTTATAAAACTTATAGTATCCGCCAATTTGACAAATCGCATCAGTATTAATGGACTCTGTATATTTCAATTCAATGAGTACATGTTTCGCTCGGGTATGCCTGATGCCATCTGGAAGACGTTTTAACTGTTCTTTTGTCCATCTTTTGCTAAAACGTCGGATAATAACAATATCGGCTTCAGGCAATTGTTTCATAACTGGAACATCGGTTGCCACATCAAGACCAGTTGGAATAAGTGATACTTTAAATAAATTGCCAAACCAATCATGCCATAATGTTTTGGATTTGCTTTGTTGTTCTGTGTCTGTCATTGTTACTTTACCTGAATATTTTAATACGTTCTGGTGCCCACGCTCCAGCGTGGGAACCCATACCCAATATGAACATTTTTTGAAATGGGAAACTTATTAATTTTCGAGATTTCCCTACTTATACAATCTTGTAATAGAATGATCAAGATTTTAAAGGTGATTTCAAAAAAATATCCAATCAGTTTGCAAGAATTTACATGAAAATATCATCCAGGTCATCCAGTTCCAACCCTTTGTATGTAAGATCTGCTGGTGTTAATTCAGTTGATTGTTTCTCCTTACAATGATTGATAAGCTCTAATAAGCCTTTTTCAAAATTCAACATTAATTTTTCTATGGTTTCCGATTTGTAATGTTTTTTATTGTAAGATATGATCAGTTGAAATCTATCTCTGATAACCATGCCCTCAATTTCAAGGATATAAGATCTGTTCAATTCAGGACTGATACACTGTTTATCCAGCACTTCAACAATTTCATATTGATCATTCTGCCAGTTGAATTGCCCTAAATAGTTGAATATGATTTCTGGTTTCAAGTTCAGTGATTGTTTTCCTTCTGTGGTTATATACTTAAGAATGCCATATCCGATTCCTTTATCAGGCACATTTCTCAGTGTTTCTTTAACAAGCTTGATTTGTTGTCCCGAATCGTTTGTATCGGGCAGTTCAAGAACAACTGGATATTCACTTGTGAACCAACCTGCTGTTCGGGTAATATTTACATCATCAAATAAATCCACCCTTCCATGACTTTCCAGCATGACAGGTATTTTTTTCCTTCCATTCAGGCTTTTAATGCTTTTTGCAAGTGCTGTTATTAAAATATCTTGAATATCAGTATTGTATGCATGATTGACTTCTTTGAGCAATCTGTTCGTGTTTTCCTGAGATAATTTGAAATGCGCTGTTTTCAAATCTTTGTACAAATTATCTTTTGTATTGCAATCCTTTGGCAAAGTCTTCAAGGAAATGTCGTCTATGGATTCCCAATATGATTGTTCCTTTAATAATTTTTCACTATTGGCATATGTGTGAATTTTTTCTGACCAGAGTTTAAAGGAATTTGTTTTTTCAGGCAGTGTAATAGATTTTTTCGATAAAATTTGTTCGTAGCAATAGATAAAATCATCAAGTAATAGCTGCCAGGAAACAGCATCAATGATCAAATGATGGATAACAATCAATAAACGATCTTCTGCTTTAAATTTAAACAAAACAGCTTTCATTAATGGGCCATTTTCAAGGTCAATGCGTGTCTGTGTATTTCTAGCATGGTTCGTATATTCGTAATCAGGTTGATCAGCATTGTTTAGGTCAACGATATTCAAGCTTAAAGGATATTCCAGATCACAAATTGTTTGAATGATTTGATTTTTCGTTATTGTATATTTCATTCGTAAAACATCATGATGCGTCTGAATTTCTTTCAATGCCATTCTGACAGCATCTTCCTGTAAACCATTTTTTGCATGAATGACGACAGCCTGATTATAATGATTGATCCATTGACAATTCATATGTGTTTTGAAAAACCAGGCCTGAATGGCAGTCAGCGGAACGTTGCCGGTTATGGTGCTTTGATCGATATTATGAATCACTTCAGTAATCTGTTCTGCCAGTTCCGCAATCACAGGGTACTGAAAAATATCACGTACTTGCATTTTTAAATTTTTTTGATTTAAAAACGCCACAACCTGTATTGCCTTAATGGAATCACCGCCAAGCTCAAAATAATTGTCGTTTATCCCAATTTTTTTTCTTCCCAGCACTTTTTCCCAGGCCCATACCAGTTGTTCTTCAATTGGATTGCGCGGTTTCTTGAAGTCGGATGTCGTTGTTAAAACGTCTTTATCAGGAAGCGGTAGTGCTTTCTTATCTATTTTACCATTCGGGGTAAGGGGTAATGTTTCCAGGCTGACAAAAAAGGATGGAATCATATAATCAGGAAGTACAGAAGTTAAATGCCTTCTTAATGAAGAAATTTCCAGATGCTTGTGAGCAATGACATAAGCAGTTAATTCTGTGATATCTTCGGAATTCTTTCTTGCAACGATCACCGCTTCTTTTACTGATGGATATTCTTTGATCTGTTTTTCAATTTCTCCTGATTCAACGCGAAATCCTCTGATTTTGACTTGATCGTCCATTCTCCCCAGAAATTCGATATTACCATCAGGGAGCCATCGGCCAAGATCGCCTGTACAGTACATTTTTTTGCCTGGTTGAAATGGATTCTTTATAAATTTTTCTTTTGTAAGGTCTGCTCTGTTCAGATAACCCCGCGCAAGACCGCGACCCGATATGCAAATTTCACCAATAATTCCAATGGGACACAGGTTCTTATCAGGATCAAGGATGTAGATTAAATTATTGGAAATGGGTTTTCCAATCAGGACGTGATGATTGTCTGATAAAAATTCAAAAACAGTTGCGCATACACTGTTTTCAGTGGGGCCATATTCATTAAATAGTTTTACGTATTTAAGTTTCTCAAAGTGAAGAGAAACCAGGTCATTTCCAATATTTTCACCCGCAACTGTTACAAAGCGTAAATCTTTCAATTTATCAGGGATGTTATTCAGGAACGTCTTGTAAAAAGCAGGCGTTGCAAGAAAGTGGGTGATGTTTTTTAATTCAACTAAATCTCCAATATATTCCAAATCAAGCTTTTTTTCCTGTGGAATGAATACCAATGATGACCCACTGATCAGCGGCGTAAAAATATCCTCAACTGAACTGTCAAAGGCATAAGATGGGAGTTGCAGTACCCGATCAGTTGTTCTAAATGAATAGTATTGGGATCGCCATAATACTGTATTAATAATAGACTGATGCTCTATGATTACTCCCTTTGGAGTGCCGGTTGAACCTGAAGTATAGATAACATATGCAGGATTGTCGGGATCTGCATTCCTAAATGGATTTTGATCGTCAGGATGCCAGGTCGTATTTATGTCAATACAAGTGAACCCTTCTGTTTGAATTAAATTATTTTCAGTCAATACCAGCTTACAACGACTATCCTGAAGAATGTAAGAAATTCTGTCGAGCGGATAAGCAGTGTTTACAGGAACATAAGCACCTCCTGCTTTCAGAATCCCCAGTATTCCAATAATCATATTTTGAGATGTCTCAAAAAAAAGCCCCACACAATCTTCAGGTACAATATGATATTCTTCCTTTAAAAAGTGGGCGACCCTGTTTGCCTGTCTATTTAAATCATTGTACGTCAGTTGAATATCCTGAAAAATGACTGCTATTTGCTCGGGGGTACGCTTTACCTGCGTTTCAAAAAGATCAACCAGGGTTTTATCTGTTGGATAATCTACGCTTGTATTATTAAAATCAACGAGAATGTGTTGTTGTTCTTTTGAGGGAATCATATTTAATTTAGAAATCGGCAGTTGTGGATGCGCAATAATTTCATTTATAAGCTTTAAAAAATAATCACTCCATCTGATAATGGTTTCATGTTTGAAAAGATCTGTACTGTATTCAAAGTTCAGACTGGCCGCATTGTTTTGCTCAATTATTTCAAGTACCAGGTCATAGGCAGAAACGTCATTCTTGTATTCGCAGGGGGTGAATGATAAATCCTTTAATTCAAAAAATCGTTCATCTGCACTTTCATAAACAAGCAAGGTATCTATAAGCGCATTCCGGCTGAGATCTTTTTCAGGATTCAGGTTATTTACAATGAGATCAAATGGATAGTTCCGATGGTTATAGTCATTAAGTGCATTTTGTTTGACATGCTGAATAAAATCATTAAAGGATAATTCTCTTTTGGGTTGATTCTGCGATGGCATCGTATTGACAAACATGCCCACAACATTATCAAAGCCATCAGGGGGCCTGCTGTCAACAGGTATGCCAATGATAATATTCTCCTGCCCGGTAAGCTTGTGAAGAAAAATATTATACGCTGCCAAAAAAATCATTGTAATGGTCGAACGTGTATTTCCTGCCAGGATTTTTAATTGTTTCAGTTTTTCTTCTGGCAGGGTAAAAAAGTGAGTTCCTCCTTTAGATGACCGCTGCGCTGGCCTTTGAAAGTCAGTGGGTAAATTCAAGGATTGAATTTCATTAGAGCATTTGTCCTTCCAATAGGTTTCATCCTGTTTCATTTTTTCTGTTTGAAGTTGATCCTGTTCCCAAAAAACATAATCGACATATTGATTGGATAATGGAGGCAGACTTTTTGTTTCATACAGAGCGCAAAAATCCTGGACAATAATGTTCCATGAAAGGCCATCAATTATCATATGGTGCGTAATGGCAATCATGAGATACCGATTCAATGACAACTGTAAAAGTACAACCTTAAAAACAGGGGCCTTTGATAAAGCCAGAGGCTTGCAATATTTTTTTATCAAATCATTGATATTTTCCCCGGCTTCCTTATGATAATCTACTTTGAAATCAACATGATCATGAATTTTTTGAATCAATTTTCCCTCTTTTAGAGCAAAGCTTGTGCGAAGAATTTCGTGTCTGTTGACAATTTCAATAAAGCTGTCTTCAAATTTTTGAATGTCTGGTGCGCCTTCAAAAATAGCGGCCTGGGCGATCTGATAGGCATCCTGTTCGCCATCAATTTCACTCAGCACAAATAAACGTTTTTGTGCTTTTGACATAGGATAATGACGTGAATGTTTTACAGCAGGTATCGGCTGGTTTATAGAAGCTTCAAGCTTGAATCCACCTGCTCGAATTTCCCAAATACTTTCTTTTACGTATTTTATTATGCGTTCAATATCGTCATCTGTGTGGGCAATCGAAAAAAAGCAAATCCGACGCTCCCAGGTATAAACGCCTTTTTCAAGAAGCAGATAAAACAGCAATTCCATTTCAATTGGAAGCAATGCAAGACTGTATCCCCCATAAGATTCAAAACGAAATACTGAGCCAAAGTATTCAATTTTAATGGCAATATTTTCTGTTTTAAAAAATGCGTTCAAAGTGTTGGCAAAATAGGCTGTTTTGCTGTTCACCTTTTCTTGAAGTTTGGCACCATTTTCTTTCATATACAAAAGCGCTGCTTTTGCAGCAGCCATTACGAGGGGATGTTTGCAGAAAGTCCCTGCAAAAACAGTTGGTTTCACAATGGGATAGGAATGATCACCAAATTGCCACATGCCGCCATCCAAAGCATCAAGAAAAGCCGCTTTTCCTGCAACAACGCCAATGGGCATGCCACCGCTGACTATTTTTCCATAGGTAACAATGTCTGCTTGAATATTAAACCATGCCTGGCAGCCGCCTGGATGAATGCGAAAACCGGTAAGTACTTCATCAAAAATTAACGCAGTTTGCGTTTGTTCTGTAATGTGTCTTAAATTAGTTAAGAATTCCTTGGGCTGGAATCCAGGTCGTCTGCTTTGAACCGGCTCAACAAGCACAGCAGCCAGTTCCTGGGTTTCGGCCAATTTTTGAATCGCTTTCAATGATGCATCTGTTCCATAATCCAGAACAATAACATCCTTGACCATTGAAGGCGGATTTCCTGGTGCAGTGGGATACGAAACACCATTTTCATCTGTATCGGCCATGACAGCATCAGATGTACCATGAAAAGATCCTGAAAATAATACAATCTTGCGTTTTCCGGTCACTTTTCTGGCAACACGAAGCGCCACCATTACAGACTCTGAACCGGTATTACAGAATGTTACCCGCTCCACACCAGTCAGTTCGGCAATAAGACTGGCCACATCACCTGCTAAATCCGCTTGCGGACCCAATTCAAACCCTTTTTCCATTTGTTGGGAAATGGCTTGTGTAATAAAAGAAGGTTTATTTCCTAAAAAACTGACACCATATCCCATTGCCATATCAATAAATTCATTGCCATCAATATCCCATATTCTGGCACCATCTGATCGATCATGAACAACCGGGTAATTGATTTCTTTCAAAGACATTCTGAAATTCAGAGAATTAATCCAATCACATAAAACCGGTCTATTTTTATCAGTAAACTGTTTCGATTTCTGATGTTTTTGATTGTATCGCGTTATAAATTCCTGAATAAATATTTTTTGTCTGGCTGTTAAAGAATCGGGTTCAAATTTCATGGATCTGAAATTGCCCTGCTTTTTTTCAAGGGTTTCATTATCCATTTCTTGAAAATCTTTGGATGGCTTCAGGCAAGATTCTAAGTTTTCAAGGGGCCTTTCTGTTTTTTGCTGACTTAAAAAATCCAGTTGTTTTGACATCAGTGCTAGTTGCTGAGATACAATACTTTCGTAACTGGAGATATTTGCTTTTTCGGGTACTGAATCGTTTGATTTAAAAGTATTTGATTCTTTTTTTTGATCAGGCAGACTTGCTGTTTGTTTCTCCTCATAATTTTTGCCAGGTAACTGCGTTTCAATAAAATCTGAAATCTCATTGATTGATTGTGTATGCGTAAAAAAACTGCTGATTGGCATTTCAATTTCAAAGGTATGCAAAATAGCGCGCTGCAATCTTGAAATCATTAAGGAATCAAATCCAAGACTTAAGAGGCTTGTATCATATTCATGTTTAGAAGGTTGTATTTCCGAAACCTGATGGACGAGAGACAGGAGTTGTGAACGTGTGTTTTTACTATGTCTGATGTTTGATACCCTTTTTTCTGAAATTTGCGATTCAGTTGTATCTTCTACTTCAAATGTTGAAACAGCTTCTTGCGGGATTTCTTTGGTATTCTGATCATTTTCTTTTTTGTACACCGGTGGAATCCAGTACCTTTCACGCTGAAAAGGATAATTGGGAAGCACAACCTTTTTATGTTTAAACTGATTTTCAAAAGCAGACCAATGGATATCCATTCCATGGATATATAATTGCCCCAGACTGTGAAGCATTGGTTTCCAATCATTATAATCTTTGGTACGCCCCGGGCGCATATTGAACATGGCATTATTGATACCCAGAGATTGAAGCCATAAACCTTTATTGCGCGGAAGACATTGCATCCCGAGACTGCTCAAAGTTGATGTACTTCCAATCTCCAAAAAGATTTCATAGCCTTCTTTATCAAGGGTCAGCATGGATTCATAAAAGCGGACGTCCTGTCTGATATGCCGCACCCAATAATCTGGCGTTGAAATTTCATCACCCGCGTGTTTACCACTAACATTTGAAATAATTGGGATTACTGGTTGTGAAAATTGTATTTTAGATGCAACATCAAATAAAGCATCCTGTATCGGCTCCATGAGCAGTGAATGAATGGCATGGGAAATTTGCATCAATCTCGCAGGAATATCCCTATCAGCAAAGATCTCTATAACGTCTTCAATGGCTGTTCGCTGCCCTGAAATTAATATGTTTTCCGGTGCATTCACTGCTGCGAGAGATATTTTATCTTTATAATTATCAATAATTTCAACGACTTTATCTTTATCTGCGATAACTGTTGCCATTGCGCCATTTTCAGGTAACGAACTGATTAAACGACCACGTTCAGTCACTAATTTCAGCCCATCTTTTAAGCTGAAAACGCCGGCAATACATGCGGCTGCGTACTCGCCGATACTGTGCCCCATAACCACCGAGGGTCGGATTCCCCAGGATTCCCATACTTTTCCAAGGGCATATTCAACTGAAAAAATAGCCGGTTGGGTATAAAATGCCTGATGAATGCGATGATCAGAATCCTTGCTGTGATACAAAAGGTCAATCAATGATATCTTTAAATCAGGTTCAAGGAATTCACTGCATTGATCCAGGCTTTCTCTGAATACAGGCTGCGTTTCATAGAGATCCCATCCCATTTTAGGATATTGAGATCCCTGGCCTGTAAACATAAAAACGAGTTTAGGATTAAGGCGTTGCGTTGACTGGATTAATTTTCCTTTTTTGAGTTGATTGCTTATTTCTTGTTTAGAGTGACCAATAACATACGTTCGCTCATGAAAATGACCTCTTCCTTGACATGCTGTAACGCTTATATCGCCCACAGATATTTTGGAATTCTTTTCAATATATTGTTTGTATTGTGAAATTAGTGTATTCAGGGCGGTATTTGATTTGGCAGAAATGGGAATGATATATAAGGGCGCTTTGGTTTCTGCTGAAGCATGATTGTCAATATGCCTATGAACTTCAGGCGCTTGTTCGAGAATGATATGGGCATTCGTCCCGCCAAAACCAAAAGCACTGACACCTGCAATTTTTTTACTGTTAGTCCAGGGGGTCAGTTTCGTTGGAATTTTCACAGAAAAATCATTCCAGGCAATTTCAGGATTGGGTTCATTATAATGCAGTTGCGGTGGAATTTTTTTATTGTTAATGGCAAGTACTGTTTTAATGATACTTGCAACGCCAGCAGCCGATTCAAGATGTCCGATATTTGCTTTCACTGATCCGACATAAATGACGTTGTCTGAATCTCTATTTTGTCCATAAATACTGCCAATGGCATTCATTTCGATTGGATCGCCAAGGGGGGTTCCAGAACCATGAGCTTCAATATAACTGACAGCATCAGGTTTAATCCCTGCCCTACTTAGCGCACTTTTAATGACTTTTCTTTGTGCCAATCCATTTGGAGCGGCCAAACCATTACTTTTTCCATCCTGGTTAACAGCGCTTTCCTTAATTATGGCCAAAATTGGGTCACCATCTTTTGTTGCATCTGAAAGTCGTTTTAAAACAATCATGCCGCAGCCTTCCCCTCTGGAAAGACCATCCGCAGAAGCATCAAAGGACTTACATCGGCCATCAGGTGAAAGCGCCTTCATTTTGCAAAAACCAATATGAACTTCAGGTGTCAGAATCAGGTTGACACCACCTGCAACAGCCATATTACATTCATGATTTTTTAAACTGTGACATGCCAGATGCACAGAAACTAGAGAGGATGAACAGGCTGTATCAATTGCGATATTTGGGCCTTCCAAACCATAAAAATAAGAAACACGACCACTTGCAGTACTAAAAGACATTCCTGTAATGGAATAAGCATCTATTCTATTGAAATCCATAGAAAATAAATGAGATCGTGCGTAATCGGTATTCAATATACCTACAAATACACCGGTATTGCTCCCTTTTAAAGTAGTAATATCAATGCCTGAATTTTCAAATGCCTGCCAGCTTGTTTCCAAAAGCAATCGTTGCTGCGGGTCCAGACTTCGCAGTTCTTTGGGTGAAATTCCAAAAAATTGGGCATCGAAATTTTCGATCTCGTCAAGAAATCCACCCATTTTGGTGTACATTTTTCCAGGTGCTTCGGGATCAGGATCATAATATGTATTGGCATCCCAGCGATTTTTTGGAACTTCTCTAATTGCATCAACACGATTTTCTATTAATTTCCAAAAATCATCTGGCGAATTGACATTTCCTGGAAATCGACATGCCATTCCAATGATTGCAATGGGCTCGCTTTTTTTTAAGGTGTCAATTTCGGAAAGTAATGTTTTTATGTGATCAGAAGCCTTTGTAAGTGCTTGTTTGTATTTTTTTTCGGATTGATTCATTGTTAACGAACTCCAGTTGTTCAAAGTAGAGGGACTTAATCAGGATTATTCATCATATATTCTATCACAAGATATAGACTTTAAGATAAAGATTTTGGACTGCGTTGGCGCTTCGTCGATGTACTATAGTACTATCTCCTTGTGCCGCCTTGCCAAAATCTTTATCTTAAAGTCTATAGTTGCTTTTTGGTAATTTCCGAATAAATCCCCTTTTCAATCTTGGTTACACTGAATTGATATCAATAATCACATTCATATAATCAGCAAAATCAGGAATATTCGAATAATCATTTTCAAAAACAACACGTCTGTCAGTTTTTTCAATTTCTGTAAAACTTGAGAACTTGTAAGTCATGTACATGGCTCGGTTTCGATCAGTGGGGACCAGTTCTGCAATCAGACGCACACCTCTTTTTTTTGCTTCCTGTCTGATAAAATCGATCATTGTTGATCCAACCCCGCGGGACATCACACGACAGGACATGATTAATAACTTGATATTCCATATTTTTTCACTGCATTCTATCAGCGTTAATCCAATTTTTCCATAGGTTCCGAATTTATCTTCAAGCGATGCAACAAATAGTATATGATCATCTGATTTCCGAAGTTCGTTTAATTCATCATAAGAATATGTATAACCGGTTGTATTTAATTGATGGGTACGCACTGTGAGTTCTTCGGCACGTTTTAAATCATCTTTTTTGGCCTTTGAAATAGTAAATGTCATGCCCAATGTTCTCAGAAATTCTTCTTTGGGGCCTTCAAATTTATCTTCAATCTGATTCCGCTTTATGTCACTTAAATACATCTGGCGGCGATTTTTTGAATCCTCGGTAATAAAATGTGGGGTCATTTCAGGCATATCAAGCAATTTATCGATATTTGCGGCATTCATACATAGGACATCTGGTAAAGAATACGTGACTTCCTCTAATTCATAGGGCTGGTCATCAATAAATGCAATGCTGTCAATGCCAATGTTTAAACATTGAGCAATGGTTTCTATTGAACTGACTTTTGAACTCCAATGAATCTGGGGGTAGAGGAAAAATTCATCCAGGCCAAATTCCTTAATTTTTGCCATAGCATGATTATACTCATTTTTACTGGCAATGGATTGCAAGATTCCTCTTTGATCGAGGATCGTTATGATATCCACAATACGATCATTTAAAGTAACGCTGTTGTTTTCAAGTAATACACCCTTCCATAGGGTATTATCAAGATCCCATACAACACATTTTATTTTTTTTGAATTTTCAGCTAATGGCGCTTTCAATATTTTTTCCTTTTTAATAAGCATAATCCGCAATAATGAGTTGTTGAATTTCATTACTTCCTTCAATAATCTCCAGAATTTTGGCATCCCGCATATATCTTTCTACAGGAAAATGACTGCTGCACCCATTTGCTCCATGTATCTGAACTGCATCATTGGCTGCTTTTACTGCTGTCCTTGAGGCAAAATATTTGGCGATTGAAGTTTCCATAATTAAATCAGGATCGGCAGTTTCATTGAGATACCCGGCATGATAACACAGCAATCTCGCTGCTTTAATATTTGTAACCATATCCGCAATCATTCTCTTAATAAGCTGATGATCCTTTAAATAAGCGCCAAATTGTTTACGTTTAGCAGTATAGTCAAGACTTGCATCCAGGCATCCCTGGGCAATTCCAACCCCGCCCCAGGCAATACAATATCTGCCATGATTTAATGCAGTCAGCCCAACATGAGAAAAACCAAACCCCAGTCTTCCAACAATATTTTCTTCGCTGACGATACATTTATCCATTTGCAATTCAGCTAACATTGCAGATTTAAAACCCATCATGCCATGAATCGGCAAAATTGATAAACCAGGCTGATCCTTCTCTATTAAAAAGGTAACAGGTTTACCCTCACATTGTGCCATAATTAAAAAGATATCAGCAAGTTGAGCGCATGAAATCCATTTTTTTCTGCCGGTCAGCGTATAAGAACCATTGGAAAAAACAGCAGTAGTGCCCACATTTTTGGCATCGCTGCCAATATTCGGTTCTGTCAAGGCAAAGGCACCGATCGTTTCTCCATTTGCCAGTTTAGGAAGCCAGTATTCTTTTTGATATGTTGTCCCCCATTTCAGAAGGCTTTGACACACCATCCCATGCACAGTAACAATGCTTAATAATGAAGCACTTGCTTTACCGATTTCTTCACACAGAAGGCCATAGCTGATCATATCAAAATCATGATTATCAGATTCATCAGGAAGAATCATACCCGCATAGTCACGCCCTATAATTTTTTGTATGACTTCTTTTGGTATCTTTTCATTTTTATCAAATTGATCCGCATAGGGTGCAATCTCATTGTTTACAAATGTTTGAAAAATTTGTTTTTTTTCGGATTGGCTGGATGACAACTCTATTTTCATTGAATAATTCCTTTCAAGATTCACATGTGATTATTTTATAGCCCGATGTAGGGGCGGAACCTTGTGTTCGCCCATCGTGCATAGGTACGTATGCGTCAATCGTTCGAGGGCGTACACAAGGTTCGCCCCTACACTGGACTATAAAATAATCAAAGATTTCCTTAGATTTTACGTTCAACAAATTCTGTAATTAAATTGATGGTATTGAAATTTTTAATATCCAGATCTTCATTTTCTACTTTGATTTTATATTGCTTTTCAAGGTACAGCACCAATTGCATTGCAAATAATGAGTTTATCAGACGAGAGGTAAAGAGTTCCATGTCGTCCTCTAAATCAGTTTTTTTGATGTATTTTGAAAGAAACGCTCTAATTTCTTCCTTAATTTCATCTGTTTTCATTGTTCAATCACCTTTCTTTAGAATTGCGTATGATAATTATAAAAACCCTGCCCATTTTTTCGGCCATGTAAACCGGCATCAACCATTTTTTTCAGAAGTGGGCATGGTCTGTATTTGCTGTCATTGAAATTTTCATATAAAACGTCAAGTGAATATAAGATGGTATCAAGTCCGATTAAATCTGCTGTTTCAAGGGGCCCCATTTTATGCTCAAAGCACGATTTGAAAATCTGGTCCACATCTTCAGCAGGTGCTACATTTTCATGTATTAAATAAATGGCTTCGTTAATGGTTAACATCAGAACACGATTGGAAACAAAGCCCGGGGAATCGTTAACAACAACACATTCTTTACCCATCGTTGACAAAAGATTTTTTGTTTTTTCAATGGTTTCTTCGGAAGTATGATACCCACGAATAACTTCTGCCATTGTCTTTACAGGTACTGGATTCATAAAATGGATTCCAATTACATTTTTTGGACGTTTTGTTGCTGAAGCAATTCGGGTAATTGGAATGGCTGATGTATTGGCAGCAAATATGCAATCTTTGTGACAGATATTATCAATTTTTGAATAAACATCTTTTTTGATGTCCCATTTTTCAATTACATTTTCAATAATAAAATCCATATGTTCGAGCAGGTTCATATCTGTGCTGAAAGTTATTTGATCAAGAACAGCTTGTGGATCATTGACTTTCTCTTTTTTTCCAAACATGCCTTGAAATCGAAGGTTATTGATTATTTCCTGTTTTGTTTTATTGAGTATTTCATCTGAAATATCAATAAGCATTACTTTATAATTCGATTGTGCAAGGTTTTGTGCCACGCCGCTGCCCATAACACCGGCACCGATTACGCCTATGTTCATAATGTTTCTCCTGAATTTTTTCAATTATTTATTATTCTAAATTAATCCTTCTATCTCCTCCAAAAAATCAGCCGCAGCTTCTATTGTTTCAACTTTTTCCTGGTCAGGCCTGGATGATGCTTCAATCTGTAAAATATCATGGATTAAATATTCTGCAACCATCTCCAATGATGGATAATCAAAAAATATTGATACTGGTAAAGACGAATTCACAGTTTTATTCAAGCCATTTCGAAGTTCAACAGCCATCAAAGAATCAAAATCCTGTTCCATTAATGGTTGATCAACGCTGATTTCATAACCTGCGACCTCACTTGCCAGATCTTTAAGTAATGTAGTCAGAATACTGATTCTTTGTTCAGGTAATGCATTCTCTAGTTGACGAAGGAATTCATTTTGATTTTTTGTTTTGACCTGCTCTTTTGAATGAACAAAGCGGGAAAAAAGTCCATCTTGTTCAATGGAAAATCTGGTAACAAAGGCATTCAAATCGCAATTCATAATGCCAATTTGAACCATATTGTTCAAGAGCGCCTGATTTAGGGCTTCGAGCCCCATTTCAGGCTGAATTAACTGGAATCCCTGGTTAAAGATTTTGTGTTTTACTTCTTTATCCACAGCGGCCATTCCTGCATCCCAGGGGCCCCAATTGATACTGGTCGCAGGAAATCCTTTACTTCTTCTGTAATATGCAAGACCATCCATGAATGCATTGGCTGCCGCGTAATTTATCTGGCCTTTGTTTCCAGTTAAAGATGCTGCTGATGAATACATGACAAAAAAATCAAGCGGCATATTTTGGCTGAATTGATGAAGATTCCAGGAACCGGTTACTTTTGCATGCATCACCTTCTTAAATCGTTGCCAGTTTTGCTGTATTAGAATGCCATCATCCAGGATGCCGGCAGTATGAATGATTCCCTTGATTGGCGGCATTTCATTTTGAATTTTATTGAAAAGTGATGCAAGGGCCGCTTTATCTGATATGTCTATCTGTTCTTCCAGAACCTGAATTCCCTGTTTTTTTAATGCGAAAATTTGTTTATTGGCGTCAGGTTTTTGAATGTTTCTTCCAATTAAAACAAGATGTTTGCATCCCGACCTGACAAGCCAGTCTGCTGAAAGTAAACCCAGAGCGCCCAATCCGCCTGTAATCAGGTATGTTGCATCTGATTTGATAATTGTTTCGACTTTAGTTGCATTCATTTTATGATGTTTCAGACGTGGTACATAGCAGATTCCATTGTTATCCAGAGAAATCTGGTCATCTTTTGATTGGGTTGTTGTTTTTTTGAACAACGCATTTATACACGCCTCTGAAATTGTATCTTCAAGATCAAAAAGTCCTCCCCATAATTCAGGATGTTCCAATGCAATCACGCGGCCCATGCCCCATAGAGATCTTTGTGCAGCATTTATTGAATGACTTCTTTCACAGGCATGGCGGGTTATAATCCATAACTTTGGAATATCGTTCCAATTATAATGGATAATAGATTGTGTCAGGTGAAGTAAACTTCCGCAGCTATGCTCCAGATCTTCTTCAATAGAGTGGGTCGTTGTATTCTCTGGTAACTCGGCGTCTGATCCCCATAGAAACAAAATATTGAAAAATTTATTCTGAGCGATTGTGTCAAATAAATGGGTAAAATCATCTGAAGATAAGGGGTTGACAATATATTCATGGATATTTTTTTGTTGAAATGAGTTTCCTTTAACAACTTGAATACAATCAATATTTTTATGTTTTAAGTTATCTGCCAGCTTTTTCCCTGTTCCACTGTTATCAGAAAAAATAAGATAAGCAGAAAATTCATGGTCACTCTCTTTTATTTCTGCTGCCTGTTTCTCTTCCCATTCAACAGAATAAAATAAATGATCCAGATTGTTGTTTCTTTTATACAAAGTCGTTTTGTCTGTTTCTTTAAGAGCAAAACGTTTTATTTCAAACAAAAGGGTTCCATGTTGGTTCCAGCCAATAATATCTGATTCTAAAAAATCTTTGCGATGTCTTGATTTTGCGTAAGTGTGGATCGTATGGGTAAAATGACTGCTAAATAAATTAAAATGCAATAAATTTAAAGGAATTAAAATTTTTTGGTTTGTGACAATTGTATCTAATCTTTCAATAGAGGTCAGCATGGCGGATTGAAATATGGAATCAATCAGACCTGGATGAATGTTGCCAATCTTGAATTCATCAGTATCAGGGGTAACTTTTAGTGCGCATACAGCCTCGTTATCTCCACACCATGCCTGTTCAATACACTGAAAATGCTTACCTAGTTGGTAACCTGCACTGGCAAATTTTTTGTGAAATTCAATGCCATTTATATGACGTTGACATCTTTGCTTTATGATTTCAGGAGACAATTCCACATATTCATCAGAAGCAGACAAAATCTGATCTGTAATTACTTTACCTTCGCAATGCACGGTCCATTCATGATCAGGGTTTTCACTACTGACGATTTTAAAAGGCTTCTCATTATGATTTGAATTTTCAAAAATCAGTTGAACATTTTGGTCCTGGTTTTCATTCACAATGAGCGGATTGATAAAATCAGCATCTTCAATACTGCATTGATTTGAATGAAAATGAGTATTTACAGCAGATAAAACCATAGCAATATGCGCGGCAGCAGGCGAAATTTTTTGATCAAAAATAATATGTTCATTTAAAAAATCCGGTTGATTACCAGTGAACAGTGCATCAAAAATAAGGGTATCTTTGAGTGCGGGCGAGACAACCTTTTTTCCAATTAAGGGATGGTCGCTTAATCCTGGTTTGATTTCTGTTGAAATTGTTTTGATTTCATATCGTTTTCGCTGAAAGGGATAATTGGGAAGAACAACCTTATGTTGGGATGGCACGTCATGTCCCTGGGAGTGTCTTTCTTGTGGCGTACTTATAACAATAGATTTATTTTTTAGATGATCTGAGAGCTTTTCTTTGATTTCCTTTTTTGATTTCCCCTGAACACGAAAACAGTAGTTAAAATAAGTTCTTCCTGTATTTGCAGTATAACATATATTTTCAATATTTTCTTTAGTTGTTTCAAGAAACTTTTCATACCGCTCTGTCAGGTTATAAAGCGCTTTTTCTGTGTGTGCCGACAGGGTTAGTATATGATCTTCTCGTTCAGCTTCGGGGCTATTTGCGCTGGATCGGGGGGCTTCCTCAATGATAATATGTGTATTGGTACCACTGAATCCAAATGAACTGATGCCTGCTAAACGACGTGTATTTGCTGCTGGCCAATGTATTTTTTCTGTTGGTATCTTAATGGGAAGTTCGTTCCAGGAAATATATGGATTGGGTTCATTGAAATGAATCTGTTTTGGAATATATTCATGATTCAGGCATAAAATGGTCTTGATAAGACTGGCCATACCTGCTGCGCCCTCAAGATGACCGATATTTGCTTTTACAGAGCCAATAATCAGTGGATTATCTTTATTACGACCCTTCGAATAAACTTCGCCTAACGCATTTACTTCAATAGGATCACCAAGTGCTGTGCCAGTGCCATGGGCTTCAACATAGCTGATTTCGTGCGGCAAGATATTGGCATTATTCAATGCATCTCGAATAACCTGCTGTTGGGCCAGTCCATTTGGCGCAGTAAAGCTGCTGCTGGCGCCATCGTGATTAACAGCAGTCCCTTTAATGACTGCAAGGATGTTATCTTTATCAGATATGGCATGGGATAATCTTTTTAGAATCACAGCACCGCAGCCCTCACCGCGTGCGTAACCATCTGCCGAAGCATCAAAGGTTTTGCATATTCCATCAGGAGACAATGCCCCCAACTTTGAAAAATAGACAAATAAATGCGGCGTAAGTAAAAGATTGACTCCTGCAACTAAAGCGATTTCTGCTTTGTTGTTTTGTATCGCCTGGCATGCAAGATCTATTGCCACTAAAGAAGAAGAGCATGCGGTATCTATTGCCAGGCACGGTCCATGTAAATTCAAAAAATAGGACAATCTGCCTGCTGCACAACTGTACATGGCACCCGAACCACTGTATTGATTCATACGATTTAAATTTTGTATATCAAAAACTGATGATTGAAAATCAAACGTACAAATGCCCACATAAACGCCGACTTTTTTATCTTTTAATTGATTTACAGAAATTCCTGCATTTTCAAAGGCCTGCCATGCGGTTTCCAATAAAAGCCGCTGCTGTGGGTCCATTGATTCTGCTTCTTTTGGAGGTATTTTAAAAAAGCCGGCATCAAAATATAAAAGGGATTCATCAGATAGAAAATTAGCCCATTTTGTAACTGTTTCCTCAGTATTGTTGAAAGAAGCAAATTGATCAAGATCCCATCGTGAACGCGGTATTTCTGTTCTTCCATTATTGTTCTTGCTCAATAAATTCCAAAACAAATCAGGATTCTTTGCGCCTCCTGGAAAGCGACAACTCATTCCAATGACTGCAATCTGATTGTCAATATCCTGGTTTTGAGTTCTGATTGTTGTGTGATGATTGATTGGTGTTCCATTTTGAAATAATGCATTTTGTATTTCAGAATTCAAGTAATTGGATAATAATTCCACATTGGGATAGTTAAAGAGTATTGTTACAGGCATTGATATTTGCAACGCTGATGTTAATGCTTTTATCAGATGAACAGCCATCAGTGATGTCAGACCCATTGCTAAAAATCCGGTTTGTTTATCTTTGGGGATTACCTGGCCGCAGGAAATATCTTCAATGAATTTTGTTATAAGATCTTCTAAAATGTGTTTACGTTCTTGTGATGAAACATTGATTAAAGATGTTCTGACGACAGGTTTTTCCTTATTTTTTAAGTTTTTTATCAGTGCTTTGAACTTCTTTTGATCTTCATCGTTCATTTTGTCCCAATGCATATCAAATCCTGCATGATTCAGAACTGCCATTGATTCTAATAATGAGCTCTTCTCACTTTCATCACGTTTTAATGTTTCGGCAATGAGATAGTTTTTAATGTTATATGCTTGAAAGCATTCATGTATTGAGGCAGAAAGAACCGGATGCGGGCTTATTTCTATAAAACAACGATAACCATCATTAATCATGGCACAAACAGCCTGCGAAAATAAAACTTTTTCTCTAATGTGTTTTGCCCAGTAATGGGCATCATAGTCATTATCCTGGTGCATTGCCCCGCGACATGACGAATAAACTGGTATGGATGCGGGATGGTTTTCTATTGATTCCAGAGATTGTATGCATTCTTCCAAATATGGTTCTATGAAATGACTGTGAAAGGGGATATCTATTTTTAGCATGCGGCAAAAAATATTCTTTTTTTCAAATAATGCAATAAGTTCTTTGAGAACATCTTCATCACCTGTTAAAACTGTTGCATTTGGACTATTGACAGCAGCGATGCTTATTTTATTGCGATAATCATATAAATACGTTTCCAAATCGTTCACAGATAGCGCAATGTGCGCCATTTTGCCTTTACCAATGACCCGCTGCATAATCAGATTATGCTGCCAGACTAAATGAATGGCATCCTTTAGACTTAAAATTCCAGCGCAATGTGTTGCAACAAGTTCGCCCCCACTGTGACCGATCAGCGCATCAGGTTTTATTCCCCATGTACGAATTAAACCAAAAAGAGCGGCTTGAATTGCAAATATACAGGGCTGAACGATGATTGATTGATGCATACGTGATACAGATTTTTCTTTTGTAATTTCTTCAACAATAGACCAGTCCGCATATTGACTAAAGATTGCGTCACAATCATCAATTATTTGACGAAAAACAGTCTCAGTTTGATACAGTTCTGAGCCCATTGTTTTCCATTGCGAACCAATACCTGAAAATACAAAGGTGGTTTTTCCTAAAAAATGGGTCGTTTTATCTTTTAATTCCATAAGATATATCTCATAATCTTTTTTTTGCACTGATCAGCGAAAAATAACCATATGCAGGTTCTATCATTATGTCAGTGAATCCAGATTTTTCTAAAATAGCTTCAAGTTCTTTCGCAGTAAATTGTTTGCCTTCTGTAAAAAGCAGCATATTCAGTGAATATGCGGCAGTCGCCAAAGGCGCATCTTTTGTTTCATCCAGCAGCATTTCATGGAGAAAAATACGACCACCGGGTTTGAGACTTTTAAAACTTTGATGTGCCAGATAAAGACATGTTTTATCATCCCAGTCATGAAAAATATCTGAAAAAAATACAGCATCGCATTCATCAGGCCACGAGGATTTAAACATATCTGCCGGTAAGGTGTGAATCTGCGCTTCAAGGCCATATTCAGCAATGTATCTGGCTGTAATGTCACAAACAGGCGGTAGATCCATGACAGTAAAATTAATATCAGGATATTTCATGGCCAAAGCAATACAAAATCCCCCTGATCCACCGGCAACATCAAGAAACTTTTTAATTCCTGTCATATCTAATTGCTGCGCAAGATGCATTGCAGCAGAAAAAGAATGGCTGTGCATAAATTTTGTTCGCCATTCAGCTTCTTCAGGATCAATTGTTGCGGATTCCCAATCATTTGCCAGATCAAACCTGTTTTGACGCATTTTATTGTTTCGTAAAACAAGCAATAATTCACGATAAAAAGGCAGCATCGTTCGTCGTGTGTTATGTAAAACACCTCCCCAATAATATGGGCTGTCAGGTAATAAAAAAGTTTGGGAAACTGTCGTATTTAAGTATACATTTTTATTAAACTGAACAAAACCAAGTCCAGTTAAAACCCCCAGAAGTGCCTCGACACCACGAGGCAGCATATTAAGGCTTTTGGATATGTCCTTGACTGTGGATGGCTTTTTATCTAAAAAAGGAAAGATACCCAGTTCATCAGCCGCAGCAAGTGCAGGTAGATAATACATGGAATTATAAACATTCCATAAGGTTTGATCATCACATGAAGGGGGCTCGATTTTTTGTACACCCTCCTTAAGAATTTTCAAAATTTCAGGTTTATTTTGCCTGATTTCATTAAGTAAGTCAGGCGTAATGACATCCTTTGGGGCGCGATAACGAATCTGGTCGCCTTCAACCCACAATTTAATATTTAGCTTTAATAGTTTTTCTAATAGCTTGTCTACAGACATACTTTTCTTTCTAAATTATAGACTTTAAGATAAAGATTTTGGACTGCGTTGGCGCTTCGTCGATGTACTATAGTACTATCTCCTTGCGCCGCCTTGCCTAAATCTTTATCTTAAAGTCTATAGGTATTCAGGTTAATTCGAAAAACGCATAGGTCTATACGCTTTGATATTTTTCAATAACCGAGACTAAACATATGTCCGGGGACGAATGTAGACCTATCCGAGATTACATTTCCTTTTTGTTCAACAATTGCGTTTGAATTATTCTCGCTATGTCACTCCAGTTATCAAAAATAAAAAAATGCCCCCCTGAAAACTCTTTTATGTTAATTTCCGCGCCAGTAAAATCCTTCCAACATAAAGCACCATCGTAACTTGTCAATATATCATTCGTCCCGATCATGACAGTTATTGGAACATCAATCAAAAATTCAGGCTGTTTATACTGGTATGTTTCTACTGCCTTAAAATCTGCCCTTAAAATAGGAAGAAAAAGATCTAACAAATCTTTTTCTTTAATTACATCATCATGAATTCCACCCAGTTGAACAAGACGATTAACAAACTCCATATTGGAAAGGTTTGATACATTTTTTACTTGTTCATGTAAAGGGATGGAAGGCGCATTATGACCTGAAATAAAAAGATGTTCGGGTTTAAGTAAATTATCATGATGAATTTTCAGGCATAATTGATAGGCGATGAGACTTCCCATGCTATGACAATAAAACGCATAGGGTTTTATAAGCTCTTGCTTTATCTGATGATACAAATCATCAGCAATTTCGTAAATATTTGATATTAAAACCTCTTTGAATCTTTTTCCATGACCTGGGAGATCCAAGGTTCTTGTATGAATATCAGAAATAATACTGTTTTCCAACATTCTATACGAGTAATAACTTGCCCCTGCATAGGGCAGACAAAACAAATTCATGAGTAACACCTTAATAGCCAAAATTGAACAAAAAAATGAATTTATTATCACTTTTAATTGTTTTGTGTCAAATACAATTTATCTTGCTTGTTTATTAATGTTATGTTATTTGAGATTTTCTATAGACTTTAAGATAAAGATTTTGGACTGCGTTGGCGCTTCGTCGATGTACTATAGTACTATCTCCTTGCGCCGCCTTGCCAAAATCTTTATCTTAAAGTCTATATATATGATTAACGATTCGAACAATCCAAAATTGAATTAAATATGAATTCATTAATAAAGAAAAGCTTATCATTAGTATTAAAAACCACCAGCCTGGTTTTAAGAGAATCAATAGAGTTATTAACAAATATTGCATCGATAAATGATTTTATAAGAACCGGATATCTTGATTATATTCCCAGACCGGATGACATCTTTATTGTTTCTTATCCCAGATCCGGTACGACCTGGATGCAAATGATTCTTTATCAATTAAGCACAGAAGGTAAAATGGATTTCTCACATATTTCTGAGGTTTGCCCCTGGTTTGATCGCATGCTGTCATTTAACATTATGGATGGAGATGATCTTGAAAATCTTCCTTCACCACGTATTTTTAAAAGCCATTTACCCTATAAACAGATTCCCCGAGGACCATGCAAATATATTTATATTGCACGTGATGGCAAAGATGTCGCTGTTTCGTATTTTCATTTTTATACATCGCACCTCAACTTTACAGGAAGCTTTTCTGAATTTTTTGAAAATTATTTCATGCGCGGAAAAGTACAATATGGATCATGGTTTCAACATGTTGCCGAATGGAAAAAACACCAGAAAGATCCTGATGTTTTATTTATCCATTATGAAGATTTAGTGAATGATTTAGAAACCACTCTGAAAAGGATTATTCATTTTTGCGAATTTGATGTTCCACAAGAGCGAATTCCTGAGATTATGGAAAGATGTCGTTTTCAATTTATGAAAAAATATGAAAATAAATTTGATCACATTTCAGCAGTTATCTGGGAAAAGGGGTATAAACAAAACGCATTTATCAGAAAGGGCAAGTCGGGTTCAGGGAGAGAATATCTGAACGATGAACAAGAAAAGATTTTTGCTAAAGAATTAAACAAAATGAATATAAATTTGGATATGACTTTTTAGTTATTGGGATTATTAAAAAACATGAATGTAACGTTAAATAATATTGATGTCAGTTTCATTGCAGCAGCATTACCTGATGAAGAATTCGATCTGACTGAACTTTATGACATTTACGATGAAGATGAAGTCAATAGAATAATTGAAGTCAATGGTATTTCCAAGATTCGACACGCATCTGAGGGTGTATGTGCATCTGACCTTTGTGAAAAAGCAGCGAACATCATTTTTCAAAACTATGAAAAAGAAAAAATTGATGCCATTGTGTTTGTATCTCAAACGCCAGATTATATCTTACCATCAACCAGTTCGTGTCTTCAGCATCGTCTTGGTATTTCAAAGGAATGCATTGCTTTTGATATTTCTAATGGGTGTCCGGGTTATATTTATGGTTTATACCAGGCAGCTATTCTGATCCATTCTGGAAGCTGCAATTCGGTTCTCGTTTGTGCAGGCGATGTTATTACCGGATATATTAATCCGCTGGATAAATCAAATCGTATGGTGTTTGGTGATGCTGGAAGCGCGACTGTTGTGGAAAAGGGATCTGGAAGTATATCATTTAGCTTCATGACTGATGGATCTGGTGCGGATCAACTGATCATTCCTTCAGGAGGTTGCAGATACCCCAGGGATGAAAATTCAGAAATGGTTTCAGTTCGAAGTGATGGGAACATGCGATCTGATGAAGATCTTTTCATGAATGGACTGGAAATAATGAATTTTTCCATGTCCGAGGTGCCTAAAAGAGTTAAATTAGTATTGTCACAGCAGGGTTGGGAACAATCCCAGGTAACACTTTTTGGTTTTCATCAGGCGAACAAGTTTATACTGAATAATTTAAGAAAAAAATTGAAGATTCCAAAAGAAAGCCTTCCTGTTTCAATGCAAAAAACAGGCAATACAGGACCGGCATCCATACCATTAATGCTAACTAAAGAGTATAAACGTCTTGTCGATGAAAACAGGCTTGAAAAAACAGTCCTTTGTGGATTTGGTGTTGGGCTATCTTGTGCTTCTGCTGCACTGGATCTTTCTAAAGCGAGCATTTTTCCAACCCATGTTTAGGAAAACTCGAAAAATAAGTTCCCCACTTACTTATGTGCCAGAACGATGTAAGGGCGGACCTTGTGTTCGCACTCGAACTAATAACGCTTTCGTTCCTATGTACAATGGGCGAACACAAGGTTCGCCCTTACACGTTCTTGGTACATACGTAAATGAGGAATTTATTTTTTGAGCATTCCTTAATAAACAAATTGATATTGTAAGAATAAGAGAACAAATGAATCCATTTTTACAAGTACGTATCAACAAGGAAGCAATATATGTTCGATAAAATACTCAAACTGGTCATTGCCCAGGCAGAAGAACTCAACGAACAACTGGATAACAAAATACCAGTTGAATCAGGAGTTGATGCGCATCTTTTCGGAGGAGATGCAGGAATACTAGATTCCATAACCCTGGTGACATTAATTGTTGAAGTTGAGCAATCCATTGAAGATGAAATTGGAGCGTCGATAATTTTAGCTGATGAAAAAGCAATGTCGCAAAAAAATAGCCCTTTTGCGACGATTGGCGCTCTTACTGATTATATTGTTAAATTATTAGACGAGGAATCCAATGACTGATATTCAAGTCATGCTGATAACAGGAACCAGGAAAGGTATCGGACGCTTTCTTGCGGACTACTATGTGAGCAAAGGGTATATTGTTATTGGATGCAGCCGAGGCAGCGTTGAGTATCAACATGATAATTATCATCACTTTTGTCTGGATGTGTGTGATGAAAAAAAAGTGAAACAAATGTTTGCAGAAATTCGTAAAACAACTGGACGTTTAGATGTTCTAATTAATAATGCAGGCATTGCATCAATGAATCACGCTCTTTTAACACCTTTGAAAACAGTTAGTAATATTTTGAACACAAATGTATTGGGCACATTTCTTTTTTGTCGTGAGGCGGCCAAATTAATGCAAAAAAATAAATTTGGAAGAATCGTAAATTTTGCGACTGTGGCAACACCTTTAAAACTAGAAGGTGAAGCAATATATGCAGCTTCAAAGGCTGCGATCCTATCACTTACAGAAATTTTATCAAAAGAATTAGCCAATCTGGGAATTACTGTAAATTCAGTTGGCCCAACCCCTGTCAAAACCGATTTAATTCGTTCAGTTCCCAGAGAAAAGATTGATCGGCTGCTATCAATGCAGTCTATACAGCGATTCGGTACTTTTGAAGATATTGCAAATGTAATCAATTTTTTTATCAAAAAAGAGAGCGATTTCATTACTGGCCAAAATATTTATCTTGGAGGGGTCTGATAATGACGATGACATCAATTCTTGAAAATCTTAAGAAATATTCTGATCAAACACAATTAATAATAAATGAAGGAAGGCTTTAAATATGAAATTATTACCAATCATCTATATGTTTACATTACCACCATTATTTCAATTGATATATTTTGCACTGAGTATTCTCCTTGGCTTATTGGGAATAAATCGTATCATGGGGTTTTGGGGATTAATGTTTTGCAGTGTCATTTTTTCGCCAGTTGTTGGCTTTATGGTATTGCTGGTTTCTGCGCCAAAAAAATAGTTAAGGAATTCTCGAAAATTGAGAATAAAAAATTATGATAAAAAACCTATTGATTAAATTAAAAAATATATTTACATGGGCAGAAAAAAAATTGAAGGGAAGCATCTCTGTAATGATCGTAATCATTCTGTTTCACTTATTTCTGGTTGCTTATCTGTATAATAATATTGTCTATACCATTGAATCAGGGCAGGCTGGTGTTTTGTTTAAACGTTTCGGTAATGGAACCATTACAGATAGAGTTTTTTCAGAGGGGCTGTATTTTATATTTCCCTGGGATAGACTTTTTATTTATAATGTTAGAGTTCAACAAAGAGGGCATTCCTTTTATGTTCTGACAAGGAATGGTTTAAAAGTGAAACTCTCAGTATCTGTACGTTATCATCCTGAATATAATTTACTCGGTGTGCTTCATCAAAAAGTAGGTCCCAATTATGTTGACGAAATTGTGATACCTGAGATTGAATCTGTATTACGCTTGATTGTTGGGCAACTGGGCGCAGAAGAAATCTATACAACAAAAACCGGTTTGATTGATAAAGCAATTAATGAGGCGATTGAACAAATTTCACGAAGGTTTGTCAGAGTTGACGATGTCATTATCAAAGAAGTGGAACTTCCTGAAAGCGTTGCCGGCTCCATACGTTATAAAATTGAACAAAAACACATGGCTGAAGCACACTTATTTAAGATTTTGAAAGCAAAAAGAGAGGCAGAAAGAAAGCGTATTGAAGCCGGTGGGTTAAAAGACTACAATGATGTTGTCAATGTTTCACTGAATGAAAATATTCTTCAATGGTTGGGAATACAGGCCACGCTTCAGCTGTCTAAATCTGAAAATTCTAAAGTAGTTATCATTGGTTCTGGAAAAAGAGGATTGCCTATCATTGGTAGTATCGTACTTGAAGATGCGACTACACCAGGTGTAAAAAATGAACCCCCTGAATTGGAACCTGATTCATCCATTTCGATCCAGAAAAGTAATCACACCTTTATTGCGAATCCAATACACTCCATTAATGATTTAAACCTGAATGAACCAAAAAAGCAAAGAGCGCCTGATCTAAATTCTGAGAACGTCTCAGGAAAAATTCTATCGGACCCGGTTGAAAAACCTGAAAAAAATCAACCTTATAATCCCAATCAATCAATACCAGATGAACCAGAACGACTCATGCAAAATGATCCTTTTGATTTATACGACATATATAACGTTCCCACTGAAATGAGTTATGAAGATTTCCCAGAGTTGGATGGAAAAAAATAATGCCTCAAACCTGTATAAGTAAGTATATCGTTATCATTGCTGTTTTAATATGTTACGCATGCAGTAATGATTCAATCACATCAGAGGAAAGGGCAAAAATTGCTGCCAAATCCAATGATGATATTTATATTGGTCTGATTGATTCCAGTTCAGATCCCAGTATGTTTTCCGAAGGTGTCCATCTGGCAATTGAAGAAATTAACAAACAAGGGGAATTTTCTGGAAAACAAATTAAACCAATCTATTATAATGTTCGTAAATATCAAAAAATGGGTCAGGGCGTTGACAGAAAACTGGCAGCAAATCCAAAAGTTGTTGCTGTCATTGATCATCGTCACTCTGGCGCGGCAATACCCGCATCAATCGTTTATGAGAACTATGGTATTTTATACATCGCCACAGCCGCAAGCGACCCCAATTTTACCCGATATGGTGGAAAGCTCACCTTTAGAAATACAATCTCAGACAGTGATACAGGAAAAGAAATAGCAAAATTTGCTAATCAGCAGGGATATAAAAAAATAGCTGTTATTTATGAAAGAGAGACTATTGGCCAGAGACTGGCGGATATCATTGGCGAAGAGGTTGACACATTCAAAATTCAAATTGTTGCTGTTCGCTCTTACTTTTCCGGGCAGGAAGATTTCAGATATATTGCATCTGAACTGGCCATGAATTATCAGTTTGATGCCATTTTTCTGGGGGGGCTGCTTCCATTTGCTGGAGAAATAATTAAACAAATACGAAGCATGGGAATCAAGGTTCCGATTATTGGCAGTCCAAACCTTGACTCATTGGAGCTTTTTCCTGTAGCCGGAAGAAGTGCTGAACATGTCTTTGTCCCCACAATTTTTAATCCAGACATGTCTGAAAAAGAGACAAAGGGCTTTGTAAAAAAATTTCAGAAAAAATATGGGCTTTTACCTGATACATTGGCCGCTTTAGGATATGATGCCATCCAATTATTCGCATATGCAATTGAAAACAGCGGTTCAACTGTTCCTATTGTCATGGCTTCAACCTTGAGATTTCTTAAAAACTGGAAAGGCGTCACCGGTTCTTATTCATTTACACAATATGGAGATATTGCATCTAAAAAGATTTTTTTCAAAGAATTTATTGATGGCAAATTTAAACTTTTGGATTATGGTATAACGAAAAGTATATCACCCTTTTTAATTGATGAACAAAACACGTTGCGGTTGGCTTTTGAAGGCGCCATAAATACTGTTGATCCTGCATATGCAAATGAAATATATACCATTGAAATAGTAGAGCAATTATTTCTAGGACTTACTGATTTTGATCCCAAAACCTATAAAGTCGTCCCTGAACTGGCAGAAAGTTGGACTGTCTCAGATAATAAAATAAAATATACTTTTAAACTTCGAAAGGATGTCCAATGGACAAATGGAAAGCCTGTTACAGCAGGGGATATTGTTTGGGCAATTCAACGCAACATTTCTCTTGAAACGAATTGCCCGACAGTTTTCATGCTTTATGTTTTGAAAAATGCACATGAAATTTACAGTGGAATCATCAAAGATGTCACTCAAATAGGTGTTCACGCTTTGGATGATTATACTGTTGTATTTGATTTAGCTCATCCATCAGTATACTTTCCCAGCATGTCCGGTTTACCTGTTTTTCGCCCTCTACCTCGGGAAGCCATTGAAAAATATAATAAAAAGTGGATCGAACCAGAAAATATTCAGACCAATGGTTCATATAAACTTGCATATTGGGACAAAAGTCTGGTGATGGTATTACAAAAAAATCCAGATTATTTTGATGCCAGACATGTTGAAATTTCTGAAGTGCGTTATAATATTATTCCCAATAATACGATTGGTATGGTGATGTATGAAAATAATGAACTGGACATTATTGGCGGTAATTATTTAAAAATTCCTTTTTCAAAATTAAATAACATTCAAAACAATCCAAATCTAAATGATGAGTACATTGTTAAACCCATGCTTTCAACTTATGCTTATGGCTTTGATCTAAAAAATCCGCCAATGAACAATCTTCTGGTTCGTAAAGCGATATGTGCAGCAGTAGATCGAGAGTCTTTGATTGATCTCATTACAAAAGGCAATGAAACCCCTGCAACGACTTACACGCCTCCTCCAATTCTGGGGCCATTCAATGAAAAAGAGAACATTGGAATCCATTTTTCTCCTTTGCAAGCTAAAAAATGGCTTGCTGAAGCGGGCTATCCTGATGGTAAAAATTTTCCAACAATAGCATTATTATTTAATGAATCTAAAAATCATTTTGAAATTGCCCGCGCGGTTCAGGCATCATTAAAACATTATTTAAACATTAAATTAAAACTTCTGGCAGTAAATTGGAATAATTATGTGAACAATATCAGCGAGGCGTCATTAAACAATTACCACATGTATAGATTTGGATGGTCGATTGACTATCCGGACCCAAATAATGTGCTGAATGAATTGTTTAATCCCAATAGCCCTTTCAAATTTTTTTCATGGGAAAATGAAGAATACGTTGATCTGATGAAGAAAACAATTGTAATTAGTGATATAAATGAAAGAAAACGTCTGTATAAACGTGCAGAAAAGATTGTGTGTGGAGAACAGGCGATTGTTTTTCCTTTGTTTTTTGAATCTGCGCATTATCTTGTCAAACAGAGAGTGAAAAATTGGACGCACATGACATTTGGGGGGCAACACATTCGTAATTGGTCTCTTGTGAATAAAAACTAAGATATATCATATGAAAACAAAATATTTATTTATATTCTTCACCATTTCAGGATTGATCGTTCTGTTTACAGGCCTTTTTTTGTATCTGTCAGAACAATCTTTTTGGAATAAAAAAGAAACGATCTATTTTGCTATGGCTGGCCCTATGACAGGTAATTCTAGCATTCATGGTAAACAAATGCTTAATGGAATTAATCTGTTCATGGATGATTTCAATAAAACCAATGACAAATATAAGATAGAGATGATCGTTTTTGATGATAAAAACGATAAACGTATTGCGATAAAAACTGCGTCTAAAATTGTCTCAAACGAAGACATACTTATTGTTATTGGTCACTACGCAAGTGATACTTCAGCATCTGCGGGTGAAGTATACAAAAGAACAGGAATGCCTGTTATTACAGCTTCTGCAACAGCAAACATTGTAACGTTTAATAACGACTGGTATTTCAGAACAGTCGTTGATAATAATTTTGTAGGAAAGTTTCTTGCATTTTACATAAAAATTGTCTTAAAAATGAATTCTGCTATTATCATTTTTGATAAAGACTATTATGGAACATCATTATTAAAAGGGTTCGAGGAAGCAGCACCTGCCCTTGACCTTTTAATACAAAAAAAATGGGGATTAGACACTGAAAATAAACAAATAGAGAACAGGCTAAAAAAAATTAATAATTTAATAAGATCCATTGACAATCTTGGTGCTATTTTTTTGGCTTTGCATGGTGAGGAATCTGCTAAAGTTATTGCCTCATTGCAATATCCGGGAACCAATTATTCTTTCGTTGGTGCGGATTCACTCAACTCAGAATCATTCCAGCATTATTCAAAAAAATATCCAATGGGAAAAAGCTTTTCAGGTTATAATTCAAATCATATTTATGCCATTTCTCACTTTTTGAATGATCTTTCAGGCGAAAAAGGCTTGAAATTCAAAAATAAATTCATAGAAAAATATTCACGTGAACCATCATGGGTATCTTCAACATACTATGATACAATGAATATTGTTACAAAAGCTATCGAACGTGCTGAAATTCATGATATAAAAAATATTCGGGAACGTAGAAAACTTTTGAGAAATGCCCTGGCAAGAATAAATTCTCCAGAATCTGCTATAACAGGTGTGTGTGGTAAAACTTTTTTTGATACCAATGGAAATGTAAACAAATCTCCATCCATGGGGATTTTTCAGAATTATCGTCTGATGCCATATTATTATCAATACATTATTGCGCCTGAAACACATGAAAATATAAACAGCAACGAAAAAGAAAATCAAAATATAATAAAAATTGATGAAACGTATCTGAAACAATCTAATGTTGTTTATACAGGTATTGATATCAACCAGATCAGTTTTTCAGAGTTGAACACCTCAAATTGTAATATTGATTTTTTTATCTGGTTTCGGTTTGCAAACACCCTTTTTAACGATAAAGAGATTACGTTCACCAATGCTGTCGCGCCTGTTTTGTTGGGTCAACCTGTTTTGGAGTCCCATATGAAAGACTATATCGTTCGGACTTATCGGGTCAAGGCTGATTTTCAAATTGATTATGATTTTCACAAATTTCCTTTTGAACAATTAAAAATCAATATTCGTCTGCGCCATCAGACAATTCCAGAAAGCAAACTTGTTTATATTCCTGACTATTCAGGTATGCCGGATCATAACAGTCTGAAAAAACTTTTTTTTCTGAATACGAAAGAAAAAATGAATTTTGTTGATGTGCGGTATTATCAAAATAATTTACGAAAATCATGTGATAAAACAAAGAAGTCAGGTTCTTATAGAAACATTGCAGATTATTCTCAGTTCAATGCAGTCTATACATTGGAACGAAAAAGCACTGTTATGATGCTTAAACATTTTCTTCCTGTTTTTTCAGCATTAATCCTTCTGTATTTTAGCTTTTTCATACCCGCAACATGTCACTATGTCCAATTCATTCTTATTGCAGCAGCCACATTCACTTGTGCGCTATATCATGCATTCCTTAATTATACATTAAAAGTAGACTACATATTATACATAGAATATGCTTTTTGGTGTGGATATTTGTTATTTGCAATCACCTTTTTATTATTCATTAAGAGCAAACAATTACAAAATAAAAAAGCTTACGACAGTTTAAGACGTCTAAATAACTATTTGAAAATGTCATATAAATTACTGGTGATATTCATTACGATATCATTGGTATATTTAATAATATTTTATAAATGCTGATGATAACTTTTTTTGAGAATAAATGATCGTATTATGAAAAAAAAATTATGGCTTAGTTTAATAATCTTAATTCTTTTTAATATCGCAGGCGGACTGTTTTTAAGGTGTCATCCATTATCGCCTTTCAATAAGAAGGAGACTGTCTATATTGCTCTTGCAGGTCCGATGACAGGCAAAAATAGCAACCAGGGTAAGGAAATGATTAGAGGCGCTGAATTGTTTCTTGAGAACCTTCAGAACACAACGCTAAAAGGGAAACAAATTGAATTAATTATTTATGATGATCATGGTGATGAAACAATTGCAAGTGAAATAGCAACTGATATTGTCTCCCAAAAAAAAGCAATTCTTGTTATAGGACATCTCGGCAGTAAAGAATCCATTGCTGCTGGAAGAATATATAAACGAAATGAGATATGTGCAGTTACAGCTTCAGCGATTCGTGAATCAGTTACGTTGGACAATGACTGGTATTTTAGAATCATTCCAAATAATGTTTCTCAGATTAATTTAATTGTTAATTATATCAGAAAAATATTGAATCTGACCTCTGTGAATATCATCTCTGAAACAAATCCTTATGGTGAGACAATGCGCCACATTTTTGAAAAACTATCAAGAAAAATAGGGGTAAATATAAAAAACAAATGGGTAGTTGATTCATATGCTGAAAATAGTAATGCTGTTTTGAATAAGATTGCAAAAGAAGCCAGATCCACACAAGAATTAACTTTTTGTGCGGTGTCTTCTGAAACAGCAGTAAGATTGTTTCCGCTTCTCAGGAATAACAAAAGCAAACAAATTGTTATTGGGCCTGACTCACTGGCAAAAGAGGGTTTTATTCAGGCAATCAAAAATGTTGAAAAGAAAACAAATATACCTGGAATCTTTTCGGATAATATTATTACAGTGTCACCACTGATTTTAGATATCGCAGGTAAAAATGCACAGATTTTCAAGCAGCGGTATATTAAAAAATACAATAGAAATCCTTCTTTGACTGCTGGATGCTATTATGATGCTATGTGCGTTGCTGTTGAAGCAATCAAAAAGGGAAATATTCAGGGAAAAAACCATATCCTGAGTGACAGACGAAAAATTCAAAATGCCTTGAAAAGCTTTTATAATCATAATCATTCAATTGAAGGAATCAGCGGTCGCATTTATTTTAATCGACATGGGGATATCAATCGTTTACCTTATGTCGGTTTTTATAAAAAATATAAACTATTACCTGATTTTATACAATATCAGCCTGTTTATGAATCGAATCAAATTGATAACCTTTTTGCAAAGGCTTTAAATGGCGCGTATATCGTTAACAATGGAGCGCTCATGACCAAAACCCACATCGTCTATACAGGAATTCATATTAATGAAATAACAGACCTGGATTTTTTCAATTCAACGTATACTGTAGATTTTTATCAATGGTTTCATTATAAAGGGAATTTTAATGACTCCCATATTGAATATTTGAATGCTGTTCATCAAGTGAACTTAGGTGCGCCTATAGAAGTTCTGGAAGATGAAAAAAATATTAAATCCATGTTTTTTCGTGCCAGGGCAAAGTTTAAAGAAGATTTCGATTTTCAGACCTACCCATTTGAGCGCCATATGTTAAAAATTAAGTTACAACACCCTGAAATGAGAAAAAAGCAGTTATTCTTTATTGCAGATCCCATAGATCTTCCAAACTTATATGAAGATATTAAATGGCCAAATTTTGACGAAGATCATTGGAAGTTAGGAAAAATATTATTATATCACAATATATATGAAAAGCATTCATCCTTGGGTGACCCTCAATTTTATAATGCCAACTATATCTTAAATATTTCACGCTTAACAGCAGAAATCCCAATCACAAGAAAAAATCTGCCTGAATTTTTAATAAAAAATTTTGCGCCGGTTTTGATTCTGATGTTTCTGATCTTTATTATACTTTTTGAATTTCCAGCGAAATATTTTGGTCTTTCAACATCAGCTTTGGCCGTACTTTTAGTCTTTAATACACTTTTTTATATCAAAAAAATTATAGAACTGCCCACATTATATGCATCAACAGTAGATTTTGTCTATTTATCCATGTACGTGATCATTATTTTATCTTTTTTTATTGTACTGCTGAATAAAAAACATATTAATGACAATAAAAGCGTAGGCCATTCGATCTGGTTTTCTTCAGGAAGGATTGTTATTTTATTGATTATGATTGGTGTTGTTTTTCAATTATATCGGTATACGATTCATTTTAGTTTTTCTTAAGGAATCATATGAGATTCTTCCTTAGGAATGAAAGATGCCGAGATTTCCTTAGCAGCCATAAGTAAAGCTGATATAAAACTGGATAATTAAACAAATGACAAAGTATGATGTTAAAACATAACCTTCTTTTTTGCTTAAGGAATCCCCTGTGTACAGGTAAATACTTGTAATGATAATTCCAATGTAAAGCATGATTGTTATCGTAATAACACTCATGAAATTAATTTCTATGGAATTATATAATAAGGTATAAATTAAGCCTGGAAAACCAAGCGCTATAGCGATGTCAAAAGTATTACTTCCAATCGCATTACTGATTGCCGCTCCTATTTCATTTTTTTCAGAAGCTTTCATGCTCACCATTAAGTCTGCAAATGATGTTCCTGAACCATAGATTGTTGCCCCCAAAATACTGACAGGTATTACTATTTCCCACAAATCAAATGCCGAATGAATTGCTGTTTCACCAAATTGAATCATGAAGTAGCACAAGATTGCTATTAATGTTAACCCAAGAAAAAACTGCGATCCGATATATAAAGGAGTAAAATCTTCTCCTTCTTTATAAGGTGCGCCGGGATCTTTTGCCAGATAAAAAATATATGCAACATAAATCATTATTAATATTGTAAATTCATAATGCTTGAGTAATCCATCCAATGAAAAGTAAAGAAACAATGTCAAAACCATTACAAAGATTGACATATCTCTTGTTAAAAGATGTTTATCCACTGATATATTTGAATCATTTTTTATTGCACAAACACCATTAATCATGCATGTATTAAACAGTGAGGACCAAAGAATTGCTGACATACCAATGGAAAAAGATTTAAAAAAAATAACGCCGCATAAGGATGTAAACAACTCTGGCGCAGAAGAAGCAATTGCTAAAAAGGTAGCGCCAACAACGATTGCAGGTATTTTATATCTTTTACTCAAAGCCCCACCTGCTTTTTCAACTAAACTGGCAGGATAATCAGTTAATAAAGCGCAGCACAAAGAGCCTGAAATAATTAATATAAATGTATAAATATTTTGATACTTTAAAACATACATTGCAAGTAATGCAAGACATATGATGACTAATTGTATAGTGTATTTCATGAAAATTTAATCTCTCTTCTATTTCGTTACTATAGACTTTAAGATAAAGATTTTGGACTGCGTTGGCGCTTCGTCGATGTACTATAGTACTATCTCCTTGCGCCGCCTTGCCAAAATCTTTATCTTAAAGTCTATATGAATGCTTTCTATCACGCATAATCTTTTTGTCAATATAATTTTTTGATTTCATATATTATGGTTCAGGTCAAATGAATTGATACCTGATCGAGAAGTGTGTAACATTTAGGAATACTCGAACAATAAGTTCCCCATTTAATTAATTGCATCCCTTTTTTTGAACCTGGATTACGCTGAAAAAGATGAATAAGATGATTTAAAAGTGTCTTATTTCATCTTCTTCAGCGTAATCCAGGTTCAAAATGAACAGAATTTACTTTTTCTAAAATGAGGAACTTATTTTTTTTGCATTCCTTAGCACTGCGCCTGGAACAAGCGAAATGTAGTGTTACTGAAGCCAAGAATTGACCAGATCCTGGTTATAGCGAATCCACCTCAGCGCCTTTTCATAAGGATACATGCCATCGTCATCCTTGATCCAGACCATTAATTGATCCATCTCTTTTGCATTCCAGTTGAATTTATCCAAAAAACGATACACAACAGGCATGTCTTTCTGAAGGCCTTTTCTTGCAATGGTAGAAATGTTTTCATTGCTTCCATAGACTTTTTTGGGATCTTCCAAAAATTTCAAGTTCCACCGACCAAACATCCAATGAGGAATCCAGCCAGTAACGACAATCCAGCGTTGTTTTCTGATTGCATTGGATAATTCAGCAGTCATGGAAACCTCACTGCCGCTGATCAAACGATATTGATTTAGATTATAAACTTTTAAGGCTTCACGTGTACGTTCCATAATACCTGCTGCTGGATCAATTCCAATAATTTTGCCTTTGAACTGACGTGCATATTGCGGCAATTCGGTTATACTGTTTGTTGTGATATAGGGTTTATTTCTAAGCCCGGTTCCAGTGGTCTGACGTCCGACTGTGATATTTGGGACCACAAGTCCAACCCGTGCATCTTGTAAATTTGGACCGAGATTGTCCACCTGATTCTTGTATTTTTGATATAACTTCCGCTGGGTATCAGGCAGCCATGCAGATACCATCGCATCGACAGTCCCTTTGGCAACTGCTTCCCACATTTCATCTGCTTCCATCGGAAGAATATGGCACGTTTTGCCCATTTTTTCCTGAATAATTGCCTGAACCAGATGCGTACTGGCAATTTCTGATGACCATTCCACATACGCAAGACGCACGTTGGATGATTTTCCAAAACTATGTGCAACCATTACAAAAAGAAAAATAGTTGCTATGCTTAAGATACGAACGATATGTTTTATTTGCATACAAACCTCCTGTTGTATTTGTTTGAGATCAAGCATCCCATCCATTTTTTTTGACATAATCCCCCAGGCCTTTATAGATGGCCCAACACATCATCATGACAACAACCGCAAATGGAAGGCCAGTGGTAATTGCCGCAGTTTGCAAGGCAACCAGGCCACCTCCAAGAAGAAGTACCGCTGCCACACATCCTTCAGTAATCGCCCAAAATAAACGTTGGGGTTTGGGTGGGTCTGGATTGCCGCCGGCTGTAATGATATCAATTACCATTGAGCCAGAGTCTGATGATGTTACAAAGAATGAGATGACAACCACAATTGCAAGCATAGATGTCAGGGTACTCAAAGGAAAATTTTCAAGAAAGACAAACAATGATACAGGAATATTTTCCTGTACAGCTTTTGCCAGTCCGCCTGCGCCAAATCGTTCGATATAAATGGCACTGTTGCCAAAAACAGTCATCCATACAAATGTCAGCAAAACAGGTACAAATAAAACGCCCAGTAAGTACTCCCGAATCTGTCGGCCATAGGATACACGTGCGATAAACATTCCAACAAATGGCGACCATGCAATCCACCATCCCCAGTAAAAAATGGTCCAGTTATCCTGCCAGTTGTCGCCTGTATAGGTTTCATTCCAGGTGGCAATAGCGATGAAATTATTTAAATAATTGCCCACATTTTCAATAAATCCATTAAGAATAAATAATGTAGGGCCTAAGATAAACACAAAAACCATCAATAAAATGGCAAAAGCCATGTTCAACTCACTTAAAAACTTAATCCCACTTTCAAGCCCGCGAACAACAGACCATGTTGCGATAGCAGTAATTCCAATAATCAATAAAACCTGAACCCATGTATCTTGAGGGATACCAAACAAATGAGACAGGCCGGCATTCACCTGTTGGACGCCTAATCCTAATGATGTCGCAACACCATACAGACAGGCAACAGTAGCCAGAATATCAATAACATTACCAATCCAGCCATAAATACGATTCCCTAAAAGGGGATAAAATACATTTCGAATGGACAGGGGAAGGTTTTCCGAAAATCCAAAAAATGCCAACCCCAAGCCCACTATGGCATATATTGCCCAGGGATGGAGTCCCCAATGCAGAAATGTCAATGACATGGCCATTTCAGCACTTTTGATTGATCCCGGCTCAGACAGCGGGTTGGCCACATAATGAAACATGGGTTCGGCGACACCATAAAATAGTATTCCAATGCCCATTCCTGCACTGAACAACATGGCAAACCATCCCACTGTTGAGAATTCAGGTTCGGCATCTGCCCCGCCGATGCGAAGTTTTCCATATTTTGAAAACAACATGCCGATGCAGAAAAATAAAACAATATTCATGACAAATACAAAAAACCATCCGGTATAATTGGAAATCCATGACTGAATATTTGCAAACAATGTTTTGGCAAAATCTCCTGCAATCAGCGTAAATAAAACGCCCAGGATAATCAAGCCCGCGCCTGCAAAAAATACCCAGGGATGGATATCATATTTCATTATTTTATTATCCATATTTTTCCAGGTCGCTGTTGTCCTGAAAGTCTCGGCTGTAAATTTCTCGCTCATACAAAAGCCTCCTTGTTAATTGTTATTCATCCTCATTTGGAAGTTTCTTAAGAATAATCTGATCTTCCTCAACGATCATTTCAAAGGCATCACCTGATTTAAATTCTGTATTTTCAAGCATTTTATTTGAAAAGATCACCCCTTCTTTGGGAATTGGTTTTTTGTCAGTGTCATGTTTGTCATCAAACAATCCTTCAATCACATAAATTTTCTTGTCTTTTTCCTGAAGCAATACCAGATGCTCTCTTAAGGTATAGTTTGAAATTTTACAGGCTTTCATGATTTCTTTAGCTGTTTTGCCATCTGAAATCATATCCCGCAGACGATCCGCATCAAATCTGATACTGTAATCTCCTTTTGCCATAAATGACCTCCATTGTGTGGATAATCCAATATACACACCTGATTCCATTGTGAATCAGTTGCCTGGCCTATCCAGTTTTTAATAATCATTAATTAATTAAAGAAATATGAATTGATGACCACTCTTTTTAAAATTGTGTAGAACAATATTAAAAATATTTTTTTTCAATATTATTGATTAATATTAATTAGATATAAATTTAATTGTCCTTTGTTGATCATCAAATATTATAATACAACAGCTTTGATAATTGTTCAATACTAAGTTTAAAAAATTAATAGTATTTATTACTTTTACTTCTATCTTAATTATTCGAATACATTCAGTTTATTGAGATATAATTTATTAATAAAAAAAATATTTTTTAAATCTTTGAATTGTTTTGATTGAGGAGGTCTTATATTCAAAATGATATTAAAAATGCATGGGTTTATGGGGTTCAAAATAATCGTGCGATCTTTTTTAGAATCAGAATTTTCGAAGTTTCATAATAAAAAACGCATAGGCCTATAAGTTT
>Ga0272440_1000226_pt1 | contig 47319 bp, 47 predicted proteins | sample SSMMMBAug17_FD_192440 | JGI IMG/M metagenome (GOLD analysis project Ga0272440, IMG submission 192440) | Marine sediment archaeal communities from Little Sippewissett salt marsh, Falmouth, MA, United States - SSM-MMB-Aug17 | ecosystem: Environmental > Aquatic > Marine > Wetlands > Sediment ...
TTAAGGCTTGAAGATGCAAATGGTGAAGAAAAAAAAGAGATAATTAAAGAAATACTAACAGTATACTCTGATGATATCATTAATAAATTTTGTGTGTTTCAAGATGGTACTCTTCGTATAAGAGGTTTGCAATGATTTTTCACTATCGGTTGTAAATAAAAAAAATTTATATTTATGGTGGGATAGACAGTAACTATAATTATATAGAAGAGATTCAAGTTTATGATACAATAAATAATAGCTGGGAAAAACTAAACAGTGTATTTCCTAATCCAAGAGATGTGGTTGTTTCAGCAACTTTTGAAAATATAATATATGTTATCGGTGTTTGGTTAGAAGGCTTTGAAAGTGATCTTGAATCTTTATCTTCTATTGTTGATGTTTTAGATACAACTTCAGGTGAATGGTCATCAGTATCATCAATTCCTTTTGATGTAAATGATGGGGGAGCAGTTGTAATCAATAAAAAAATATATGTAATTGGAAAGCATTCAAATAAAAAGAATATTACATATATTTATGATATTCATTCTGATGTATGGCTTTCCAGTAATAGCTATAATGCTCCAATTTGTCAATTTTCAGACATAGGTGTGGCCACAGTAAATGATAAGATATACCTAATTGGTGGAAATGATATAAATGATAATTCACAAGGTTTAGTGCAAGAAGGAATATTATCTTCTGACTTATAGTCTCTTATGTACATAAATATAAGTTGCTGATTTTATTAGAGTCGAATCTTATGAATTTTGAATTTTGAGTTTTGAATTTCATTTGTGCGTATGTGAATTTGTATCATAGCGACTATTTTGTACGAATCCATTGCACCGCACAAAGGGAAATAAAACTCATCACAGCGCCGCAAAGAAAGGGAATACGATAATCAATCATCCATAGTATTCCGCCAATAGTTGGGATAATGACAGCAGCAATATGGTTAATTGTAAAGCCCACAGCCATGCCGGGTGCAATATCTCGGGGATCGGCTATTTTTTGATAAAATGTACGAATCGCAATGGCAAAGTTAAAAAAAATATGATCCAAAATATATAAAATCGCAATACACCAGGGCGTTTGAACAGTGGCATAGGCAATAAAAATAAACAACAAACTAAAATATTCCAATGATAAAACTTTTCGTTCACCAAATCGGATAATCCCTTTGCCAATCAATGGACTGATAAAATAATTAATTATATTGTTGGTCACAAATAAAATGGAAATCATTTGTACACTGTATTCAAATTTTTGAACCATCAAAAAAACAGCGAATGCAACAAAAATTTGTCGCCTGGCACCGGCCATCAATGTCAAAAAGTAATATAAAAAATAACGCTTCCGAATAACCATGTGCTTGTGTTGGGGAACAAGATTTTTATCTGCAGGATTTTGAAAAAATGCCCAAACACCCGCCAGGATCACCAATGCACCAATACAGGCGTACATTTCATAAAATTCCAGGTAGGGTGCAACGAAAAATACTGTAATCCCTGCGGCTATGTTTGATGCTGCAGCAAAGCTTCTGAGTTTACCAAGGACCCAGGGGGCAGTTTGATTGTCAAAGTATTGTAAGGTCAATGATTGATTGGTTGTTTCAAAGTAGTGAAAGCCGAAGCTCATGAGCAATGTGGTGAAAATAAGTCCCATCCATGAAGGAAAAAAGCCTGTTGCGCTAACACCCAATCCTAAAAAAACGACAGATAAGGCTGATAATCGGTGTTCTTTCATCAAAAGGAGCAAATAGATTGCAAGTAAGGCCAGAAAACCAGGGATTTCACGTACAGATTGAAGCAGACCGACATGAAAGCCTTGCAAATGGCAAACATGGACTGCAAAATTGTCGAACAATGTACGCCAGGTCTGAAGGCCCATTGTTGATGCTATAGTAAGTATCATCAAATAGCGATACATGGGATAATGATTATGTGTTGTCATATTGTTCCCATTATTGAATGATCAGAATTTTAGCCCTGAAAGGGCGCCACATTAAACAAATATTTGACTGATACAGGATGCTTGTTAGAAATGGTTTGTTTCCAATCGGCTGAATCGTCTTGCTGATTCTGTTTCAAAAATAGATGGGAAAGTTATTTTAGGAGCATTTCTTAGTGCCGAAAGGACAACACACTTGCTAAAAAACCTGATCCAACTTCTGATACATGGTTTCAAAAGGCATTGTAAGATTCATAGAAAGAAAATAAGCTTCAAAGGTTGTTTCACAGCCTTGTCCTGCAAAAGGGCTATAAATGGGAGATTGGATTTGATTCAAGTTTTTGCTGATACCATTTTCAATGACTGAGCCTGCATTGACCATATAACCAATGCCTAAATCCAACTCGACACCTTGTTTGAGTTTTAAGCCCAGGCCAGCGCAATAATAATCCATATCCGGCATTGTGAGTAAATCAAAATATTGATCATCTGTATTGGATTTTCGATTTTCATATCCCATACGAAGGGCCAGAAATTCCTTTATCTGATATTCCAGGCCAACGCTGATATGCCAGGTAGGATTTAACTCTTTTTTGTATATCAGTGTGTTAGGGTTGTTTGGATCCAGTTGATGCCCTAAAATGTCAGCCAACTGCAAAACAGCCAGGGTGGATTGATCTGATGGTTTAAACTGCATTGTATAGGATTTTGTGGTTAACCAGTTTGCCCAGTGAAAATCACACATCAGCCGAAGTTTTTTGAATGGTCGCAGTTTGATTCCTATTTGACAACGTTCTGGAAATGAAAAATCATCAATCATGACAGTTCCTGATTCAGAGGTTTTATCCAGTGCTGTCAGCATTTGGGGTAACCGGGCTGGATCTTTCACGTAATTGGCGATCATATTTCGGACTTCAGGAGTACGATTGATAAACTGGATGGTTGTTTGAAACTGATTTTCATACTCGATTTGGAAGTGGCCTTCTAAATCAGAACGAACCGGGCTTTGATACACACACCCAAATGCCAGCCAGCTCAACGGCTCCCATAAAAAACCGACATTGAATGATGGTGCCATTTCATTTTTGGATCGCATGGATAAATCCAAAGAAGCAAAATGATCAAAGGCACCAACATCTGACTTATACACCAATGATTGTCCAGTTTGACTATGATAATTCATTTCAGAAAAAGCCGCTGTCAATTCATTGGGCATTCGAATATCGGTAACCAGTCCAAGTGCCGACTGCCCCAAACCCAGGGACAGCCCTACAGAAAAATGATCCGAAACCTGATAACTGGCTGCTGGGGCTGCATACACAAAGTGTTGCAGATAGGCCGCTTTTTTCTGATATCGTGCGCCGCCATTGTCTTCAGTCTCTTCCCCCCATATGAATGGTGAATAGACTGCATATGCAAAGGTCCATCTGGAACCAAACTGTCGTGATGAGATGCCAAAAGGGAGTGGCATCATCAAAACCGGAAAATCACCTTTGCCATAAAAAGGAATGTACAATCGATGGTCTTCAGAATCACTTTCTGTATTGGCCACCGGATCATCTGTGGCTGAAAACTTATTTCCCTGAAGTGAAAAATGGGGATCCGGTATAAAGTGATGGGATGTTTTATGATGTACCATGCTGAATCCCTGACTAAAAACAATCCCCTCACGTACCTGGGACAGCCCCGCCGGATTATAATGAATGGACATCAAGCCAGGCGGGTATGCTGTCACCGCATTTCCCAAAGATATGGCCTTGGTATGAACAAACATCTGTTCAATGGATGTTGAAAATGATATCTGAACAAAAAAGGTTAAGACAATTAGTCCAGACAGTACTATTTGACGATGGATTAAATAAATTTTCATTGTTTGCCTCTTCATGGGTTGAATTTTATTTGCTAATGATTTATGAATATCTTATCATGATTTAAAACATGACAAAATATTAAAGCATATTAACCTATTTTAGATTAAATCGCAAATATTGTGTGCGATAAATTATAAATTAATAACTTAACCCATGGAGGTTTTATGATTCCAAACAGATTGATTATACGATCTTACATAATCTCAGTCATTTGTGTTAGTGTTTTGATGGGATGTTCAATGTCTGGCAGAAATATGATCACCCCATTTGTGCCATTCAATGTCAATGAGTTTATTGAAAATAATGAATATGCACCCAAAATTGATGGTTTTGTTGTTATCTTGGACTTATCCATTTCAATGACCGAATCATACAATAGCCGAAACAAATATCAAAAGGCGGTGGATATTGTCAGCCGGATCAATCGGACGATTCCAGACATTCCATTGATTGGGACACTCCGAACAATCGGGAATTACAATTGTGCAATGTGCCGGTCAACTACCAATATATATGGACCCAGACCATACACCCAGGAAGGTTTTGATATCGCCCTTCGAAACATTCGCGGCGCAAATGGTGAAAGTCCCCTTGAACTGGCAATCCTGGCTGCCAGACAGGATTTAAGTCAGGTGAAAGAAGGCCGACTGGCCATGATTATTGTCAGTGATTTTAAAGAACTTCAAAAATCATCCATTGAAGCCGCCAAAAAAGTTCATGAGTTCTTTGATGATCGACTGGCAATATTCAATATTATGGTAGGCAACGACCTTGAAGGCAAAAACCTGATGCAGCAAATTGCCAGCACTGGAAAATATGGTTTTTGCGTGTCAGCCAGAGATATCGCAACTCCCAAAAAAATGGCGGATTTCGTTAAAATGGTATTTTTAGAACGATCCCTGGATTCGGACCGGGATGGTGTTTTTAATGCACATGATGAATGTCCCAATACCCCCAGAGGTATTGTGGTTGATGCTTTTGGTTGTCCAAAGGACTCTGATAAAGATGGTGTATACGATTCCAATGATCAATGCCCTGTAACCCCCCCGGGTATCATGGTGGATGAAATGGGATGCCCTTATGATCGGGATCAGGATAATGTGCAGGACTACCTGGATAAATGCTTGAAAACACCAGTGGGCGCTCAAGTTGATACCAATGGATGCTGGATTGTAATGCCCCATTATCTCGATCTGTTATGCCCATCTTCGCAATCCTCTACTGATCATGCCCTGGCAATCATTCAAAGCAATCCAGGCATGTGTGTTCATATTCAGGTGCATACCAATGTTTTGAAAACCAGACAGAGCAACCAGGAACTGGGACGATTCTGGGGAGAAAACATAAAATCTTATATGATTTCCAAAGGCGTACCTGATAATCGTTTATGGGTGTCTGGCGCTCATGCAGAATCCCTGTCCCCTACAACCAAAGTTGAATTACACCCGGCATCCTGTGAGCGTGACCACGATGGTGATGGCGTTGCCGACGCTCTGGATAAATGCCCCAATACACCAAAAGGCCTGGAGGTGGATACTCATGGTTGCCCCCATATGAAAGAAAAGAAAGTGGCCATTACACTGGATATTCAGTTCGAGTCCAACAAAGCGACTGTTAAACCAGAATTTTTTCATCATATTCAAAAAGCGGCACAATTTATGAAAACGTATCCCTATTCAAAGGCTCAAATTGAAGCGCATACCGATAGCTCCGGTAACAGTAACTATAATTTAAAATTATCTCAGAAGCGTGCTGAAAATGTATGTCAATACATGATTGATAATTTTCAAATATCGCCAGATCGGCTGGTGGCAATTGGTTATGGAGAATCCCAACCAATTGCAGACAACAAAACCCTTGAGGGACGTAAGAAAAATCGTCGGGCAACTGCTGTTATTCATGCAGTTGAAAACAATGAATAAGCAATTAAGCTTAATACCAATCCAGGCAAATTAATTATAGGAGTAAAAAATGAAATATAATCTATGTAAATACCTCATTGCAATCATATGCAGCATTTTAACTGCATGTTCACAAACCCCGGAAAGCAATGAAGACCATATTGATAGTATTTCCGGTCATGTCACAATTGCAGATAGTGCTGCCAATATTTCAGATTTCGAAGTGCGGGCCTATGCTTATAAACAGGGGCAATGGCACGATCCTGCACCAGTCAATCGGGCATCAATTTCATCTAATGGTGCTTACGCAATGAACCTGCCACAAGGAAAATATATCTTTTCTTTGTTCAATGTGCGCCAGAAAGGACCAGAATTTTTCTATGGTTTTCAGAATCGGCTGCCCTGTAAAACTTATGAATTGCGATTGATTGACAGTGATGATCAGACAACCTTCGCCAATAAAACCTTTTCCTGTGAGCCAGATATTGTCAATGTATATCTAAGTGGTGCAACCATTAGTTTTAACCTTGAAAATACTGGAAGAGTAATCGGTCAAATAACATCCCAGGCAACAGGCGAACCCTTCTCACAGGTAACGATAAAAGCATTCTTGGGCAATACAGTTTTCGCACAAAGCCGGCCTGATGCCAAGGGCTGCTATACCATATGTTGTTTACCTGAAGGCGATTATCATCTTAAGGCAGAAGCCGACAATCCTCAATATGTGATTAATTATTATGAAAATATTTACTTTGAGGCAGAAGCCAGTCCCATTGAAATTCACGCCCAAGATGACCGAAAAATTGATTTTCAGATGCAAAAAGGGGCATCAATCACAGGTACAATCAAGACTCAAGATAATCCCAGCCCCATTAAGGATATCTTGGTGACTGCCATGACAAGTTCCCAAAACTATATCATCAACGAGGCGGTACTCTCAGACGCTAATGGCCAATACACCATTAATGGTTTACCCCCGGATCGATATTTGCTTTATGCTGATGCATCAAATACCATCTGGAGATCCTGTTATCATAATGTTAAGTACAATAAAAACGATGCAGATGTTATTACTGTTACCGGCAGCGGGATGATACCAGACACAAAAGATTTTTATCTTCAAGAACAGGGACGCCTTATTGTTACTATAAATGATAAAGATGGAAATTCCATTGTGGACAATCAGATCTCTATCAAAATTTATGATAGCATCAATGCCTCTGACCCCTTAAAAACGATCCCCCTGGATAACAATGGGGCAATTGAAGTGTATCTTGATGAAGGCAAGTACTATGCTGAAGTTACCACTGATGGAACCCCCTATGCACCAGTTTTCTATTCAAATGAAAACGCATTACAAGATGCAACGCCAATTCCGGTCTTTAATGGAAAAACGAATGATACTGTGATTGTTAAATTGCAAAGAGGGGCAACGATTGAAGGGCGTGTTGTTGGGAAGGATTGCAATAATTCATCCAGAGATTTTGATCTGCATAATTTTACTGTCATGGCCTTTTCCAAATCAAATCCCATACGAAAATATCATGGCCTTACAGATATTTATGGTGAATACAAAATCAGGGGCCTTCCAGATGCCGATGATTATGTGGTCCAAGTCTTGACAGATAATTCATCATACATTTCCGAATATTATCGGCAAATCTATTTTTTTCAGGATGTGGCTGCCAATATTGAAGTGGAACAGGATCAACCTGCCCCTAAAATCAATTTTGATTTAGATTGTGGTAGAGAAATCTATGGTCACGTGACCAGTTACGCGGACAATACCCCCATTAAAGGAATTACAATACAAGCAAAGAACATATTAAAGAATGTAACATATTCTGCTGTGACCGCATCTGATGGCACCTATGTGATTTCGGGAATGCCATCGGGCCATGAATATTCAATCCCCACCCTCTATGAATACTCAGTACAGGCAGATACAAAGGGGCAGCCTTTTGTATCCAAAGTTCATGAGGGGCTGGTTCAATTTGAACAATCTGAAAAGCGACGAGAAATCAATTTTATTCTGAAAGGTAAGGCAAAAATTTGCGGAACTTTCAAGTGTCCATCATCTGAACAGACATTTGATTACTGTATTGATCATATTGATCCGGGTTCATATGATCTTATCTTATTGGATGAAAATGGTGATGAAATTTCCAATCCTCAACCCTTTGAATTGTTACCTGGTGAAGAAAAAAATGATGCTTATACCCATTTTGAACTATAGGATCAGCAGGTTATGTCATCATCAAAATCTTTGCAGGAAAAACCTTATAATGCCCAATGGAATGCTTCCATTGAATACATAGAAAGGATGGCATGGAATCAACTTGCCATTCCCATGAAAAATCCATTTTTGGAATGGGAATGGCTATATTTGCTGGAAAACTCAAAAAGTGTATCATCAAACAGGGGATGGTATCCCCGGCATTTGACGCTTTTTGAAAATAATCGCATGATTGCTGCTGCACCATTATATATAAAAATGAACAGCGATGGTGAATATATCTACGATATGGACTGGATTCGTATCGCCAGGAGAATCGACATTTCCTATTATCCTAAAATGGTTGGCATGACCCCCATGACCCCTGTGCCAGGATATCGATTTCTGATTGATCCAGGCTACGATGAAATGCTGATCACCCGAATAATGGTGAACGTGATAACACAGTATTGCAAAAATAAAAATATATCAGGTTGTCATTTTCTATATGTTGACTCAGAATGGGTCCCCATGATGCAGCATATGCGATTTGTTGAATGGAAACATTATACTTTTCAGTGGCAAAATAAGGGATATGAATCCTTTGATGATTTTTTACAAGCCTTGAAACCGAGTCATCGCAGAAATGTCAAAAAAGAACGAAAAGCACTGGAAAAACAGAATATTGAGATTAAATTCAGTGTCAATGATGAAATCCCCCACGCCTATTACGCTAAAATGGCAAAGTTTTATAGCAATACTGGCACAAAGTATGATCCTGAGGCAGAAAGTTTTTTTACACCCGCTTTTTTTGAACTTCTTCCCAAATTTTTTCGTCATCGAAGTATGTTTGTTGCCGCTTATTCCAGAGAAAAACCAGATGATCCCTTGGCCCTTGCATATTTTACACATAAAAACAGATTGTTATCAGGACGTTATTGGGGGGCTGCCTTTGATATACCATTTCTTCATTTTAATGTGTGTTACTACAGTGGTATCAAATGGGCCATTGAAAACAATTTCATAATATTTGATCCTGGCGCAGGCGGTAGCCATAAAATCAAGCGTGGTTTTCCCGCTAAACTGGTTTATAGTCTTCATTATTATATCGATTGGCGACTCCAGTTTTTTATGGTTCAACATATTGATGAAATAAATCTATTGGAACAAAAAGAGATTGATTTGATTAATGAAAATCTAAAAAATCTCCAACAAACTGCATAAGTAAGCTTGAAAAAGGGTACTTTTCAAGAATGCCATAGCATTATGATCAAAATCACATTTGAGTGTAACCAAAATAGACTGAATTCCGCGGACATAGGATCGTGTCCCGGAATTCAGTCAATTTTGGTTACACCCATCACATTTAATTGGAAAGAATGTGATAACCTATAGGAGTTATTTAGAATAATGTATACGCAATCAGCGCACAATACCATACTTCTTGTTGATGATCAGCCAGAAAATCTACAGCCCATAGTACATTTTCTGGAACAATCAGAGTATAAAATCCACATATCCCTGTCAGGTAGTGCGGCATTGGAAATATTACAATCCATGGTTCCTGATCTGATTTTGCTGGATATTCTCATGCCTGATATTGATGGTTATGAGACCTGCCGGCGTATAAAAGCAGACCCCAGACTTGCTGATATTCCGGTCTTATTCATGTCGGCTGTTACCGATGTTACCAACAAAGTGAAAGGCTTTGAGGTGGGATGCCAGGACTATATCACCAAGCCTGTCCAATATGAAGAACTACTGGCCAGGGTTAAAACCCACATTCAAATGCGGCAGTTGCAAAAAGAACTGTTTCGATTTGAAAAGCTTCAATCCCTCGGCGTTCTTGCTGGTGGTATTGCGCATGATTTTAATAATATTTTGTCGATTATTTTAGGCAATGTTCAATTGCTCAAAGACAGAAGTGCAAATGAATCATTAATTCGCTCCACTGAAAAAGCAGTCATGCGGGCAGCAAATCTGTCCAAAAGTCTGATTACTTTCTCTAAAGGCGGTACTCCCCTACTGAGAAAAGGCGATATTGTGCCAGTGTTGAAAGATTCTCTTAAATTTATTCTGGATACATCAGAATCAACATATAAACTCGAGATTGATGGAGAGCCTCCCATATTGTTTTTTGATAGACAGCAAATTGCCCAGGCATTCAATCAAATTATACTCAACGCAGATCAGGCCATGAATCATAATGGACAGATCAACATCAAAATCAGTAATGTGATTTTTGATACCCCTAAACACATGTTGAACAAAGGGGAATATGTACAAATTACAATATCAGATACAGGTTATGGCATTAATCATGACAATATGAAACGCATTTTCGACCCTTATTTTTCTACACAGGAACGTGGCACTCAAAAAGGGATGGGGCTTGGGCTTGCCATTGCTCATTCAATTATTGCACAGCACAAAGGGGCAATAGATGTTGAATCTGTTCCATCCAAAGGGAGTAGTTTTAATATTTTCCTACCCATTTCCAAGGTAAGTGAAACACCATTCACTGACATTCAATCAAAACGCATTATGTCGGATGCAAAAAACAAATCCAAACAAATTCATATTTTGATCATGGATGATGAGCATGAGATTTGTCAGATGGTCAAAAAAGTACTGGGTCGAGAAAAAATACTTGTAGATGAAGCCAAAAATGGCGAAATAGCGGTTCAGATGTATATTGATAAATACAAAACCGGCAATCCTTATGATGCAATCATATTGGATTTATCAGTCAAATATGGAATGGGCGGCGTTGAAGCCATTAAGCGTATCAGTGCAGTGGATCCGGATGTCAAAGCAATAATATCCAGTGGTTACTCACAAAATCCGGTGATGAGCCACTATAAAAAATATGGTTTTTATGCTGTTTTGTTTAAACCTTATCATCTTGAAGAAATGAAAAACACACTTTATCACGTTATTTATGAGACTTGATTTTTTCAAACAATTTTTCAGGCCTTGATTTCACAGCAACAAACCGGGCATTTTCCCCAATTTTGAGTACACCAGACAATGAGCGATTAAACAAGAACAGATTTTGCGAACTGCAAAAATGAATCACTTGAGACACTGAAAATCCACAGGACATCATTAATTCCATTTCTTCAAACAGCCCACTGCCATGATCAACACCATAGCTACCAGAATCACTGCCAATTGCAATGGGAACGCCCAGGGCTCTGGCTTTTTGGATTTGTTCACACTGGGAATCAAAAGTGCGGCATGCAATATCTTTTTCTTCAGGCTGGCTTAGATTATGGGCCAAAGAATGCATGGGAACAAGGGTTGGTACCCAAAAAATTTGGTTATCAGCCATTATTTGCAGATTTTCCTCACCCATGAAGTAACCATGTTCAATTGATGTGCAGCCTGCCTGAATAGCGATTTTCACCGGAAGGACACCATTGGCATGAACCATTACTGGCGTGTTGTTTTGTCTGGCCCATTGACAAATCCCTGTCATTTCATCTTGAGAAAACTGCGGCGGGGTTTGTTTACCAAACTCTCGAATACTGTTGATACCTGATTGGATAATCTTAATATGATCGCCAGGGAAATGTGATGAAATGATTTTCAGACTATTGTCATTGGAATCAATCCCTTTCCCTGCAAATTGTCCATATCGGCCTTTTTGATACCAGGCAACCCCACAAGATAAAATATCCACCCGGTGATCGCTGTTTTGCTTGTATGTAAATGTGTGTCCCAAACGATCGCCACCATCACGCAATACAATGATACCCCTTTTTTCATATTGCTTCAGGTGAAAAGAAATATGCTTTGTGGCCTGATCAAAATTCAAGTTGAGTTGTGAGTGTCGTTTTTGCAGGTCCAATGTGCCAGACATTGTTAAGTGGACATGGGCATCTGTCAGCGGTGGAATAATGCAATGACTTGATAAATTGTGTGTAATTTTATGACTCATTACCGGGCTAAACTGTTCTATTTTAGCAATGATACTATTTTTGATTGTAATGACCCTGTCTTTTTGTATGGCTGTGCCAGTGCCATCAATAAGGTATCTGGCGAAGATATGTCCATTGTTTATTGATTTTATGTTGATCATTTTTTTTATTATCGTTTTTTTATATTATCGTTTTTTTGGGTTTTTTCTGGTATCAATTTTGTCTGCTCATTCCCAGGTTCCAGAATACCACAAAATTCTTGACTTTCTATCATTATTATATATAGCTTACGAAAAAAGTTAAATGAGTGTAACCCAAATAGACTGAATTCCGGGGACATGACCTTATTTTTTGATATAAATGTTATATTATAAGATTTTATGTCAAGAAATAAGAGGGCGTATGTACAAGTTAGTGGAAAATGCTGCCTCGAAAAAATACCGAAATCCAACCAATGTCCGAAACCAATGTAGGGGCGAACCTTGTGTTCGCCCTCTGAACTAAAACCAAAAACGAACCTATATCCAAAAAACAATGTATATGGGTTCATGGTTATCAAAATGGAGGAATAATGAGCAAGCAATATCAAATGCCAGATCCCACATTTTCAACATTTATTGCATCCCTGAGTTCATCTGCCATGGTGCAACTTGGAGAGATTGCAGAACCAACGACCGGACAAAAAGAAGCCAATTTACCTATGGCAAAGCATACAATTGATGTGATTGCAATGCTTCAGGAAAAAACAAAAGGCAATCTGACAAATGAAGAAAACAAGCTCATACAAAACGTGTTGACAGATTTGAGAATGCGATATATTCGGGCAATAAACAAATAAATGCTGATGAAATACAAACAGGTCAGCCCTGCAAAAATAAACCTTTTTTTAAGGGTTGTTGGAAAACGCTCTGATGGTTACCATGAATTGATTTCATTGATGTGCCCGGTCAGCTTATATGATCGAATCACCATACAGTTTCAAACATCTACAATGCAAGTGATATCCAATAATCCTTCAATACCGGACAATGAAAACAATCTGGCATACCAGGCAGCAATAAAGTTCTTCAATGCAATTGATTCCAGGGATTGTATCAATATCGCAATAGAAAAAAATATTCCGGTGGGTGCTGGATTGGGAGGGGGCTCCAGTAATGCAGCGACTGTGTTAATGGCCTTGAACCAATGGTATCAATCCCCACTCTCTCATGAAAAACTTCAACAAATAGCCCTTTCATTGGGAGCGGATGTGCCTTTTTTCCTCCAAAAATCGACTGCCTTAGCAACTGGCATTGGAGAATGTTTATATCCGCTTGACCTTGACATCAAACAGTCACTGATTATCTTATATCCTGGATTTTCAATATCTACAGCATGGGCCTTTAAAAATTTTAAAATTCCCTTGACAAAAAAAAAATTAGATGATATTAAAACTGTTTTAATATCACGATATAAAAGTTCACAAGATGCTTACTGGATGACAGATATTCATAATGATTTGGAAATGAGTGTTTTCAGCCATTATCCAATTTTATCGGAAATTAAAAAAATGATGCTGGGTCTCGGAGCGGACCAATCGGTCATGAGCGGGAGCGGATCATCAATTGTTGGAATTTTTTCCGATACAACGAGTTGTTACAAAGCATGTAAGCAACTCAATCTGAAAGAACAATGGCAAGCAAATGTTTGCCATGTAACAAATACAATTCACGTATAAACATCAGCCAGATATTCTGGCAATGCGAAATATTTTTTTGCTGGGGCGTCGTCAAGTGGTAAGACACAGGATTTTGGTTCCTGCATTCGGAGGTTCGAATCCTCCCGCCCCAGCCATTTTTTTATAACGACCGCTTAAGGTTAGAAAGATTGCAAGTTTCATTTTCAAAGCTGCCAAAAGATTGATTTGTCAATCTGGCTTTTTTGAAAATAAAGCTTGCAATTTTTATTTTTATAGACATCAACTTCTTTGACTGATGAGACAAAATTATGTTTGAACCTTACTACATGAACGATTTGTTTATATTCAGCGGAAATGCTCACCCTTGTCTGGCAGATAAAGTCTGTGAGTATTTAAGAATTCCCATTGGGGATGCCAAGGTCAAAACATTTAGTGATGGTGAAATTCAGGTGGAAATTAATGAAAATGTGCGATCCAAAGATATTTTTGTTATTCAACCGACATGTTCACCGGTTAATAATAATTTAATGGAATTATTATTATTGGCTGATGCCCTTCGCCGGTCTGCCGCAAGGCGAATTATTGCAGTCGTTCCATATTATGGATACGCGCGCCAGGATAAAAAAGTGGCCCCCCGGGTGCCAATCAGCGCAAAGCTTGTTGCCGATATGATGGAAGTTTCTGGTGTCACACGTGTGATTACTATGGATCTGCATGCCGGTCAAATTCAAGGTTTTTTCCATATTCCTGTGGATAACCTGTTTGCAGCCCCAATATTGCTGGAATACATTCGATCACATTTTCAAGGCAACCTTGTTGTTGTGTCACCTGATGCCGGTGGTGTTGAACGTGCCAGAGCATTTGCAAAACGATTATCAGCCGACCTGGCAATTGTTGATAAACGCAGGGACGCACCCAACCAGGCAACAGCAATGGCTGTTATTGGTGATGTCAAAGACAAGATCGCCATTGTATTGGATGATATGATCGACACTGCTGGTACAATCACCGAAGCCTCCAGTGCCTTGATGAAAATGGGGGCCAAGGAAGTTCATGCATGCTGTACGCATCCGGTGCTGTCAGGGCCAGCAATTGAACGAATTAAAACTTCTGAAATTAAAAGCGTTGTTTGCACCGATACTATCCCATTAAAAGAATCTGCCAGTGGCGATAAATTTATTGTTTTGTCTCTGGCTGAACTGATTGGTGAAGCTATCATTCGCAGTCATCGTGGTGGGTCGTTAAGTTCGTTATTTGTATAATATTTTTTGTCAACTATTGGTTTGCTGGATAATCGGATATAAATCAATAATGCTGAGTCAATTTAAACCTTATGATTATTTACGCAAAAACCACTGTTGATTTCGTACAGACTTAGAACTGTACGAGTGATTAACGATGAGGAGGATTTTTCTTTGGAATTCATAGAATTAAACGCAACTAAGCGAACTGTTTCAGGAAAAGGTGCCGCACGTCAGTTAAGACGATCTCGCCAGATTCCGGCAATTTTATATGGTAAAGATATTGATCCAGAACTTTTAAGTCTGTCAATCAAAGATTTGGATATCGTTTTCAGAAAGCATGGCAGTGCAAGATTGTTTTTCAACTTAAAAATTGATGGTGATGCCAAAGAACGAAAAGCATTACTCAAAGAACTTCAGGTTGATACAGTTACTGGGGAATATATTCACATGGATTTGCATCAAATTGCACTGGACAAATCCCTTCGTATTACTGTGCCATTGGAAACTGTTGGAACATCCAAAGGTGTGGAAGCTGGCGGCTTACTTCAGATTGTTCGTCGAGAACTGGAAGTTATATGCTTGCCGCAAAATATTCCAAGTAATATTGAAGTGGATGTCTCAGACTTGAACATTGGCGATTCAATACACGTTTCGGAATTGAACTTGCCAGAGGGGGTAGTAGCACCCTATGATGTTGATTTTACAATGATTACTGTAGTTCAACCCAAATCTCAGGAGACTGAAGAAACCGAAGAATCTGAGGAAGAAGGAGAAGAAGGCACCGAAGAGCAGGAAAAAGATAAAGATAAAGATAAAGATAAGAAAGATAAAGACAAATAGAAGGAATGTCGTGTCGTTGGATAACAATCGTATCTGGATGATTGCTGGCCTGGGGAATCCTGGTGATGAGTACGAAGACTCACGACACAATATTGGTTTCAAAGTTGTAGATTTTCTGGTTGATGACTTGAATGTCCAATCATCCAAAACAAAAATGAATGCCAGGATTTATGAAACCCACTGGAATGAAATCAAACTATTTCTTATCAAACCATTAGGATATATGAACCGCTCCGGTTCTGTTTTATATGAAATTGCCAGGTACTTTCATATTGATTTATCCCATATAATGACTGTCCATGATGATGTGGACATTCACATGGGACAAATCAAAATTAAACAGAAAGGAGGTCATGGCGGTCATAATGGGATCCGATCTGTAATTGATTCATTTGGATATGACACATTTCCCAGAGTGCGTATTGGCATAGGGCGTCCATCGACGCAAAAATCAATGGTCAACCACGTGTTGGGGAAATTTCAATCCGATGAAAAAAAGCAGGTTGATATCATCATAAAAGCCGCATCACTTTCAATCAAAACAATTCTTCTCAAGGGAATTTCACAGGCTATGAACCAATTTAACAATAAACAGATTTTAGAATAAATGAGGAGGGAAAATGCAATTTATCATGTCTAACATACCGCTAACCTGCACATTAGTGGGGGTTGCCGGAGTTGTATTTGCTATTATCATCGCAATGATGGTTAAATCAGCACCAACAGGCAATGAAAAAATGCAGGAAATTGCTGATGCAGTTAAAGAAGGCGCAATTGCTTATTTGAATCGTCAGCTTCAAAGCATGGGGATTACAGGTATTGTAATATTTGGAATCATTTACTATACCCTGGGCGCAATCACCGCAATCGGCTTTTTAGTGGGTGCAGTGGCATCCTTTTTAGCGGGTTATATTGGCATGCGTGTATCTGTCATCGCGAATATTCGCGTTGCAGAAGCGGCCAAGAAAGGTCTGGCAGCCGGTCTGGACATGGCTTTCAAAGGTGGATCTGTAACCGGAATGATGGTTGCCAGTCTGGCATTGACATCAGTTGCAGGCTATTATGCATATGTCAAAACATTGCCCGGCATTGAAAATCCAGTCATTCCACTGGTTGCTTTGGGATTTGGCGGCAGTCTGATTTCAATTTTTGCCCGATTGGGCGGGGGAATTTTCACCAAGGGCGCTGATGTTGGCGCTGACCTGGTGGGAAAAGTTGAAGCCGGTATTCCCGAAGATGATCCCCGAAACCCTGCTGTTATTGCTGATAATGTTGGCGATAATGTAGGTGACTGCGCAGGTATGGCTGCAGATTTGTTTGAAACATATGCTGTAACTGCTGTTGCTGCAATGCTTTTGGGACATCTCCTGTTTCCAGGACTTGAAATGCCAACTGTACTACCGCTGGTTTTAGGTGCGATCTCTGTTATTGCATCCGCTATTGCTGTATTCTTTGTCCGCCTGGGTGAAAGCGAATATATTATGGGCGCCTTGTATAAAGGTATGTTTGGTGCAGCAATTCTTGCGGGTATTACCTTTTATTATGCCATCAAAAAAATGTTTGTTGGTGTTGAAGGTCTTGATGCCATGGCGATTTATTATTCCACATTGATTGGTCTCGTGTTAACAGTGCTCATTGTTATCATTACTGAATACTATACAGGCATTTATGGACCGGTAAAGCATGTTGCACAGGCTTCGGTTACTGGTCATGCAACAAATATCATTGCTGGATTGGGTGTCAGTATGCAATCTACAGCCGCACCAGTTATTGTAATTTGTATAAGCATTATGATGGCACACAATTTTGCAGGTCTGTATGGCATTGCTATGGCTGCTATGGCCATGTTGTCAATGACAGGGATGGTCATTGCTGTTGATGCTTATGGTCCAATTACTGACAATGCTGGTGGTATTGCAGAAATGGCTGAAATGGATGAAAGCGTTCGCGCTGTTACCGATCCATTGGATGCTGTTGGTAATACAACCAAAGCAGTTACCAAAGGTTATGCTATTGGTTCTGCTGGACTGGCTGCATTGGTTCTTTTTGCAGCTTATACCCAAGAATTTGCTATTCATGGAAAAGAAGCCAAAATCACCTTTGATTTGAGTAATGTTGATGTTATTATTGGCCTGTTTATTGGTGGTCTTCTGCCATACCTGTTTGCTTCTATCGCAATGAATGCTGTCGGTAAAGCCGGTGGTGCTGTTGTTGAAGAAGTCCGACGCCAATTTAGAGAAATCCCTGGTATTATGGAAGGCAAAGCCAAACCAGATTATTCCGCTTGTGTTGATATTGTCACCCGATTTGCATTAAGAGAAATGATGGTTCCGGCCTTGTTGCCAGTCGTGGCGCCTTTGGTTGTGGGCCTTTTCCTTGGAAAGGTCGCTCTGGGTGGACTCTTGATCGGTAGTATTGTAACAGGTATTTTTGTTGCTATCTCCATGACCACTGGTGGTGCTGCATGGGATAATGCAAAAAAATACATTGAAGATGGTCATTTGGGCGGCAAAGGTAGTGATGCCCATAAAGCTGCTGTTACTGGTGACACTGTTGGCGATCCTTACAAGGATACAGCCGGTCCAGCAGTTAATCCAATGATCAAAATCTTGAATGTTGTTGCTCTTCTGATGGTCCCATTCCTGGTATAATTGGGACAATCTTTTTTCCCCTAAGAGAAGAATTTTGTCAGAAAGAGGGATTGACTTGAAGTCAATCCCTCTTTTGTTTTTTGGCATTGGATTGTTTGTCTCTTTTCCAAAAAACATGCATTTTTAGGGATTATTTTTTTAATTCAATTGATTTATACTTTTAAAAATGATATATACCAAAGCTGTTTGAATAAATTTAAATCTTTTCCAAAAAGATAAAAAACTATGCAGGAAAAAGAATCACATATAGCACACGATGAACCCATCCCTACCTTTGAGATCGGAGATCTAGCTGTCTATCCTGCCCATGGAGTGGGCCGAATTGAAGCGATTGAAAATCGGGATGTCAATGGTAGTATCCAAAGCTTCTATATTATGAAAATATTGGAAAACGATATGGTCATCATGATTCCAATAAACAATGTTTCATCAGTGGGGCTGCGTAATATTTTAGCTAAACAAGATATACCACAAGTTTACAGCATAATGCAGGATCGCGATATTCCACAAGACAATCAAACCTGGAATCGTCGGTATCGTGAATACATGGAAAAAATTAAAACAGGGTCTTTATATGAAGTCGCTGGCGTTTATCGTGATTTAAGCTTATTGCGTTTGAATAAGGAACTATCCTTTGGTGAACGTAAGTTATTTGATACAGCCCAATGTTTGCTTGTCAAAGAATTGTCCATTGCCAGGCAATGCAAAGAAGACATTATTTTGAAAGAAATTAATGCCTTGTTTGATTCAATTGACGAAGAAAATACTAAAACAGAAAAACAGGCTGTTGAAAGCTGCACCACAACAAACGATGCCGATGAAAAAAGCATCACTGATAAAGAGAGTTCAAAACCCGAGTCCACCACCGATCAAACGCCTTCCACAGACCAAAAATAATGCAAACACACACCTTTGTTGTTGATGACAAGAGTGCGCAAATGCGTCTTGATATATTCATTACGCGGTTGTTTCCACAATACACCCGCTCATTTGTTTCACGATTGATCAAGACAGACTGTGTGCATATCAATGATCATCTGAATAAAAAAACAAGCTATCAGGTAAAAGCAGGGGATAGGCTAACCCTTGTCATTCCTAAAATGGAACAACCGAGTGATAGACCAGAGGCCATCCCCCTTGATATACTGTATGAAGATCAGGATGTTGTGGTAATTAACAAGCAGGCTGGACTGGTGGTTCATCCTGCTCCTGGTCATGCAAATGGGACCCTGGTCAATGCCTTATTGCATTATAATCAGAAGCAATTCTCACAAGTGGAACGATTTGGTATTGTGCATCGTCTGGACCAGGATACTACAGGATGTTTGATTGTTGCCAAAAATCGTCAATCCCAAACGATTTTAAACCAATCCTTTAAAGACCGAACTATCGAAAAAAAATATTGTTGCCTTGTGAGCGGTCAAATGGATAAGGAGCAAGGTATAATCGATTTTCCCATTGGTCGTCACCCAACAAATCGAAAAAAAATGTCCATTCGCGCCAGGAATAACCGAAATGCTGAAACCCATTGGCAGGTACACAGTCGGTTTGACCATTTTTCCTTTTTAAACGTACTATTGAAGACCGGTCGGACGCATCAAATTCGTGTCCATCTTGCTGCAATTAACCATCCTGTGGTTGGAGACCGGCTATATGGCAACAATCGAAAATGGCATAACCTGAAACCAGATATTCTCAAACAATTGAAACAAACAAACCGACAAATGCTCCACGCATGTCAACTCGGATTTACGCATCCCATTAGGCAACAATTCATGTGTGTTGAGGCCCCTTTGCCTGAAGATATGATACAACTTATTGAATTATTAAAACAATGAAATCAAACCTTGAGGACCTATTAGACCTGCGTGCTAAGGAATATTTAAAAAAGTAAGGTCGCGTAGAGACGTAGCATGCTACGTCTCTACAGTACATTTACCTTAAAACGAACAATAATCAATATTGGAGAAGTTTTTATAGAATAATCCTAACTATCCTGATTTTGAAATACAATTTTTCGATTAATTGTGTGTTGAATCAAGGCATCAAAATTTGGAAATGTTTTTTTGCCATCCAGAATAGTGGTCACCAGTACGTCATCACTGGCAACTGTGTCAATTAAATCTTGTTCATAATCTGAATTATTTTGCAGATGAACCTTTAATAGTTTTTGAATGGCTTTCTTCTTGCTTTCACGAAGCCCCATACCATAAAGGATCAGACGTTCAATTTCACCACTACCCTGACCAAATGCCTGAATGACTTTATCATCGCTGGTCAGCAGATTGACAAATTCTTTATCCTTAATAAAAGAATCCAGTCGAGCCCTAAAAATACGTCGAACACTTTCGGAACTTTTAAGCAAGTTTTCAATGGTTTCTCTATCTTGAGAACGTTTTCCAGCTTCGATGTATTTCTTTTTTTGAACCATTTGGGTTAATCCAAGCATTTCTTCATAAGCAAATCGTTTATTAAACATATTGACCAGAAATGTTGGGATCCGGCCCGCAGGATTCACACGTGTGGTAAAAATAATTCCAGTTTGCTCGCGATTGATATACTCCAGGTAGTATTGCGAAAAAAATTCGGTGATCCGCACATTTTCATTGGGCGGCGGTGCTTTGTGATGATCGACAGCCCCAAGAGATACCACCGCACGGCCGGTCTTTAAGTTAATGGACGTATCAGCCTTGATAATAACATCACGATCGGACACAGGCCAGGGAAGGTCAATTCTGGTGTAAGTCGTCATGGCATTGCGATTATGTCTTTCCAACAGACGACACTCAACACATTTAGGACGCCATTCTACATTTGCTGGGATATCGCGCAAGACCTCAGCAATAACCTCCATTCGGGCATCCACAACTGTAATGGCTCGAATTTCCAGAATGTTTGTACCTTCAACCCTTCGACTATACGCATCAATGCCATTTTTCTTGATTGCCGGCTGCCATTCTGATGCAGCATAAACCTTACAGTTTAACACAACAAGAAACATCAATGTAACAGTCAATTGTATTGTTTTCATTTTCCCCCCAATTCATTTTCAAGCGATGCTTTATTGCATTGCTTGGTTCATAATTTAGATTTACTCTTTGTAATAATAACCTAGGTTACCAACAATTACAAATTAATCTTATTCATATGATTCCATTACCAAATTTATTTGTTTGTTGCCAAGAACTTTATGCACTTTGGTCAAGATTGAAATACAATTAATGTTATACGCAACAATGATATTATCAGTATTCCGAGGGTTTGTCAAAAATATATTCCGCATTTTGAATCGACGAGCAGACATTCGTTCCACTGGTATATCTGTATGATTATGTATGATTATGCCTTCTGAACTATTTGAAAAATCAAACAAGCGGAAATAAGGTTTGACGAATAAAAAAAATTGCGTTATATTGAAGTTTTCATTTTTAAGGCAATCTTGAAAAAAATTTTAATCAATTTTCTTCAAGATCAATGGACATAGTAAAACACAGTATATTTCAAAAAGTTTTGTCCATTATGATTATACATAATAAGGAGACAACATATGGGGGCCAAGAAAAAGAAAGAAGCCAAAGAAAAACCACTGGATAAAATGACATCAAAAGAATTGCGGGAAACAGCACTCAAAATCCCCGAGATTACAGGTGTTCATGGAATGAATAAATATGAGCTTCTTTCTGCTATTAAGAAAGCACGCGGTATTGAAGAAAAAGTGGTAACAAAATCTGATTCAGCATTTAGGGATCTGAAAAAGAAATTCCTGAAACTCAAACGTTATAAGGAACAAAACTATTCAGATTTGGATAAAAAACAGGCTAAGATTCTGAGGCGACGTCTCAATCGACTGAAAAAAAGAACGCGCAGAGCAGCCTGATGATTCCATTGGAATCCATTGCCTTTGATATTGATGGCGTTGTTGCAAACACAATGGGATTATTTATTGATATTGTCCGAGAAAAATATGACATTTCGATTTCATATGATCAAATAACCCATTATGATTTAACCCAATGTCTGGATATTGAGTTTGATATTATCTGGGAAATTCTTCAGCAAATCATGAATGGCAATCATACCCAGAAATTGCGCCCCATTGATCAGGCACCCAATGCATTGCAGAGGTTGAGCCAAAAATCAGATAGACTTTTATTTATTACCGCTCGACCGGATGCAATCCCTTTGGAACCCTGGTTCAGGGAAGCCCTTCGATTGCCAGAATCACGATTTAAAATTGTTGCAACCGGTGACTTTCAACAGAAACTTGCTATCCTTGATGAGCATCAGATAAAATATTTTGTTGAAGATCGCATGGAAACCTGCCGGTTGATTTATAATAATGGCTTTGTGCCTATAGTGTTTCGTCAACCCTGGAACAGGGAATCCCATAGTTTTATTGAAGTTCAATCTTGGGATGAAATTGTTGCAATGATTGATTAATTTATAAAAGACAGCTTTGTCAAAAAAATATGAAAGTAAACCCATGAGCCAATCAAACACGAATTATCATGGAACAACCATTCTGGCTGTTCGGAAAAATGATACAATAGTTATCGCAGGTGATGGTCAGGTGACCTTGAGCAACACTGTTGTCAAGCATAGTGCGAAAAAGGTACGCAGACTTTATAATGAAAAAATCATTGTCGGTTTTGCGGGTGCAACAGCCGATGCGTTCAACTTATTTGATCGCTTTGAGGCCAAACTGGAACGTTATAATGGTAATCTTACACGTGCGGCGGTCGAACTGGCCAAAGATTGGCGGACAGATAAATATTTGAGACGCCTTGAAGCAATCATGCTGGCTGCTGATAATTTAAATTTATACCTGATATCCGGTAATGGTGATGTTATTGAGCCGGATGAGGGGGTTATTGGTATTGGATCTGGCGGTGTCCCTGCCCAGGCAGCAGCCACAGCATTGATGCGGAATTCATCTCTCACCGCTGAGGATATTGCCAGACAGGCGATGGAAATTGCTGCATCCATTTGTATTTATACCAATCAAAACATTACAATAGAGGAAATTCAGGTGAAAAAATGAAGGAATTAAAACCTGTCGAAATTGTGGACGCGCTGGACAAATATATTATTGGCCAGCAAAAAGCAAAGCGGGCTGTTGCCATTGCCCTACGCAATCGATGGCGACGTCAGCAAGTGACAAATGACTTAAAAGATGAAATTGCGCCTAAAAACATCATTTTAATCGGTCCCACAGGGGTGGGAAAAACTGAAATATCCAGGCGTCTGGCTAAAATGGCGGATTCCCCTTTTATTAAGGTTGAAGCATCTAAATTTACTGAAGTCGGTTATGTTGGCCGTGATGTTGAATCAATGGTGCGGGATCTTGTGGAACTGACTGTTAATATGCTGAAAGGCAGAGAACAGGAAAAAATCAAACCCAAGGCTGAAGAGGTTGCTGAAGAACGTTTGCTGGACCTGCTATTGCCAAAACCAAAGGACCAACAAGCATCTGACACCTCTGAAGAAGATCCAACCAGAATTATTGATATTACTCCCAAACAAGAAAATGGTACCCGCGAAAAACTTAGAAAAATGCTTCGAGATGGTAAATTGGACAAACGTTATGTTGATATGAACGTTACTGAAAACAATATGCCAGTGGTTGAAATCTTTTCCAATGTGGGCATGGAAGAAATGGGAATCAACATGAAAGACATGTTTGGCAGTTTCCTGCCAAAAAACACCAAAGTCAGAAAAATGTTGATTCCTGAAGCCAAAGCGATTTTGATTCAGGAAGAAGTTCAGCGTTTGGTAGAAATGGATAAGGTCACACAAAATGCCATTGAAAAAGTTGAGCAAAGCGGCATTATCTTTTTGGATGAAATTGACAAAATTGCCGGAAAAGATTCCGGTCGTGGCCCGGATGTTTCCAGGGAAGGGGTCCAGCGAGATTTATTGCCCATTGTTGAAGGCACTACTGTTTTAACCAAGTATGGCACTGTTAAATCAGACCATATTTTGTTTATTGCATCAGGCGCATTTCATTTTTGCAAGCCATCTGATTTAATTCCTGAGCTTCAAGGACGATTTCCAATTAGAGAAAACCTTGATTCGTTGTCAAGAAAAGACTTTGTTCGCATTCTGACAGAACCTAAAAATGCCCTGACCCTTCAATATAAAGCCTTGCTGAAAACTGATGGCATTAAGATTGATTTTACTGATGAAGCCATTGAAACCATTGCTGAGTTTGCTGAAGATGTCAATGAAATGACAGAAAATATTGGCGCACGACGACTTCACACTTTGGTTGAAAAACTCCTGGAAAATATTTTATTTGAAGCACCAGACATTGAAAACAAAGATATTCTTATTGATGCCGATTATGTACGCAAAGAGTTAAAAGATATCAAAGAAAATGAAGATCTTAGCAGGTATATTTTGTAATGGATATTCAATCAACACCCAATATTGCGGATATTCTTATTGAATCGCTGCCTTATATTCAATTGTTTTATGGCTCAACAATTGTGATCAAATATGGTGGTCATGCGATGGTTGATGACCAGCTCAAAAAAGATTTTGCCACTGATATTGTTTTGTTAAAATATATTGGTATCAACCCGGTAATCGTTCATGGGGGCGGCCCGCAAATCAACAAAGTATTGGATCAAATGGGGATTACCCCTACCTTTGTTCGAGGCATGCGGGTCACTGATAAAACCACCATGAATGTTGTTGAAATGGTTCTGGGTGGCAGAGTGAACAAGTCTATTGTGAATCAGATCAATCAGCAAAAAGGAAAAGCGGTTGGCTTGACTGGCAAAGATGGTGGTTTGTTGATTGCTAAAAAAATGCAGATTTATCATCAAACTGATGATAACAAACCACCGGAAATCATTGATCCTGGTATGGTGGGTGAAGTTATTAAAGTGCATCCGGAGATTATCCATACTCTGACGCGTGAAGATTTTATTCCAGTCATTGCGCCTGTCGGGGTTGGTAGAGAAGGGGAGACGTACAATATCAATGCGGATTTGGTGGCAGGCAAAATTGCTATGGCTTTAAATGCCAATCGATTGATTCTGATGACTGATGTGGATGGTGTCAGAAATGCCTCAAATGAACTTTTAACCACCATTTATTCTCAGGATGTGCCGGAAATGATCGCAAATAAAATTATCTCTGGTGGTATGATTCCAAAAATTGAATGTGCAGTGGCTGCAATTGAAAATTCTGTGAATAAAGCGCATATTATTAATGGTAAAGTCCGGCATGCAGTTCTTTTAGAACTTTTCACCAATCAAGGGATTGGGACTGAGGTTAAACAACAAAAATAATCAGGTGATAAACTATGATGCAAACACATATCCACCAGGCAGATCAGGTAATCATGCAAACCTATGCCCGCGTGCCAGTCGTATTTGTCAAAGGTTCGGAGTGTACATTGTGGGATGCCAGCGGTAAAATGTATAAAGACTTTCTTGCAGGCATTGCAGTTTGTAACTTAGGGCATGCCAATCCAGTAATTGCCCAAAAAATGTCCCAACAGGCTGCAAACCTGGTACATGTTTCCAACCTTTTTTACACCTTGCCACAGATGAAACTATCCAAAAAACTGGTAGATAAGAGTTTTGCAGACCGGGTATTTTTATGCAATAGCGGCGCTGAAGCCAATGAAGCCGCTATTAAACTGGCTCGCAAATACTTTCATGATTTGGGACAGCCAAAACGAAATATCATTATTTCAGCCATACAATCATTTCATGGCAGAACCTATGCTGCCATGTCGGTGACCGGGCAGGATAAAATTCAAAAAGGATTTCATCCCTTGCTGCCTGGATTTAAACATGTGCCTTTCAATGATATTGAATCCTTAAAAAATCTTTTTGATGACAATGTCTGTGCAGTAATGTTGGAGCCTATTCAAGGTGAAGGGGGAGTGTGTTGTCCTTCTGATAATTACCTCAAACAGGTGCGACAGCTTTGTGACCAACATGATGCATTGCTTATTTTTGATGAAATTCAAACTGGCATGGGGAGGACTGGAAAACTCTTTGCTTATGAACATTTTGATGTGCAACCAGATATCATGACACTTGCAAAAGCCCTTGCCAATGGTTTACCTATGGGGGCAATGCTTTCAACTGAAAAAATTGCCAAAGCGTTTGGACCTGGTTCTCATGCAACCACTTTTGGGGGAACCCCCCTGGTCGCATCTGTTGCCTTATGTGTCTTAGAGTATATTGAAGACAATAATATTATTGAACATTGCCAAAGCATGGGAGCGTATTTCAAACAAAAATTGCTGACATTAAAAGAAAAATACTCATGCATTCTCGATGTTCAAGGATATGGCTTGATGATTGGAATGCCCCTGTCAATAAAGGGCGCTCCCATTGTCAATAAGTGTATGGAAAAAGGTTTTGTGATCAATTGTATCCAGGATCATATACTTAGATTTGTTCCCCCCTTGATTATTCAAGATGGTGAAATTGATGCTTTGATTGATTGTCTGGATGTTGTTTTTCAGGAAGTCATTAAATAAAAATTCGAGGTCATCGTGCAACAAAATTTACTTACCTTATGGGATTTAAAGCGGTTTGAAATTGACAATATCATTCAACGCGCACTTTCCCTGAAAAAAGATAGAAATCAATTATTGAGCTATCAGCCCCTGATAGGAAAAAATATTGCCCTTTTGTTTGAAAAAGCATCCACACGCACACGCATTTCATTTGAAGCGGCCATGAATCAATTGGGTGGATCGGTCATTTATTTAAACACAAAAGATACGCAATTATCACGAAATGAATCTGTTAAAGATACTGCCAGAGTATTGTCTGGATATGTGGATGCAATTATTATCAGAACCTATTCCCAGACATTGATTGAAGAAATGGCTAGATGGTCTACTGTTCCGGTCATTAATGCATTGACCGATATGTATCATCCCTGCCAGATATTATCGGATGTAATGACTATCGTTGAACAATCGGGCTCATACAATTCTTTAAAAATCGCATGGGTGGGTGATGGCAACAATGTGGCTCACTCATGGATCAACATTGCTGCAGTTTTAGGACTACAACTGACTCTGGCTTGCCCGGAAAACTATATGCCCTCATCAGAAATTCTTCAAAAAGCCATGAAGGATGGTTTGGGGAACATCTCCACAACAACTGATCCAATAGAGGCTGTTACCAATGCTGATGTTATCAACACTGATGTCTGGGCGAGCATGGGGCAAGAGGCTGAGATGGCTGCACGTAAACAGATTTTTCAGCCCTATCAAATCAATCAAGCATTGCTAGATCATGCAAAAAAAAATGTTATCATTATGCATTGTCTGCCAGCGCATCGAGGTGAAGAAATAACAGATGATGTCCTTGAAGGTATCAAATCGGTTGTATGGAGACAGGCTGAAAACAAAATGTATTTGCATAAAGCCCTTTTGGAAAAACTGTTATTACAAAATTAGATCTTACACCTTATTACTTAATGGAGGATTGAAATGTCAAAACAAGCGAAAAAAGTCGTTCTTGCCTATTCAGGCGGCCTGGATACATCGGTTATTTTAAAATGGTTGATAGAAACCTATCACTGTGAAGTTATCGCGTTTTCTGCGGATGTTGGACAGGGGGAAGAGCTGGATTACATTGAAGACAAGGCCAAAAATACTGGTGCTGTCAAGGTATATATTGATGACTTAAAGGAAACCTTTGTTAAAGATTATGTATTTCCGGCTTTTCGTGCCAATGCCATTTATGAAGGACAATACTTGCTGGGAACATCCCTGGCCCGACCGCTCATTGCAAAACGTCAAATCGAAATTGCTCAATTAGAAGATGCAGATGCAGTCAGTCATGGTGCCACTGGAAAAGGAAATGATCAGGTACGTTTTGAAATGGCTTATATTGCTTTGGCCCCTCATATTAAAATAATTGCACCCTGGCGAGAATGGGACTTGAATTCAAGAAAATCACTCCTCGCTTTTGCAGAAAAACATGGTATTCCAATCAGTAAAAAACAATCAAAAACATATAGCACTGATCGAAATTTACTTCATATCAGCTATGAAGGTGAAGAATTGGAAGATCCCTGGTTTAGGCCATCGGAAGACATGTATACATTATCATGCTCTCCGAAAAATGCACCTGATACATCTGAAATAATTGAGATTACATTTGATAAGGGCAATCCAGTGGCTATTGATGGAAAAAACATGTCGCCGGCTCAATTATTGACCGAGTTGAATCGTCTGGGTGGAAAACATGGCATCGGTCGTCTGGATATGGTTGAAAATCGGTTTGTGGGGATGAAATCTCGTGGGGTCTACGAAACACCTGGTGGTACGATTTTACGCGTGGCCCATATGAATATGGAATCTATCACAATGGATCGTGAATTAATGCATCTCAGAGATTCTCTTATCCCCAAATATGCGCAGCTTGTTTATAATGGTTTCTGGTTTTCACCAGAAATGCAGGCACTTCAAACATTGGTGGATTCCACTCAGAACAATGTATCTGGCGTAGTTCGCCTGGAATTGTACAAAGGCAATTGCATGGTTACCGGTCGAAAATCGGATTTGTCTCTCTATCGCCATGATTTTGCAACATTTGAAGATGATCGTGTCTATCACCAAAAGGATGCTGAAGGCTTTATTAAGCTGAATGCGTTGCGACTGAGAATTCAAGGTATGACCAACAACAACAGATAAGGTACACAAATGCCAAAACTATGGGGCGGACGTTTCTCCCAATCAACAGATAAACTGATGGAAGCATTTAGTGCATCTATCGACTATGATCAAAGACTATACGCACATGATATTGCTGGAAGTATCGCCCATTGCCAGATGCTGGCCGATCAAAATATCATTCTTAAATCTGAAGCAGACACACTGATCAATGGCCTGAAACAAATACAACAAGAAATTGAAACCCATCAGTTTAAAATAGATCCAGCCCTCGAAGACATTCATATGCACATTGAACATCGGCTGGGAGATATTTGCGGTGACATTGCCAAAAAACTGCATACCGCACGCAGCAGAAATGATCAAATATGTCTGGACATTCGCATGTTTTTGCGGGATAAAACAAGAGACATTATCACACTGATCCATCAACTTCGTTTGGTTTTTGTGCAATTGGCTCAACAGAATATCCATGTTATCATGCCTGGATATACCCATTTACAACGTGCGCAGCCCATACTGTTTGCTCATCATATGATGGCATATTATGAAATGTTTACCCGAGATAAAGGGCGATTTGATGATGCGCTTAAAAGAATTAATGTCATGCCCCTTGGCAGTGCTGCACTGGCTGGAACAACATTTCCTATTGATCGATTGAATACTGCCAGGCGATTAAATTTTCCCAAAATATCTCAAAACAGTATGGATTCAGTAGCTGATCGTGATTTTGTTATGGAGTTTTTATCTTGTGCCAGTATCTGTATGGTCCATTTAAGCCGGCTTTCTGAAGAATTGATTTTATGGTCATCACAAGAATTTAATTTTATCACATTGTCAGACAGATATACCACAGGCAGCAGTATCATGCCGCAGAAAAAAAATCCAGATGCAGCGGAATTAACACGCGGAAAGTGTGGACGAGTTTTTGGCAGCTTAATGGCGATACTCACCTTGATGAAAGGTTTGCCCCTGGCCTACAATCGTGACATGCAGGAAGACAAGGAGCCTTTGTTCGATGCCATTGATACAATTACAGCATGTTTAACCATATATTGCCAGATGCTGCCTGAAATGCAGATCAATGAAAAGCAGATGCGAGATGCATGCAAAACAGGTTATCTTGATGCCACTGATCTTGCAGATTATCTGGTAAAAAAAGGATTGCCTTTTCGAGAAGCACATCATGTATCAGGCAAAATTGTTCAGCATGCTATTTTACAGTCTAAGGAAATCAGTGAACTGTCTATGGATGAATTGAAACAGTTTTCATCGGTCATTGACAATGATCTTTTTCCCTTGATAACACCTGAATCCATGATCAATAGTCGAAACTGTTTTGGTGGGACAGCCACACAACAGGTTAAAGATGCCATACGACAGGCACAGGACGCATTGCATGAGGAATAAAGTTATCTTATTGGTAATTATGTTAATTGGGCTTTATTTTTTTGGGGGATGTGGTAAAAAAGGAGATCCTAAATACTCAAATTATTGCCCAAAAAATCATATGATCAATTATTGTTTAAATAAACAACAGGAATAAAAAAATATGCCTGTTACCTTTTATAAAATGAATGGTAGTGGAAATGATTTCATTATCATTGACAACCGCAAGCAAATCATTGATAAATCATCCATTGTACCATTTGTAAAAACATTATGTCAGCGTAAATTTTCAGTTGGCGCCGATGGTTTAATTTTAATAGAACCATCAACACGTGCCGACTTTAAATGGCGATTCTACAATGCAGATGGCAGCGAAGCTGAAATGTGTGGCAATGGTTCACGATGTGTATCTCGCCTGGCATATAATCTCAATATTTGTGGGGATCATTTGCGTCTTGAAACACGTGTGGGGATTATTGAAGCCATTGTCAAAGGAACACGCGTTAAAATATCCATGCCTGATGCCACACATATCAAACTGGATGAAGAAATTGATGGTATTCCCAGTTTATGTCGCATTAATACCGGCGTTCCTCATGTTGTTGTGAATGTGGATGATTTGGAAAACACGCCGGTTGTAAAAATCGGTCGTTTGATTCGAAATCATCGGGCATTCATGCCTCAAGGCACCAATGTCAATTTTATGGTAACAATGAACAATAATCAGGCAGCCATCCGAACATATGAACGTGGTGTCGAGGATGAAACATATTCCTGCGGAACAGGTTCTGTGGCCTGTGCCTTAATTGGTGCAATCAAGCATGGATTTCAATCTCCTGTGACTGTTCATACATATGGCGGAGAAAAGTTGAAAATCTATTTTAATCACCATGACAATGGAATTTCAGATATATTTCTTGATGGCCCCACGCAACTGGTTTACCAGGGCACACTGATGGATGAAGTTAATCAATGATAGTACATAGAGCATATATGGCTGTGGGCACAAATATGGGAGACCGGAAAGCCAACTGTCTCAATGGTATTAAGGCCTTTGTTCAGGCCACTGAAGCAGATTTAATTGCACAATCCCAATTGTATCAAACAGAACCGCTGTACGTTGAGGATCAACAATGGTTTATCAATGCTGTGTTTGTTATTCAAACAAAACGACCCCCTCTTGAATTGTTTCATATTGCAAAAAGAATTGAAACAGAATTTGGTCGTGATTTATCTGAACAAAGATATGGCCCGAGGGTATTAGATCTGGATATATTGCTGGTGGATGATATGGTTGTTCAAACCCCACAGCTCATCGTGCCACATCCAAGACTTCATGAACGACGTTTTGTTTTGCAGCCATTGTCAGAAATAGCACCCAGTTTACATCATCCAGTATTGAACAAAAGTATCCAGGAGTTATTGTCCAATCTTGATGATGGCAACAAAAAGGTATATTGCCAATGATACTACGTTTAATAATTCTGTGGGCAATTGTTTATTTTGGATATCGGGCCATCAAAACAATTATGTTTGGTGCCATCACACATCAGCATCGGGACCATTTACAAAAGCCAGGAAATCAGAATGTTATTGATGTTATGATTCAGGATCCGGTATGTGGTGTCTATTTCCCCAAAAAGGAAGGGGTTCGTGCCACTAATAGTAAAGGCCAGGAAATATTTTTTTGTAGTGAGACATGTAAGAAAAAATTTTTAGAAAATTATACATGATTTATTTTTAAAAGATAAGGTATAACCATGACAAGAACACAACAAATCATATCATTGATGCGTCACCCCAATGCATTAACTGTCTATCGTATAATCGCAACACCTGGAATTGTAATCCTATTAATGTTTCCATCACGATTGACAACATTTCTTGCAGCATGGTTATTTATCGCTGCTGCTGTTACTGATTTTTTTGATGGTTTCTTAGCGCGCCGCAGGGGTCTGGTTTCAGATCTTGGGAAAGTTCTGGATCCACTGGCTGACAAAGTGCTGGTCTGTTCATCATTGATCATGCTCAGTAGCTTGAATTGGATTCCAGCATGGTTGGTATGTATCATTATCGCAAGAGAAATGGCTGTTAGCGGATTACGAGGAATATCTGCTGAAAAAGTGGATGTTTCTGCAACACAATTGGGAAAATACAAAACAGGCTTTCAGATTGCAGCGATTATTCCATTATTGTTTCATTATCCCTATTTTGGTCTTAATCTTGATGCCATTGGAAATTTTCTGTTGTGGATTGCCCTCATTTTTACATTATGGTCTGGGGTGGACTATTTTAGAAAATTTTTTAGGGCAATATTGTAATTTTCCTTGACATTATTTTTCTCATGCGTTATGTTATTCTTTAACATCATTTAGCGGGAGTAACTCAGTGGTAGAGTGCAACCTTGCCAAGGTTGAAGTCGCGGGTTCAAATCCCGTTTCCCGCTCTTTTCATTTTTTTAAGGCGGCATGGCCAAGTGGTAAGGCAGCGGTCTGCAAAACCGTTATACTCCGGTTCAAATCCGGATGCCGCCTTTAATTACGCAAATCAATCTACATACCTTAAACCTTATCTTAGCAGAACAATTTTTTTAAATGTGCTGATTACCAATTTTGATCATTTTAGACAATATATGGCTACAGCAGACGTTTGACATAATGGGAGAGCTTTTTTTTAGGCTTTCCTGATGGAGCTATTATATGAATTCAAACAAAAATTTTATTCAAATCATCTGGGGAATTGTTCTAAGTATAACTGGTATCCTGGTCATTTTGCAAATTCCTCACAAATTTAACCAAATGGGCGACATTGGTCCCAATAATATGTTTGCCAGATTATGTTTTTATGGCCTGGGCATTTTTTTACTTTTAGGTGGTATCAAAAAAATGATCCACGAATTCAAAAAACAATCTTCCCCTTCAGACAAAGCTTGACTTATCAGATCATATGGTGTAAATAATTATATTAATTCCATTTTGATTATTTCAACATTAAACATGATAGTCATGTATGGTTATAATTGGCAGTTGTAGAACCCATAGCCGTCAGGTTAAGGAAAATAGCCGTCAGGTTAAGGAAAATAGCCGTCAGGTTAAGGCAAACTCGCTCCGGTGCTCGTTCCCAGGCTCTGCCTGGGAACGTGTTCCGGTGCTCGTTCCCAGGCTCTGCCTGGGAACGTGTTCTTGGCGGCTCTGCCGCCTGTTCAGTTCGTAGGTGGCAGAGCCACCTCGGAAAACGTTCCCAGGCAGAGCCTGGGAACGAGCACCGGAGCGAGCTTGCGCTTAACCTGACGGCTATGTTGTAGAACCGAACAGCAAGTTCACCTCTACAACTTCTGAAGATTGATGAATTTATCTGGCATTTATGGATAGATGAATTGCGATACTGAAATGTTTTGCAATTCAGATACGTTAAATGCAAATCATTGGAACATAATATGTCAAACAATGAAAAACGAAGAGAAAAACGCTTTGAAATCAATCAATATTATAGCGTTGAATTTCTGATTAATGGTCTGGGATGTCTGTATCAATGTAAGCTTTGGAATATTTCAAAAAAAGGGATGTGCATTCTTGTAAAAAACGATTCCCCTGTATTGGAATACTACAAAGTGGGAGATGTCCTGAATATGCGATACTATGAGGAAGATTCAAATATTCCCACCAAATATTTAAAAACTCAAATTAAGCATATCAGCCAGGATAGCGCAGAACGTTTTAAAGGCCATAAATTTGTTGGACTCTATATTTTGGAAGGTCAGCATTCCATCTCGATTCCAGTGTGATTTTTCTCAATTTTTGAACCTTGCGTACAAGGAGAAACAAAATGAAGCCAATAATAATGACCTGTCTTCTTTTTGTTTGTGCCCTTAACTGTTTTGCTAAAAACCCGCCAGTTACAGGGCATATTACAAAGAATGCGCCGCAGATTAACGAGTTGAAACAAAAAATGAGTCAATCTGCTGATTTGATTTCGCAACTATCTGGTGGCAAAATAAAATTTACTAATGATGAATACAACGACATATATCTTTTGGGTACCAGTTATTCGGCTGAAACCCGTGTATCAAATATTTCCGAATGTCGAGTGGACCAGGAAAAATTTGTTATTTCATTCAAAAAGCCATTTGTGGCTGAATCACCGGTATCTCTATTTCCTTTGATCTATGCCCCCATGCTTTTATCTGAGTTCTATATCTTTAATGACAGCGATGTCCAAATGACAAAATCCGATAAGGTGGCCCTAAAACAATCCCTGACCACTCTTAAAGAGTATGTCAACCAATATGAAAAACTGGTTTACAATTATTGAAAGTCATATGTCAACCAATATGAAAAACTGGTTTACAAGTATTGAAAGTCACCCCTAATGAAACCCTTAAATCAATTAAGCAAATCCATTCGTCGAATTATAATCAGGAGTACCAACTGGATCGGCGATGCAATCATGACAACACCTGCTGTTAGAGCAATTCGAAAGCAGTTTCCCCATGCCCACATTACACTGCTGGCAAAACCCTGGGTTGTCCCGGTGTTTGAACATAGTCCCCATGTGGATGACATCATGATATATGATGAAAAAACATGCCACAAAGGTTTAAAAGGAAAAATCAATTTGATTGGCGATATCCGATCTCATAGATTTGATACCGCAATCTTGCTTCAAAATGCCATTGAAGCTGCAATTCTTGCTTTTTGTTCAGGCATTAATCGACGTGTTGGATTCAATACCGATGCCAGGGGAATGCTGCTAACGCATTCAGTACCCATTTCAAAGACAATAAAAAGTTTTCATCAAACCCGATATTATGTTTCCATGCTTGAATCTGCAGGCATTCAAAATGCGGGCCTTGAATTGGAGCTTTTTATTGGACATTCAGATAGACTGGCGGCATATCATTTCCTTAAACGATTGAATCCCTCTAAAGATATTCAATGGATTGGCATGAACCCCAGCGCAACTTATGGCACAGCCAAACAATGGTTTCCCAAACGATTTGCCCAACTGGCCGACCGGATCGCAAAAGAACATCATGCCGGTATTTTGATATTTGGGGGCCCAAAAGATAAACCATTGGGTGAAAAAGTTTGCGAAATGATGCATGCGAAGGCGATCAATCTTGCCGGTAAAACAACTCTCGGTATGGCAATGGCCTTGATTCAACAATGTCAAGTTTTTGTTACCAATGACTCTGGTTTGATGCACATTGCGTGTGCTTTAAAAACACCGCTCATTGCTATTTTTGGTTCCACCAATCCAATCACCACAGGACCTATTGGTGAAAATACACATGTTGTTCAGGTCAAAGCCTCATGCAGCCCATGCTTGTTAACCCATTGTCCCAAAAAACACCATATCTGCATGGATGCTGTTGATGTCAACATGGTATTTCAGAAAGTGGAGGCATTGTTGTGAATATTCTCATTGTGAAAACCAGCGCCATAGGTGATGTTACCCATACACTTCCAGCATTGAATGCGATTCGGGCATATTACCCGGATGCTCATATTTCTTGGTTGGTTGAAGAAGCTGCTCAAGACATTGTTCGAGGGCATCATGCGCTGGATGATGTTCAGGTATCCCGCAGAAAAAAATGGATTCAAGATTTTCACAACAACACCCCTTTACTGGCCATACAAGAAATCATTCATTTTGTTCGATCATTACGCAGTCGAACATACGATCTGATTATTGATTTTCAAAATTTATTGAAAAGCAGCATGTTTATTGCCTTGACTCGGGCAAAGAAAAAAGCAGGCTATGGTGCAGGGATGGCTCACTCTGAATACAGCTATATTGTTTTGAACCATCGGGTGCCTGCAGTCAATATGGATTATCATGCTGTGTATCGAGAATTAATTCTAATTGAAAAACTGGGGATTCCAGTCAAACAAATCGTGTTTGATTTGCCTGTATTTGAATCGGATCGAAAAGCCATTGTGCAACGATTGTATCATGAAGGTGCCTTAAACCAGAAACCTTTGGTTGCAATCAATCCAATGGCCAAATGGGATTCCAAGCTGTGGGATCTGGATCGATTTCCTGCCATTGCTGACCAATGCGCCAAATGGGGATTTCAGGTGGTTTTTACAGGCAGTCATGATGACACTCCTGGTGTCAATCAAATAATAAAGCAGATGAAATCCAGGGCAATCAATTTATGCGGCAAAACAACACTCAAAACACTGGCCGCCTTGTATGAGCGATCAAAATTACTAATCACAACAGATACCGGGCCAATGCACATTGCTGCCACACTGAACATACCAGTTGTGGCCATTTTTGGCCCGACTGCGCCATGGCGAACAGGACCTTTTGGCAACCAACATGCGGTGGTTCGTCTTGATCTGCCTTGCAGCCCCTGCTTTAAAAAACAATGCGAAAACCATGAGTGCATGAAAAATATTGCTGTTAATCAGGTGCTTGATGCTGTCAATACAGTATTATAATAGAACAATAATTAATTAACCGCCCGAAAAAAGGGCAAAAAAACGAAAGGAGTTATGATGCGAATCACCTTTTTATTTACAATCTCATGTATTTTAGGACTGTTTGTATCTTCTGCGCTGGCTGTAGAGGGGATTGAATTCGACTTTCATGGAAACATGCTTCAGGTTGTCGGATCTACAAACAATAGCCTGGGTATGGCCGGAGAAATCAAAAGCGGTAAAACCGATTTTTTCAGCTACAATGGTGCATTGAATACCAAAGGCACTGACACTTATGGCTTTTCAATTGCAGGCAAAGCACCGGCTTATTATGACAATTATGATTCTGATAAGACAGACTATATGCGGTATCTCAATACTGTTGGTACAACTTATGGTCTTTCTAAAGCCCGCTTGAGGTTTGAAGCCAGAACCAAAGACAAACTTGCAAAATTTGTATATGGGCTTGAAGTGGGGACAGTCAACTGGGGAGATCAATCTAAAAAATTTGGTCTGTCAGGCGATGGTGTCACGCAAGAATCCCGCTATGCTTATGCTGAAATAAAAGCACCTTTGGATGGTATCAGTCATGTTATTCGAGCGGGGCTTCAGCCAACAAAAATCAACCACTGGGTCTGGACTGAAACTGCGGCTGGATTGACCTATCATGGCAAATCACCATCCTGTAAATGGATGGTTGGTTGGTACAGAGGGGATGAAAACACAAAGTCCAATAGTACTGATAACAATTATTTTGTCCTTAAAGCGTCCGGCCCATTATCTCCTGAGCTGGAACTGGGTTTGTTCATGGTATACGAACACGCAGGTGCAGAAGAAACCTCAGTTTATGAGCCCAAATCACTTACACCCACTGAACTTGAAATAGACAATGATAAATATGACAGAAAAATTTACTACCTTGGAACTACACTTGCTTTAGATAGTCAGCCATTCACTGGAAAATTTGAGATAATCTATCAAGGCGGGGATATTTCTTTTATTGATGATGATATTGACGATCTTGAACGTGGGGCTATGTTAATTCATATGGACATGGGCTTTCAAGTCAATCAGCAATTGAAAGTGGGGGTGAATTCCCTGTATGTTTCTGGTGATGACAACCCGAACGATCAAGATGCAAATAATTTTGATGCCATTGATGTGGATGTCAAGGTGGGTATGATGTTATTTAAAAATCATCTGGTATCAAGTTGTGATCGGTTTGTTAGTGATGCACCCTATATTCTGGATAAAGGGTTGATGCATCATGCTTTGACAGCAGATTATAAGCTTAATAAAAAGCATTCGTTTTTCACTGCCATTCGTCGGCTGGCTCTTACAAAAGATATTGCTGATGAAAGTGACCTTGGAATGGAGCTGGATTTTAAATATGCATACAAATTCAATAAATATGTTAAATTGAGATTGGAGTCAGCCTGCTTACTGCCTGGTGGGGCTTCCGACCTAATGACTGCTGATGGACAAGATGCTGATACGAATGTTACTGTTGCTGCTGGCATTCAATTTAAGTTTTAGACCAAAAACGAAATGAGTATAACCAAGACAGGCAAGATTAAATGCACAAATAATCAGCTATTACAATAATAGCAAAGGTAAACCATGAACCCATATAAATTGTTTTTTGGATATAGGTTCGTTTTTGGTTTTAGTTCAGAGGGCGAACACAAGGTTCGCCCCTACATTGGTTTTGGACATTGATTGGATTTCGGTATTTTTTCGAGGCAACATTTTCCCCTAACTTGTTCATACGCCCATTTGACAGGATATCATTCAGACGAAATGCACGAATATTACCAATTGTATGAAGAAATTGGCATACAACTGAATGACAATCATAAAAAACAAATAGACTACTACTGTGGCGGACATCCATATTTGCTGGCAGCACTTGGATTTGAAATTGTTGAAAACTATAAAGACACCATTACGATTGATATTGATACAACATTTAACAAAATCATGTTACAATTCTTTGATTATTACGAACAGTTAATTTCTCTTTTAAGGGAAGACAAAACCTTTATCAACCTGTTGCAAATTCTTTTTGGGCCAAAAATTAATGTGAACCCTTCTGACATTGATGAACTTCTGATCTATGGTCTCATTAAGAAAGGAGATCAATACTTTATCGCCTTTTCAGAGCATTTTCAACAGTATTTGAAATACAAAGAAAAAAATGAAACAATTGAAATCGATACATGGAAATTTCTGGGTCAGGCAGAAAAAGGACTGAGACAACTCATTCTGCAAGTATTAAAAGATTATTTTGGTGAAAACTGGCAGGAAAAATATATCAATAAATACAATAATGTCCCATCAAAAAAGAAAAGATTGGATGACATTTTTAAAATGCTCAGTGATGGATATCAAAGAGATCTTGACCAATATGGCAGCTTGGCCTTAAACTTAACAATCCTTGATCAAATATACATTCATCAATTATTTGATTACTTTATTCTTTTTTCATGGGAAGATTTGTTTAAACCCATATTTAAAAAAGATAAAAAATACTGGAATGCGGTAAAAAAGTCATTAGAAAAAATTAGAAATCCAATGGCGCATCAAAAAATAGAAGTTCTTTTGGAATCTGAAATCAAAAAAGCTGAGGAGAATTGCAAGGAGATTTTGAAAATAATAGAACATCACCAATTTGGATTGGGTGTATTATAGGGACGTCTATGATTTTACTGGCATACTGTCTGGTTCCCCTTGAATGAATATAGCGGCCGCAAATTCAAGTAATCCAACAAAGCATCCAGTTCTTTTCGGGTGGACCAGAAAATTTCATGATCACAGGCAAATTGTTTGGCTTTGGCTGTCAAGCCTTTATACGCAAATATCCATTTTTTCAGAAACACAACTTTCATTTCAGCTTTGACTGCTTCAGCCTGTTGATTTAACTTTTTTAACTCATTCATACCAATTTTTTTGTTTTCCACCCACTTACTCTGACATACCCATTTTTCAGGGCCAGCAGCGCCCAACAAATCAATTTCCATGTTTTTGCCTGAAGATAACCGCACTCGATGGTTCACATATGCAAAATCGGGTATTTTAATGTCTGATGCGTAATGAAAGAATTTTCCTGAAAGTGTTAATCGCTGAGCTGCCAGCAATATCTGACTCATGTGAATTTCACCCAGATACCCCTTGTATTCATTCAGACTGCGTTTGCTGAAAAGGTAGTACTCATCCAGTAATGCATCTTTAATTTTTCCAGCTTTTATATGCTCCATTTCCATCTGACCCCATACTTTCAAGAAATCGTTTAAGATGGGGTCTTTGATGCGCGTGAATGTTCCCATGTGATGTTCCAGCAAATCACCTCGTGACAATTTCAGCAAAATATCCTGAATTTGTTTGATCTCAATATCAACACCTTCATAGTCTTTGAGCGCCTGCTGAATTTTATGAACATCGATGATATCTTTTTTTAAATCATTATTTTCATCCAGCGCAGCCAAATAGAGTATCCACTTTGTTATGTTGAAATCATTTATCCGGTGAATCCAACGATTGACCTGATCATGTAATTCTCCCCAAATAAATCCAGATGTAATATCCACCGCAAGAATTTCATTCAGTGTTTCTTCATCATATATTGGTATTGATATTTTTCGCGCTTGCTGAATCACTGCGTTAATATAAAAAGGGTTTCCACCGCAGCGATCAGAGATAATGCCCGACATTTCTTTAGAAATATTTGCCTGGTAATGCGCTGCCGCTTTTAGAGCGAGTTCTGCACCATAATAGGATGTCAGCGGTTCAATTTTATTAAAAAAAAATCTTCCAAACAAGGCACCTGTACCCACCAGTTCCATGGATAAAATAGTCATGGCCGAACCTGTGACAAAATGGGGGCAGGTGGGAGATTCACAGGCCTCCTGATAATAACCGGTTACGCTGAAATCATATTGCGGCATGCGTGAATTTTGAAATTCATCGAGAAACATGATGATTGTGCCATCATCAAAATCAGAGACTGTTCGGGGCAAGTGAATTGCCTTATTTGCCGGGTTTATGACTCCTTTTTTTAAAATACCGCCCAGCAAATCAATGGCAACAGAAAATCCTTTGGTAATTGTGATGTGTTTATGAATCAATGTCAATAATGCTTCAATATCTTCCGGTTGTCTGAGAATTTCAACGCGACGTAATTTAAAAGCAACATACCATCGAATAAAATTCTCCACATATTCTACAGCGAATCTTTCGCGTGTGGTTGTTTCATCTGAAAACCGAAAAAAAACAGGAATCACAGCATTTGGATCCTGATGGTCCTGTTCAAAAAATAATCTGTTGACCACGCGTTTGAAAATTTCTGTTTTTCCCATTCGGCGCATGCCCAGCAAAACAGATGACATGGTGCGTCGTGTTTTGGCATCCATGGCAGCATTATAATAATACGATAAAAATTCTTCACGGTCTGTATAGACTTCCTGGTGAACGATGGTCTTGATTGCTTCTTTTTGGTTGGGTTTCATTGATTATTATTCCCTTTATTTCTGCTTATTTCCTGATGATATCAAAATATTCTAATGGCCAGCTGTTTTTGGTTCCAAAACTCTTTGTTGAATTGCTAAAAATAAACAGGGTTTATCCTATGTCGTAATATTTTCAAATCATAATAATATGGAATTATCCCAAAAACAATGAAAAAATCCAACCTATCCATCCAGGAATATTGGGGTGCCATCAATGTCAATACGTTACCATGAAAATATCATATAACCCTTGCCTTTCTTGTTAACATATCCATATTTTTTCAATGCCTTTATCCATCTTGGATAAACAAAAATTCTTTACTATGCACATAAAAATATGATAAACGATTTAATCAAAACAAAAAGAAAAATCGCGGTTACTCGCGATTTACTAAAAAAACTTGAACATTGAGTTTTATAATCAAAGGAATCATACAATGAAACAATCATCTCGAATATTGGGTGTGGGCATGTATTTGCCAGCACTGTCAGTGTCAAATTCGGATTTAGAAAAAATTAAATCGCTGGAAACATCGGATGAATGGATCCAGCAACGAACCGGCATACAATCCAGACATTATGTAACAAATGAAAGCGGCACTGATATGGCCTATGAAGCCGCCATAAAAGCCCTGGAACAGGCAAATTTGAGTGCGGATGATATCGATTTTATTATATACGCAACATTAAGTCCGGATCATTACTTTCCTGGTAATGGATGTTTGCTTCAAGACAGGCTGTTTGGTGGTCGTCCTGTGGGCGCCCTGGATGTGCGTAATCAATGCACTGGTTTTTTGTATAGTCTGGCAATGGCCGATAGCCTGATTAAATCCGGCCAATATACAAATATTCTTGTTGTTGGATCAGAAGTGCATTCCAGAGGGTTGGATTTTAGTAAAGATGGCAGAGCGGTGACTGTTCTATTTGGTGATGGTGCAGGGGCTGCTGTGGTTGCTCCTGCCAAAGACAATCATCTTGGATTTTTAGGGCATGCAATGTATTCTGAGGGTAAGCATGCTGATGCATTGTGGCTTGAATATCCATGCAATGCTTATGATTTTTTCATATCCCATGACGATCTTGATGCCGGTCATCAATATCCCAAAATGAATGGCCGACTGGTGTTTAAACATGCCACACGTCGAATGGTTGAAGTCTCTAAAGAGGTTTTGGATAAAGCAGGGAAATCAGTGGATGATATTGACGTGGTTTTATTTCATCAGGCCAACCTGAGAATCAATCAGATGACAGCATCCATGCTTAAAATTCCCGAAGAAAAATTGGTGAACACCATCCAATGGACCGGTAATACAACAGCAGCAACCATTCCCATATGCATGTGTGAAGCATTGCGTCAGAAAAAAATGAAAGAAAATGATCTGGTGCTTTTGTGCGGATTTGGTGCAGGATTTACATGGGCTGCATCATTATTGTACTGGTAGTGAGGTAAATAAATGCAGACAATATCACCAATTGGCATGATTTTTTCACCCCATCAATCTGTAGAAAATATGCCCATTCAGCCCATAGGTGCATTGGGAATTGAGGGGCAAGTTCAGGTCCATGAAAAATACGCTGAAGGGTTGCAAGATCTTGATGGTTTTAGCCATATTTATCTTGTGTATTATTTTCATGCAGCAAGGCGAACAGCATTATTGATACAGCCATTTATGGATACACAAACAAGAGGTGTTTTTGCCACCCGATCACCCCTTCGGCCCAATCATATTGGTATTTCTATTGTTCGATTGAAAAAGAGAGAAAACAACAGACTGTTTGTTTTAGATATTGACATTTTGGATCAAACACCACTGTTGGATATAAAGCCTTTCATTCATCAATTTGATTGTGTGGAGAATAGTACACCCGGTTGGTTAAAAGCCAGTGATCAGGAAATAAAAAACAAACGATCTGATAATCGATTTAAGTAAACAACATATGAAAAAAATTATTCTTCTGATGCTCGTGTTTCTTCCTGCGTGTTTGAATACACAGAGCATCTATCCAGAAAAAAAATATTATCTGCTGGAAACAACGCAGCCCCCCATAACTGCGAATCACATAAAAAAAGGAGTGCTTCGCATCGCAAAAATTCGCATGTCACCGGCATATACAGGTAAAGGATTTATTTACAAAAAAAGCAGTGTTACATATGATACTGACTTTTATAATGAGTTTCTTGTTTCTCCTGATGATATGCTGGCAGAATTGGTTCGTAAGTGGTTTGTATCCAGTGGATTATTTGAACGTGTAACCTGTTCTCCGGGTCATTTCAAGGAAAAATATATTTTAGAAGGTGCTGTGACTGCCATACATGGGGATTATACGAATAAGAACAATCCCAGGGCTGTATTAAATGTTCAATTTTTTTTCATACAAGATAATGGTATGGATTACGAGTTAATGTTAAAAAAAAGTTATGCCAGACAGGAACCTATAGACAGTCATAAGACAAATTCACTGGTTCAGGGATGGAGTCAGGCATTGACAAAAATATTGATTGACTTTCAAGCTGAAATCGTTCAACATTAATGCATTATGCTCGCTGAAACCCGTGCCATAAGTCCGATTCAAAATCGGGCTGTTCAGGTGACGCCGACCCGTGCAAGGGATCGATTCCCACGTTTTAAGCACAAAGGCCGGTATCAAAGAATACATAGACAGGCGATGACCAGTGCATTTTCAGACATCAATTCCTTTGACAAAGAGGAGCCAATGTATGATGGTCAATCTCGGACAATTCTGTTTAATTTGGGACATCTTGGCAGTAATATTGATTTGTATGTATAGCCAATAGGAAAAAATTGCCCAACCATAGATACAAGCAAGCGACTGGCAACATCCCGCAAAATGGCATAGAACTTGAAAATTGTTAAATAATCGGAGGTAATTATCACATGAAATTTTGGATACGTATTATTCTATGTTTATTTGTCATAGGGTGTTATGCGGGATGTACCTATCAGCGACATGTTACATTACGTCCAGCCGGACTCCCGGAAACATATTTCCCCCTGTCATCAAACATGCAATTGCCGGTACATCATTTTTTTCATCAGTACAATGTAGGGGTATTTACCTTTAGCGAACCGGACTATGCCAAAGGAATGGGACAGGTTGCAGCCCAATATGTTGCACAATCCTTACGCAGTAAGGGCCTGTTTAATCGCGTGACTGCTGAACTTGAAATTACCGACCTGGCCGAGCATCATTTAATCAATATTGCGCGAATGAAACAATACGATCTCATTATTTCCGGGGACCTGACCTATTACTTTGAAGGCTCGGAAACAATGGCATCACGTGTGGATGAACAGGCAAAGATCATCCTTGTAACAGATACAGAAATCACGCCCTTGTGGTTTGCTAAAACAACAGAAATATGTCAGCCAAAGCAAAGTAAAGATTTAATTTTTCTCTATGGCAAAGGAGCAAAAGCGCCCTCATCCATGGGCCTGTTGCAACGCAATGCAGAAAAAATTGGCAATTTGTTTTCAAAAATTGCCAAAAAGCAATAATCAACAACAGTAGGACAAACACAATGAAAAACACTATGATCAGGCGAATTTGTCTTTTGGGTCTTTTGGTTTGGATAACTGCCTGTACCCAGGTACCCTATCCAGTGACATATCCATTTGCAAAGCAAGAAAAAATGCAGGCAGCTCAACATTGGGATGTATTGGCCACTGATGTGGCCGAACAAATTAACATTGCACGTAACCAAAACAGCAATGTTCGACACATCCCTGTTTTTGTGCAACCAGTGGATCAGACACCTTTTGGAAAAATTTTTCACTCATTGGTAACGTCACGATTAATCCAAAAAGGTGTGGCTGTTTCGCCATATGAAAATGATGCTTTGCACCTGGAATACGAAGCCCGAATTTTACAGCATTCAAAGCGCAATATTAAAAGTCCCCCATTATTGTACTCGGCAGTTGGTTTGGGAATTACAGTTTCAAGAAGTGTTGATTCAAAAGATCTTTGGGACATGGCCTTTCCGATTGGTATGATTGCCGATGGGATCCGAAGTGCAACAGCGGGCGGGGCCAGTAATGAAGAGGTTATCATTTCTCTGGCATTAAAACACAATGATACATTTATCATTCATCGTTCAGATATCTATTATATTAATAAATCAGACGGGTGGCATTATGATACAGATGCTTTTCAAAAATCAAACAAAGGAAAACAATTTCAGGTTGTCGGTCAATAGACAGACCTGTCAATTATTTCTCAACAGTCAATGGGTTTATGCATTGAGTCTATGCTTGATACTCCTGCTCGCAGCAGGCTGTATTCATAAACTCGAACGTGTCAAGGTGGATCAGGAACCCTTTTCAAAAATTATCAAAACCAGCTATGCTGCTACTGATGTCCTTGCTGAGATAATGAAAAAACGCGATTTTGATTCCAATGGCACCATTATTGGTTCCAGCCTGGTCAATATTGATAATTTAACAGAATCCTGCTCTTTGGGTCGTGTTATTTCCGAACAAATGATGGGTCGAATGGCTCAGCATGGATTTAAAGTGATTGAATTGAAATTGCGTCAGGATTCGATTTTTATCAAAAAGAATGAAGGCGAATTTTTGCTATCAAGAGAATTGCAAAATATCAGTGAAAATCACCATGCCAGTGCGGTTCTTGTTGGCACATATGCCATATCGAAATATGTGGTATTTGTTTCTGTTCGCATGATTCGAACGTCAGACAATTCAGTGATTGCTAGCTATGATTATCAATTGCCACTTGATTTTATTACCAAATCCTTAATCTGATTCATCTCCCACAAGCAATCCCTTTTCCTATGTAGAGACGCACCCCTGTGCGTGCCTGTGCGTCTCAGAGCAGAGAAAGGGCAAACATTTCTGAAGATGACATGGTTTATCCTATCATTGTCCTCAGCATTTTTTTCAGCCAGCTTATCTGCATGGCTCAAAAAACATTTCTCAGATCTGTCTCATTTTGAGATGGCCATTTGCCCTTTGTTTTATAGCATGCCACTCTTATTGATAGCTTACTGCTGTATTTCTCCGCCAGATTTTCAAATTGAGTACTGGTATAGCCTTTTTCAGTTATTACCTTTTCAGACAGTTGGATTTTTTTGTCAGATGATCGCCATTCGTGTGTCCCCATTATCCCTGACAATGCCATTTCTGGCATTCACCCCGGCCTTTGTTGTCATTACAGGCGCTGTGTTTTTAAATGAGTCGATAAATGTGTATGGTATTATTGGTATTATGGCAATAGTTTGTGGGGCATATATTCTTCATATTGATCCAAAGGATCGTCGCATATTAATACCCTTTTATAGTATGTTTAACCATATGGGCGCATTGTTAATGTTTGTAGCTGCTTTTTGTTATGGCTTTGCAGCAGTGTTTGGAAAAAAGGCGATATTGTATTCATCACCCCTTTATATGGGGATGCATTTTTTTCTTTTTTTTAATGGATTGATGACAATCATTCTCATTTGCTCAGGAAAAATAAGAATCCAGGTGTTGTTGAAGCGATTTCCTCATGGTTTGATTGCTGGTGCGGCCATGTTTGGTGATATTGTCTCTCACTGTTTGGGCGTGTCCATTGCAAAAGTGGCGTATTTTGTTTCTTTAAAACGTTTGAATATTCTGATCAGTATTGCTTATGGTGGCATTTTCTTTAAGGAGACCAATCTGTTTGTGCGAGCAACAGGTGCTGCTTTCATGATGATTGGAGCGACGATTATTCTTATTTTTGCAAATATGGTGTAAATAATGGAAAATAAAGTTTTTAAGTATTGCATTAACTGCAACAGGATGATAAATTCTAATTGTATTTCATACTTGAGCAACGCTCATGGTCTCGTGTAGTTACCCAATGGTGATAAATCATAGGTTTAGGAATTTTTTAAAATAGTATCCTCATTTCATAGATCGTACAAGAAAGCAAGGACGCGTAGAGACGTCGCACGCTACTTATCAATAATAACGTTCCTAAATTGGACAGTCGGACCTGTCGAACAAGGCCGACATCAACAAAGGAGTTGACATGCAAGTCATAACAACTCATCGGAATACCGATTTTGATGCATTGGCAT
>Ga0272440_1000227_pt1 | contig 47196 bp, 42 predicted proteins | sample SSMMMBAug17_FD_192440 | JGI IMG/M metagenome (GOLD analysis project Ga0272440, IMG submission 192440) | Marine sediment archaeal communities from Little Sippewissett salt marsh, Falmouth, MA, United States - SSM-MMB-Aug17 | ecosystem: Environmental > Aquatic > Marine > Wetlands > Sediment ...
ATATATTCTCGACCATAGGTTCGATACTGGTTTTTGTTCGAGGGCGAACACAAGGTTCGCCCCTACATTCGATCTCGACCATAGGTTTGATTCCGGTTTTTGCTTCCCCCATCCATTGGATACGCCCCCTTGAGGGGGGAACTTGGACTCGGCTAAGTGTTAACTAAGAAATGAAAGATGCCCAATTATTCCTAGGCGCTTCAACAGGCGATACTGAGGATTGGTTGGAAAATAATGCACAATCTTCTTCTTTATTCGATCATGGGGCATTTATAATGATGTTCATCTGAAATAACAAACCCATTCTCAATAAAAATATCTAATTGTAAGCCTTGAAATTCCTTTTTTGAAATCGTCTTTTGATCAATGAGTTGTATAAAAAAAAGTCGATGTTTTGCTGAAAAACTGATATTCATTTCATTTTCAAAAACATCAAAGAAGTTATCAATGGAAATAGAATCGTCATTTTTGATACATGCGTTAAAAAGCGTTTCTTCATACCAGTTCATTAATTTTCGTGAGTTTCCTCTTGCAAAGAGATAGAGTAATTTTAATTTACTTTCATCAATAAATTTTGTGATATCAACAACCTCTGCAAATTCGAGTCTTTGTTGGAGCAATGCTTTAAAATCAGAAAACAAAAAGCGATCTAACATGACAAATTTTTCAATGATTCCCAGTAAATCTATATTTTTTTCAGATTTATCAAGGTTGGCTTCAATTTTTTTTTCATAAAACACCGCATCTAATGCAAAAACAAAAATAAAATTTGATAATTCAAATATTTCTCTGCAATTTCGCAGCAGCAAATAAATTCGTTTGGCCCATTCAAAATTATCGTCAAAAAGCGTACCTGTCTTATCTAATTCATCAATAAAAAAAACAACTGGATCCTCATAAAGATTGCCCAATTCAATAATTTTACTTTTGATTTCTTCATTATTAAAGATGGATATCTGTGTTTTAAGTTTACTTTCTTTAGATTTATCCCCTTTTAACGATGTTGAAAAATTGGGTAAAGACAAAGGCGAAAGAAGATGGGTTAATTTATCACTATTCATATCAATGCCAATTTTTCCACCAAAATTTCTTTTAATATTTTCTTCAAGGGTTATTGTCTTATGAAGCCTTGCTGATTCATAATCATAATCAATATGTTGTAATTGAGGATAGTGGTCTTTTATTGATCGAAACAAATCCAACATTTCTAATAGAACCCGCCTCAGAAAAATAATATATTCATTTTCTTCAATTTTTTCAAAATCAAAGTTAAACTTTCGAGATAATATACTCGTTTTTGGCAGTACGATTTCATTTAAGTAGGACAAAAATGAGCTTTTTCCAATTCCTTGATTGCTGCAAATGGCGATGGTTCTTCCACTTTCGATATAAAATAATGTTTTTTTTTAGTTCTGGTTTTCTATTTGAAAAAAGGGTTAGCCAGTCGCCTTTTAGTTCTTTGCTGTGAAATGGATTGTTTTTTAATCCCAAAAATTCAAATGAATTGTTTTTTAAGCCCAAAGATTCAAGTTTATTCATTGTGGATATATTCTTCTCCCAATCTATTTTATACCGCTGCAACGCTTTAGATTTTTGATCAAGTCAGTTAAACCTAAACCATGATATTGGCCTGTTGATAATTCCTTAATCAGTTTGATTGATTCTGTCAAACAGGTATTTGTCTGCGCGTTTGCGGACTGAATGTAAACATCAAATGAATCACTGATAACACCATCATCAGATAAAAAACCTCCAGCGACATCATCCGATAAGTCATTGACAACATATTTTCTAATACGTACCGAAGTTTTTCCAAAATTGTTTAGCGCTTGAAAGTTTAACATGAGTACATTGCCAATATCGGTAAGATCCTCAGATGATGTATGAAACTCAAATGTTATTAATTTATCTGTAAGTGGAATGGATTCATGATGATATTCATTACTGATCAATTCGAAATTACTGTCAGCAAATATTGTCTGAGATCGATCCATATTCACGAATCGAAGTTCATCAGGACAATATTGTATGACAATCTCAAGTGCTGCTATTGAATAAGCCTCATTCAACACCACTGCCATTTGAAACTGCTCACCTTCCATTTTGGAAATTAAAAAAGAGGTTTCTGATGCTCTTTTTCTTCGTTTTCGGGTATGATTGTCAGGCCAGTTTCCTGTCACATCACCCAATCGAATGGCAATAAAATCAATCTCTGTTTGATTGGTTTGAAGGTCTAACAGCGTATGGGATGATTCATATTCAATTTCATAATCATTAATTGGAACAGACCAACCGGAACAATCGGTGATTGGCTCAGAGAGAAATGTCCAATGGATATTTTCATCATTCAACTCAGTAATCAAACTTGCTGAATATCGGGCAACAAGCGATGTATCCATCGCACCGGTATCCGCATTACGAGTTACATCCGCAGCGATCAATTCATAACAATTCAATTCCTGCAATCTGACGATAGATCTGGCAAGAATTGATGCATCCATCGGACTGATACTTTCATCTTGCGTATCTATGTTTCGTGTGGCTTCAACAGTATAATCTCCTTTTGGAATATTTGAAAAGCTATAATAGCCATTTTCATCAGTAGTGGATTCATAAGTTGTATTGCCGTGCAGTAAAACATCTACTTTTGATACTGGATATGAATTTTTGAAATACGAAACTTTACCTGACAGCGTAAAACGAACAGCCTGTACATTGGCAGATACAACGATTGAAATGGTTTCACTTTCATCACTCAGCCATAGTATTATCTGCCCCATGCCAAATTGATTTTGTTCTGGAATCACAGTCATTGTCAATTGTGCAACTCCAGAAGGGCCAGGTAAAATGGAATATGTTGCGTCTTGATTTTGAAGCAGCTCTTTTCCTTCAAAAGTAATTCCTGTATAAGCAATCAAGGATGTATTATTTGTCGAGACATAGAGTGATAATGATTCTGAATCAACATCCATGACTGATAAAGGCACCTGAATGGATTTATTTTCAAGCATTTCAAGTGATGATTGGATGTCAACCTCAGGAAGGTCATTTACATTGGTCACTGTGAGAGAAAAAGTATCGGAAATGCTTGTTCCACCCAAATCAGTAGCCTTTACTTTGATATGAAACAAACCAATATCATCATTTGTAGGGGTTCCTACAAATGATGGTCCCAATGGATCAAAATTTAACCATGATGGCAGATCCTGTCCATTGGTTTGTTGAGCTGTGTATGTAAGGGTATCGTTTTCATCAATATCAACAAAGGCATATGGTAAAGAATACTCAAAGGAAACATCTTCAAAAATGGTTTGATCTATCAATGGTTCACTTTGTATAGGAGCATCATTGATTGGTATAACTGTTATTGTAACATTTGCAGGATCTGATTCTGCCTGACCATCATTAACAACAAATGTCAATATGATTTGACCTGAAAAATTGGCTTCAGGTGTGTAGGAAAATTCTCCTGTAATTTCATTAAGATTGAGATCTCCTTGCTGTTGAGAGGTTATGGTATAGGCCAGCTTGTCTGATACATCCATATCGCTTGCTTTTAAAATATTTGTTCCAGATGTGTCTTCATTAAATGAAAAAGTACCATCTAAGGCAATCGGTACATCATTATAGTCGTATGTAATAATGATCTGTGCTGAAGCCACATTGCCTAAACTTGCAGCATCTTCTGCTACATTTTCTGGAATAGATATCGTTACTGTCCCTTGTTCGGAGGGCTTAATTAAACATTCATAGTAATCATCAGTTCCATTAAATTGATCAACAACACCATTGGTTACCAAAATATCGTTTGCATCAAAATTAGTAACGCTTGTGCTGAACATGATTTCAATTGGAATTGGAGACGTGTCAGTAACTTCTGGCGAACTTGATGACAAAGATACTGTTGGCCGATCACTTGAATATGTCCGCTGTAGCATAGCTGAACTCTCGTTGGTATTGCCAGCCCGATCCTTTGCAATATCTGGTGGAATTGAAAGAAATACATCCCCTTGAGTAATTGGAACCAGGTCTAAACTGAATATTTGCGAGAAATCTTCTTGCATATTCATTGTTTTGAGATTTGATGGCACCGCGTTCGTAACTGACAGATCTGATAATTTAAAATCAGCTACCTGTTCTGAAAATATGATGGTGATTGGTATGGGAGACTCTGACACCTGCATACTGGTTGAAGATTCTAACGTCACTGTTGGTTTTGTGGTATCATAATCAATCTGGATCATCTGAGTCATATTGTTGGGATTGCCAGCAAGGTCTGTAAATGCGAGGGATGGAATCAGGATAGTCATAAGGCCTGGACTTTCTGGCATCAGATTAAAAACTGCAAGATTTTCATATAAAGAAAAGTTTATGATTTCATTGACCCCCTGGGTTTGAATATCAGCTTTATCCAATCCTTTTATCTTTTCAATACAAACAAGCGTCATGGGTATCGGGGATTGATTGCTTGCAAGATTGTCTATGGTTTTTAATTCAAAGGTAGGCGGCTGAATATCATAAGTTAAATGGTATTCATTGCTTTTTCTGTTGGTATTGCCAGATTTTGAAAAAACAGTATCTTCTGGAATAAAAATAATAACATCGCCCTCAATTATCGGGGCAATATCAAATGTGAATACTGTATCTGATGAAACGTTTATATCTCCCTGAAGTGTCGCATTGGTTAATACAATATCATCAGCTTCCAAATTTTCAACAGGCGATGTAAATGTTGCAGTGCAGGTAATTAATGACTGGTTGGTCATACCATCAATTTCTGAGGTGATGAGAATGTCTGGTTGGGTCAGGTCGTATACACGTTCAAATGGATCAGTTGCAAGATTCCCATTACCAGCACGATCAATGGCAGCATTTCCTGCAACCTGGACAGAAATTTTTCCTTGTCCTGGAGGAATCAATTCAAAAGTAAACGTTTTTGCATAACTGTTTACCATGTCTATGCTGTAAAAGCTGGTAACAGTTCCATAAGTTACGATATCTGTAGACTCAAAGCCTTTCACTTTCTCACTGAATGTAATTGTCATTGGAATTGGAGAAATATTTGTTGTTTCCCTGGTATTGGAAGTTATTGAAATAGAAGGAGACACTGAGTCATAAAAACGTACAAGAGATTCTGAAAGCGTATTGCCATTACCAGCGGTATCAAATACTTCATTTTCTGGAATATACATTTCAACAGATCCCTGGTTTTCTGGAATGAGCGTCATATTATAAGTAGTGCCTTCCTGATTAAAAGATGTTATTTCTAAAACATTGACTGTTTGGATATTTTGAGCGGTAAATGATTGTACTTGTTCAGTAAAGGATACAGTTACAGATATTTCTGGATTTCGTGTATATTCTGGAGTAGTTGAAGAAATACTGGCTTGAGGTGCAACCGGATCAAATATTCGAATCAGCGTTTCTGAAGATTCATTTCCATTACCAGCAATATCTTCAGCTTTATTTTCAGGAATCTGAATAGAAAATTCTCCCGCCCCACTCGGGCTTATTTTTAGAGTATATTGATCATTTTCTCCAGTAAGGCTCTTGACCTGACAATTATTCACAAAAATATCCGCCGCACTAAAATTTTCTACAGGCTCGCTAAATTGAACGTCAATGGTTATTTCTGTTTGATTTGTCTCTTGCTGAGATAGTGATGAAATGCTTACAGAGGGTGGAATTGTATCCAGATTCAGTGTACTCAAGGCTTTAGTACGATTATCAGCCCGATCTCTAAATTGAACGTAAATGGTTTTAAGGCCTTGGCCTTCAGTCAATTCCCAAATTTTTGGGCTGACCAGAGGTTCCCATTGACCACCAACACCATGAGCAGTATTACTCAAATACATTTCTATTGCATTGGTGGCACCTAGAATCAGAGTGACAATACGTGATGTAGAATATGGATCGACATTAAGAACAGGGTTCGTAGGGGCTTTTGTATCAATTCGAATGGGCCCAAAAGAACTTGTTACGCCAATATCGTCCTCTGTGCTGGTGGCTGCAATATGAAAGTAGACACTGATATCATCAACTTCACCATAGTCACTGCTAACAGTTTCTAGCGTGTTGATGGGTTGTATACTCAGTGTGTTTATTTGCGTAAAAGTGTAATATTGATCACTACTGAACAGGGTGTAATAACCGCGTATATCCGATGAATTATCAGGTGGATACCAGGTCATCTTGATCTTTCCATCTTGGGATGGTGTATTGATCACATGCGATTCAGATCTCAAAGATTGCACCGCATCAGGCTGAACAGCAAAACATATTGCTGTGAATCCCAAATGGAATAACAATAATGTCGTCGTAATTAAAATATGTAATTGTTTCATGGATATCCTCCATTTTATCAATAAATTGTCTATTCGTAAACAATTATAAAGGGTTTGCACTTTTGTTTAAAACTACAATATAATTGTATTCTTTTAATTATTAGATTTCATTTTAAAGAACGTCAAGCTTTTTTTTCAAAGCATCAAGCACCATCTCAGCATTAATTTGTTTCATACAGTTGTGAGATTTGCAATGTCTTTTAAAGCAAGGGCTGCATGGAAGGTCAACACGAACGACAGAATGTTGGTTTCCAAAGGGGCCAGTACGCCAAGGCGCAGTGGGACCAAATATGGCGACAACAGGTGTTCCCAATGATGCAGCAATATGCATTGGGCCGGTATCAGTTGTAATAAGAAGTCTGGATCTTTCATACAAAGCTGCCAATGATTTGAGGCTGGATTTGCCACACAAGTTAACTGCATCAAACTTCATTCTTTTTTGAATTTCAGTAACACCCTCGAAGTCCTCAGAATTTCCAGTAAAAACAACTTGAAATCCCCAATCAATGCATTGATCGGCAACCCGGGAAAATTGAGTCAAATCCCACAATTTAGTGTTCCATTTTGCCATTGGATTAATTGCAATTAATGTTTTTTGGTTTAATGCACCATAACGATGCAAACAATTTGAGATATCTCTCCGGTCAGATTCAAATACAGGCAAACTAAATTCAATTTTTTTTACTGGAATGCCAAGCTTTTCGATCAGAATCAATTCCCTGTAAACTGCATGAATATCCATATTCACAGCCGGTATACGATGATTAAGTACAATGTAACTATACTCAGAATGGGCCATTCCAGCGCCATAACCTGCTTTTATTTTTGCGCGTGTCATAGCAATAAACATACTGCTTTTCAATAAATTTTGAAAATCAATAACAAGATCGTATTGTCTGTTACGAAGACTTTGAACAAAAGTAAGCACGTCATTAATTACAGAAAAAGGATTTTGAGAACTTAGATCCTTAATCCATGTTTTTCTTTTGGAAACAAACACTTCATCCAGTGCATGATGGCCTTTTACAATATCCTGTGCGGCTTCTTCAACAAGCCATGAAATATGTGAATTTGGAAAATGGTTTCGAATGGCATTGAGTGCGGGAAGCGTGTGGGTAACATCGCCAATAGCGCTGGTTTTGACAATTAATATGTTCACAACACGTCCTCCACTTTCTGATAGACCATATCAACACTTACAGCGTCCATGCACATGTGGTGTTTTTTAGGACAGTTTGTTAACAGGCATGGGCTGCATGGCGCTTTTACCTGAACGATATGTGAACTTTTTCCAACTGGACCTGTCGTAATTGGGTTTGTAGATCCAAATATGGCAACTAAAGGTGTTTGTAATGCACAGGCAATATGCATCAAGCCAGAATCATTGGTAACAAAGGCATGACATTGCTGGATTAATGCCATTGCCATTCCAAGTGTGGTTTGTCCAGCAAGATTAATTGCAGGTGATTGCATCATATCACAGACTTTTTCCCCTAACTGTCTATCTTGTGGCCCACCAAAGATGAGAATACCTGCATGACAGTTTTTGGCTATTCGATCTGCAAGTTGAGCAAATCGTTCAGGAAACCATTGCTTGGCCGTGCCATATGTCGCGCTTGGATTCAAACCGATCCATCGAATATCTGGAGATGGGTTTAACTTATGAAGATATTTATACGCAGATATACGATCTTCAGTTCCCACATAGAGTTCCAGATGATGTCCGGCATTTGCAATACCGACAGATTCCAATATTTTAACGTAATATTGTGTTTGATGAATCCTTTTGATGGCTTTTGAAATAGGAACAGCATGGGTTAGCAACATACCTCTTGCATCTGTATTAAAGCCCACCCGGCACTCTATTCCAGCCAAAAATGCGAGAATGGCCGCCTCAATTGCATTTTGAAGCAGGATTGCTGAATCAAAATTTTGTGTTCTGATATCTTGAATTAATCGAATTTTACCGCTCAGGCCAGAATGATTCCCATTCGCGTCATATATCATTATGTGGTCAATATGTGGACTATATTGAAAGACTGGAGCAACCCAGGGTTTGGCTAAAAGTGTAATATGGGCATGTGGAAAGTTTTTTCGGATTGCACGTATAGCTGGTGTCGTCATGATCGCATCACCAATCCAATTGGTGCTTCTGATCATAATTTGACGTAATGATCTATGAAAATTTGCCAAATGTTTCATAATTCATGACTTTCAATTGTTGCAAACCAGTTTCTTAATTTAATCAGGAATTGAAATTGAATGCTGCCCTTCCATTATGTAAAGCCCAATGAGGCTGTGACCTTGAAAACGTTCTGTACTATTTTTACTGATATGCTTTATTTGCGTCTTTAAATATTGGGTCGGAATATTTGAATCTTCTTCATAATACCGCATATTAAGGACATCTCCAACTTTGTAATACTCTAAAACTGGTGAATCATTTTTTACAATGATACACATCCCTTTTTTAGAAATGTTCCATAGCTTGCATTGATAAAGACATCCAAGACCATTAATTAAAAATTCGACGCTATAGTATTGATTAATCTCAAAACGTTTTTCTCTTCTTTGTTCATTGCCTGACATGTTTTTTTCCAATACTTTTTTGATAATTAAATGTACTTGATCAAACAGGCCTCATTGACCTGTTTGATAATATTTACATATTTTTTTACTTAGGAAATTTAGATTATTTAATCAGATAAGTCAAGCATTGTCTGAAAGGGTAGGTTTATTTTGAAATTCATTAATCAGTTTTTTTATTCCCCCAATGAAAAGGAATATACCAAGACCATAAAAACAGGCTCTTGCGAACATATTATTTGTTGCAATATCTCCCATTTGATTAAACTTTTCTGGAACCTGTAAAACGACTAAAATTCCGGTAATGGTCAGGATGATTCCCCATATGATCTGAGTGGGATTTTTCATACAAGACTCCCTATTTCCCTATTCAATCCTGACAATTATGTGATTTGCTATTTCTTCAGTTATAACATCTAAGGATTTTATTCTATTTCTGAATCTCTTTATTTCGGATGAAAAGTTTTGGAAATGTTGTCAGGATTTTTGATGTGTAATGAAGGCGGCATCCGGATTTGAACCGGAGTATAACGGTTTTGCAGACCGCTGCCTTACCACTTGGCCATGCCGCCTTAAATAAAAAAAAGATAAGAGCGGGAAACGGGATTTGAACCCGCGACTTCAACCTTGGCAAGGTTGCACTCTACCACTGAGTTATTCCCGCTTGATGTTTGATAGAAAAAATAATAAAGCATAAATGTTAATATGTCAAGTATATTTATAATATCACTTTAAAAAATTTTCTAAAATAATCTATCCCGGACCAAAGTGTAAATATCAAAGCGATCCATAATAAGACCATTCCAATTGCATGAAGGTTTATGCCAAAGTAAGGATAATGAAATAATAAAGGAATAATCGCTGCAATCTGAAAGCCTGTTTTGAATTTACCTAACTGTGTCGCAGAAACATCAATTTTTTCAGCAGATATCCCTCGCAATCCGGTTACTGCCATCTCGCGCGCAATGATTATACAAACCAACCAACCCGGAATATGTTGCAAATGACTCAGCATAATCAACGATGAACAGACCAATACCTTATCAGCTAATGGATCCAGCACTTTCCCAAGTTCTGAGACCAGGCCTCGGCGACGTGCCAAAAATCCATCAAAAAAATCAGTGACCGCCGCAGCAATAAATAACCATGCAGCCAAAAAGGTTGTCAATCTTGTTGGAAACATTAAAAGAACTACAATTCCTGGCGTCGCTACAATACGATATACTGTTAATGCATTGGGGTGACGCATCAATGCCATGATTTGTCGTGTTGTCGTCATAGTGTTGCCCCTTATTCTTGAATGTAAAAAGATTAAATCATGTATATTGTTCCAAGAATTTATCTTTACATGCCTTGCTACAAAATAACAATTCTTGTCCTCTGATCTTAGCGCGTATGCCATCCTTTCGGGGAAAATAAATACCACAAATGGGATCCTGAACCATTTCATCAATAACTGTCTGTTGTCTTTGATTATGCAAGGGCTCCCTATGCTGATGGGTGATCGCACCGAACATGATTGATTTAATCGCACGATATCCAAAATACAGAATGGCCCAAAATATCAATAACCGAAGTATCATGTGTCAATATATACCTTTTTGTTTTTATCATCAAGATTGAACAATAATTCTTGAATCGTTTTATTCAATTCTGGATGATTCAATTTAGGCGCTATGTCTGCAAAAGGTTGCAATACAAAGCGTCGCTCATGGAGTCTCGGATGTGGCACGATGAGTTGTGGTAATCGGACGATCAAGTTATCAACAATCAATATATCCAGATCCAATACTCGTGGACCATAACGTTGAGCAGTTAAATTCCGACCCAATTTTTTTTCGATCTTTTTCGCAATATTAAAAAGTTCTAAAGGGGGTCGTTTCGTTTTAATTGCAAAGACAGCATTTATAAACCATTCTTGATTTTCAACATACAATGGCTCTGTCTGATACAATTTTGATTGAACAATTAACTCAGCGTCAGATTTTTCAACAAACGTATTTATTCCATTGACACAATTGGCATGCCGATCACCGATGTTGCTGCCAACTGATATGTAAGCGGTGTATACGTTCATACGCTGATTTCATCCAATAGTTCGCCCTGATATATTAACTGTGTGGGGCCTTCAAGATAAATGTCCGAAAATTCTATGTCATTCTTTTTATAAAAAATTTTTAGATTTTCACCGCCATGTGTTTGAACTGTTAATGGTGATTGCATGTCATATTTCATTGCAGCAATTAATGCACTTGCCACTGCACCTGTTCCGCAAGAGTACGTTTCATCTTCAACCCCCCGCTCGTATGTACGTATAGCAATCTGATTATTCTCCAAAGGCCGCATAAAATTTACATTTGTACCATCCGGCATAAACGCCCGATGATTTCGAATAAGCTGGCCAAGTCGAACAACAGGCGTACTGTCTAAATCATCAACAATAACAACAGCATGGGGTACACCTGTGTTAATTCTGCATAAACTAGGAATCCCCTCAATTTCTTCATCCAGTTTCATATGCGCGGGTAAAGGCATGGATATTTGTACGCGTACCCCTTTGACAATGGCTTCAATAATTCCCACACGTGTTTCAAAACTCAAATGGTCACCACAAATACCAAGTCGGTTTGCCAGGCGTGCAATACATCGTGAACCATTCCCACACATATCCGCTTCACTGCCATCAGCATTGTAAAATCGCCATTTGAAATCAGCGCGGCTTGATGGTTCAATTAAAATCAATCCATCAGCGCCAATTGAAAATTTTCTTTGGCATAAGTTTTTTACAAATTTATTTATGGTTGATTTGTCGACAATGTCTTCACGATTGTCAATAAGGATAAAATCGTTTCCACTGCCATTCATTTTATAAAATGTCATAGGGTCTTTTCCTGTTAGATCGTTGGGTAATACGTGTTGCGAAACTTGCGACGAAATAAACATCTTTTTATCTACGAAATATTTTGGATCTCCTTTTTTTCCACATCCAAAAAAAATAAAAAGTCCGAGACATGCAATGATTAAAAATAACTTATTCATTATTTAACATTTCCAACGCGTGTTCAATGGCTTTATTTACCCGATTTGTCGCAGTCCCACCAAAACAATCTCGTCTTGTGATCATCGTTTCAGGGGATAACAATGCGTACAGGTCATTTTCGATTACTGGCGAAAATTTTTTCAATTCCTCCACAGGCATATCACAAATTTCCTTGCCTTGTACAATTGCTGTCTGAACTATTTTTCCTGACACATGATGCGCATTTCTAAAAGGAAGTCCTTTGTTAACCAAATAATCTGCAAGGTCGGTGGCATCAAGATAACCTGTTTTACACGCATTACGCATACGACTTTCATTAATTTGTATCTCAGGAAGCATTTGACAATAAATGCTTAAACATGATGAAAGGGTATCAATGGTATCGAATAAAGGTTCTTTATCTTCCTGCATATCTCGGTTGTAAGCGAGTGGCAGTCCTTTCATCAAAGTAAGGATCGAAATTAAACTCCCAAAAACACGTCCACATTTGCCACGAGTCAATTCTGCGGCGTCTGGATTCTTTTTCTGCGGCATGATACTGCTGCCTGTGGTAAAGCTGTCAGATAATACAATAAATCCAAATTCTTGTGATGACCACATAATTAATTCTTCAGATAAGCGACTTAAATGAACCATACAAATGCTGGCTGCGGCTAAAAATTCAATCACAAAATCGCGGTCTGAGACAGAATCCATACTGTTTGTTGAGACTGCATCAAAATTTAACTTCCTGGCTGTAAAATATCGATCAATTGGAAATGTAGTCCCTGCAAGTGCGGCGCTTCCTAAAGGCATCACATTAATACGTTTGAATGCATCCCGAAATCGTTCGGTATCTCGAGAAAACATTTCATAATATGCCATTAAATGATGCGCAAATAACACCGGTTGAGCACGTTGTAAATGGGTATATCCCGGCATCAATACATGAATATTTTGTTTCGCCAGTCCAACCAATACGTGACGAAATTGTTTTAAAAGATCAATAATATCTCTTGTTTTATCCCTCAAAAACATGCGAATGTCCAGACAAATTTGATCATTTCTGCTGCGCGCTGTGTGAATTTTTTTTGCAATGTCGCCGCATATTTCCGACAGCCGGTGTTCAATGTGCATATGAATATCTTCAAGGGCAGGATCAATTTTAAATTGGCCGGCTTCAATTTCTGTCTGAATTTGATTCAGGCCATTGACAAGCAGTTTGGCTTCAGTTTCTTCGATAATTTGCTGATGCGCAAGCATCTGGCAATGTGCAATGCTTCCCGCAATATCTTGGGCATAAAGCCGCTGATCATATTCAATTGAAGAACTAAACGCTTCCATTTGCCTGTCTGTTGTTTGAGAGAAACGCCCCCCCCAAAGTTTTGCCATTACTCACCTTTGTTATTGTTTTGTCATCGCATGAATTCTCATACGCAGTGCATTCAACTTGATAAAACCTTCAGCATCCTTTTGATGATACACATTGTCATCTTCAAATGTAGCGAAATCATGGCGATACAGGGAATAATCCGATTTACGTCCTAAAACAATGCAATTCCCTTTATACAATTCTAATCGCACAATGCCGGATACATTTTCCTGTGTTGAATCAATAAAAGTCTGAAGAGATCGCATTTCTGGTGAAAACCAGAATCCATTATAAACGAGTTGTGCGTACTTTGGAATCAATGAATCTCTAAGATGCATCAACTCACGATCCATTGTGATGGACTCCATGTTCATATGTGCAATACGTAATATTGTTCCGCCTGGCGTTTCGTAAACTCCCCGCGATTTCATACCCACAAAACGATTTTCTACCATATCCAGACGACCGATACCATGCTTTCCGCCCAAACGATTCAGTTCAGATAACAACTGTGCAGGGGACATTTTTTTGCCATTAATTTCTACAGGATTGCCTTTTTCAAAAGATACCTCTATTATGTCTGATTCTTCCGGTGCATTTTTGGGCGAACACGAGAGTGTAAACATGTCTTCTGATGGTGGTATCCAGGGATCTTCAAGCTCTTCACCTTCATAACTGATATGTAAAATGTTGCGGTCGGTACTATAGGTTTTTGATTGATTTGTGCTGATTGGAATATTGTGTTTTTGAGCAAAGGCAAGGAGTGCTGTTCTCGAATTCAAATCCCATTCACGCCAAGGGGCAATAATTTTAATATGCGGTGATAATGCATAATACCCCATTTCAAATCGTACCTGATCATTTCCCTTACCAGTTGCTCCATGACTGACCGCATCTGCATCCTCCATTTGTGCGATTTCAATTTGACGTTTTGCAATCAGGGGACGTGCCAAAGATGTTCCCAACAAGTATTGTCCTTCATAAATGGCATTGGCACGAAAAGCAGGAAATACATAATCTTTTACAAAGGTTTCCTTTAAATCATCAATGTAGACTTTAACTGCGCCGGTATTTTTTGCTTTTTCCTCAATATAATCCAATTCTTCGCCCTGTCCCACATCTGCGGAAAAAGTAATCACTTCACAATGATAGGTTTCTATCAGCCATTTTAATATAACTGAGGTATCCAGTCCGCCTGAATAGGCAAGTATTACTTTATTCACTTTTTTTGACATGTTGCTTTTTCCTTAAATAAATTATTTATTTTAAGAGCTTAACAATTTTTCCAACAAAGCTTTGTGTAAATACATTTTGTTTTCAGCCTGTTTCCATACCACTGAATTGTTTCCTTCAAGAACATCATCAGTAATTTCTTCACCCCGATGGGCTGGTAGACAATGTAAAATAATTACTTGATCTTTTGCATGACGTATCAAATCTTGATTCACCTGATAGGGCTGAAAAATCTGTTTACGTTCTTCCAGTTCCGACTCCTGTCCCATACTTGCCCATACATCTGTATTAATCACATCAGCACTTGTTGCAGCTTCTTCAGGATCGGTCGTTATTTTAATTTTACCCATTCCTTTTTCCTGGGCTTTTTTTAAAACATCAGGCGATGGCATAAAATCCTTTGGACAGGCCAATGTCAGATTTAATCCTAAGATTGCAGCAATATTAATCCAGGAATGGGCAACATTGTTACCATCACCGATCCAGGCAATATTCAAGTCAGAAAATGTGCTAAATTGTTCTACAATTGTCATTACGTCTGATAAAATTTGGCAGGGATGATACATGTCAGTCAATGCATTAATCACTGGAATCTGCGACCATTTTGCCATTTCCTCAATGAATTGTTGAGCGTATGTTCTTATAACGATTGCATCAAGATAGCCGGATAAAACCCTTGAGGTATCTTTTATAGGTTCATTTCTTGATATTTGCGTATCTTTAGGATTCAAATAGATGACAGACCCCCCTAACTGGTTCATTGCTGTTTCAAAAGAAATCCGCGTTCTTGTTGAAGCTTTTTCAAAAAGGAGTCCTATGGTTTTACCAATTAATGGTTGATGTCCTACGAATTTATTTCTATCCTTTTTCAGTGTAAGGGCATATTGAATGATATGTTCAATATCGGTTCTTTTTAAATCCCATAAGTTCAGTATATTTTGTTTCAATGTTTCCTCGGTTTTTTTTATGTCGTTTTTATAGACTTTAAGATAAAGATTTTGGACTGCGTTGGCGCTTCGTCGATGTACTATAGTCTCCTTGCGCCTTGCCAAAATCTTTATCTTAAAGTCTATAGATTATATAAGTTCTTGAAAAATGGTATCAAGACAATTCGCTAAATCAACAATATCATTTTCCTGAACAATCAGGGGGGGGACAAAACGCAAGATGTTACCCTGTATACAATTAATTACAAAACCTTTATCCAGGCATTTGTTGACAATAGTTGAACCTTCAATGGTTAATGGCATACCAATCATTAGACCATATCCACGAACTTCCATGATGCATGAATACTTTTCTTTCAAAGCCAGTAGCTGTGCTTTAAATATTTGCCCCATATGCTGGCAGTGCTCAAGAATATGATGATCTTCAATATATTCTAAAACGCATACCGCAGCCGATGCAACCAGCGGTGTACCGCCAAATGTACTTGCATGCGCTCCAGGTCCAAAGGCGGCAGCAATTTTTTCAGATGCCAACATGGCGCCCATAGGTAATCCATTGGCTAAAGCTTTTGCCAATGTCATAATGTCAGGTTGAACATCAAAATGTTCGTAAGCAAATAGTTTACCGGTTCTGCCCATACCGGTCTGAATTTCATCAAAAATAAGTAAAATGCCCTGCTGATCACAAATCTGCCTTACTTGCGCCAAATAATTTTCTGATGGACAACACACGCCCCCTTCACCCTGAATTGGTTCAAGCATTACAGCGCAAACAGTATCATCCAGTTCATTTTTTAAGGAATCAATATCATTAAAAGGTACTGTTTTGAAACCAGGAACCAGCGGTTGAAAACCTGTTTTAATTTTTTCCTGACCTGTTGCAGACATGGTTGCATAGGTTCGTCCATGAAAGGATTGCTTTGCTGTTATAATAACATTTCTTTTGGTTTGCCCCAAATCAAAGAAATATTTTCGTGCTAATTTTATTGCAGCTTCATTGGCTTCAGCGCCACTGTTACATAAAAAGACACGATCCGCAAAACTTTTGTCAACCAGTTTTTGACAAAGTTTTATTTGCGGTACAGTATAAAATAGATTGGAAACATGTACCAGGTTTACTGCTTGTTGAGACATCTTCTGCGCGATGACAGGATTGGCATGTCCCAGATTACATACTGCAATACCTGCAAGAAAATCTTTGTACATTTTACCATCTGCATCCCACAACGTGCATTCAGATCCTTTTTCAAAAATAACTGGATAGCGCGTATAGGTTTGCATTATAACATTTTCAGCTTGTTGAATATGTGTTTTTGTCATAAATATTTTCCTGGCTTTTATCCTATATATTTTTTTATTTCAGTACCAATACCTTTATTCGTAAAAAGCTCTAAAAGAACAGCATGTCTGATTTTTCCATTAATAATATGGGCTTTATTCACAGAATTTTCAATAGCCTCCACTGCACACTCAATCTTTGGTATCATTCCGCCAGAGATAATTTTGTTTGAAATTAATTCAGGGACATTTTGAGAATAAACAGTGGATAATAATTGACCAGATAAATCCTGGACACCATCAACATCAGTCATCAAAATTAATCTACGTGCATTTAAAGCCTGCGCAATTTTACTGGCAACCAGGTCCGCATTAATATTATAGGTTTCACCAGCGCTGCCAACGCCTACTGGTGCAATTACTGGAATAAAGTCCTTTTCTGTTAAGGTATGGATTATCTCCGAGTCAACCTTGACCACCTCACCGACCATACCAGGGTCAATAATTTCAGGCGGTTTGTCATCATCTGTTTGCTGATAGATTTGCATCTTTTTAGCAATAAGCAAACCACCATCTTTTCCGGTTAATCCAACCGCCTTACCTTTCTGCTGATTGATCTGGTTCACAATGGATTTATTAACACGACCTCCTAAAACCATCTCAACAACATCCATTGTCGGTTTGTCGGTGACACGCATTCCCCGCACAAAGGTGGATGTGATCCCCATTTTATTCAATACTTTATTAATTTGAGGACCACCCCCATGAACCACAACAGGATTTATCCCAATGTATTTCAATAGAACAATATCACTGGCAAAATCCTTCTTGAGTTGTGCGTCTACCATTGCATGGCCGCCATATTTAATCACAATTGTTGATCCATAAAACAATTGAATGTATGGCAGGGACTCAATGAGTATATCAGCAATATTGGGTGTCGTTTCTGAATTCATTACAAAATATACCGGCTGAGATCTTCGTTTTCTTTGATATCTTTTAGCTCTTTACACACATAGTCTGAATCAATGGTAATATTCTTATTTTCAATATCAGGTGCTTCAAACAAAATATTTTCGAGCAATTTTTCAACCAGTGTATGAAGACGTCTTGCACCAATGTTTTCAGTCATTTCATTGACATCTTCAGCAAAGGATGCAATCGTTTCAATGGCATCCTCAGTGAAATCAATCTTGACATTTTCTGTATTCAGCAATGCCTTATATTGTAAGGTCAATGCATTTTTGGGTTCAGTTAATATTCGCACAAAATCATTTCTTGATAGGGAGTCAAGATTTTCTCTAATTGGAAAGCGGCCTTGCAATTCAGGAATCAAGTCTGATGGTTTGCAAAAATGAAATGCGCCTGATGCAATAAACAAAATATGATCCGTTTTTACTGTTCCATATTTCGTCAATACAGTGGTGCCTTCAACAATAGGAAGCAGATCCCTCTGTACGCCTTCCCTGGAAACATCCGGGCCATGACCGGTATCTTTGCCGGCAATTTTATCGATTTCATCCAAAAAAATGATACCGCTTTGCTCCACTTTTTCAATTGCATCCTTGGTCACTTTTTCCATTTCAACCAATCGTTGTGTTTCTTCCTGAACAAGAATTGCTTTGGCTTCAGGGATTAACATTTTTCTTCGCTTGGTATTTTTCGGCATGATGCTGCCAAACATGTCTTTCATGTTAATCCCCATTTCTTCCATCCCAACATTGGAAAATATTTCAACAACAGGCATACTGTTCTCAGCAACATCCATATCAACATATCGCCTGTCAAGTTTTCCATCTCTCAGCATTTTTCTTAATTTTTCGCGCGTTCGATCATTCTTTTTAGCGACCTCATCAATAATTATTATGGGATCCTCTTCCAGATGATCCACTTGCTGTTCTTCTTTTGGCTTGGGAAGTAATAAATCTAACATACGCTCTTCAGCAACTTCCTCTGCTTTAGGAGTTACTTTTTCCTGTTCTCTTCCTTTTAACATATTCACAGTGATCTCAAGCAGATCACGCACCATAGACTCAACATCACGGCCAACATAACCGACCTCTGTAAACTTTGATGCTTCTACCTTAATAAAAGGAGAGTCTGCCATTTTGGCCAGACGTCTGGAAATTTCTGTTTTTCCTACTCCGGTCGGTCCAATTAATATAATATTTTTCGGAGCAATTTCATCTTTTAGTTCATTATTAACTTGCTGTCGTCGCCACCGATTTCGGAGGGCAATGGCAACAGCGCGTTTTGCCTTGTGCTGGCCAATAATATATTTATCCAGCGCATTGACAATTTCAATAGGTTTTAAATGATTCATCTGTTCACCTGAATTTCCTCAATTGTAATGTTTTTATTTGTATAAATACAAATGGTTGCAGCAATCTCCATTGCCTGAGCAGCTATTTCATCTGCACTAAGGGATGAATTCCGCATTAATGCAGTGGCAGCAGCCTGTGCAGGAACACCTCCTGAACCAATACCGATAACCCCCTCATCAGGCTCAATCACATCCCCATTTCCAGATATAAGATATAAATTGAGATTATCTGCTGCTAACATAATTGCTTCAAGGCGTCTCAGATATTTATCTGTGCGCCAATCTTTCGCTAACTCTACAGCTGCACGTGTGAGTTTTCCATTGTATCGTTCGAGTTTGGCTTCAAAACGATCAAAAAGATTAAATGCATCTGCTGTAGCACCAGCAAAACCAACAATAATTTTATCGTTATAGAGTCTGCGGACTTTTCTTGCATTATGCTTTACTACAGTTTGATTTAATGTCACCTGGCCATCACCGGCGATAACTATTTTATCCTCTTTTCGAATCGCCAGTATTGTTGTACCATGATAATCTGTATTTGAATAATTCATATATGTTACTCGTTGTTGTTATATCTTGATCAATTTAAATAATTCATCCCAGGTTCGGACTTCAATGAAAGGGTGTGATTCCCGATTCCAGGGTTGGCGAAACACAATGGGTTTCAGACCTTGTTCATCAAGCAACCGGCATGTTTCCATTCTATCATCAACTAAATATTGAATGTTATGCTCACGTAGAACATCAACTTTTCGTTTAAAATTTCCAGTAGCAACTATTTTAAATCGCTCTTCTGGTAGTTTAAGTGTGTCTAAAAACCAGGGCATCAATGCTTTGAAATCCGGGCGTGCTGTTACAAACAACAGTTTTTCAGCCTTTTGAGCGAGTTTTTGTAAAATTTCCGGTGCCTGATTAATTGGTTCAAGCGGTTGTTTGTGGGTTCCTTCCATGATTTGTTGAAGCGTATCCCATACCACCTTAAATTCAATATCAAGACATTGGGTTAAATCATATTGGGTTATTTGCTCATATTGTATGGATATATTGTATTTTTCTCTAACAATATCAATAAATAACCCCATTGTGTTTGCAACAACACCATCAATATCAAAAGCAACAGATGCCAATGGAATCATCAGGCAGCTCTTCGTGTTCGTTTTTTTAAACGATTCATCCGACGCCTGAGAATTTTAGCCTGCTTTTTGTCAAGATCTTTATAGCTTTCTTCTTTATATTTTTTGAGTTTTAACAATTTCTTCTTAATATCTCTGAAAGCTGAGTCAGATTTCGTGGTAACCTTCTCTTCAATGCCACGTGCCTTTTTGATCGCAGCAAGAAGCTCGTATTTGTTCATACCATGAACCCCGGTTATTTCGGGGATTGTTAATGCTGTTTCCCGCAATTCTTTTGATGTCATTTTGTCCAGTGGTTTTTCCTTGGCTTCTTTTTTCTTTTTAGCCCCCATGCTTTATCTCCTTATGGTTTGATATAAAATCGAAAGTTCCTAAACCTTCGAAAAAAATAAAAACTACAATATAGAACATAATTCTTTATTCGTCAAACTATTTATTATTGAAACCAATATATCATTTGAGTCGCTTATAAACTTTTTAAGCGTATCTCAAATTGTTTGACATATATACCTATTTGTTTACACTTTTGGGTTATTTTTTGTAATTGAGGTGACGTATTGATGTTCTGAAAGGAAATCAGAATACCATTCGGGGCATATGTGTCAATTAAATGCATTAGCTTTTCAGATGTTCCAAGCACCGGGTAGCCCATGAGTTTTTTTCCTGTCAATAGCGGGTTGTCATCTATAAAGCCAATCGGCTTGTAACCAAGCTGTTCATTATTCATGACCTCTCGCAACAGAATTTCTCCACCACTACCTGCACCATATATAATGATATTGTCTCCATGCAATTTTTTTCGTTGAAGGGAGTCAGAAAATATTCGGAAGGAAACGCGCACACCAAAAACCAGTCCTGCTGTAAAAAACCAATCAATAATAAATATTCCTTTTGAGAAGTCCTCAAACCGGTAAATATATGTCATGACCACAATACAGAATAATGATGAGAGAATCGTTCCATTGAGTAATGTACGCACATCACTAATGCTGATTTGCTTGAACATTCCCTTGTAAACACCGGTGATAAAAAATGCAAAAATTTTACATGCGATAATAGGCGGTAATGATTCATAAAATACCTGAAAATAGTACGAAAAATTGGCAGCCTGAAACCGGATTCGATAAGACAGATAATATGAAAAAGCGATGATACAAAAGTCCAATAAAACGAGAAATATTTGACGTTTATGTGTCAGATTTTCAATTAAAGGTGTAAATTTTCGTCCCTTTAGCAAGCAGTATTCATTTTCAGGATAAACTCTGATTTGGGCAAGATAAAAAGACAGCAATATCACAATAAATAAAATCGGTATGATAACCACAGGTGATGTAAACCGATCATGGTTTTCAACAAACAAGGCGGCCAATCCTGAAATAAAACCTATACAATATAATACCAAAACCGCCCCTCTTTCAGAAAATCCACTCAGTACAAGTCGATGCGAGGTATGGTCTTTTCCACCTATATACGCTTTTCGCCCACTGAGGATTCTGACAACAGTAACAAGTGTCGTATCAATAATTGGAACGATAAAAATCAGGATAGGAATGGCATAAACACCAATAGAACTATTTGTATTTTGAGGGAAATAATATAAAACCAGTACTGATAAGGAAAATCCAATGGTTAGGCTGCCGCAGTCACCCATAAATATTGAGGCTGGATTGAAATTGTAAACAAGAAAACCGGCCATGGCTCCCGAAATAATAAAAGCAAGCGTCGCAATATCTGGTGAATGTTGTTGAAATAGAAACGCTAGAGACAGTGATGCCGAGAAACCTGCACCGGCACAAAGTCCATCCATATTATCAAGTAAGTTGAAAGCATTGGTCATTCCGACAATCCATATTATTGTAAGAATTGTATCCAATGTCAATGATGATGACCAGTTTAATCGATATCCTGCGTATGTAACAAAAAGGGCTGCAATTATTTGTCCAACCAGCTTACTATGGGGTCTGATTTGGAAAAAATCATCTATAAGACCTAGCGCAAAAACAAAGCTCATACCAATCAATAACACTGTTCCAATATTTGACATTGTTGGATGGCTTTTATGTGTATCGATAATTTGAAATACGTCTGATAAATCAATTATCCAAAATATTGGAATGGCTATTGAAAAAAAAATGGCCATTCCCCCAAACAATGCGGTTGGTTTGCGATGCCATCGGTTTTGAGAGGGTTGCGCAAGCCAGTTACGTTTATGCGCTATTTTTATCACTGCGGGCGTTAATAACAAACATAATACAAAGGATATACTTGAAAAAATCATGTTGGGGTTACTTTCTATTTTTTTGATTCCGACCGGAATGTGCTACACGCGGCGCTCACTTTATACATTGTCCCTTTTTTTGTTCCTCAGCAATACGTTCTAGATAATTGTTCCACCATTTTTTTAGAAAAAATTCTTTTTTTTCTTTCATTGGTTCCTCCTTTTACAGAGTTTTTTCTGATATTTTTCGGAAAGCGCAAGAAAAGCGTTGGGCTTTAGCTGTCAGGCTAAGGTCGACCGCCTTACATGTTCGTCCGCCTGGAGTTGAAACTCCAGGCTATTCCTGTGTCTTCCCTATCGGGACTCGAAGTGTTTATTAAGGAATTCTCGAAAAATAAGTTCCTCATTTTCTTATTTGCCAGCCCGATGTAGGGGCGAACCTTGTGTTCGCCTTCGAACTAATAACGCTTTCGTTCCTATGTACGATGGGCGAACACAAGGTTCGCCCCTACATTGGATTTGTCAATAAGAAAATGGGAAACTTATTTTTCGAGCATTCCTAAGTAAACATTAAATATGAATATTAATAATTTTGTTTAAGATCGTTTGTATTAAAAACACTTCAAGTCCCTTTGGGACGACACAGGAATAGCCTGGAGTTTCAACTCCAGGCGGGCGAACATGCAAGGCGGTCGACCTTAGCCCCCTAGCCTGACGGCTATGTGGCAAATCTCAATGAAACTGAAAAGCTATAACGCATACTTAACAGTGAATCTTGAATTATTCAAGACTAAAAATATTTTTATGTATGTAATTAATTATTGGATTCTTTTGTTATATTTGAAGAAGTACCTATAGACTTTAAGATAAAGATTTTGGCAAGACGGCGCAAGGAGATAGTACTATAGTACTATCGACGAAGCGCCAACGCAGTCCAAAATCTTTATCTTAAAGTCTATAAGAAAAGATAAATGGAAGTTTATGAATAGCGGGGGGCGGATTTGAACCGCCGACCTTCGGGTTATGAGCCCGACGAGCTACCAAACTGCTCCACCCCGCATCAAAAAAATTGAATATACCGAGTAAAGTTGGTTATGTCAAGTTTTTTTTTAATAAAATTAACTTTTTTTATTCTATTTTGCTGATAATCTCAAAAGCCGCAATTTTGAATATGAATATGTGCTGCAGTTGATGTTTTTCGACCGGCTGAGGTCCGCATCAAGAAGCCCTTTGTTAATAAAAAAGGTTCAACAACATCCACTAAAGTATCCGCTTCCTCCTGAAGTGTTGCTGCGATGGCTTCAATTCCAACCGGTCCGCCTTGATAATAATCAATAATTGTATTCAAATACCGACGATCAAGAGGTGTGAGGCCCTCATGGTCAACACCTTCAAGTTTCAAAGCGCGATGTACAGTTTGAATATCAATTTGGCCATCTCCACGAACTTGAGCAAAATCCCGAACACGTCTTAATAATCGGTTGGCTATTCTGGGAGTTCCCCTAGACCGATTGGCAAGGGATAAGGCGGCATCATCTTGAATCTGAATTTTTAATATGGATGCCGACCGCTTGATTATTGTTGTCAAATCTGTTTCTGAATAAAAATCAAGGCTGCGAAATATCCCAAAACGATCTCGCAAAGGGGCCGATAGAAGCCCTACACGTGTTGTTGCACCCACCATGACAAACTGATTTAAACGATACCGATGACTCTTGGCATAAGGGCCTTTATCGAAAATAAAATCTACTGCAAAATCTTCCATCGCCGGATAAAGAAATTCTTCAACTGATTTGGGCATCCGATGAATTTCATCAATAAATAAAACGTCACCTTTTTCTAAATGTGTGAGGATCGCCAAAACATCCCCACCTTTCTCCAGGGCCGGTCCGGATGTAATGGTTAATGTGCCGCCCAATTCTTTTGCAATTAGATGAGACAATGTTGTTTTGCCGAGTCCCGGAGGGCCATGTAATAGTACGTGTTCAAGGGCTTCATCTCTTTTTTTGGCTGCGGCAATGGCAATTGTCAGCATTTCTACTGTTCCTTTTTGTCCAATATAATCTTTGAATTCTTTAGGACGAAGTGATAATATTTGAACTTCAATATCATCAGAAGTTTTTGAACCAGAAACCAAACGCCCGGCATTTTCATCAATGACGATTTCTTTCATGATGAAATCTCACCGCGATACACTTCATCAAACAAAGCTTCTGCTGTATTAATTTTTGGTGAATTCTTTAAGGCATTTTCAACCATTTCTTCGGCTTCAGCCGAGCGATGTCCCAATTGATTGACAAGAACATCCAAAACCTGAAGTTTGATCTCTTCCAGCGATGTATCGAACTGTTTTGAATCGTCAGCTTCTTGCTCAGATTGATGCATCAGCGCGAATTTTTTCATTTTTCCATGTAAGGTTGCAACAATTTTTTGAGCAGTTCGATTTCCAATTCCTTTGAGCTTGGACAGACGCTTAAAATCTTTATTTTCAATGGCAATTGCAATTTTTCGGACAGGCACAGATAACGCATGAACCGCTTTTAAAGGTCCAATGGCTTCAACTGTGATGAATTGCTGAAAAAAATCTCTTTCAACTTCGTGGTTAAAACCAATTAAGGTGGGTTTTGGCTGACGTTCTGTTTGATGGTAATAAATAAATAATGAAATTATTTCTTCATGAATACGTGATTTCAATGCATTCATTACAACTTCAGGTAACAATACTTCGTAACCAACAGAGCCCGCAAGCAGTACGATCCGATCAGGTTCTTTTTTTATTACACGGCCTTCCAAATAAGCAATCATTATTTTAGTTTACCTCGAAAAATACCTATAACTCCTAATGCAAGAGCATCGGAAGCATGATTGGGGCGAATGGGTTCATTTCTTCCAAGAAGATGCCGAACCGCTTTTTCTAATTGTTGTTTGCTTGCTTTACCATTTCCAGTTAATACTTTTTTGGCTTCACGAACAGGAATTTCAGTCACTTCAATATCTAAGTGGCTGGCTGCCAAAAGAATCACACCGGTGACTTTTGCCAGTGTAATTCCAGATTTTGGATAGGACTTAAGCGTAAATATATCCTCAACAACTAACATGTCAGGTTGTTGTTGATTCAGTATTTCATTTATTTCAAAATAAATGTGCTGGAGCCGCTTTGGTAAGGATATTTGTTTTGATGTCGTTATGGTCTGAAATGCATAGCTAAATATCCTATTCACACTTCCACGCACCATGCCTATTCCTGTTGAGGCCAATCCTGGATCAATGCCTATCGCTTTTATCATTATTTACAATTCTGGATGCGAATATAATCAATCAAAAATTACTAAGCTTTGATTGCGCCATTTTTGATTCAGGTGCTTCAGGATATTTTTTTGTCAATTCTTTTAATATCAGGCTTGCATTCGTTTTGTCTTTTAATTCAAGAAATGAGAGCCCTTGTTTGAGTAATGCAGCCGGCACTTTGTTTCCATTTGGATACATCTCAATGACTTTTTGATATTCGAGAATTGCTTTTTCGTACCATTTTTCCTGAAAATAAATTTCTCCCATCCAGAATTGTGCGTTATCCGCTTGTTTTGATTTAGGATATTTTTTTATAAAGTTCACAAATTGAATTCGGGCAGTTTCAAAATCTTTATTATCAAAGGCAGATTTACCTCTGGCATACATTTCATCTTCAGGGGTTTGAGGCGTTGATGTCATAACAGGAGATTTTGGTGCCTGAATGGACTGGCCCACATCAGCAGGTGCCTTAATTTGTTTTTCTTTTATTCCTAAATACGCTTCAATTCGTTGTAATCGTCCGAGAATTTGATCCATAGGAAGATTACTTTGTGTGGATGATTGTTTTTGTTGTTTTAGAAGATGAAATTTTTTCTTAAGATGATATTCAATCTCTTCTAACCGACCTGTTATCTGCCTGATTTCATGACGACTGGTGTTTGAATTGGCTTTTATTCCGGCATATTGTTCACGAAATTGTTTTTCAACTAAATCAACTGATTGTTTTATATGATGTAACTGTGATTCAAGAGATTCGATACGTGTACCCACCTGATTGTATGATGTTAAATTGTTTGTACCTTGTGATTCAAGCGCTGTCAGGCGATTTTGAATATCAAGCATTTCCTGCTGAGAAACACATCCAAATAAAACAATAGAACAAAGTGCCAGTAAACATCTATAGATTTTTTTTTTCATAATGATCTCTTTCAAAAACCATAATAGGTCTTTTGTTTATTGCTTAGGAATAATCGAAAAATAAGTTCACCCATTTTAAAAATGTTCATATTGGGATAATTGTACTGTAGAGAAGTAGCATGCTACGTCTCTACACGACCCTGTTTTTTTGTACGAACAGGTAAAATGTGCATCTTATTTTCCAAAAATTCCTTAGGAATGTTCGAAAAATATGTTCACCCATTTCATTTAATACGAACTATTTAATAACAAAATGTGCGCGCCTGTTTCTTGACCATGCTTCCTCAGTGGATTCAGGATCAATGGGACGTTCTTCACCAAAACTGACTGTTTCAATACGCTCGGATTCAACGCCTAAATCGACAATGAAATTTTTCGCAGTTTCAGCGCGACGTTCACCTAAGGCGATGTTGTATGCAGCACTACCGCGTTCATCGCAATGGCCCTCTATAATTATATTCTCTCCTGGATTACTTCTCATCCATTCGGCTTTAATTTTAAGCTCTTCCTGTGAATCCCACCTGAGCGTACTTTCATTGTAGTCAAAATAGATATCTGTTTCTTCAAAACGATTTCTGGCTTCATTGATTTCCTGTCTGCGGCGTTCTTCAGCACGTCTGACAGCTTCTTCTCTTGCCTGTTCTTGTCTTTGTTCCTCAATACGTTTTTGCCGCTGAACTTCAGCTTTTTGACGTCTTTTCTCTTCCTCAACCTTGATTCGCTTTTCAGCCTCAGCCTTTGCACGTTCAGCAGCCTCTTCTTCTGCAATTTCTGCTGGTGTTTTGACATCAGGTTGTGTTCCACAACCTGAAAACATAAATATTGCCATTATACATACCAAAAAGATACAAATGAGATTACGTTTATACGTCATAAGAAACCTCCTAATAATATTTCAACACAAAATCACGTATTCTAGATTCTAATGTTGAATCGTAAAAAAGTTTAATCAAAAGAAATAATACTCCAATCAATAATTGTCAACAATCTAAATTGAAGTTTACATTGTTAAGTCAGAAACATTTCTGAAATATATGCTTATTTTGACCAGTTTGGCTCAAATTGTTCACCAGTTTGAGATATCAATTGTCTTTGATCTGTTCCATATGCAGTCATAACATAAATCTTATTTTTTCCACTTCTGTTAGAACAAAATGCAATAAGATTGCCATCGGGTGACCAACATGGAGATTCATTATTTCCCGAACTTTTTGTGACCTGCATTTTTCGGCTGCCATCAACGTTCATAATGAAAATGTCAAACTGATCATTTTGACGTCCACTAAAAGCGATGCGTTCACCTTTAGGCGACCATGCCGGCGATACATTGTACTTACCTTCATATGTCAGACGTTTAATTTTACCTGAATCAATATCATAAATATAAATATGTGCATTGCCAGAACGATTTGATACGAATGCAATCTTTTTGCCATCAGGAGACCACGTAGGAAAAACATCTATTCCCCAGTCATAAGTCAGGCGCTTTATCACTTTCCCGGTGCGTGTTAATAAATATATTTCGGAATTTCCAGGTCTTGATAGGGCTGCGGCAAATTCCAATCTTTTAGGATGCCATGCCGGCGTAATACTATGACCTTTGAATGAGACAAAAAAACCGCGTTGTTTTTCACCCATATTACGAATATATAAATCAGGTTTGTTTCGCGCATATGAGGTGTAAGCAATCCATTGCTTATCATGGGACCATGATGGTGTTAAGTTAATCGACTTATTGTATGTCACTTGCTTGATATTGTGACCATCAAAGTCACAGGTATAAATTTCTTTATGACCTGTGTGGGTTGAAACGAAAACAATCTGACTGGTAAAATAACCTTTATTGCCTGTCAGGTTTTCCATTACTTGTTCACTAAATCGTCTGACAATGTTACGAATATCTGTATGACGCCCAATATATTTTTTGCCAACAAGTCTTTGTTCTGTCAAGGTATTAAACAATCGCAATTCAACTTCAACAGAATTATCTTGAACGACAATGCCGCCAGTCACAAGAAATTCGGCACCGATTGCTCTCCAGGTCTTGAAATTCAATGAAGATCCAGTAATTCCAGTACTCTGAAGATCTTCTAAAAAAGATTTCTCATTTAGCATTTTAAAGTAACCGGTAAATTCAAGTGTATCTGAAAGCACCTGTGTCATGTCATTCGCAACATTCTTTGAGGGTGATGTTTCTGGTGTAAACTTGAATACCGGTATTGCAATGGGAATCTTTCTTAAAAATGGATTGCTGATATCAATATAATCAATCGCTCGTTGTGCGTTTACTGATATCACACACACACTGACCAATGCAAAACTTAAAACTATGGATGAAATATGTTTTATTTTCAAGTCAGCCTTCCTCTTCTTCGGATAAGTAAAACTTATCCGCTCATTTCAATCCTGAATCTGTAAAATTTAACCCTACCGGCCCATAAACAGGTTGCAAATACTGAATGGGCAATGGAGGGAGTGGATTTGATTTTATAACTGCATTCTTTGCACTATCATCAAAATAGGTATTGCCTGATTTTTTTTCAAACTGGATTTGATTTTCAATAATCCGACCACTTCTCATAATTGTGATTAAAAGCGTTGCTTTCTCTGTTCCCTTAAGCATTGAACGTGGTGGACGCGCCCAATTCTTATTAATATTAGATATAATTTTGGCTTTATAGATATCAATTAATTCGACATCAGATTTTTTACTCCCACTTTGCTGAATACGTTGTTTTGCTTCTTGTATGCGAACATCCTGCTGTAATTTTCTTAAAGTATCATTAATATGTCTTTTTTCTTTATTTCTTACAATTTGTTGTTTTTTAATAGTTTTCTTTTTCAAAGACTTTTTGACCTTTGGCGTTTCTGGTTTTTGCGGTTTATCAATTGGTGGTCTTTTAATTGGCTGAATTTTCTTTATTTCAGGTCTTTGTATCGGCTTTGGTTCAGGTTCTGGTATTGGTTTGGGTTCAGTCGTTTTTTCTGGTTGTATCATTTCAGGATTCGGTATTAAAGGTTCATAAGTTTTGGGCTGTTCAATTGGTGTCAAAGGTTTAAATTTTTTAGGTTCGAATAATGTTTTATTTTGTTTTAATGTTTCTGGTGCCGGTTGAGCCATTGCGTCTGATGTTTCCATGCTGTCTGATATATCCATATCCGGTTCAGGCTCTGGCGTTTCAAAATCAGGCGCCTGTATTTCTGTTTCAGTTATGGAGACAAGATTGATATCAATTACAGGTGGATTAACATTGTATGTTTGGCTAAAGCCAGGAAAAAAAAAGATCATTGCAAAAAACAAAAAGTGGCATGCTGCTGATCCACTCAATGTTAATGCCATTGCTGTCTTTTTTATGCCCGAACGAACCCTATAATCATGTAATGAATACATAATAGTATCTACGCTTGTTATAATGAATATGCATCATCAATTTACGCTCATTCTTTTTAAGCTTATCTTTATATTTAATGATGCTAAGATCGTTTGTTTGATTTATCTAGTGGATCAGTGATTAAACCTAATTTTTGAACGCCTGAACTTTTGATTTCCGACATCACTCTAACCACAAATCCAAAAGTTAAATCTTTATCTGCCCGCAAATATACCTGTTTGTCCATCTGACCTTCAAGACTGATTTTTAGTGACTCTTGTAAATCATCAATTGTAACGAGAAGTGTTTTAATATAAATCTCACCCGACTTTTTGATGGTAATGGTCAAACCCTCATTATCAGTCGGCAATGATTTGGATGCTGTTTCTGGCAAGGAAACATCAACACCCTGTGTCATCATCGGGGCAGATACCATAAAAATAATCAGCAAAACCAACATAACATCAACCAGTGGTGTTACATTGATTTCTGACATTAATTGACTGCTTGAACCACTGCCTGTCATGATATTATTGTCCTTTTCCTCTCAGCATTTCCATTTCAACGATATTAAGAAAATCGGCAGAAAAGTTTGTCAGTTCTGATTCAATGACTCTGATTTTGTTGTTGAAATAATTAAATGCTACCACAGCAGGTATCGCCACAGCGAGTCCTGCTGCTGTTGCAATCAGTGCTTCAGAAATTCCTGGTGCCACTGCTGCTAAATTTGCTGAACCTTTCAAGCCAATCCCATGAAAAGAATTCATAATACCCCATACAGTTCCAAATAAGCCAACAAAAGGGGTTGCGTTTCCTGTTGTTGCTAAAAAAGCGGTCAGGCTTATAACACGTGTCATTTCTGTGTTAATTGTTCGCCTTAAAGCACGTTTGATATTCTCAATGCCAATGGTTGTTCGTTGGCCTGTATTTTCTTCTGAGGTGTCGGAATCAGTTACACTTATTCCAGACTTTTCCAGCTTGTTCAATTCCTGGTAGCCGATTCTAAAAACACGGCCCACCGGACATGACTGAAATTGTTTGGTTCCAGTAAAAGCACTGGCAAGGTCCCGACTTTTCCAGAACTGTTCAACAAAAGCGAGGGACTCTTTATAAGCCTTTCGAATGTAATGAAATTTAATAATAATGATTCCCCAAGACGTCACTGAAAAAAATAACAAAAGCAACAATACAAACTTTACCATTGCGCCAGCATTGGTGATCATGTGGATGATGCTTGCATCTGTTGTGAACATAATTATATCCTCTTAAATTATTTGATATATCTATATTTAAACAAATGGTGCCCTTATTGGCAGATGCCAATAAGGATGATGCAATAAAAATGTCATATTTATACAAGGTAATTAAAGCTGTCAAGTCTTATCTGAAAATCCTTTTTAATTTTTTAAATCAAAGATTAGACATGAATTATTCTGGAATGTAAAGCCTTTTTTGTTTTTTGATTGCTTTTTTGGCAATGTTTTGTAAGATTATAAATGTTGTTCTTGAATTTTTTTCAATATGGAATGTTCTGCCTGGGAACGAACCAGGTTCGATTGATCAAGTATAAAATGGACGAAAAAGTTAATGCAACCAAATTACGATATATTAGTCATAGGCGCAGGTCATGCAGGATGTGAGGCAGCACTTGCAACAGCAAGAATGGGATGCAAGGTTGCCCTTTTAACAATTGATCTGGACAAGATTGCAGCCATGCCTTGCAGCCCATCTATTGGCGGTATGGCCAAAGGTCAACTGGTGCGCGAAATTGACGCGCTGGGTGGGGAAATGGCCAGAATTACTGACATCTCAGCAATTCAGTATAGAACATTAAATACCCGAAAAGGAAAAGCGGTTCATTCTTCAAGAACTCAAAACGATAAAAACAAATACCATGTTGCCATGAAAAAAGCCTTGGAAACACAAAAAGGGCTCTATCTCAAACAGGCCCTAGTGGAACAATTATGGATTGAAGATAGTAAAATTCGAGGGGCAATTGATCAAACCGGTTTTGTTTATTCCGCACGTGCTGTTATTCTTGCGAATGGCACGTTTTTAAAAGGGTTGGTTCATATTGGCCATACAGCCATACCGGCAGGTCGCGCTGGAGAGTTTGCCAGTATTGGACTGGCTGATCAACTTGCCCAACTCAAATTAGACTTAGGCCGCTTTAAAACAGGGACGCCGCCAAGGCTGATGAAATCATCTATCGATTTTTCACGTTTTGAAGAGCAAAAACCTGAACCCCCAAAACGCCTGTTTTCCATTTTTTCAGAAAGTGCACCCCTGGCACAACAATCCTGTTTTATGGGATACACAAATTTGAACAGTCATTCTATCGTTCTTGATAATCTTAAGCAATCGGCCCTTCATAGTGGTCGTATTAAGGGACGGCCAGCAAGGTATTGTCCTTCACTTGAAGATAAAATTGTTCGATTTACTGATAAAAATCGGCATCAGGTTATTTTAGAACCTGAAGGCCTTGATTCTCAAGAAATATATGCCAGTGGTCTGGGAAATAGTCTGCCACTTGAAATACAAATGAAACTTGTCCGCTCTGTTGATGGCCTTTCAGAGGCTGAAATTATGCGTCCTGCATATGCGATTGAATACGATTATGTCAATCCCCAGCAACTTAAACCCACACTGGAAACACGTTTAATCGATGGGTTGTATCTTGCCGGGCAAATAAATGGCACATCAGGATATGAGGAAGCTGCTGCACAGGGACTTTGGGCAGGTATCAATGCTGCCGCAAAAATTTTGGGCAAACCGCCGATGATTCTAAATCGATCGGAAGCGTATATGGGGGTGTTAATTGATGACCTGATCACTAAAGGAACGAAAGAACCCTATCGGATGTTTACATCACGCGCAGAATATCGTCTTATACTCCGCGAGGACAATGCTGATATGAGATTGATGAAAACAGGTCATGATTATGGCTTAATACACTCACACGTTTTTCAAGACATGATGGAACGAAAAAGACAAATCGCTGATGAAATCAAGCGGATTGAATCCATAACGTTGAAACCTTCATCATTAGTTAATGAATATCTTCAGTTAAAAAACAGCCCCAAAATTGATAATGGCGCATCCCTGAAACAACTTTTAAAACGTTCTGAAATTGATTATGGCATCGTTCAGACCTTTGCAAAAAGCCCGGAATCTGTTTCGTCACAAGTAGCCGAACAGGTTGAAATTGAAATTAAATATGAGGGTTATATTCAAAAACAATTTCGAGAAATTCAGAAATTTTCTGAATTGGAACATATCAAGATTCCTCAGACTTTTGATTTTCATCATGTTAGTGGATTATCGAATGAACTTAAAGAGAAACTCTCCCACATACGGCCAGTTTCCTTAGGACAGGCATCACGAATTGAAGGTATGACACCTGCTGCAATTTCAGCAATTATGATTATGCTAAAAACAGCCTCGAAACTTCAATTATAGATATAATTTTTTTAGTGGCTAAAAATGATTGCATCACAGTATTCTTTTTGATAAGGATACTATGATATAATCAATTCATTTCAAGAGATCATCGGAAAATCTTGTTTCTTTTTTTTGAGCCAATGAGATGTGTATGGTACATCTCAACTGTAACTGAGCTTTAAAACGATCAATTTTTGAAATGTGTACACAATTTTCAAGGAATACTGTTCTCGCATAAGTTTTTCCATATAAAAATATTTCTTTTAAGGAAAAACACACGATGAACAATAATAAGAGGAGGAATGCATGTCTCAGGAAAATCAGAATGATTCATTGAAAACATATGAACTTGTCAGGCGAGTGGAAGGCGACGAAGCGCCCCGGGTGATGGCAACAGTGTCCATTAATCTGGATGAATCTGAAGAACTGGCTTTTCAGCCGGCTTCTGAATCAAAAGCGGAGCAAGTTGATTCTGCTGAATTTGTTGAACTTCAAAAAAAATATGGCATCTTAATGAGCAGTTTGCCGGTTGGAGTAATCATTGTCAATGAGAACCTCATTGTTAGTGCTGAATATACTGAAATATGTGCAGATATTTTTGGTCAGGCCGACCTGGAAAATAAAAACTTGCTGGATTTACTTAACTTGCCTGATGATAAACGCGAAAAGATTTCCGACTATTTGAAATTATTTATTCAAACTCTTGGGGAACCGGGTACTGTCAATCCTTTAGAAATAATGGATTTAATGCCGCCTGCCCCGGAAAATGAAGATGATTCAGAAATGGTTGAAAAAGATTCTCGCCAGGTTCGAGTTGGATATCAAATGATTAGCCAGGCCGAGGATGGTTCGGCACAAATTCTTGTTACCATTGAAGATCTTACACAGATTAAAACAGCAAATGAGGAAGTTGAAAAAACAGAAAAGAAGATTCAAAGTCTTGAATCCATTATTATTGATCCTGATCTGTCTGCCGAACTTATTGGTGAGTTAATTCTTTGTGTCAATACAGCAAGCGAATTATTAAATCAATTGACAGAATCTCCTGATAATCTGGAATTAATTTCCGGTCTATCTCTTAATATTCATAAAATTGCTGGATTAATCAATGGATTTGGTGAAGAACATATTATTGATCAGGCCGAACAATTACTAAGCATCATTCAGCAAGTTACCGCTAAAGAAGGGCCTGAAGACTGGGTGGCCGCATGCGACACGCAATTAAATGAAATTTCTGATAATATTTCCAATATGACTGAATCATTTCAAGAATTGACAGGTCTTGAAATTCAGGAAAATCCAGACAAAAAACTTAAAGTTTTGGGTAAAAAAATATCAGCCATTGCTGAAAACATTAAAAATTTGAGTATCAATTCGGATGAAAAATCAAAATTGATGGATCAAATCAATGCTTTAAAAGCGGTTTCTGTTTATGATGGATTGAGCCGAACTGCAAGAATGATTCAAGGCATTATTGATGTTACAGGTGAAAATGCTGCATTTTCAATTGAAGATTCAGATGCTATGATAGATTACGCTTTAGCACAGAATTTAAACGAGCCTTTGATTCATCTATTTTTGCACATCCTCAAACATAATATTGATGCGCCTGAGGATCGATTTGATCGCAATAAGGTTGAGGAAGCCAATATTTCTGTATCCATCGTTGAAGATGAAGATGGACTGATTGTCGAAATGAGTGATGATGGCGAAGGTCTGGATCCTGAGACAGTGAAACAAACCATAGTTGAAAAAGGCTTGATGACACAGGAAGCTGTCGATGACATTCCAGATGATGAAAGTTTGGAATTGATTTTTACGCCAGGATATTATGAATCTGATGATGACATTCAAAATGGGATGCGTTTGGATCAAATTCAAGGCATGGTGCGGAAATTATTGGGTGGAGAAATGTTTGTTGATGCAGAACCGGGTGAAGGAACAAACTTTTTAATAAAAATTCCTGGTGATACACCATCAATTACTGAAGCTAAAACAGTCAAGCAGGTTTATGGTTACAATGCGGGATATTTTTATCTGTTTGAAATTGATGACTCTGGCGATTGTCGGGCATCAAAAATTGAAAAAGAAGCAGTTCCGCAACCTGTCATTCAAAAATGGATTAGTGATGGAATGCTTTCAGAATAAGTTATTCTGTAGTAATCCCCAATTTGTTGGTTTTTTGTTGCCAACAAATTGGGGATTTGATCAATATTTGATCCATTAGCCGATTTAATCAAATAAGGCCATCAGGTTCTCGCCATATTTATCCATAACTTTTTGTCGTCGTAACTTCATGGTTTGTGTAAGAAGTCCATTATCAATTGAAAAATCATCAGGGATGATAAGAAATTCTTTGGGGATTTCATAACCGCCATAGATATTTCTTAAATTATCTTTTACTTGATTTTCAATAAAATCGATAAATGTTGAATCTTTAACCAATTCTTCATGCGTTTTTCCAGAGCAATCAATGCTTTCGATATACGATTTTAAAGATTCAAAATCAGGAACCAATAAACAAACATTGTAAGGTTTTGCTTCACCATAAATCATGGCATTGGCAATGTATGGATTGAGTTTAATATCTTCTTCTATTGATGCCGGATGGACATACTTTCCATTCTCCAACTTATATTCTTCTTTGAATCGGCCGGTAATATATAAGAAACCATCTTCATCCAATCTGCCGCGGTCACCAGTACGAAAACCAACACCCAATTCTGGATCATCAATCAGAACAGCTGCGGTTTTTTCTGGTTTGTTGTGATAACCCTGCATCACATTTGGACCATGACAAATAATTTCACCATCTTCAGACTTGGCTCCAGTCATACTTTTGTCAATAATAACTGTTACTTTATCAATTGCAGCGCCAACACTGCCAATTCTATTTTTTTCAGGACAGTTAATTGTCATTGCTGGTGATGTTTCTGTCAGGCCATAACAATCATATGTATTGATGCCAATATCACTGAAAAAAGTTGCGATTTCAGGATTCATCATCGCACTGCCAGTAATTGCCAGTTTTAAATTGCCACCAAACTTTGCTCGAATTTTTGAGAAAACAATACGATCCAGAATATAAAATAGAATAGATGCACGGCCGGTTTCACGTTTCTTTTCAGCTTCACTTTTAGCAAGATTAAACAAGAATTCTGAAATGCCGCCTTTTTCTTTCATCAAACGATGAATTCCATCAAAAACCCTGTTAAATATTCTGGGTACAGCAATCAGAATATTGGGTTTGACTTTTTGGAGGTCATCAACAATGGTGTCAACAGACCCAACCAATCCAGTTGCACCGCCAAGGTACATTCCCAGGTATAATTCACCTGTTTGACCAAATGAATGTGCCCAGGGCAGAATTGACAGGCTGACAGTTGTTTCATCCAGCTGAGAAAACGCTTTTGCAGCAGCCTGAATGTTGGATGTAAAATTACCATGACTCAACAATACACCTTTCGGATCGCCGGTTGTTCCGGAGGTATATATGAGTGAAGCAATATCACTCCAGTCAGGTTTAATTGATGGCACCGGGTTCTTTTTTCCCAATTCCTCAAGTGCCGCCATGGAGTCCTGAGCGTCGCCCTCAATAATAATTATTTTTTCGAGGGTTTCAATTTTGTCAACCAGATGTTTTATTTTGTTGAAAATCTCATCATTTACAACAAACAAGACTTTAAGGCCGCTGTCAGTAATAATGTATTCCCATATTTGTTCTCTTTCCTTTTCATACATGGGAACAAATCGAGCGCCTCTGCCATAACTGGCAAAGGCTGCAAGAGCCCATTCAACACTGTTTTTGACAATCACGCCAACTGCATCACCTTTTTCAACACCTAATGTTGCGAGACCGGCGCGAAGGTTGTCCACACGTTCGCTCATCTGTCGGTATGTCCAAAAATGATATTCACCATCGGCCTGTTTGGTACCGATACTGTTTCGATCAGGAAATTTCCTCACAGTGGTTTCGAACATGTCAACAAGATTGTATGGGGGTTCAAACCAGGATTCTTTTCTTGTCATTACATTTGCCTCACTTTCTAAACAATTGTATTGATGGATAAGCTCTTTCTATTTTAAAACTTATCCGGATTTGTTTCAATTTGACTTTCAGTTTTAACAGTCAAATATATAATGATATATCACAAATATTATTTATGTATTAGTTTTTTAGAATACAAGGTTTTATTTCTGTATGGAGCCCATTTAACATGTGAATTTATTAATACAAAACAAACCTTGTTTTTCAGGGTCATTTAAGCATAAAAAAAGCGAGCAGTCTTTTCGACAACTCGCTTTTTGCTTAAATCGGGGCGAGAGGATTTGAACCTCCGACCCCTTGAACCCCATTCAAGTGCGCTACCAGACTGCGCTACGCCCCGAATAAATAAAAACTAATTTTTATTCGTAAAACTATATTATAAATGTATATGCTATGTCAAGAAATAGTTGAAAAAAATATTTTTTATATTGACAAACAATCTTGATGGTATTAAATTATTTCAATTTAGGGCCGTTAGCTCAACCAGGCAGAGCAGCTGACTCTTAATCAGAAGGTTATAGGTTCGATTCCTATACGGCCCATTTTGCTTTGTGAAGATTCCTGCCTGTCTTTTTTTTTCCAGATGTGTGATTTCGTGTTTGATGAGCCACATTCTGAGAAATTTTGCCCTCAAGATAATGTTGAACGTGTTCCCCTTTTAGATTTTCAATATTTTTTACGCCAAAGTTTGCCTTTGCATCTTGATGAACAGAAATCCAGACATCCGAATCTTTCCATATCGGACACTGTTTAATGTAAGATTTTATGGCATTAATTTATTGATAGACGAAAACTTATCAATAAATTTATCAAAAAATACAGCAATCTTTGTACCAATATTTAATTAATATAGTTTTATGTCTTGGTTATCAGTTATAAATATGACGGCTTTTGTATAGGTTTGAATGATATGTGATAAACAGTAAACATAGGAAAGTAATGAAGATAAACTGACGTATAAATGATTATTGATATTCCAAATTATTTATGGCATCAACAGTCCTTTTCAAACTTGGTGAATGATGAATTGCTTCGTGAATGTCCCAAAAATTTTCAATAAAAGTGATCAAGCAGGCATTATAATTTGGCCCTGGCTTTAATGTATTTTTCTGACTAAAGATCATTCCATTTCGTAAAGACGAAGTGTGCCCAATATTGGTGAATTAATCAATATTGTTCTGGATCATATTGAAGTTTCCAACAAAAACAAGCTTGAAGGTGTATTTCGTAACATTGATTTCAATAGTGAAGCCAATCTTGGCAAAACAAAAGACAGAAACAGAAGACTCAAACAGTTGCTTGAAGATTTTTACAAACCCCAATTGGAGCATAAAGGTATCGCAATTTGCGATACCTGTCATCGTAAACTATGATCGTCCAGCTTTGTTTATTCCAAACGCGAGATGTGTGTGTCCGTGTTAGTCAGTGATTGACCTCTTCAGGAGGACAATCACTGACTAACACGGACACACACATCTCGCGCTTTTGGTAAAATTAAAGTTTCACGATAATTACAATATATATTTTTTTCAACAAGCACACAGACCAACACATCAGTTTGCTGGCTGTTTAATGCGATTACAAATGTTTGTGTACACAAAATAAATAAAGGTCATATTATGTCCGATTTAATTCCAAAACATGGTGGTTACCGAAACCTAAAAAGTTTTCAAATTTCACGATTGATTTATGATGTTACAGTACGTTTTTGTAATCAATACATTGATAAATTTAGTCGAACAAAAGACCAGATGGTTCAAGCAGCACGTTCAGGAGTACAAAATATTGCTGAAGGTTCTCAAGCTTCTGCTACATCTAAAAAAACTGAGATCAAGTTAACACAGGTTGCCCGTTCCAGTCTTGAAGAGTTAAAACTTGATTATGAAGATTTTTTGCGTCACCGAGAATTACCACTATTTCCTCCCAAACACCCTGCACTGATACGTTTTAAAGATCGTCGCTGCAAAACCTTAAAAGAAGTTCAGATGTGGGTTGCTGAAGAACACCAAATTAGCAAACATAGAAGCAAGAACAACTCAGGTAATGTTAATAACAAATTAGATCACAATCATCATCCATCCTCTGTTAGCGTCAGTGCCGGTCAGTGTCAGTCCATTTCTTCTTGCCAGCCATTGTCATCTTCATGCCTGGCTGCAAACGCTGCTCTTTCTTTATTAAATCTTGCCTGTTATCTCCTCGACCAACAAGTCGAACGTCTTGCCAAAGACTTCGAAAATCAAGGCGGCTTTACCGAAAGAATGTACCGCATAAGAACGCAAAAGCGGAGAAAATATTTATGAAAAATTTTAACATCAATGAAAAGCACCTTTCTCAACTCCCAGCCCTACAATTATTGATGAATATGGGCTATGAATACATTTCTCCCTCAGATACACTAAAAGAACGTCAAGACAGAATGAACAATGTCATTCTAGAAAATATTCTCAGATCACAATTAAAAAAAATGAATCGGATTTCCTATAAAGGAAATGAATATCTGTTCAGTGAAGAAAATATACAAACAGCCATTCAACAACTTAAAAACATCAAATATGATGGACTGTTAAAAACAAATGAAAAAGTTTACGACCTCTTAACATTAGGAATTGCCCTGGAACAAACCATCGAAGGAAACACCAAAAGCTTTACCTTTAATTATATTGACTGGAAACAAATTCACAATAATTGTTTTCATGTAACGATTGAATATAATATAGAAAAATCACGAAGCACTGAAACTGCTCGGCCTGATATTGTCCTGTTTGTCAATGGCATCCCATTTTGCATTATTGAATGTAAATCCCCTAAAATTGATATTAAACAGGCGGTTTCACAATCCATCAGAAATCAAAATGATGATCATATCCCTAAATTGTTTACCTATTCACAATTACTGCTGGCAATCAATAAAAATGCCGCCTTGTATGCAACAACAGGCACATCTGCAAAATTTTGGAGCATTTGGAAAGAACCGCTCATGGACGTATTTGAAGATTTTGACGAATCTGATCTTGCCAATGCATTGACTTCTATTAATAATGAAATAGAAAAGTTAGACGATCGATATGCTGATTTATGGGATATTTTTAAGCCGGTTCAATATGCCTATGATGAAGAGGCATATGAACGTCATCTGGCAGATGATGATCTTCGGGAAGATTTTTATGAACGTCTGGCAGCGTTTTCAAAAAATCTTGCCATTGCGCTTTCTTCTGAACAATTCTTATCTGAAATGGATGATAAAACCATTATGAGATATAAAATATCATAATCACAGTGCTGAATTTTACAATTTGCTATATTCAATATTGCCGGATTGGAAAACGATTAAACAAAAGCTTGAACTTCAACTGATTTAATATTCTATCCCAGATAGAAAAAAGCAAGTTTTGCAATAATGCTTCAGATATCTATAAAAAAAATGAATTGTCCAATGTTTTGTGAAACAATGCACTAATTTTGATGGCAGCATCACTCCAAAAAACATCATTGGTAGATGGAATTAGTGAGCTTGATATCAGTGGTATATCAATATGTGGATTATTAATCTCTTCCATAATATTCCAGCCAGTAAGTTCAAAACGCTGATCATATATATATAGATTGATGATATGGTCAATACCCTCACGATAAAAAATAAATAATAATATTATATTAGACCTCGACATTGTTAAATAATTTTGCTAATTCAACACCTATCCATTGTTATGATTTGGCGAAAACATTATGTTTGTATATCCTGTAAATTGGGTGTAAAAGAGAAAGAACTTGAAGATATTCATTCCGAAATTATTGGCGAAGCAAGAGAATGTTTTGGAAGGTTTGCGCTTCCCGTGTTGGTTAGAGGGGGAATACCAAGTGATCAGGCTTATCCGCATGCAAAGAACAGCATTGCTAAAGAGCCATTGGAAATTAGTTTATGCCTGCTGAACAGACCCTCTGAATTGCGAGAATTACTGGATGAGGCGATCCGAAAAAAAAGTACGATAAAAGCATTATGCAAAATTCCCTACAAATCACAATAACAACCCACTCGGCAGAAGAAACTGTCATATTGGGACAATGTATTGGCAAAAATTTAAAAGCAGGCGATGTTGTTGCGTTAATAGGTGATCTGGGCGCAGGAAAAACCTGGTTGTCCCGAGGTATTGGTGATGGGCTCAATATTTCAAAACAACATCATGTGCATAGCCCTGCCTTTGATTTAATACATGAACACCCCGGCCCCATTCCAATGTATCATATGGATTTTTACAGATTGGATGATTTTTCTTCAGATGATGAAATGTGGGTTGAGGAATATATCCATGCAAACACAGGTGTATGTGTTATTGAATGGGCAAATAAATTTATTGTTGATATTCTCGATAATTATTTAAAGATAGAAATATCAATGATTGAAGACAGTCATTCCGCCCGCAAATTTATTTTTTTTGCAATAGGTGGTGAATATTTATCTTTGATTGATCAAATTGTGAATGAATTCAATAAAAACAAGGAATAAACTCATGATTATCCTTGGTATAGATATGTCTGGCGACCAATGTTCAATTGGAATTGGCAACAATCAAACATTGCTGGCCGAATCAAGTATATATGCACGAATGCGTCATTTGCCGCGTGTCATGCCCCAGATTGATTTTACATTAAAGCAAGCTGGAAAAACAATTCATGATATTGACTTATTATGCGCTGTATCTGGTCCTGGCTCGTGGACAGGTATTCGAATCGCAATTACCATGTTAAAAACCCTGGGACATTCATTATCAAAGCCTTGTGTGACTGTCAGCAGCCTGAGTGCATTGGCCTGTAACATGCGTTTTGTGAGCCCTGTCGTATATCCCATTATTGATGCAGCCAGAAAACAAGTCTATTCTGCTGGTTTTGATTGTCAGGCTGCAACACCACGCATGATTGAACACGCCTCTTTGAAAAAATTAGACATTTTTTTGAACAACATCTCAGAACCCGCTATTCTTGTTGGCGATGCCCTGAAAGCCTACCCTGAAATTGCAACACTTATTGAAAACAGGCCGATTATTGCACCCCAATCTTTCAATCGTATCTGTATTTCTCATGTCATTGAAGTGGGATATCATACTTTTCAGGTCAATGGTTCGGAGGATGTTCATCACTTATCACCCATTTATTTGCAAAAAACTGATGCTGAACGCAATTTTAAACAGCATGTTCGTTCTTCAAAATTGTCTGCAAACAAAAAGAAATAAATTGAGGAATCATAATTATGCAAAACACAGAAATAAAATTACCCATCAATGTTTCATCATTTGAGCGCTTAAACAAAAGCAACATGCTTTATGTGGATAAGACAGAATTGGTTTATAAACTTGTTTCAACAACAGGGCGCTATTTTCTTTCCCGACCCCGACGATTTGGTAAAACCTTATTGATTTCCTTAATGAAATTTCTATTTATGGGAAAACAGGCGTATTTTGAAAACTATTGGATCGGTAAAAACAACCGATGGGTTTTTAAACCATTTCCGATCATATTGCTTGATTTTAATGGAACATCTCATGCAACCCCACATCAACTTCAAAAATCTTTAGGAAAGGCATTGGACAGGATTGCAAAAAATCATGAAATTTCGCTAAGTGAGCCTGAATTCAAAGAAAAGTTTTCAGAGCTTATTTTAGCACTTAAAAATAAATATCATTCAGACGTTGTTATTCTGGTTGATGAATACGACAAGCCAATTATTGATCATCTTGGCGCAGGAGATGATCGTTTAGACATTGCAATCAAAAACAGAAATATTCTAAAATCTTTTTATGGAACATTGAAAGAAAGCAATGTTGATGATGCGCTTTACTTTTTATTTATTACAGGCGTGTCAAAATTCAGCCATACATCCATTTTTTCAGAACTGAATAATTTAACAGATCTGACAATGGAAAAAAATTATGCGTCATTGCTGGGCTATACTGAAAATGAAATTACTGATTATTTTCAAAAATGGATAACAAAGTGGCATATTGATACAGGTCTTTCTGAATCCAGTATTCTTGAAGCCTTACGAAAACATTATGATGGTTTTCGTTTTTCAGCCGCCCCGCAGCGCGTTTATAATCCGATTTCAATATTACATTCATTAAGTCACCAGGATTACAGAAATTATTGGTTTAAAACAGCAACGCCTTCTTTTTTAATCAACCTGCTTGTAGATAAAAATTTTTATCTACCTGATATCGAAACTCAGAAATTATTTGAGGATGATTTCACAACTTATGAATTAGAATCTCTGGATCCACTTGCACTGATGTTCCAGACGGGTTACTTAACAATAAAAAATGTGACGAATGATACCGCATTTACTTTTGATTTTCCAAATATTGAAGTCAAGCAGGCTTTTTTAAGATTGTTGATGAATAAATATGCGCGTTTACCTGATGATAAAACAAAATTTGATCAATATAATATTTATGATGATCTGCTTCATAAACGTTATAAAATAGCCATTCATCATTTTCAGACAATTTTTGATACGATTCCATATTCAGAAGCACCAGAACAGGATGCCAGATGGTTTCATCGGTTCTTTTATATCTTGTTTAGAAATGCCTGTATTGAAAGTCGCACATTAGATACAAAAGATAAGATCGTCGTTCGATTTGAAACGGACCATTATATTGTTATAACAGGCTTTAGCTGCATACTGACATCCAAAGAATTAATGCAATGCCTTCGGAAAAATACAGCATCTTATGATGATAAGGACATATATTTCTTAAGCATTTATTTTGATATAAAAACAAGAAAAATAACCCAATGGGAGCAGGAGCGTCAGGTTACTGAATTATTAGAAATCCCAAAAAATATCATTGGCCCTGTAGCAATCACTAAAATATTTTTGGCGTCATCAAGTGATCTTAATGAAGAACGTAATGAAATTTCCTTGTGGATTTCGCGAAAAAATAAATCATTATTAAAAGAAAACAGGTTTTTAGAATTAGTTATCTGGGAAGAACTATTGCATTCATTGCAAGGCAAGCGGATTCAAGATTATTTTAACAAGGAAATGCTTGATTGTGATATTGTTATTGCATTGTTCTATACAAAGGCAGGAGCATTCACAAGAGAAGAATTTGATCTGGCATATGATAATCTAAAGGCTGGAAAAAAGCCAAAGTTTTTGTTTGCTTGTTTTAAAGAAGCAAAAATATCTACGAAAGATATTACAGAGGATTATTTTGAAATCATTGCGCTCAGGAAAAAAATCCAAGAGAGTGGTCAATTATATATTTCTTTTGATTCTACAGACAGTTTAATTCTAAAGCTGGATTCTCAAATCAATAATGTAATAAAAGGAAACATGACATGAAAGCATTCCAAAAACCTGTCAGATTTTTTTAAGAATAAAAAATAATTCATACTTTAGAAAAATTGAGGAATCATAATTATGCAAAACACAGAAATAAAATTACCCATCAATGTTTCATCATTTGAGCGCTTAAACAAAAGCAACATGCTTTATGTGGATAAGACAGAATTGGTTTATAATCTTGTTTCAACAACAGGGCGCTATTTTCTTTCCCGACCCCGACGATTTGGTAAAACCTTATTGATTTCCTTAATGAAATTTCTATTTATGGGAAAACAGGCGTATTTTGAAAACTATTGGATCGGTAAAAACAACCGATGGGTTTTTAAACCATTTCCGATCATATTGCTTGATTTTAATGGAACATCTCATGCAACCCCACATCAACTTCAAAAATCTTTAGGAAAGGCATTGGACAGGATTGCAAAAAATCATGAAATTTCGCTAAGTGAGCCTGAATTCAAAGAAAAGTTTTCAGAGCTTATTTTAGCACTTAAAAATAAATATCATTCAGACGTTGTTATTCTGGTTGATGAATACGACAAGCCAATTATTGATCATCTTGGCGCAGGAGATGATCGTTTAGACATTGCAATCAAAAACAGAAATATTCTAAAATCTTTTTATGGAACATTGAAAGAAAGCAATGTTGATGATGCGCTTTACTTTTTATTTATTACAGGCGTGTCAAAATTCAGCCATACATCCATTTTTTCAGAACTGAATAATTTAACAGATCTGACAATGGAAAAAAATTATGCGTCATTGCTGGGCTATACTGAAAATGAAATTACTGATTATTTTCAAAAATGGATAACAAAGTGGCATATTGATACAGGTCTTTCTGAATCCAGTATTCTTGAAGCCTTACGAAAACATTATGATGGTTTTCGTTTTTCAGCCGCCCCGCAGCGCGTTTATAATCCGATTTCAATATTACATTCATTAAGTCACCAGGATTACAGAAATTATTGGTTTAAAACAGCAACGCCTTCTTTTTTAATCAACCTGCTTGTAGATAAAAATTTTTATCTACCTGATATCGAAACTCAGAAATTATTTGAGGATGATTTCACAACTTATGAATTAGAATCTCTGGATCCACTTGCACTGATGTTCCAGACGGGTTACTTAACAATAAAAAATGTGACGAATGATACCGCATTTACTTTTGATTTTCCAAATATTGAAGTCAAGCAGGCTTTTTTAAGATTGTTGATGAATAAATATGCGCGTTTACCTGATGATAAAACAAAATTTGATCAATATAATATTTATGATGATCTGCTTCATAAACGTTATAAAATAGCCATTCATCATTTTCAGACAATTTTTGATACGATTCCATATTCAGAAGCACCAGAACAGGATGCCAGATGGTTTCATCGGTTCTTTTATATCTTGTTTAGAAATGCCTGTATTGAAAGTCGCACATTAGATACAAAAGATAAGATCGTCGTTCGATTTGAAACGGACCATTATATTGTTATAACAGGCTTTAGCTGCATACTGACATCCAAAGAATTAATGCAATGCCTTCGGAAAAATACAGCATCTTATGATGATAAGGACATATATTTCTTAAGCATTTATTTTGATATAAAAACAAGAAAAATAACCCAATGGGAGCAGGAGCGTCAGGTTACTGAATTATTAGAAATCCCAAAAAATATCATTGGCCCTGTAGCAATCACTAAAATATTTTTGGCGTCATCAAGTGATCTTAATGAAGAACGTAATGAAATTTCCTTGTGGATTTCGCGAAAAAACAAATCATTATTAAAAGAAAACAGGTTTTTAGAATTAGTTATCTGGGAAGAACTATTGCATTCATTGCAAGGCAAGCGGATTCAGGATTACTTTAACAAGGAAATGCTTGATTGTGATATTGTTATTGCATTGTTCTATATAAAGGCAGGAGCATTCACAAGAGAAGAATTTGATCTGGCATATGATAATCTAAAGGCTGGAAAAAAACCAAAGTTTTTGTTTGCTTGTTTTAAAGAAGCTTCTACGAAAGATATTACAGAGGATTATTTTGAAATCATTGCGCTCAGGAAAAAAATCCAAGAGAGTGGTCAATTATATATTTCTTTTGATTCTACAGTCAGTTTAATTCTAAAACTGGATTCTCAACTCAATAATGTAATGGATAATGTTGTTTATTGTTAAATATTCTTTCAATTTATAATCTATAAGGATGTAAAAATATGCAAATCTATCTAAAAGAAAAAATAGGAAAACCTGAATTATTCTCAGGAAGACATCAAGAACTGAAATCATTACTCAAATGGGTTGATATGGCAAAAGATGAGCTTGCACGAAGCGAAGC
>Ga0272440_1000228_pt1 | contig 47072 bp, 35 predicted proteins | sample SSMMMBAug17_FD_192440 | JGI IMG/M metagenome (GOLD analysis project Ga0272440, IMG submission 192440) | Marine sediment archaeal communities from Little Sippewissett salt marsh, Falmouth, MA, United States - SSM-MMB-Aug17 | ecosystem: Environmental > Aquatic > Marine > Wetlands > Sediment ...
TGAATAATGAGGAACTTATTTTCCGAGCATTCCTAAGGAATTAATGAATTAATGCCATTTTTGTTTTCGCTTTTTTTTGTGCAGATCCGGTAACATGGACCATATAATAGCTTTGAACACCTTTATGTGAGTATGGAATTACAATATTGGCCCGTTGCTTGCCTTCATTTTTTGGTAGAAATGACACATCGAATTCACAGGTTGTGCCAGGTAACAATTTGTTTTTATTGCATTGATTATCTTGTATTTTAAATGCATTCGGATTGTCTCCTGTGATGTAAGGGGAGTCAATATGAATCGCGATTTGATTTTTTCTTGTTTTTTTTAACCATCTATTCATATTGACACGACTGCGAGAATCTGGAATATTCCAACGATGAATATGACTTGGACGCGGATGTTTCTTTTTAACTTTATTCTTTTCGACAATAGTAATTTTGGGATTTGCATACATTTGATTTTCTTCTGAATCACTGGCGCAGAGATAGAATTCTCTTGTTGTCTGACTAATTCCCAAAGGCTGAGTGCCAAAATCAAATTGTATGAAATCTTTGGATCTTTTATCTGAATCCAGTGCATTAACAGTATTTGCAAACACTGAAACTATCAAAAAAATGGCAATTATGACGGAAATAAAATACTTTTTGTTCTTTTTATCAGTAGGATAAATCATACTCCCCTCCCTAGAAAACTATAAAATGTTAAGAAAAAAATGTGCTTTTGATAGTCAATTCGTTTTATTTTCTAGAAAACTTGAGCATAAAAAGTACAGAAGTTGTTTTTATTCAGACAACATGTTATTTTCTCTTAACAAATTATTGATTAAATAAAGCAGGTGGATCAAATTTTATTTTGATCGGACAACTTTATTTTTTCAAACGAGTGATGAGATTGTCCACCTGAATTGGAAAAATAAAGTGTACGTTCATTATATGCGAAAATTAAGCCAATTGATCATTATTCAATCGTTGCACATATCATTGATAAAGGATTCGATATGATCGTCATGCGAAACAAACATTGTTTGTTTAAAACAGATAAAAATGAGAACAAAATTGTAGCATTGAGTGGGCAAAATGACAGAAGATATGATATCAACACGTAATTTACATTTCAAACAGTCCAAACATGGTCATCGTTTTTCATTGGACGCTTTGTTGCTTGCGCAAAGTATCTCCCCCAAAAATAAATGTCGTATACTAGAATTGGGATGCGGATGTGGTGTTATTTCTATTGTTATTGCGAGCAATTTTTCTGAGGTGAATATTGTTGCAATTGATATACAAAAAACTGCTGTTAAAATTGCAAAGGAAAATGTTTCTATGAATGGCTTAAGTGAGCGCATAAGTATTCTTGAACATGATCTGCGAACCATAAAAGGCAATGATTTTGAACCATTTCAATACATTGTTTGTAATCCGCCCTTTCGCAAAAAAAAATCAGGCCGTCCCAATGCTGCGTATGAAAAATTAATGGCGCGTGAGGAAATTTCCTGTTCACTGGATGATATTCTGAGAATCAGTCGAAAAATGCTTGTGAATCAAGGAGAACTGAGCGTGATATACCCATCTGGTCGCGTTTCAGAACTGATGGTGCAAATGCACGCATTCAATATCCCCCCAACAGATTTGATTCCAATCTACACAAAAATGAATCACCCTGCAAAATGGGCGATTGTAAAAGGTCGTCTGAATTCACGAAACGAATTGAAAATTCATGAACCTTTATACCCTTCTGAAAAGATCTGAAAGTCATCACTGTCGCTGAAAATTGATTCTTGGGTCAATCAATACATAACAAAAATCAGAAAGTACATTCCCCACAAGACCCAATAATGATGTCAATGATAAAATTCCCATAAAAACAGGATAGTCTCGTCCAACAATTGCTTCAAGACTCAGTCTTCCCATACCCGGTATTTCAAAGACTTGTTCGATAATAACAGAACCAGCAAACATAATTGTTAAAATAGAACCAATTCCAGTTGCAATGGGAATCAGTGCATTTCTCAGCGCATGACCCCAAACCGCACGTTTTTCACTTCCACCTTTCGCTAAAACCATCCGAACATAATCCTTGCCCAATTGTTCCATTAATGAGTTTTTCATCAAAATGGTCAATACAGCGAAATTACCAATAATATAGCAAATAATGGGCAGCGCCATATGATGCATAATATCAACAATTTTTTCAATATATGACAGGCTCGCAAAGGCGTCAGAATGAAAACCAGTCACTGGAAAAAAATCAAAAAAACCATCAACTGTGCCACAGAACATCATTTTTAAAATCATTCCAAATGCAAATGGGGGAATCGCATATCCGGTAAAAACAATCATACTTGAAATGACATCAAAGGATTGACCATGACGTAATGTTTTGGCAATCCCCAATGGAATACAAATTAAATAGGATAGGACAAAACCTGTAACGCCAAATATCAGTGATACATGAAATCTGTCCCGAATGAGTTGCCAGGCAGTTTTGTTAGGAAAGGCATAAGATTGCATGCGCATCCCCACAATATCGGAAAACAACCATTTGATATACCGCTGATATATGGGCTGATCAAATCCAAAATGTTTTTCAATCGCTTCTCTCTGAACATTAGAAATTGATTCAGAATGTTTTCCTGAAATCGGCCCTTCAGAGGTCGCCATGCCTTTCATTTTCAGTATCATCTGCTCTACAGGACCACCGGGAACAAACTGAATTAAACAAAAACACATGAGGGTAATCCCAATAAAAGTAGGGATTATCAACAATAGTCGCTGGATAAAATAATCAAAACGCTCCATGATCAATCGTACCTGTTGTTTGTTTGGCCTGGTCCAGTAATACGTTCATATTTGTTGAAAAAACTTTTTCAAGATCTTCGGTTGAAGAAAAAGCATCCAACACACAACTGATTGGAACAGCAGGATGATAGATCGGCCAATCTGTTCCAAAAAGAATACGATCTGTACCGATAATCTGTCCTGCTCTTTCTATATTTTCAGATGTTTGACCGCTGGTTTCCAAAAAAACATTTTCATATTTTTTTGCAAGCGCAAGTGTTTCTTCAAACTCTGCCAAACCCATATGACTGAGAATAAATGTCAATCGAGAAAAATGGGATATTGCTTTTTCAAAGCGTTTTGCCTGACTTAACCCGGTGTTCTTCACAGGCCATCCGACATGACACTGAATAATCAGTTGATTTGCCAGGCAATGTTCAAACAATTCATGGGCTTTGTCACTGTCAGGTGGGGTATGTTGAAAGTCTGCATGAAATTTAAATCCACAGGCCCCCATTTTTTTAAAATGATCAAATTGTCCGGAAAGATCGGGATGATCCGGGTGAATACTGCAAAATGTGGGTAATTGTTCAAAGCCGAGGCAGGTTTCAAGCGTGGCCTGCGAAAATTGGTCAAAGCGGCTGACAGCTATTGGCAATACAACTGCCTGTTTTATTTTATAGGTTTCAAGATAATGAATAAGATTGCATCGATTCGCCTGTTCAAGTCCATTGGGAAATGCGTGTAATATGGACAGCATTTGTGGGATGAGCGTGAAAGGAGATCGGGTGTTCAGTCCAATAAAAGCAGGCTTATTGTACTGAAAAAAAGCAGGAAAATCAGTTAACAGATAGACAGGTTCAGGTCCAGGGCCAATGAGATCTGTCTTGAGGGGAGCAACATTAAAAATGCCTTTCATCATGTGAAATAAATTGCGTGGAAAATCAGATAACAGTTGGGAACGATACAATAATATTTCCTGTATATGTTCTCGCAAGTTTTCAAGAAAAGTCCCCGGGCCAGTCAGATTCAATTGGCCAATCAACAGGTTGATTGTCGCATATACGCCCAGATGCACGTGAGCATCAATGGGGTTATTCGGAAGTTCTCCATGAAGTTTATAATTACCCGGGCTTTCCATGCTCAAATGTTTACTAATTTTTTGTATCATAAACGCACATCTCAATCACTTGTTTTTACTTATTTTTTTTTGATCGGAATCGTTAATTCCCAGGTAACCAGTAAAATTTTTTACAACTTTTTGGAAGATATCTGTTTGCCCCTTGACAATATCTTGAATACCGGTAATCAAGTCAGTAGGGTCTTTTTCTGCCGTATCCATATCGACAATCAAGCGCAAGTGCTTGTTGGTTTCTTCAAGATCAGAACATCGCTCTTTAAGCTTTTCATACTTTCTGATTAAATTGAGATATTCATCACGAGAAACTGTTTGTTCATTGGGAATCATTCCCAAAAGGGTGACATATTCTTTTAACGAGTTTTGAAAATCCTGCACCGCTTTTTCAGCCATCGTTTTATATTCAGTGCTCCGCTCGGAAAGTTGGTCAAGGCCATAAAATTTTTTAAACATTATCGGAAGTTCATATATCCCATTCGCAGAGGCAGAAACACTTTTTTGTACCCATCGCAGCATTTCATCGACTTGTTTTTTGCCTCTGGAAGCCCCAATAAGGATATTTCCAAATAGTTCAAGAAAGTTTTTGTCCATGAGAATACTCCTTTTATTGCGGTTGTATTATGGTGTTTCTGGAAATGATGGTAACATCACTTCTTTTTCATGAAGCTGTTCATAGATGTCCTGTGTCTGATCAGATGCATTGCTTTCCTGTTTTTGCATGATAGATTGTGAGGAATTATCAGACATGTGGTCCATATCAGGAGCCTGTGCCTGATCCATTGTTTCGGGAGCAACAATTTCTTGTGATGGTATCAACACTGTTTCCTGCGATGGTGATTCAGACAAAGGGGCTTCTTCAGATTTAGTTTCTGTTTCATCCATGGCTGGTTGTTCTTCCTGACTAGCAGGGGATACTTCTTCAGCTGTCTCTTCATTTGATTGTGAATCAGTTGTTGTTTTTGTTGATTCATCGGTTTCAGCGTTATCATCGGTTTCAGTTTCAGTTTCTGACGATTTTTCATTTTCAGTTTGCTCTTTTGTAATTGGTTTTGAAGAATATTCATATTCAGATTTAATTCGCTGGATTTCATCAGGAGAAACATGTTCAATATCAGAGGGTTGATCGCCTGATTCAACATGAACCCGCTGAAAATCATTTAGATAAGTTGGGGGTAAATGCGGTTTAGCAATCCCGACCACTGAAAGCTTTGTATTATCGAATGTTGTGACTGACGTTCGTTTATGGTCGGCATTAACGAAAAAATCGGAACCACGAACACCGATGAGCGCTGTTTGTGTTTTGACCTTATAATCAGTTCGGTTGAACCTGGACATCTTACGAACATTAAAACGCGCCTTACCGCGTTTCATACTGATAAAAGATTTCCGCATTTTTTTCTGAGGAATGAGACTGATTTTATTTAAAGTGAGTTGTGACTGAGAACCGATGGTTAATTGACTTCCATCTTGCATATTTAATAAAGCTCGTCCAGGTTGCTTTGTATAGAGTGTATCTTTCTGATATAGCAGCATCCCTTTAAATACCTGATACCCAATTTTTTGATTGTCATGAACAACAATTGCAGTCCCATCTATCATGAAAACCTTTCCAATCGATAATCCAAAACCGGGGACGAACTTATTTTTTATGGTTAACCCATCAGGCATTTTTGCATTTGCCAAACCAAATAATAAATATAAGCTTAATAATAAATAAAGACTCTTTTTGAATGACATGTTTCCTCCAATTTATAAGAACAATTAATAGAGGTATTGTAACGAAAAACTGATAGCTGTTTTGCGATAATCAAATTGATTGATATTAGAAGCGTTCACCTGATGTTCAATTACGAAATAGGGTTGAATTGAATATCGGGTTAGTAACACTTGAGTGTATAGTTTTGTGTGGTTGTCAGATCGCCGCTTCAGAAAAGTCGAATCCTGATGTAAATAGTTTTTTACAGAATAATTTCCCCCAAATGACCATTTTATTTGTTTGTTCTGATATCTTAAACCGCAGCCAATCTGTCCTAAATGAAATTTTTTATCTAATCCATTTGTATCTCGATTTACGCCAGAAAGAACACTGAAAAATGACATGTTCTTATTATTTGAAAATGTACGTTCTAATCCGAAATCAAAATTAATGCCCGACCCATCATATTCATTGTTGTCAAAATTCTTGTAAAAGCCGTATTCAAAATTTGCCAGCAGCTTGAGATATTTATTTTTTTGCCATTTAATATCATATTCAATGCCTTGAAAACTCAAATAATCTTTGTCGTTCAGCCAGAGATGTTCGGGTTTTATATAAAGGGATTGTTTTGTATTTTTTTTATTATATTCTATGACAAATCTTCCTTTACTCGCTACCATATTGTAATCAGGAAAATCGACATGATTGGATTGAGAATGCGCATATCCAATACCCATCATAAAAATCGGTGATTGGACAAAATTATAATTGCCGCCAACAAATGTTCTTGTCACGAGATCGTCTGTATCACTAACATTTTCACCAGCTGGGGTGAGTTTGATATTATCATCATAGGTCATTGTGATGCTGGCAAATAAATGATATGGTCTAAATATGAATGGTTTGGATTTTATGATGTCCAACCATTTTTTTGCATCCTTTTTTAAAGATCCGGATTGCGAATGAATGACAATTTTATGAAATAATGTTCGTGCCTGTGCAGGTTTTCCAGTATATAAATAGCAAACAGCGGCATAATACTCGGCATTTTCTTTGATATTACTGTTTTGTTTGGCACAAGCCAGGAAATATTGATGTGCAATTTTATACTGCTCTGTTTGAAAGGCACAAATACCAGCATAATATTGCGCCAATAGATTCTCAGGCGTTTGTTTGACTGTTTTTACAAAATCATTTAAAGCGAGCTGGTATTTTTGGGTCAGATAATAGAAAAACCCCCGATCATACAACAAATTGTCCAGGTCTGGATCAATGTTACATGCCTGTATATAATATTGTCTGGCCTCTTTATATCGTTTCATTTTTTGATACGTTTTTGCTAAATAATGATAAGCTACTGGATTTTCGGGTTGTTTCAACATGGCACGTTTCAGATGAGAGATCGCTGATGCAAAATCGTTCTCTTCAAAAGCAAATATACCGATATCCAAATATGGGTTGGAATCAGTTGCTTCAGAAAATGCCGGAAATAGATATATAAATGTGACGACGATAAGGACAAATACACTCATTCGATATCGAACAACATTATTCATTAAAATGCTCCTATGAATTTTCTTTTCCTTCTGATTTCTATTAAAGAAAGTGACTTAGGAATGCTTTGAACATAACATCGCAATTTCGGACAGGTCGAACCTGTCCGACTTACCAGAGTGGGAATTTATTCATCAAGCATTCCTTTTTACCAATTTTTTCCAAAACGATACCAGCAGTTGAATATAAAATCAAGAACAAATCAGAAATGTCTGTGTCATCTTGAACTCAAAAGTTATTTATGATATGCTTTTTATTTTTATTTGACAGACGAGATCTATCAAATTTGATGAACTTATTTTTCGTGTTTTCATAAGGAATGCTCTGAAAATAAATTCCTCATTTTATAATTGTTCATTTTGTTTTTGAACCAGGATTACACTGAAGAAGATGAATAAGATGAAATAAAACACTTTTAATTCATCTTATTCATCTTTTTCAGTGTAATCCTGGTTCAAAATTTATAGAATTGACTCTTTCAGGAATGAGGAACTTATTTTTTCGTGTTTTCCTAACAAATAATCAGGCACTTTTTTTATAAGGATTCTATTCATGAGATGGAGTTATATCCTTTACTTTGTAGGCATTCTTTCACTTTTTTTAGGGTTAACAATGATTATCCCATTGATGTGCAGCATTTTATTCCAGGATAATACCACCAGACCGATTTTGCTATCAGCAGCAATAACCGAATCAATAGGCTTGCTTTTATTTTATGTGTTTCGCATTCAAGATAATGATCATATCAGTCCAAGAGAAGGCATTGCGATTGTCGCGATAGGATGGATTGCCGCAAGTTTTTTCAGCGCACTTCCTTTTTATTTTGGTCATGCATTTGAAACATTTACTGATGCTTTTTTTGAGTCTGTCTCAGGTATGACAACAACAGGCGCATCAGTTATGACAAATATTGAAGCCGTACCTTATAGCCTGTTACTGTGGCGAAGTTTTATTCAATGGCTCGGTGGCATGGGAATTATTGTCCTGTCACTGGCAATCTTGCCATTGTTGGGTGTTGGTGGTATGCAGATGTATAAAGCTGAAGTTCCCAGCCCTGTTCCAGACAAGCTCAAACCCCGCATTCGAGATACTGCGATGATTTTATGGAAAGTCTATGCAGGTATTACCCTGGCTGAAGTATTCTTTCTGATGTTTGGCGGAATGAGCTTGTATGACGCTCTCAACCATGCGTTTACAACCATGCCAACAGGTGGTTTTTCAACCAAAAATACGTCTATTACCCATTTTGATAGTGTTTACCTTGAAACAGTCATTACAGTTTTTATGTTATTAGCAGGTATAAACTTTTCATTGCATTATCAGGCATTAATGGGAAAGCCCATCACTTTTTGGAAAGATTCTGAATGTCGTTTTTTTATCTGCTTTGTTCTGATTGTTACAATCATCGTTACAATTAATATTTATCCGGTTTATGAAAGTATCGGACAGGCGTTTCGATATGCATCCTTTCAGGTGGTCTCTATTGTGACAACAACCGGTTATGGATCAGCAGATTATGAACTATGGCCATCAATGACACAAATAATTTTATTGCTTTGTATGTTTATCGGAGCATCAGCAGGCTCAACAGGTGGTGGCATGAAATGCCTGCGGGTGATGATTTATTTCAAATACTGTTATAAAGAACTTATTTCATTAATACATCCACGAGCTGTCAGTCAAATTAAAGTAAACTACAAACCTGTTTCTTCAGATGTCGTCAGCAGTGTGCTTGGTTTTTTAGGCCTTTTTGTGGGATTATTTGCAATCAGTTCAGTAATGTTGGCATCATTGGGCGTTGACCTGGTAACATCTTTTTCCGCAGTCGCCTCAGCTATTGGTAATATTGGGCCAGGTTTGGGAACAGTTGGCCCAACCGAAAACTATGCGAGTTTACCCGCATTGGGAAAATGGTTGCTGGTATGGTGCATGCTATTAGGACGTCTAGAAATCTATACAATAATTATATTGTTGCTGCCAGAATTTTGGAGAAAGTAAATAATATGATTTCATATGCTTATAAAACAGACAAGGGCGATGTCAGATTTCAGAATGAAGATGCACTGATTTACAGAACTGATGATCACAATCCTGAAGGATTTGATATTGAATCATATGGCAGTTTATTTACAGTTGCAGATGGTATGGGCGGTCATAAAGCCGGTGAAATTGCCAGTAATATGGCCTGTCAGGCAATATTGAAATATTATCATCGAAAAGATGTATCTGAAGAAACCATGTGGGATGTTTTAAAAGGACTTTTTTATCAGATCAATGAAAATGTTTTACTTCAGTCCATGAAAATTGCTGATTTTCATGGCATGGGAACAACGCTTACGACATTAATTATCAGAAAACAAAAAGCCTGGATTGCCCATGTTGGAGATACGCGGGTATATCATATCAGAAAGCATGAAATTGATCAGGTGACACAGGATCATACTGAAGTTCAGGACTTGGTCGAACAAGGATTGTGCACTCAGGAAGAGGCAAACCAATGTAATGCGCGCAACGTATTAAGCCAGGCCATTGGTGTTGATAATCGGCTGCGGGTGTATACATGGGCAGAATTGATTCAACCTGATGATATATTTCTTATTTGTTCTGATGGCTTATATGATATGCTGTCATGTCAGCATATTTTTTCGATCATTCAATCCAATACAGGTCAATTACAACGCGCATGCAATGAACTGGTTGATCAGGCGAAACGAGCAGGAGGGGCGGACAATATTTCTATCATTCTTGTGAGGATATAAGTCATGCCCTGACTCAAAGGAGATCAAACATGGGAAAAATCATACTCATCCGACATGGAAAAGCCGGTTTTGGTGAAAGCGATTACGATCAGCTATCCGAAATGGGTGAATATCAGGCACAAGTGACCGGACAATTCTTGAAACAAGCAGATATTTATCCAACAGCAATTTATTCCGGTACGTTAAAGCGTCAAATAAGAACCGCTGAAATTGTAAATAAACATGCGGGGTTTCTTTCTGAAATCCAATATGATCCGGTTTATAATGAATATAATCACCAAAGCATTATCGACCGCCATCTGCCGGGTTTGTTGGAAGAGAACCCTTCAATGGCAGAAGATATAGAAAAGGCCTTTTCAGATTACCCCACATTTGAACGTATTTTTTTCGCAGTTCTTGAACGTTGGATTTCAGAAAAAGATGATTCAAATGGAATTGAATCATTTGAATCATATACAAACCGGGTCATACAGGGGATAGAATGTATTGCTGAAAATCAGAGCAAAGAAGATATCGCACTTGTTTACACCTCTGGAGGTTTCATTGCTGTTTCCATGCATCTGATTTTAGGAATACCACCTATTTCTGCTTTGAAATTTGGATGGATAATCTATAATTGCTCAATCACTTCTTTTTATGCTTCAAACAAACAATATCGTCTCGAAACATTCAATTCAGTGGGGCATCTGCAAAATAACCGAAAAGAAGGCATTGTCAGTATCATTTAATCAAAGAGGGGGTTATGAAACTATCAATAAAACCGATTGGCTTTGTTAAAAACGAAATCAAACAAACGTCCTTTCAACAAAATATGGAAGATTCGGAAAGAAAACGTCAAAACCAAATAAAATATAAACAAATTAAACAAACCATTTCAGATTTGATCATTGATCCTTCATATGAGGATATGCTGGATGGTGTTGAAAAATTTTCACATATTGTTGTGATTTATTGGCCACATTTACTCACTGATGAGCAACGCACATTAAGAAAAGTGCATCCTATGGGTCGAAAAGATTTACCGATTCAAGGTATATTTGCAACACGATCGCCTGCGCGACCGAACTCTATATTGATTTCAACAGTCGCGCTTCTCGAACGCCGCCGCAATATTCTTCAAGTAAAAGGCCTGGAAGCACTGGATGGAAGTCCCATATTGGATATCAAGACATATATTCAAATCAGTGATCAAGTAACCAACCCTGTTTTTCCTGAATGGGTACATCAAATAAAGCGTGAATTACAAAATGAAACAACCCACTGAACCTAATTTGAACGTAACGATAGCAAAAGGCTTAACATTAAAAAATCCGGTGATGACTGCATCCGGAACCTTTGGCTATGGTAAGGAATATTCGTCATTTATTGATTTGAATCAACTGGGTGCAATTGTTGTTAAAGGCCTGTCTCTTGAGCCCAATCCAGGCAACCCACCACCTCGAATTGTGGAAACGCCTTGCGGTATGCTCAATGCAATTGGACTGGAAAATGTTGGGCTGGAAAATTTTATGACAGAAAAGTTGCCTTTTTTATGTCAGTTCAATACTCCGGTAATTGCCAATATATATGGCAAAACCATTGAGGAATATGCACTTCTTGCAGAAAAAATGGACCATTTGGATAAAATTGCCGCACTGGAGGTCAATATTTCATGCCCCAATGTAAAAGCGGGGGGGGTTGCGTTTGGAACAGATCCTGAACTGGCTTACTCTGTAATTCATGCAATCCGAAAAAATACGCAAAAACCTTTGATTGTCAAACTATCTCCCAATGTAACAGATATTGTACAGATTGCCAAAACAGTTGCTGAAGCTGGTGCGGATGCCATTTCGTTGATCAACACGCTGACAGGTATGGCTGTTGATATTCAAACAAGAAAACCGGTTTTGGCAAATACGATTGGTGGATTGTCCGGCCCTGCAATCAAGCCTGTGGCACTCCGGATGGTATTTCAGGTTGTTCAATCTGTTTCGATTCCGGTTATTGGTATTGGCGGAATTATGACCTCATCAGATGCACTTGAATTTTTAATTGTTGGTGCTCAAGCCATTCAGGTTGGCACTGCAAATTTTATCAACACACGCGTAACAATGGATATTTTAAAAGGAATTCGCAACTACCTTGTTGAAAATAATATCCAGGATATTTCACAACTAATTGGATCAATCGGCTGCGAGTGTATTCATGAGCAGAATTGATTCAACCTGATGATATATTTCTTTTTATGTATATGCGTACCAAACTTTTTATTTTTGTTTTTGAACCAGGATTACACTGAAAAAGATGAATAAGATGAATTTAAAGTGTTTTATTTCATCTTATTCATCTTCTTCAGTGTAATCCTGGTTCAAAAACAAAATGAACAATTATTAAATGAGGAACTTATTTTCAGAGATTTCCTTAGGAATGCGCGAAAAATAAATTCCTCATTTAAAATTGTTCATTTTCGTTTTTGAACCATGATTACACTGAAGAAGATGAATAAGATGAATTTAAAGTGTTTTTATTCATCTTCTTCATCTTCTTCAGTGTAATCATGGTTCAAAAAACAGAATGAACAGTTTGGTACGCATATGATTAATGTTTAATTTTTTAATTAAGGAAATCTCTGAAAATAAGTTCCCCATTTGATAATTGTTAATTTCATCTTTTTCAGTGTAATCCTGGTTCAAAATGAATAGAATTGACTCTTTCAGAAATGAGGAACTTATTATTTAAGTATTCCTAAGCAATTTACATAATTATGCGTTACAATGTAAAGATATCAATCAATTCCAAGAATCTCTGGAACGTATCATACCCTGACTCAAAGGATATATCCAGGATATTGCACAACTAATTGGATTAATCAATGACTGAAACACCTTTTCGCCCAATGATTCTGGCACCTGCCGGAGAACGTGATTCTTTTCTTGCTGCGTTGGCAGCAGGTGCAGATGCGATTTATTGTGGTGTCAAATCTTTTTCTGCTCGTATGCAGGCGCAAAACTTCAATGTTGAAGAACTCGCCGCGCTGACTTCATTGGCGCATGATAATAATGTGGCAGTCTACCTGACCCTAAACAGCATGATTCGAGAATCAGAACTTGCCGGCCTGGATCAATGGCTTGCAAATATTCTTCATCGAATAAAGCCAGATGCCTTAATTATACAGGATTTAGCATTTATCACACTGGCACGTTCGCAAGGGTTTAAGGGTGAGATACATTTGTCTACATTGGCCAATGTCAGTTTTTTTGAGGCGCTTAGATGGATACAAAGCAGCCTTGATATCGATTGCGTTGTTATGCCGAGAGAATTGTCCATTGATGAAATCAAGAGCATGGCCAATGCCTGTTCCAAAAAAATTCATTTGGAAGTTTTTGTTCATGGTGCGTTGTGTTATGGCGTTTCAGGACGATGTTATTGGAGCAGTTTTTTAGGGGGAAAAAGTGGTTTGCGCGGTCAATGTGTGCAGCCCTGCCGCCGAATATACGATTATAAAGGGCATAAAAAGCGATTTTTTTCGTGTGCCGACCTGTGCTTAGATGTTCTTGTTAAAACACTTTTGAATATTCCTCAGGTCCGTGCCTGGAAAATTGAAGGCCGAAAAAAAGGCCCTCACTATGTTTATCATACGACACTTGCATATAAACTGTTGCGTGATCATGGCAAGTCGCCTGAACAAAAAAAGAAGGCAATGGCACTGCTTGAATATGCCCTTGGAAGGCATGGAACGCATTATCATTTTTTACCTCAGCGGCATTATCATCCCATTTCAACAGAAAAAGACACTGGTTCTGGTTATAAAATAGCAAAAGTATCTGGAAAACATATAAAACGTTTTTTTTCACCCAGAGAACCTCTTTTTCCAGGTGATCGCCTACGAATTGGATATGAAGACCAAAAAGGTCATCATATCCAAAAAATGAAACAGCCCATTCCAAAAGGGGGGAAATGGTTTTTTCCAAACAAGACAGAAGTCCGCTTACCAGAATTAGGGACGCCTGTTTTTTTGATAGATCGAAAAGACCCCTCACTTATGGAAAAAATTAAAGCATTTAGCGATCAATTGCCATGTATCAAAAACGAGCAAACATCCGAATTTCATCATACCAATAAGCGAATCATTTCAAAGCGATCACTTGGTATATATCGTAATACCTTAGATATCAATGTTTATCGAAAAATAGATGGCGGAAACAATCGACGACAATTTGGTGCCTGGCTATCCCGAAATAATGTCGAAAAAACATCAAAAAAAATGATATCAAATATATGGTGGTGGTTGCCTCCGGTCATCTGGCCTGAACATGAAAAACAATGGGAAAAACGAATTTCACATGTATGGAAAAATGGTGCCAGACGTTTTGTTGCAAACGCTCCCTGGCAGGCAGGCTTTTTTAATACCTCAAAATGTAAATTGTGGGCTGGTCCTTTTTGTAATATCAGTAATACAAATGAAATCAAACTATTAGAAAACAATAAGTTTTCAGGTGTTATCATATGTCCGGAACTTACGAAACATGATATTCTTTCAATACCTACCCGGGTAGAACTGCCATTGGGTATTGTGATTTCAGGGTTTTGGCCACTCAGCATTTCGCGCATTCCACCTGCAGAGATTCGACCCAACCAGGTATTTATGAGTCCTAAGGGAGAAGCCTCCTGGTATAGTACTTATGATGACCATCTTCACTGGATTTTCCCCAATTGGCGGATAGATCTGATGCCATTTAAGCATTTGCTGGTAAAGGCTGGATATTATATGTTTGTGGATTTAAGGGAAACTGTGCCCAAAACAGTTGATATAAAAGCGAGACCAGGTCTTTGGAACTGGGAATAATGCGCCAGCTTTTCATGAAAGCAATTACCTGCAATATATTGGCATAAAAAATGCTTTGATCAACTGTTTATTTTTGATTGCACATGGAGGTCAATAATAACCGATGCGACAAAAACAGGATAAAACGACTGCGCAAAACGATCAAAAAAAATTTGGAGAACACTGCAAAGAAAACTTACATTTAAACCAGCAATCCAAAATAAAAGATTGTGAACGCACCCAAATTGAAAAACAACTATTAACAGAAAAACGATTTCGTGAGTTGCTGATTCAGACAGCCCCAATAATAATTATGGTTTTGAATAAACAGGGCTGTATCGAATTGATCAATCCATATATGGAAGAGTTGACCGGGTACACATTGTCTGAAGTCAAAGGGAAGGACTGGTTTAAAACCTTTTTACCTGTTCATGTTCAGGATGAAATCAGACAATTATTTTTCAAAGCCATTAACCACATTCACTCACACGGCAATATCAATCCGATTGTGACAAAGGGAAATAAAGAGATTCCTATTTCATGGTATGATAATACCATACAAGATTCAGATGGAAATGTTACTGGCCTGTTGTGTATGGGCCTTGATGTTTCTAAACGTTCTCCCACAACACAAGATGAGAAATCACTTGATCAGTTGAAGTCAGATTTTTTGGAACGAATGGGACATGAAATTAGAACACCGATGAATGCGATTTTTGGTTTTTCAGAAATTTTGTCTGAAACGATATGCGATCCACAACAAAAAGAATATCTTAATACAATCAAGTCATCCTGCGAAGCGTTGTTACAACTGTTCGCGCATTCCCAAAAAGCAAAAGAACCACAGTTTTCCGCTAAAAAGGATACGATTGATCCAAAACTTATTACATTTAAAAAAAATACAAAAATTCTTGTTGTAGATGATATCTCTACGAATCGATATATATTAACGCATTTCCTTAAGGCATTTGATTTTCAGATATTACAGGCTGAGAATGGAAATGTGGCAATAGAAATGACAAAAGCACATCAACCAGATCTCGTTTTTATGGATTACCATATGCCTGTTCTTGATGGCTATAAAGCTGCTAAAATCATTAAAAATATTCATGAATTAAGTCGGATCCCCATTGTTTTCGTTACAGCTTCAGTTACACAGGATGTGCTTGATAAAATAGAAAGCGAAGGGTTTTCATATATTAAAAAACCGTTTCACTTGAACAAAATTACGACTGAATTGATGCAACACATTCCTTATTCCCAAAAAAATAATAATCAAGCTGACCATGAAAAAAACGCTAAAACTTTTATTGATTTAAATCCAGAACTCGTTCATAATATTCCTGAATTAAAACAAATTCTTAGGACTCAATTTTATCCAAAATGGGAAACGATTAAGGAAAAGCTGTACATAGATGATATCAAACAATGGACAACTGAACTAAAAGAGCAATCGTTACATTATTCTTGCAAACCATTGCTTGACTACAGTAATCGATTACTTGAGAATATTGATTCTTTTGATCTGGTCAGGCTTCAAAATGACTTGAAATTATTTTCAAATTTGTTTAAATAATTCATCATGAAGAATTCGTTTTCATAGAATAAAATATAGTTAACGATTTATGGAGTATACAATGGAAGTAAAACCAACCATTCTAATTGTAGATGATCAACCAACCAACCTTCAAATTCTGGGAAAGAGACTTCAGTTAGAGAATTATACGATCATGGCTGCAATGAATGGGAAAATTGCTTTAGAAATGGTTGAAGAAAGAAAGCCTGATCTTATATTGCTGGATATAATGATGCCCGAAATGAGTGGCTTTGAAGTATGTGAGAAGTTGAAAAATAATCCAACGTCCCAAAACATTCCAATTATTTTTTTAACAGCAAAAACTGATACAGAAGATATTGTTAAAGCATTTAATCTCGGTGCGGTTGACTACATATCTAAACCATTCAATTATGCCGAGCTGCTATCGCGGATTAAAACGCATACCCAATTAAAACTTCTCCAAAACAATTTAGAATGGGCGGTTGCAGATCGAACAAAAAAATTACATAATGCGCTTGATGAATTGAATATCATACATAATCAGTTACGTGGTGCCCATTATGAGACGATCAAGCGGCTTGCACGCGCCGCAGATTTTCGAGATAATGAAACTGGCATGCATATTTTACGAATGAGTTATTTCTCACGCATTTTGGGTGAGGCGATGGGGATGAGTCGTGATGAGAGCGAGCAGTTACAGCATGCAAGTGCTGTACATGATATTGGAAAAATTGGTATTCCTGATGGAATATTGCTAAAACCCGGCAAGCTCGACCATGAAGAATTCGAAATAATGAAAACCCACTCTGCAATTGGTGCCCAACTTCTTTCAGATATTGATTCTGATTTATGTCGGTTGGCTGAAAAAATCGCATTAACCCATCACGAAAAATGGAACGGCAAAGGATATCCTAACAGGCTTTCAGGAGCCGATATTCCTCTTGAAGGCAGAATAGCGGCTGTTTCTGATGTTTTTGATGCGTTAACATCTGTTCGGCCTTACAAAAAAGCATGGTCTGTTGAGGATGCCATTCATCTGTTAGTTCAGGAAAGAGGACATAGTTTTGATCCCAACATTGTCGACCTGTTTCTTCAACACAAGGAAAAAATATTAGAAATAAAAAATAATTACGCTGACGAGGAAGAACAGATAAGTATATAAAACGATTATACGCTTCCATGTATGATGCAGACAAAGGATACAAATAAAAAGAAAATTTTTATTGACAAGTTAAAATGAGCTTGTTAAAAACTTTTTAATTTTCGATAAATTAAGGAAAAATAGCTATGCGTCAACTTTTTATTCAGCTTATTCAGCCAGTCGTTATCAGACTTATTGTCTTAGATACCCAAATAGGTGCAGGCTGATAAAAGGTTGAACAAATTACTAAAAATTCAAACCGCTATCAGCCTGGCTGATAGCGGTTTTTTTGTTTTATAATAGCCCCGATTTTTTTTTTAACAGCCGGATTTGTCAAGTAAGTCCGACAAATTGATCTTTGATCAATATAAAAACAAACAATAAGGAGACTTCATGAAAAGTGACCATGCGAAAAAGGGATTAGAAAGGGCTCCCCATCGCGCATTATTTAAAGCAATGGGGTATACCGATTATGAAATACAACGACCGCTCATTGGTATTGCAAATGCGGCAAATGCAATCGTTCCAGGACATGTTCATCTAAATACGCTGGTTGAGTCTGTCAAGGCCGGTGTTTACATGGCTGGCGGAACACCAATCGAGTTTGGTGGAATAGGTGTTTGCGATGGTATTGCAATGAATCATGAAGGAATGAAATATTCTTTGGCCAGTAGAGAATTAATCGCTGATAGTATTGAAGTTATGGCCACAGCTCACGCTTTTGATGCAATCATTTTTGTACCAAACTGTGATAAGATTGTTCCAGGCATGCTCATGGCTGCTGCTCGTTTGGACTTGCCATCAATTTTTATTAGCGGCGGTCCCATGCTTGCAGGCAAAGATGCAAAAGGAAACAAGATTGACCTGATTTCTGTTTTTGAAGCTGTGGGAGCTGTACGTTCAAATAGATTGGATGAAAAAGAATTGGCATCAATTGAAGATGCAGCATGTCCCACCTGTGGATCTTGTGCTGGAATGTTTACTGCGAACTCAATGAATTGCCTGACTGAGGCAATTGGCATGGCATTGCCTGGAAATGGAACAATTCCGGCTGTTATGGCGAGTCGCACACGACTGGCGAAGGAGGCTGGCCGACAAATTATGGTTTTATTAGAAAAAAACATTCGTCCGAGTCAGATTATGACGCAAAAATCCTTTGAAAATGCGCTTTCAGTTGATATGGCATTGGGATGTTCCACCAATACTGTGCTTCATTTACCGGCAATCGCACATGAATTAGGTATTCAAATAAATATGGAAATGATCAACTCAATTAGTAATCGTATTCCACATTTATGCGCATTAAGTCCGGGTGGAAAGAATCACGTTGAAGATCTGGATCGCGCGGGCGGCATTCAATCGGTATTAAACGAACTTCGAAAAACAGGTAAAATTAATGAGGATTGCCTGACTGTTACCGGAAAAACGCTGATTGAAAATGTTAAGGACAAAGAAATACTTGACAATGATGTTATCCGATCAATTGACGCCCCTCATCATTCAAAAGGTGGACTGGTTATGCTTTCTGGAAATCTGGCGCCAGATGGTTGTGTTGTCAAACAATCTGCTGTTTGTGAAAAAATGCGAGTTCATGAAGGGCCGGCACGCGTATTTGAATCTGAGGAAGATGTTACATCTGCAATCATGAATGGTAAAATTAACAAAGGTGATGTTGTGGTTGTTCGCAATGAAGGTCCAAAAGGTGGACCTGGTATGAGAGAAATGTTGACTCCGACCTCAGCTATTGCTGGCATGGGATTGGATGCAGATGTTGCTTTGATTACTGATGGCCGATTTTCAGGTGGAACCCGTGGTGCTGCTATTGGTCATGTTTCTCCTGAAGCTATGGCTGGTGGTGTTATCGCCCTAATTAACGAAGGTGATATCATTTCAATTGATATTCCTAAAAAATGTATTACGTTAAATGTTTCTGACGATGAACTCGCCAGACGAAAACAAAACTGGCAGCCCATTGAACCCAAAATCAAGACAGGCTATATGGCACGATATGCCAGACTGGTTTCATCAGCCAACACTGGAGCCATTTTAATATAAGGAGGTGTGCTATCAAACTCACAGGCGGTCAAATATTAATGAAAACATTGAAAGAAGAAGGCGTGGATACCATTTTTGGTTATCCTGGTGGTGCTGTTCTGGATATTTACGACGCCCTTGCACAAACAGATATTAAGCATATTCTGGTGCGTCATGAACAGGCAGCCGTTCATGCGGCTGATGCTTTTGCCAGAGCAAACAGTACAGTAGGCGTAAGCCTTGTCACATCAGGTCCAGGCGCGACAAATACAGTTACTGGTATTGCATCTGCATATTGTGACTCCATTCCAATAGTCGTACTCACCGGGCAAGTTCCTCGACCACTGATTGGCAATGATGCATTTCAGGAAGTGGATATTGTTGGAATTACCCGCCCCTGTACCAAGCATAACTATCTGGTTCAAAAAACTGAGGATATTGCGCATACTGTTAAGGAAGCCTTTTACATTGCCAGGTCTGGAAGGCCTGGACCGGTATTAGTGGATTTGCCAAAGGATATTATCAATACGAAAATATCATATAAAGCACCAGCTCCAATTCAAATAAAATCTTACAAACCTACCTATGATCCTAATATCAAGCAGTTGAAACGTATTGTTTCACTATTGAAAAAGGCAGAAAAACCCATGATTTTTGCAGGTGGGGGCATTATTCTATCAGGCGCATCCAGTGAGCTGACTCAACTGGCAAAATCATTACAAATTCCAGTCACGACATCGTTGATGGGCTTGGGGGCATTTCCGGGAAATGATCCATTATGGTTGGGAATGATTGGTATGCATGGCACCTATCGGGCCAATATGTCATCAGCGTCATGTGATTTAATGATTGCAGTGGGGGTCCGATTTGATGACCGCGTGACTGGAAAAACAGATGCCTTTGCTGCACAGGCCAATATTGTTCATATTGATATTGATCCAACATCCATTCGGAAAAATATTAATGTTCAGGTGCCTGTTGTAGGGGATTGCAAAAGAACCCTGACAAAACTGAATGAAATTATTCAACAGGAAGACTTCAAAAATATTAAGAAAAAACGTTCCCCATGGCTTGAAAAGATTGATGAATGGCGCAATTCACAACTACTTGCATATGAACAAAAAGATGTCATTAAACCGCAATATGTTATTGATAAACTCTATGAAATAACAAAAGGGAATGCTATCATTACAACTGAGGTCGGTCAAAACCAAATGTGGGCAGCGCAGTTTTATCATTTTAATCGTCCCAATCGCTTTATTACATCAGGTGGACTCGGTTGTATGGGATTTGGATTACCGGCCGCTATCGGTGCGCAGGTTGCCTGTCCAGGTGAACTGGTAGTCGATATTGCAGGTGATGGCAGCATTCAAATGAATATTCAAGAATTGGCGACAGCGGTTCAATTTAATTTACCAGTAAAGGTCTTAATTTTAAACAATCAATATTTGGGAATGGTTCGGCAATGGCAGGAACTTTTCTACAAGAAAAAATACGTATGGACCCATATGGAAAGTTCCCCTGACTTTGTTAAATTGGCTGAAGCCTTTGGTGCCACAGGATTTTATACAAGCAATCCAGATGAAGTTGAAGATATTCTTCAAAAAGCGATCGACACAAAGGGACCTGTGGTAATGGACTTTCATGTTGAACAGGAAGAATGCGTGTACCCAATGGTACCCGCTGGCGCACCAATTACTGAGATGCTGCTTGTTTAGGAACGATTGATTATTTTATGGAGGCCATATGAGCACACAAAAACGTATTTTATCTTTACTGGTGGATAACAAACCGGGTGTATTATCACGAATATCAGGACTATTCAGTGGGCGCGGGTTCAATATCGAAAGCCTGTGCGTTGCAGAAACCAAAGAAAAAGGCGTTTCGAGAATTACGATTGTTACTGCTGGCGATGAAATGATTCTGGAACAGGTGAAAAAGCAACTCAATAAATTAATTAATGTCATTAAAGTTATTGATTTTATAGATAAACCAACAATCTATCGTGAAATGCTGCTGATAAAAGTCACTGCAAAAGCCACCTATCGGGCTGAAATTCTGCGAATTGTGGATATTTTCAGGTGCAAAACTGTTGATGTTGGCCCTGAACATTACACAATTGAAGTCACTGGTAATGAAGAAAAAATAAATGCCTTATTGAATCTTCTTCGCCCCTTTGGCATAAAAGAAATTGCTCGTACCGGAACAATTGCTCTGGGACGGGAATCAACATAAAAATTAACAAGGAGTAAACAAATGGCAAAAATAAAATTTGGTTCAACCATTGAAGACGTGGTTACATCAGAAGAATTTACATTGAACATGGCGCGGGATACGTTGAAAAACGAAGTCATTGCTGTTCTTGGCTATGGTGTTCAGGGGCCTGGCCAGGCACTGAATATGAAAGATAATGGCGTGAATGTCATCATCGGACAACGTGAAGGTGGCCCATCATGGGATAAGGCAGTGGCTGATGGTTTTGTTCCTGGAGAAACGTTGTTTTCTATTGAAGAAGCGGCAAAACGAGCGACAATTATTCAGTATCTTTTGTCTGATGCCGGTCAGGTGGCCTGTTGGCCTCAGGTGAAAGCATGTTTGAATGATGGGGATGCGCTCTATTTTTCTCATGGTTTTGGAATTGTGTATAAGGATCAGACAAATATCATTCCGCCAAATAATGTGGATGTTATTTTGGTTGCCCCAAAAGGATCGGGAAAAACAGTGCGAACCAATTTCCTGGCAGGCAGTGGAATCAATTCCAGTTTTGCAGTTTTTCAGGATTACACTGGCAAAGCAACAGATCGAACGAAGGCCCTGGGTATTGCAGTTGGATCAGGCTACCTTTTTCCAACCACTTTTGAAAAGGAAGTTTATAGCGACCTTACAGGGGAGCGCGGTGTGTTGATGGGATGCCTTGCAGGGGTCATGACCGCTCAATATAACTTGCTTCGAAAGAATGGTCATTCACCGAGTGAATCCTTTAACGAAACAGTGGAAGAACTGACCCAAAGCTTGATTCGACTCGTTGCTGAAAATGGCATGGATTGGATGTATGGCAATTGCAGCACAACCGCTCAGCGTGGCGCATTGGATTGGGCACCAAAGTTTCAAAAAGCGGTTGAACCTGTTTTTGAAGACTTGTATCAGAGTGTGATTTCTGGCAAGGAAACAGAAATTGTATTAAAAGCAAACAGTAACCCAGATTATCGAAAAAATCTTCAAGTAGAACTTGATGAGATTAAAAATTCAGAGATGTGGCAGGCTGGCGCGGCGGTTCGTTCCCTGCGTCCTGAAAATCGCAATAAATAGGGACGGCTGAACAGCATCTCATTTTCAGATTGAAGAAACGTAGTCCGCTACGTTTCTTCAAATCTCAATTCATTCCTTCTTAGCCTGAAAGGGAATGATTTGATCTAACATGGTTTTCGTTTTTACAGAAAAGTCCATTCCAAGATCCATGTATAGCTTGAATTGTTCTTCCATTTGCTGGCGATATGCTAAAAAGTTTTCAAGGGCTTTTTCAAAATAATTTTCAAAAAATTCTTGCAAGACTGTTTCACCCGCCTGGATAAATAAATGCAGTATGCGAATCGGGATAATATTTCGATTATTTTTCGCCAATTCCATGACAATTTGCGTTAAGGTGAAGGCTGTAACATCTTCATTGCGTTTCACATCTCGTATTTCAACTTCATACCCTTTTTTTATTTGTTCGGCAATGTCAGATAATGTAACATATTTACTTGCTGAAATGTCGTATATTCTTCGATTGGGATATTTTTTGTATTTCTTTTTTTGTGGACTGTCAGGCATTTTATCCATTGATTCTCTTTCTTTTGTTTGTCAAAAACAATGAAAAGCTTCATTTGATTGAGCATGGTAACTCTTATTTTATTTTTTTTTGGGACATAATATTTCTTTTGAGTCTGCATCAATGATCCTCGCATACCATTTCCCATCTTTACTGGTCCAATCTCCAATGCCTTGATATTGAACTTTATAGTGATGGCCTTCTACGGCCATAAATTTTAATTTTTGAAAACCTTTTGTATATATCAACCTGCCATCAGGTGATCGAAAAGCCCTGACCGTTACTGTTAGAACATGTAATCCAGGCAAAACATGAATTTCAACACCAGGCCTCAAAATAACAAATGTTTTGTGAGAGTCAATTGAATGCAGGTCAAGTAGGCCATCATCGCCAGAAATGATTGCAATTTTGTTTTGAGGCAGATTCTTATACTCTGTTGGATACAATCGTATGATTCTTTGTTGAGAACAGCTAGAGAATATGAATATGACAATACAAAGTCCTAGAAACACATATTTTATATTCGGTTGTTTTTTTTGAGTAATCATATTGTTTGGATGAATTATTTGATTTGTGGTTTGTAGAATTATTTGCTTAGGAAAGCTCTGATAATAAGTTCCTCATTTAATAAATTGCATTCCTTTTTTTGAACCAGGATTACGCTGAAAAAGATGAATAAGATGAATTAAAAGTGTCTTATTTCATCTTATTCATCTTCTTCAGTGTAATCCTGGTTCAAAAAAATAGAATTAACTCTTTCTGCAATGAGGAACTAATTATCAGAGATTTCCTTATTTATCTGGTTTTGAAAAGGCAGTCGCTCGAAAGTAACAACTGCCTTTGATACTTGCAAATTAATTAGCCTGAAAATAAAAGCGTTTCGAACTAAACGTCAAGCCATGAATCTGAATACAAGGCATTACCTAAAATAACATCCACAGTCTTTTTGTAGCCTTGTAGTTCCTTAGAAAGACTGTCCATTGGCGGCGGATTGCCATCAGTGGTGGCATGGACAACATCAACAATATCTTGACGTTTACCTTTGGCCAGATCCATTGAAACCTGATCTCTGGCATCTGCAATAAATGAATACATCCCCACACGATTTAACATAATGGTATATGTCACGTTGATAATATATCTCAGGTGATCTGGTGCGCCATTGGAAATATTGGACAGACCGCAAGTGCTTTTTACGCCCGGTGCAATATCCTGTAGCATTTCCATGAATGTCATCAGGCTGATCGCCTGAGGCTGTTGAATATTAACAGGTGTGACAATACCATCCACCCAAATTTTTTCATTGGGAATACCCATGTCATTGGCTGCCTGAATTAACTCAACACACAGGGCTGCACGTTCGTTTTCATCTCTAGGAAGGCCATCCGGACCCCATAGCAATGCAATAAATTCACAGTCATGTTCTTTGGCCAGTGGTAACATTTTTTCATAACGTTCCGGTCGGCACATAATAGAATTAATTAAGGGCGGTATTTTACATTTCGGTAAGGCGGCAGCGATGGCATCAATATTGGATGTATCCAATGCCAGTGGCACATCATCCACAACTTCCTGAATCACTTCAACCATCCAGGGCATTAATTCATGACCATCTTTTTTGGCCGGTCCCAAGTTCAGGTCAATCATATCCACACCTGCTTCTTTTTGAAACAGTGCTTCTTCCTGAATAGGCTTGGGATCACGTTCTTTCATTGCTTTTCCGATTGTTTTTGAGATTACGTTTAAGCTTTCACCGATTACATGAAAGGACATTGATTTTCTCCTTATATTAATAAATCTAAAAAAAACCACCCGAAAAGTGGATCATTCCGGATGGCTCTATTTGGTTTTTCTTAACAAGAATTATGCACGTTCTTTCAGAAATGCAGGTAAATGTGCAGCTTCTCTTGGTCCGACAGTAATTTTCCAGTCTGGTAATTCTTCTTCAACGTCGCCCGCAATTGCAGCCGCATAACCTGGAATAATTAATTCTCGAGTTTTGCATTTATCGGCAATTCCGCTCTTTTTAACAAATATACCAACATCATCACCAGAAAACTTGCCTGCTGCCCAGGCTGTCAGTACTGACAATCCTTCAGAATCCTTGATCAATAGATATGCCGGAACTTTACTGCCTTCAATTTCACCAGAAACAATAAAATAAGTCAGCGCAAAGTTTGTTGTAATTAATATCGGCGCGTCTTCGCCCGGGTTGTTGATCTCATAAATACCTTGTGTGACTGTCATCGGACGTTGTGGATCTGTATAGATATTCAATCGTTGTAACAACAGTGGGAAAATACTTTCTCCGGTAAAATCGGATAGCACAATAATGGAACCATATTTTGAAACATAAGTTCCAGCGATGATGGTTTCCATATCCAGATTTGATGCCATTTCGCATGGAAACGTAATGGTTGGAAAGCCCACAGAACGATTATTTTTCATTAATGCAGAGCGTCGCATGGCAATCATGTCTTGAAGCGATTGTTTCAATTCACGAGAACCTGGATCCAAAACGATATCCTTGATACCCATGCCGGAAAGTTTTTCTGTCAGAGGAACGAGCGCTTCGATTGAGGCTGCTTTGATTCCAATGGGTAGTCCCATTTCTTTAGCCAGATTGGCCATATCGTCAATGTTTGCCTCAGTTGCACCATAGAGCAAAGGACGTTTAATTTTACAGGCTTCTGCTCCAGCTTTCATGACATCAGCATCTTCTGTCATTAAAATAGGACTGAATTCTGAGGTGTCCGCAATTGTTTTTGCGACAGAAGCAAAAGCCTCTTTATTTCCATTGACATCTTTAATTGCAACCAATTCAGGTCGCAAATTCAGACCAACACGTTCGAATTGAAGGGCATTCCAGGTTTTCAATTTATTTTCAAGTTCGTCTTTTGCAATATCTGAGTTCACCAAAGCAGCAAATGCAGTGGGGTTATAGAACGTTTTTTCGTGACGATAAAGTACAGTTTCTCCGCCGACTGTTCGTTTTCGAACACCATTACCGATTACTACCGGTCGAATAGGTGGTGCTGAAGCTTCAGCTAATTTTTCACGCGCTTCGTCAGATACATAAGGGCAACTATCAAGCTCTGCTTTACCTGCCGCAAGGTTCATGGCAAATGCAAGACAGGTGGCTGCACCACATTCTTTGCAATTGGTTTTTGGCAGGAGTTTAAATATTTGTATACCAGTTAATCCCATTTTTATCTCCTTATTCATCGTTATCAGTGAACCTGCCAGATTCACTGATAACATTGTCAAATCTTAGCCAACCAAAGGTTCCATCTCTATAGCGGGATGTTTAACCTTTTGAAGGAATGCATAGACTTCATCTTCAGTGGTGCCAACAGTTTCATCAGCAATTTTATCATATAGATCTGGAACACCGATTTCTTTACCACGTTTATCAATTCTGTCTTTAAGTTCTTCCTTGAGGCTTTTAGGCATCCAGACCATTCTCGACAATCCACCATCACCTTTGACAAACTTTTTCTGAGTAATGTTGAATTTTGAATGTCCAACAAATCCAGGACTGGTTGCGCCACCCCCCATAACACCGGCTAATGTGGTAAATTTCATTCCACAAGGGGTTTCGCCGATATATTCTCGGTTGACAGTCATGATGCCATTGCACATGGGCAACATGGCAGCAATGCATTCACAGCATCCACATGTTGTCATTGGGTTATGAACGATGGAGTAAAAATTATATGTTTTAACCGCACCGCGTGAAGCTTTTTCGATAAATTCATCCACACCTTTGAATCGTCCCAGTTTTTCATCAAGAACTTCGCCCTTGTCGATTGGCTGGTTGGGACCGGTCGGATTGATTTCATATGATGCTTTACAATCCATCCAGTTATAAGCACCGCAAAGTCCTGTTCTTTCAGGGCTGACAGTACATACATGGTTGGGTGCAAATGATTGACAAAGCGTACATGAATAGAAGGTCTGTGTGGTTTCATCTGTCATGGATTCCACACGTGAGTCACGCGCATCATATTCAGCACGGGCACGTTCAGTGAGTTTGTCCACATCATCTTTATTGGTATACAGCGTAACCTGAACTTTATCCAGAATTTTGCCAAAATCATGGTGAAGTTTGTTGTGGAGAACTTTTCCAATATCTTGTAGTGAGAAGCCTTTTTCCACAGCACCTTTGCTAACACGAACCCAGGCAATATCACGCTGTCCCATATGCATGATGCCCTGAATATAATTTACCAGATGGTGAATCTGACGTTCCAGGATCGGTTCGAAATCAGCCTGGAATTCACGTCCAGCGACTTGAACAAAAATACCCAGTGGCAGCACATCTCTTTCCTTGATATCTTTAATATCAGGACCAACAACGATGACTTTACCATCTTCGATTTCATCCATTTCAGCGCTGGTGACAAATTCTGTGGCCTGTGTTTTTCCCCCACCCATCTGGGTATAGAGATCAGCACCACGAACGCGTTCACCCTCAAAAGCCGGACCAAACGCCAATGGGATATCAATTTCAGCGACCTGAACTTTAAGTCCACGAACTTCGATGGATTTATCTACCATGTTTTCATGAGGCACATCGCCAACAACATGTTCATATGTACAAACACCTGTGGGTAAGATTTCAGGTATGTCTGTATCAGCAATTGTTGGAAAGCCCCAGTTAACACATCCCGCAGCAGCTGCAGCCCATTCTGCGTTCACTTCACCCAAGGCATTAACAAAAGCAAAAATTCGATTCTTGTTGTACATCAACATGCGTTTATAATCGCCAGGTTGTACATTACCAAAAGCCATTGCAGCACGATTAGCAAAGCCTAAGGCAAATACAGCTGATGAAATATATGGGCCAAAAGGAACAATTCGTGTATTCCATCCAACTTGAATACCAGCTTCGATTAATTGTTCTATCACACTGGTATTGTTTCTTCCTGATGCACAAAAGATATACAGACTTTTCTTCTGATAATCTTCGACGATCATTTTTGCGATTTCTGGTGATGGTGCAGCTCCAACAATAGCAGCAAATCCAGGTGCGGAACCATCCACAAACTCGACACCACGTTTACGAAATACAGTATCGTCAGCCGCTCCCAGCCAGATTTTACCATTTTCCATGTCAGGATCTTCTTGTGGCAGGTAGAAATCTGGTTCTTCCAAATATCTGATCGCTTCTTCAATTTCAAAACTAACAATGGCAGCCATCCCTGCATCCAGCAATGAGCCAAGATAAGGCACATGGTTAATTCGTCTGACATGTGGTGGCAATAGCTTTCTTGCAATTGCTAGCGGTTCTCGCATATCATCCAGCGTCTCAACCTTTTTTCCCAGAATCGAATAAATTACCGGCAAATAATATGCTGTATTTGGAAAACCTACCTTCGTATCTGCATTAAATTTTTCAAGTGTTGATTGATATTTTCCTTCAACATTGGAAACTATATTATATGCCCCCTGAATGGCGGCAAAAGCAACTAATTTAGACATTTTTTCCCCCTTCGTTGAGGATTTAATTCATAAAGTTATTGTTAACCGCGCTTATGGAACCGGTCAAGACGAGCGATGAGCATATCAAGCCCTGTTACTTTTTCCGGCATTTGGATGGTTGTATCATCATCTTCGCGGAGTTTTGCTATTTTCTTTCGAAGCACGTCTTCTTCAGCTAAAAGCTTATTCATGCGGGCTTCTTCTTCAGCCTTTTTCTTTTCCTCGGCTTCTTTTTTGGCTTTGTCTTCAGCCGCTGCTTTGGCCTTGGCGTCAGCTTCTTCTTTCGCTTTTGAATCTTGTGCGGCTTTCATTTTCGCTTCATATTCAGCTCTAATTTTGGCTTCAATTTCAGCACGAATTTTAGCTTCATCAATTGCTGAAGGTGCCGCTGCTGTTGAAGCAGGAGCTGTTGGTGCTGCTTCAGCTTTTGGCGCAGGTGCTTCAGCCTTTGGCGCAGGGACTTCTGCTTTTTTAGGTTCTGGTTTTGGCGCCTCTTTCTTTGGTGCAGCCGCTTTTGGTGCAGGTTTTTTCTCTTCAACAATTGTCAAGTCAGGTTTTGGTGATAGAGCAACCAGATCAACCTTTGGCGCTTCCAAATTCTTTTCAATCGCTTTGATTTCTTGTGCAGACCCACCATCACATAAAAGATCAATATATGAGCGGATCAAACGCGCAGTTTCAGGGTGTCGTAAAATGATGACATCAGAACCTGCAAGCAAATAACTGACAGCGCCCACTGCTTCCATCATGATACCACGTTTTTCAGGATCACCTAAAGTAGGGGCTTCTTCTGAAGTTTGCTTGGCTTCTTTAGATTTCCAGACTTCATTACCAAGATTGTTGATAAGAGGTCCTTGAAGTTTGTCATCACCTTGGACGAGACCGGCCATTCGAAGCCGCTCCATAACAGAGTAGCCATATTCCATGCCATAACCCAGACCGCCAGTTGTTGGATCAATCAGGACACTGTCCATTGTAACACCCAAATTTTCCAACAAAATATTGACCTGTTTGGCAATATTGACATCAATGGGTGAGGATGAAATAACAGTCTGTCCAAATCCCATTGCTGCAGCACCAATACCTTTGTGATTTTTTTCCTCAACCGGACCGACAGTCACTCCCCGGCCTTGTGTTTTTTCGCAAATGGTTTTGAGTACGTCCTCATCTTTTTGAACATTGGCAGTTCCCCAAACAATCAGAGGAACACTTATTGCATCCAAAACTTTGTTTACCATTTCAGCAGCAGCATCAGGGCTTTTATCTAAGCCATTGGGATCTGTGCTTTTAAGCTGTAAAACAATGATTTCTGCGCCATATTCATCCTGGCATTTTTTCGCCCATGCAGGCGGATCATTGATTACATCTTTGAATGGTGCAACCGCTGCTTCCGGCCATTCTTCAGGTTCCATATCCCAAATTTCCATCGCTATTTTTGGTTTGTTGGGCATTTCACCTTCAAACGTATAGAATGGATAGGAAGTGGCTCCACCGACAGTCACCGTGTGACCTTCTTTACCAAAGGTAATTTTCCGGACACTGGCATTGTATTTTTCTTTTACCAATTCGAAGGACAAGATATACCTCCTTTCAATAAATGAAAAAATCAATGAATGATTGTGTTCATGTACGCTCAATCATTGAAATTTAATATTATATTTTTAAACACGCATACAAGTTTTTATCAAACTTGATTTATTATTCTTTCATTTTTCTTTAGTTTAAGAGGATAATCATTAATAAAGAAATTGGATTTTGTCAATAAAAAAACATATGGTGAATAATATTGATTGACCAATTATTGATAATATTTGTCGTGGTGGCATTTTTGATGATTCTTGACTTATGAATTAATTATGGTTATGAACATTCATTTTTCATCAAATCAAATAAACAACTGAACGTAATCGTGCTTGACTGATTGATTTATGAATTATTCAAAATCCCGCTTGCTAACGCGCACGGCTCTGATTCGGTAACGTGCGGCTCTGATTTATTAGCTTGCTTGGTATCAGAGCCGCGCGCGTTAGCAAGCGGGATTGTGAATAATCCACAAGTCAAGCATGCTTGCCGGAAAGACACCAAAAAAATGAGGGAATAAATGAGGGAATAAATGAGGGATTAAAACAAAATGAGGGAATAAATGAGGGAATAAATCAGCTGCTTCGCTTCATTGAAAAAAATCCGGGAAAAAGATTGCCAGAAATCAAAAAACGACTCAATTTTCCCGCCAAAACATTAGAACGTTGGATAAAAAAATCCAGAAATCTCGGTGAAATTCAGTTTGTGGGGAGTAAGAAAACAGGTGGATATATCCGGAATTTAAAGAAATATTAAGGAACATAAATGTACAACAAAGGAAAAATCTATCACAATCAAAAAAATATGAAAATGCACTCTCATTTTCTGATGTATCGCTATTTGATGGTACTAACAATTGCATCAACAATGGGCCTGCAGGCCTGGCGAACACTATTTGACAATTTTGCAGTTCATGTATGTCATCTAGAAGGTGTTCACATTGGAATTCTTCAATCAGTACGTGAAATCCCCGGTTTTTTGGCGCTGCTCGCAATCTATTTGCTATTGATTATAAAGGAACATCGTCTTTCAGCACTATCTGTCATTCTTTTGGGATTGGGCGTTTTTGCAACCGGTTTTTTTCCTTCATGGATGGGGCTTATCTTTACAACACTGCTCATGAGTTTTGGTTTCCATTATTTTGAAACAACCAACCAATCGCTGTCATTACAGTATTTTGATCATCAAACGTCTCCTTGGGTCCTTGCTAAACTGAGAAGTTATGCAGCGGCATCAAATATTGCTGCTGGTATAATCATTTTTTTTGCGGCATCATATTTTGAATATTATGAAATGTATGCTGGACTTGGCTTTCTGGTTGTTCTGGCCGGCGTTTGGGCTTTTTTTCAAGATCCGGTTGATAAAAATCTTGTGCCACAACATAAACGCATGATCATCCGAAAACGATATTTTTTGTTTTATTTTCTTACATTAATGGCTGGTGCCCGCCGTCAAATTTTTGTGGCATTTGCTGTTTTTTTGATGGTTAGAAACTTTGAGTACAGTGTTCAACTTGTGTCCATTTTGTTTATCACAAACAATATTATCAATTATTTTATCAGTCCTTTAATTGGAAAGGCCATTATTCATTTTGGTGAACGCAAAGTTTTATCCCTGGAATACTTTAGTTTAATGTTTATTTTTATCGCATATGCGACAGTTCAAAATCCCTGGGTTATCGCGCTTTTGTATATTTTGGATCATATTTTTTTTAATTTTGCCATTGCCATTCGAACCTACTATCAAAAAATTGCCGATCCAAAAGATATTGCGCCTGGAATGGCAGTGGGATTCACGATTAACCATATTGCTGCGGTAATGATACCAGCCCTTGGCGGAATGCTTTGGATGGTTGATTATCGCATTCCTTTTATTTGTGGTTCTATGATGAGCTTGATTTCTCTGTGTGCCGTTCAATGTATACAAATACCAGATCAATCAAAAGAGGAATGATAAATCGATATGATCAAATTAAAACCACCTATTCTGCACACATATCTGTTACGCGAAATATTCCCGCCATTTAGTGTCAACCTGATGGTATTTTGTTGTATTTTTTTAATATCGCGTATGCTTGAAGTTACCAATTTAATAGTCAATTATCAATTAAACTTTTTTGCAGTATTCAAAATAGTCATTCATACAATTCCCGCTTTTTTAATTTTTGTATTACCCATGTCAGTCATGATGGGCGTTTTACTGGCACTTCTTCGTCTTTCAAGCGACAATGAAATCCTGGCTATAAAATCTGGCGGGATTCATATTTTTCGGTTATTACCCCCGGTACTTTTATTTTCAGTGATTGTTTTTCTATTGACCTTATTCATGTCTATTTATGGAGAACCGGCTTCACGACTGGCAACAAAACAATTACTGATCCAGGTCATTCGCTCAAATTTGAATGTTGGTTTGAAAGAACGTACATTTAATGATCGATTCAAAAATGTCATGATGTATGTTAATAAAATTGATCCGCAAACCGGAGAACTCAAACATTTATTTGTACAGGATCATCAGGATGAACAACGTGTTCGTGCCATTTTTGCGGATAGCGGAAAAATCATATCAGATAGTAAAACCGGTCGATTTCAACTTCAATTGAACAATGGCACAATTAACCAGGTAGACCAGGATCAAGCATCAGTATATAGTGTTCATTTTGATCAGTATTTTTTTAGTTTGGATATTGACAAACTCGTGAAAAACGCACAAATACAATCGAGAAAAACATTCAAAGAAATGACACTTACAGAGTTGAAAAAAAGTTTAGAACATAAAGATTCGGAATATGTACTTCGCTTGATTACCTATCATAAAAAATTTTCAATTCCATTTGCCTGCATCGTTTTATCTTTATTGGCGATGCCTTTGGGGATTGCAACACAAACCCAAAAAAGATCCTTTGGTGTGATATTGGGTTTAATTTTTTTTCTGATTTATTATGTCTTGCTAAGTGTTTCATTGGGAATAGCAGAAAACAGCGGATTTCCGGTGGTACTATGTATTTGGATGCCTAATTTACTGATTACGTTTTTGGCGATTTATCTGTTGATACGTGCAACAAAGGATTAGGCGCATGCAATAACACATTGCAGGTTTTTTTCGGTAATCATGCTGACCAAAGACACATTGAATAAATTATCCTTCCTAAGGAATGCGCGAAAAATAAATTCCCCATTAATAGATCGCATTCCCTTTTTTTGAACCAGGATTACGCTGAAGAAGATGAATAAGATGAATTTACAACACTTCTAATTCATCTTCTTCATCTTATTCAGTGTAATCCTGGTTCAAAAAGAATAGAATTAACTCTTTCTAAAATGGGGAACTTATTTTTCGAGTATTCCTAACGAACATATTTGTGACGAAAACGTCACGTAACAGAAAAAAAGGAGTATATTATGGCACAAGTAATTGCAGATCGTCAAGATATTGATTTTGTTCTGTATGAGCAACTTCAAATAGAAAAGCTTACAGAGTATGATAGATACAAGGATCTTAATAAAAAAACATTTGATCTTGTGATCAATGAAGCTCGTAACTTTTCTGTCAAAGAAATATTGCCAACTTTGGCAGAAAGCGATACCAATGGGGCGCGATTTGAAAATGGATCTGTAAAGGTTCCTGAATCCTATCATGAGATTTACAAAAGTTTTTGCGAGGGAGATTGGATCGCCATGTGCGATGATCCTGAAGTCGGCGGCCAGGGGATGCCGATCACAATTGGTCAGGCGGCGATGGATTACATGATTGGTGCAAGCTTTGCTTTTGTGGCATATGGCATGTGCGGTCATGGTACAGGTAAAATGATCGAAATTTTTGGTACAGAAAAACAAAAAGAATTGTATCTTGGCAAGTTATATTCAGGAGAATGGGGGGGGACGATGGTGTTGACTGAACCTGAAGCGGGTTCGGATGTTGGTAATTTAAGCACGATTGCGAAAAAAAATCCTGATGGTACATATTCGATTACAGGTAACAAAATTTTTATTACCAATGGAGATCAGGATCTCACAGAAAATATTATTCATCCAGTTCTCGCACGCATTGAAGGGGCTCCCAAAGGAACAAAGGGCATTTCTCTTTTTATTGTTCCCAAATATTGGGTCAATGATGATGGATCAATGGGCGAAAAAAATGACGTTGTCTGTACAGGCATTGAAGAGAAAATGGGCTTACATGGAAGTGCCACATGTGCATTGTCTTTTGGCAGCAAGGGAGAATGTAAAGGCGTTTTGTTGGGTGAGGAAAATAAGGGCATGCGCGTGATGTTTCATATGATGAATGAAATGCGTCTTGCTGTGGGGATTATCGGTTTATGTAATGCGTCGTGCGCATATCTATATGCATTGGATTATGCCCGACAACGCAAACAGGGACGTGATCTTAGCGAATTTATGAACCATGAAGCACCACCTGTGGCAATTATCAATCACCCTGATGTTCGACGTATGCTGATGTGGATGAAAGTTCATGTGGAAGGCATGCGCAGTTTGATCTACTTTGTGGCCAATTGTTTTGATTATGAACTTGTAACAAAAGATGCAAAAGAAAAAGAACATTATCAAGGTTTAATTGAAGTTCTTACACCAATTGTCAAGTCATACTGTACTGATCGTGGATTTGATGCCTGTGTTCAGGCTGTGCAAGTGCATGGTGGTTATGGGTATACAAAAGATTTTCCAGTTGAACAATTGTTGAGAGATTCTAAAATTAATTCCATCTATGAAGGAACAAATGGTATTCAGGCAATGGATTTGTTGGGGCGAAAGCTGGGAATGAAAAAAGGGGCTGTTTTCATGGGCTTTTTGGAAGAAATGAAAAAGACCGCAACACGTGCGAAAAACATTGAAACACTTGCAAAATTGGGTGATACGCTTGAAAAAACCGGAGACCGGCTCGCTGAAGTTGCCATGCATCTGGGCCAAAAAACCATGACAGATATGAAAACCGGTTTTGCTCATGCAACGCCATTTTTAGAAGCCATGGGGGACATTACAATGGCATGGATGCTTCTTTGGCGTGCATGTGTTGCACAGGAAAACCTATTGGACAAACCCAAAAAGAAAAATATCAGTTTTTATGAAGGTCAACTTAAGTCCGCTGGATTTTTCTTTCATTCGATTCTGCCCGTCACACATGGAAAATTGGATGCAATCAAGCATGTAAGCTCGGAAGCTGTTGAAATATCTGAAGCTTCATTTGGCGGATAATGTACCGGTTAGATAAGGGCAATCAATGATGCCGAATTGAGCAGGTCAGAAAAGTCTGAACTGCTCAATTCAATACATTTATTTAAAGTGTAAATTGTGCCATTAACTTTTTCAGTTCACTTGACATGCGGTTTAAATCATCTGCCTGATCTTTCACTTTCAGGCTATTGGATTTCATATCATCACCTGCATGACTGATCTCAATGGTTTCATTGGTAAAAGACTTTGTTGTTTGCAATGTTCTTGCTGCATGACTTGCCACATCGTCAATACCGGTTGAAGCTTCTGATATGTTTGTGGAAATCTCTCTGGTCGCCGAGACTTGCTCTTCAATGGCAGCGGCAATGGCTGAAACAGCTTGATCCATATCATTAATAATATTTGAAACATCCTTAATTTGCTCTACCGATGCACTGGTTGATGTATGAATTGTAGAAATTTGCTTTTTGATTTCTTGAGTGGCTTTTGATGTTTCACTGGCGAGCTCTTTAATTTCATTGGCAACAACTGTAAAACCTTTCCCTGCTTCTCCAGCGCGAGCTGCTTCAATGGTTGCATTCAGCGCAAGAAGATTGGTCTGCTCAGAGATTTCAGTAATCGTGTCAGCGAATTGGGTAATTCGACCGGCAACATCACCTAAGTTTTCGACATTTCCTGATGCGGTTTCCGCTTTCGTAACTGCGGTTTGCGTAATTTGTTTGGCTTCACCTACATGCGTTGCAATTTCATTGACTGTATTATTCATATCTTCAGTCGTGCTTGAAATAGTTTTCATATTGACAGAAGCCTGTTCACTCGAACTTGCAACAGATTCCATGGCATGATTCATTTCTTCACATTCTTGTCTCATGTTTTTCGTTTTTTGAACTGTAACGTCTGTTCGTTGTGTCATTGATGCTGAAATATCAGTTAATTCATCAGATGATGTTGATAGTCTGTTAATATTATCCTTGATCTCACTGAGCATTCGCATTTGATTCGCAGCCATATCATTTAGTGCATTACTCATATCCCCAATTTCATCATTCTGAGCAATTGATAAACGAGAACGTACATCACCACTTGCAATGGATTTTGAAAATCGAAGTACCTGAGAGATAGGCGTCAACATAAATTTTGACAAAATATAATAATTAATACCGCCAGAAATAATTAATATACATAAAAAAATCAACATAATAATAAGATTCAATCGTAAAATTTGAGACTCACACAATTGCTTTTCAAATACATATACCATCACACCAATCTGCCGGGATCGATAGTCACGAATAGGAAAATATCCCAGTGTATACGCCCCCATTTGATTAATAAACAATTTCTGTTTTCCCTTGTTTAGATGAGGCACGCGAATGTAGACTTTACCAGACTGATCACCTGTCCCATAAACAAATACATATTTATTTTCTAAAACTGGATACTTCGTCGAATCATGCATGCGTTTGGTGATTGGTAATAAATCTGCATTCATATACAAAAATAAATTTTCGGATTGACTTTGATCTTGAGCAATGGCATTGTTCATTACAGGTTTAAAATCCATCAACAGTTCAACAGATCCCAGTATTTTGTCATTTGAATCTTTTACCATTGTCACTCCCCGAATAACAAATCCTCCACGCCCCAACTCTATGCCACTTTGTGATTGCCCCAATCGATTGACATCCAAAACAGTCTGTCGAAAACCGGAAATGTCATCAGAAATATCCATCCATTTACCATTCACGCGTGTTTGTTTCGAACGCCAAATGCGTAACAAACTTCGACCATTGGGCAGGTGAAAATGCAGTTTAAATGAACCTGTATTTTCAAGAGATTTATAACCATGTACATGGTCTTTTAATGAATCTCGAAGTAATAAACGTGCTTGTTGACCTTTTCGATCTTTCGGATCGTCAATATTGCCAGAATGAGCAATTTGAAACGCTTTAACAACAACAGGCAGCCGAGAAAAAAGGGCTGCCTTTTCTAACTGCATTTTACCACCAAATGTTATGGATGAATTGATCTGGTTTATTTTGTCATTAACAATTTTCTTGAAATTACTTGCTTTTAATACAGAAAATTGTTTGTTGACAACAAAATAACCAATTAAGCTTAAAACGATAACTGAAATTATCATTGGTACAAAAATTTTTTGACGAATATTCATCTTTTAGTCTCCTTCATTAAAAAAAAATTATAAGTATTTATATTCTTTATATACTTTTAAGTGGTTAATTGCAAATAAAAACGAAACCCTTTCCATAATAGAAGCGTTGAAATGGCATAAATACTGCATAAAAACTCAAGTTGTTTGAATCGGTTACTTAAACAAAAAAAATAAACAATAAGAAGGTATTATACAGTGAATAACGTATCAAATATAATTTCAAAATTTTATAAAGGCATATGGGTTATCAGTATATTTTTTTTAATGAATACAATCTTATATGCGTCACCAACTGTTCAAATTTTTGAAATTGAACCTGAAATCCTGATTGATGAAAATTCGGAAACGAAAAGATTGCCAGTTGATGTTTCCAACAGTCAGGGTGGGATGGTCACATTGACATGCGAATCCTCAAATATTGATCTTGTTTCACATTCTAGCTTTTATCTGGATTATTCAAATAGTCATATTGTCACCAAAGAATTATTGCCACCACCAAAATCCTCTACATTTCTGCCTTTAGTGATCATTCCAGTTCAGAACAGGTATGGTAGAACAACCATAACATTGAAAATTGAAGATACAAACAAAGACGTTGATACATTATCATTTGATCTGATTGTCAATGGAAAGCCCAGAATATCACCCATAACGAATTATACAATTAGCAATCTAAAACCATATAATATTGATTTGGAAATATTTGATCCGGAAACAGCCATTGAAAGTCTTGATTTTTCAATTATTTCATCTCTACCAGATATACTGCCAGAGGAAAATATTTCGCTTACATTTCCCAATCAGAACTCAAATGCCCGATTGAGATTAACGCCACTCAAAGGAAAAAATGGCGTTGTTCAGATTACACTACAGGTGTCTGATCAACGATTGGTGGCTCAGGAAAGCTTTATTGTTGATATCCAAAATTTGCCGGTTCTGACCCTGCCAACGCAATGGACGATTCCTTTAAACACCGACAGTGTGTCAATTCCCATGAGTATATGTGACGCTGATGGTGGCAATTTAACACTGTCCATTCAATCGACTGATACTGAAATTCTTCACAATGAAAATATTTCAATTGAATCATCATTGTCAAACAGTTTCTATCTGACGCTTGATAATCATTCATGCAAATCGTTATTGTTTTTTGTTCAACCCCAAAAAAATCGAATGGGTGATGTCGTTTTGAAGTTTATTATGGATAATGGACTGATTGAAGAAACAAAAGAGATGACTTTAACGATTATAAATACAGCACCCCAAATGAGTGACATTCAATCACAAGTAATAAACATGAATACAGCGTTCGAACCTGTTTCTTTTTCAATAACAGATGCTGAAGGCGGTTGGATTACGCTGACCTGTTTTACTGATGATTTAATTGTCAGTTCTTTTTGCAGTCAACAAGGAACATATACGAGATTTTATTTGGATGCTGATGAGATTCACTATTATTCTAAAAATCTTTTCCCTTCTCCGGATGCTTTTGGCCATTCAGAAATGACAATCCATATTACAGATGGCTTATTATCTGAAAGTATTTCGTTTTCATTGATCGTTAATGATCCGCCTGTAATCATAAGACCTGATATCCAAATCGTAAACAAAAACAGTCTTGCTTCTCCCATCTCCATTTCAGTAGTCGATCGTGATACGTCGTTTGAAAACTTAAGCGTATCATTTGATATTCCCTGTGATACGCTTTTCCAACATGATGATATTGATTATATAATAACCGCCAATTCTTGTACATTACTCGTAACACCAATAACCAATCAAGCAGGTTTCTGTCAAATTTCTGTGAATGTCAGTGATGGAATTGGCATGAATGTCATGCCCATTGATATTCGCGTCAATGATCGGCCCTTTATTCAACCTATTTTGCCTCAGCATTCAGACGAAGATCAACCTTTAACCATTACCATGCAAGCATTTGATGATGATGCACTAAATATACATCAATGGGACCTTGTCTTTTCTAACCCGCAACTTGTTAGCAGTTATGACATTCAGCCTCAAATTGAATCCCAATCTGTGCTGTTGATATTGTATCCAGCCGCGGATATGCCAGGTCAAACAACAGTGACTGTAAAAATGACAGATTCGAATGATCTTTCATATTCAAGATCATTTTTATGGCAGGTAAAATCAGTTGATGACTTACCTGAAATATCCGGATTACTGTCAGAATATCGTGTTGAAGAGAATTCATCATTGACAATAACAATTCAACTCATTGATATAGATTCACCGAGCCATGAAATTGATGTCAGTGTCAATCAGAGTCATTCTGACGTGTTACCCATAGCAATACATACACAGTCCCTGGATAATACACGCATCATTCATCTATCTCCTGCTGCAAATCATTCTGGTGAAACAGAAATGGTCTTTAAGGTTTTTAATATTGATAATCATCAGGCGTCTTATCGTCTTTACCCTGTTCATTTGATTGTTTATCCTGAAAATGCCCCCCCTGTGATTACATCAACAAATGAGCTGTATATGAATGAAGATAGTGTTTTGAATGACACGATAACCGGCAGCGATACAGAACAAAATCAATTGCAATTTATCATAGCGCAAGCGCCATCTAAAGGAAGAATTATTCATTTTGACTCAGATTCAGGACAATTCACCTATGTTCCATTTGAAAATACATATGGTTTGGATCATATGGTTGTAAAAGCATATGATGGGATCGACTATTCGGATCCTGCATATTTAACAATCACAGTTTCACCTGTAAATGATGCACCCATTGCATACGATGATAAGTATATTATTCTAGCAAACCAAAATATCAGCATTGACCTACAAGCATTTGATAGAGACTCTCCGAACATTGAATTTCGTTTGTTTAACGAAACGATAACATTTGGTCAGCTGGATCTCATTGATGCGTCAAATGGTATTGTTGAATATTCACCGCCAAAGGATAAAATTGGACAGGATCATATCTGGTTTTTTGCAAAAGATTTGTCAGGCTTGAAATCAAATATTGGCACCATTACCATTCGAATTGAAAACCAACTAACTCCGGAATATACGTTGACTGTAAATATGGCGGGTGAATATAAAAATAATGATGACTATGAATATGCCATTCTTGATGCACATACAAGTGAGGAACTTATCTCTGGCAGTTCTCATGAAGATCAATTTCTTGAATCCCTTCATGAGGGCATATACCAGTTGATCATTATAGCAAAAGGGTATGAACCTTATGAGTATTCTCTGAATAACAATCGTACATTTGAAATCAATGATCAGACAGAAATAACCTGTCATCTCAAATCAAATGATGAATTTAAACCATATGAACCTTCTGTTCAGGTGAGTAACACTTCAATAAAAGATGGTTTCGTCCTTCGTGTTGACAAAGAAAATTTTGATGATCAATTTCTGATGAAAATCAATAATCAAGTCATTAATACAGGTGAAGAATCATGGCCATATTTATATACATGGAAAGTGGATTCATCTCCTTTTACAATCTCTTCAACAGTTGCCCCCTATTCTACAAATCAATACAGAATTGATTTCGAATTTTATAACTGGGAAACGTATGTGGACAAGTATTCTGTGACCTATTATGATCATCAAACTGATGAAAGCAAAAAGTTTTATCGGTCAGAAGATCGTGTCGCTTTTGAGAAAGCTTTTGGATCTGGTGGGGCCTATGGAACTTCCGCTTTGTATGAAACAGAAGGGTATAGCTATTTTTATCCCTTGATGGGCAACACCATCAGTTTGAGAATTCAATCAGGAACAGGGGCATATACAGACGCACTGATCAATATTCCAAGAATTCCATTGAATTACCTGATCATCGACGATCCTGAAAACTGGGAATACAATGAAGAAACCGATTATTATGATGTGTATCCCAAAAAAGCCTTTGTATTGGAACCATCAGACCGGCTCAAAGTGATTTATCGTCATTATGCATTCTTCATGACCATTGCAAGTGGTATTGCAATCGAATTTGAGGTCGCAGAAGGGCCAAATGCAGGAAAAAAGGTACGTTATAATCCTTTTCTTGATCAGGGTCTTGAAGGAGAGAGTCAGTATGAACGTTTGTCACAGGCCCCACGAATTAGTGTTCCAATTCTTCTAAACAGTAACTACAATAAATTCAATGAGTTTAGCGAAGCGCTTTTAGAACTTATGGATACTTTTCCAGCGCTTGTCAATGAAAAGGGTGATGGTGCAATTTTAGAGCCTGAAGTGGAAAAATTTCAACGGGTTTATATGCCATTTATACTGAGAGATCAGATTATCGTATATTTACAAGCCAATCATTTAACTCGTTTTGCAGCCTTGTGGTCAATTCCAGTAGACAATAACGATGTTGGACATCAGTATTTTCATGCGGAGTCTATTGATGATGGCGGGTGTTTTATTCAAGGGTTATTGTTTCAGCAGTTTTTTAATCAGTGAAACAGATCGTATATATGGATTGGGCTGTTTGTTTTTTTATCGCATTGCTTTAATCAATATATCTACGTGTTTTCGGGCAGCACCAGCGAGTTTTAAGACAGCCTGTCTTGCATTTTGACCAACAATTAACGCCTGATTTCTATGATTGGCAAAAAAAAGAATGTGTTTTGTCAATTCTGCAACACTTTCAATCATGATGCCGCCTTCTGCTGCTTCTAAAACATCTTTGGCCCACAAAAAGTCATCCATATGAGGACCATAAAGAACCGGCTTTCCCCAAATTGCAGGTTCCAAAACATTTTGACCACCTTGTGTCACCAAACTTCCGCCACAAAAAACGACATCAGCAATACTATATAAACCCGAAAGATCTCCAATTGTATCGACTAAAATAACTGATGCATTTCTCGTTTTCATATCTTTGCACCAGGAATATCGATGATAGTCTAATTGAGATTCTTTTAACAGGTTCTCAATGCCCGGACATCTTTCAATATGGCGTGGCGCAATAATGCAGATCGTATCAGGAATTTTCTGACAAACTGCTTGATAGGTATCAAGCACCATCTTCTCTTCACCTGTACGCGTGCTGCCAGCAATAAATACAAAATTTTCAGTATGTATGTTCAACATGCATCTCAGTTGAGCAGGCAAATGTGGGATATACGTCTGTTTCAACAAATCAAATTTGGCATTACCTGAAACAAAAACTTTCTGCGATTTTGCCCCCAGTTGACAGATTCGGTTCGCGTTGTCTTGACTAATCATGCTATAGGCATCGATTTTTTGAAGAATAAAATGGACAAGTGGAAAAAACTTTTGAAATCCTGTTACTGTTTTTTTAGAAATACGGCCATTGACAATCGTTACAGGTACATTTAATGCTTTGGTTAAATAAATCAAGTTTGGCCAGATTTCAGTTTCAAGTAAAACAAGGATATCAGGTTGAATGGCATGAATGGCTAATCGTACAGATACAATAAAGTCAATGGGTGAGTAGACGCATTGCAGTCTTGGGTGGTTAATTTTTTGGGCAAGATCATAACCTCTCGGCGTGGTGGTTGATAGCACAATATCTATATCCGGATGATTTTCAAATATCACATCAATTATAGAGCGGGCAACATTTATCTCCCCCACAGAAACAGCATGAAGCCAAACCCGATGTTTTTTGGGCGGAAATAATTTCGGATATATTCCTAACCTTTGAAAAACAAGATTTTTATAACGACCGGTCAATAAGACACATAGTAATATGAATGGTAAAAGACTGATAACAAGGAGGGTTGATAAACAAACATATATGACAAAAAATACATTCATCGAAGCCCTATTTCCTCAAAATTGTCTCCTTTGATTTTTAACAGATACAATTGCTTTTGCGCTTCACCCTGGTTATCAAAACGCAAAAAACCAGTTAATCCACGATATTCGTTCATATGAAGTAAGGCATCTTTCAGTTGGGTTGAATATTGAATATTTCCATTGTTCAGCAATTCAAAGAGAATCATGGCCGAGTCGTATGTAATTGCTTCCCATAAGGTCGGCTTTTTTTCAAACGTTTCTTCAAAGGCTAAAACAAATTGTTGAACATGAGGTAAGTGACTGTCACAGAAGAATAAATCAGGAAAAACAGCATTCTGAACATATGACTTTGAAATTTCGATTAATTTTTTAGAATTCCAGAGATTCGTTCCCAAAAACTGAACATTGTTGATATCATGATATCTTAATTGTGGTGCGATCATTCCAATTTTATCAGGTCTGTCGGGAATAAATATCGCATCAAAATCAACAATGGGTTTCAGCTTTTTTTGACGCCACTTACTGACGCCAGGTCGAAGAAAATGTTTTCCCACCATTTTTTTAATGGATTCTGAAAAATCTGTCTGACGATTTTTATAATTGTTAACTGCACGAACAGTTCCGCCTTTTTCCATAACAACATCCCAAAATGTATCCATATAAGAACGACCATAAGGATCATCAGGATATAAAATAGCAAAATCACGATATCCAAGCTCATCCATCGCATATGATGTGATCGCGCGCACCTGTAATTCTTGTGTGATAAAATTACGAAATACATATTCTAGATTTTGCGTAATACCTTCTCTGGATGTCAGCAATATGATCGGAATTTGATATGCATTGGCACTTAGAGCGACAGCTTCAGCCTGGTCTGATGTAATGGGTCCGATGATCGCCTTAACATTATCTTTAAGTAGTTTCTCAAATGCCTGAATAGCGTCATCAATTGTTTCACCAGAATCTTGCATTTTTAGCTGAACAGGATAAACATTTTGAAGCGATGAAAACTGCGAAAGGGCAAATAAAGCACCATTGAGTGCCATCTGACCAAATTGGCTGTATTTTCCAGAAAGCGGGAGTAAGCAGCCAATTGTATAAGAATCAAAGACTTCCCCTTTTTTAATGGATTCAATTTGTTCCTGGATCATTTCAATCATTGCATGATCTGGGTATTCAGCCACAATGTTTTCGAGAATTGTTAACGCCTGTGTCATATTTTCAGACTTAATCTCGTTTTGTGCCTGTTGGTAAAGCATGTAAACAACAGGAAATCGCCCCTGATATACATTTATCAGATACTGAAGTTCATCAGGAGTTAATATCGTCATTGCCTGTTTTGATCTTTTAATAATGAGGGGAAGCTCATTTTGAGAAGCAATTTCAAATGCATACGTATATGCAACAACGGCTTCCTGAGCGCGATTCAACGCAAGAAGGATATCACCTTTTAATAAATATAATCGACAGTGATCATTTTTGTGTGTCACTAAAAAAGCAGGGTCAATCTGGTGAAGGGCTTCTTCATATTTTTTTTGGTTAAAATCATTGTAAATTAAACCCAGTTGAGCGCGGGAAGAATATATGCTGTCCGGGTGGTCCTGTATTAATTGTTTATAGGTTTTTGTTGCCAGATCATGTCTTCCCTGAATGGTATATATAGAGCCAATCTTCATCAATGCTTTATCTTGATACTGATTCTTATCTGCTGTTGCGCGGTCCACATATTTTTTATACATGTCAAGGGCTTCAGTGTATGAACGTGCTTGATACAACTGCTCAGCCTTCTGGAAAATTGCGGGTTCCATACTTTCTTTGGCTGGGGGCGTTTCTTTTGGTATCGTTATCGGAGGTGTTTGGGTACAGCTTTGGATTAGAAATAAACATATGAAAATGATCCAAGAAAAAACATGTTTGTTCATAATGGGCTCCTGAAAAACAAAAAAACAGGTTCGATATCCTTATAATATCGAACCTGTTTCTTTTTAAGTATGAAAGTGACGCCTCAGGCGCTATTTTTTCTTTTTATCAATTTTGATATTCATGTACTCAAGTGTTTGATAGGTAATGCTGCCAATTGCAAGACCTTTATCACGTTGAAATGATTTTAACGCCCGACGGGTTTGACGTCCAAGGATACCATCAACAGGACCCGGGTTGTAACGATCTTTTCTTAAATATCGTTGAATTTTCAGTACCAATCCCTTATCTATATTGGTTTCACACATTGTACGTTTCCAGGTCATCTGGCCTTCAGCAATTTGTACTTTTCTGGTAATGGTTTTATACTGCGCCGGTATCGGAACAACTTGCTTCTGCGGGGGGAGAACCATTTTTTTATACTTAATTGTCTTGTAAACCGCAGGTTTATTAATTTCTTCAATACGTGCAGGACTCACCATAATTCGCTTTTTCACTGTCTTGTATTTGGGTGGCACATGAATCATACACATGACTTCACCAGTGGCGTTATCAATTCTTTCAATATTGCCACGTCCTTTTTTCCAGATTGTATGCGCTTCTTTAACTAATATTTTTTCAGAAACCCATTTATATACAGCTGGAATTTCTTTATACTCGGTGGTCGCTTCATTCACCAAAACTTGTTTTTCTGCCATTTCATATTTTGCGGGAAGAATTTTGATCTCCTCTGTCGCAGGTTGGACCATTACCTGTTTGGATACAGTCTTATATTTAGGTGAACTATACACCCTGGCATAACACTCTCCTGGCTTGGCGTTGGGGGGCAATTGTGAAGCAGTCTCAACTCCGTCCATTTTGACATCTTCTTGCGCTTTCAAGGTTGCGATTTCCAATTCTTTTTTGTATTCTTGAATTGTCATTTCCTTTTTGTTCAGTGCAGAGCGCAATCGTTCAATTTGAATTTGCTGTTGTTGCAAAAGGTCATCAGACTGGGTGTCTGGAGGTGCTGGCTGAGATATCGGTTTGTTTGAAACGATATCCTTCTCATAGATTTCATCAGCAGGTTCTGTTGTTCCGATATTGAATAATCGTGCACATCCAACAGAAAAAAGTAGCAAGCCTGTAAGAACCCATAATCTTAAATGTTTTTGAATCATTTTTTTTAATCCTCCTTAAAGATTTTTAATTGTTTCAAAATTCCAGACACCCTAATAACATATTTTTTTATGCGTAACAAGTGTCTTTTTTTCAGCAAGTTAAAATATTAATGCGAATGTTATCTTTCAAAGCTTTTTGAGCTTTCTACTGGTAAACAGTCGTATTTATTATTTGAACGTATTCAATTACAATGTGAAATGCTGGAATGTTCAAACATAACAATGAACAGGTGTAAGCTGCACAAAAGCTGAAAAAGGATTATATTTGTTGAACTAACGTTCTTTTAACTCGGAAAAACGATATTTGTAAAAAAGCGCTCAGCTTTTGGTGTCCGCTTGACACAGATATTGTATTTCTAATCATTTTATTTAGTTACTGATTTTCTTAATTGCAAGCTTCCGAAAATCATGTTTTTGCTCCGAATTTGCAATTACCAAGAACTTTTTTTACAATAACCAATAACAATAGTATATGTAAAGAACTTTTGTACTTATGTTGAATAATGTTCTCGCTAACTGCAAAATTGGTGACAGCC
>Ga0272440_1000229_pt1 | contig 47054 bp, 25 predicted proteins | sample SSMMMBAug17_FD_192440 | JGI IMG/M metagenome (GOLD analysis project Ga0272440, IMG submission 192440) | Marine sediment archaeal communities from Little Sippewissett salt marsh, Falmouth, MA, United States - SSM-MMB-Aug17 | ecosystem: Environmental > Aquatic > Marine > Wetlands > Sediment ...
CATTATTGATATTGTTCGTTTTGAGGTAATTGTACTGTAGAGACGTAGCATGCTACGTCTCTACACGACCTTATTTTTTTTGTACGATCATGAAAAATGAGCATGTTATTTTCCGAGCATTCCTTAGAATCATCATGATTATAGCAATACACTTTTTTTGGAGCATGATCAAGGATTTTTCAAATCAAATTATTAAAATTGAACCTTAATTTTTTTTTGCTGAAACAAAACGTGTAGGATTTATTTGACATCAATTAAAAGCGGGTATAATATATAGATTTTTTTAAATATATTTATTGATATGATTGGATCAAATCAATGGGGGACAAATTTCAGGAAAACTTCCATATTCAAGACAAAAGAATGACTCAAAACGAGCGTAAAATAATCACAATAACCAGTTTTGGCCATTTTATGAGCCATTTCAATATGTTGTTTTTTCCAGCACTGGTAATTCCAATGGCCCAATATTATGGAACAGATGTTGCTGATATTGTTGGCCGGTCTTTCTGGATGTATTGTTGTTTCGGTATTACAGCACTTCCCTGGGGTATGGTGGCAGATCGTTGGGGGGCTAAGCGTCTTATGTTAGTCTTTTATGTTGGGGCTGGCATTTTCTGCATTTGTGCGGGTTTATGGATCGATAATATTGGATTGATGGCATTCTTTCTGGCGGGTTTGGGCATATTTTCTGGCATATACCATCCAACTGGTCTGGGATGGATATCACATTCAGTATCTCGAATCAGCGTTGGGATGGCAATCAATGGCATGTTTGGCAATCTGGGACTTGCCATAGCGCCGCTGTTTGCTGGTTTTTTAAACTGGTTATATGGCATTCAAGCGGTTTTTTTTGTTGTTGGCGCTATAAATTTGCTGGGCGGTTTTTTATTGTTTTATTTGTCTGTTTCTGATGAAATCGCTGAGAAATCAAAAAAATTCGCTTCAAAGAAAACGATTATTGCATTTGTCATTCTATTATTTGCCATGATGGCAGGTGGTATTGCATATCGCGGCGCAACAGTTATATTGCCTGCCTATTTTGAATTGAAAAACCAGGGGATGTTTAATTTATTGTATCAATTTGTTGATCAGCTGTCGCCCAATATTGTCGCATCAGTAACAGTCAGCATCGTATTTTTTGTGGGGATGCTCGGTCAATTTGTTGGCGGCCGGGCAGCAGAGCGATTTGATTTGAGAAATTGCTATTTTATATTTCATTCGGTTTGTATTCCAATGGCAATTGGTATGGCATATTTTACAAACCTGCCCTTAATCCTGATAACCATGGTATATTTTTTCTTTTTATTGGGAATGCAACCCATTGAAAATACATTGGTGGCAAAACTATCCCCGCCTGAATTACTCCATTCTGCTTATGGCACCAAATTTATATTCACATTTGGTGTGGGGGCTTTGGCTGTGAAAATGGTTGCAGGAATTGAAACCCACCTGGGGGTCTCATCTGTGTTTTTAGTATTGGCAGGAGTTTCTGTATTTATTGTGATGTGTATTATGGGGTTGAAATCTGTTACAGGAACTCAATTGGAATAAGGGTGCCTGTATCTCATAGCCGTCAGGCTAAGGCAAACTCGCTCCGGTGCTCGTTCCCAGGCTCTGCCTGGGAACGTGTTCTTGGCGGCTCTGCCGCCTGTTAAGTTCGTAGGTGGCAGAGCCACCTCGGAAAACGTTCCCAGGCAGAGCCTGGGAACGAGCACCGGAGCGAGTTTGCGCTTAGCCTGACGGCCTGTATCTTTATTAACAAAATAGACTGAATTCCGGCCACATGACCTTATTTTTTGATATAAAAATGTTATAATATTGCAAGATTTTATGTCAAGAAATAAGGATCGTGTCCTTGGAATTCAGTCTATTTTGGTTACACTCTAAGGAATTCTCTGAAAATAACTTCCCCATTATTGATATTGTTCGTTTTGAGGTAAATGTACTGTAGAGACGTAGCATGCTGCGTCTCTACACGACCTTATTTTTTTTTGTACGTTCAAGAGAAATGAGTATGTTATTTTCAGAGCATTCCTAAAGATTTTTCATTGACGATTCCCTCTAGTCTATATATAAGTAACCAAAAATATATAAAGGCGGCTTAATTTCTTGTTTAGAAAAAGCCGACAACATCGCGTCTTACAAAAAACAGGGGGTCTTATATGTTTAAAGGATGCTACACAGCGTTGATCACACCTTTCATTGATGAACAGATTGATATGAATGGCCTGGATCAACTGGTTTCATTTCAAATTGAAAATAATGTCGCAGGCATTGTGGCAGTTGGGACAACCGGTGAAAGCCCAACCTTAATATGGGATGAACACAACACTGTCATTAAATTTATTGCTGACAAAACACAAAGCAAATGCGCTTGCATTGCTGGAACAGGGAGCAACAATACGAAAGAAGCGATCAATGCTGTACGACATGCGGCAGTATCAGGCGTTTCGGCAGTTTTACTGGTTGATCCATATTACAATGGGCCCAGTTCTCTGGAAATTCGTAAAGAATACTATGAACCCATTGCCCAAAAGTTTCCAGATTTGCCGATGATACCATATATCATTCCCGGACGAACTGGCACTCAGTTATTGCCAGAAGACCTGGCAATCTTGAAACAATCATACAGCAATGTAAAAGCAGTAAAAGAAGCCACTGGCGATTTTGTGAATATGAAAAAAACCCGACAATTATGCGGTATGGATTTTGGAATAATTTCTGGTGATGATGATAAAACTTGTCAAATGATGACTGAACCGGATATTCAAGCATCAGGTGTGATATCAGTCATTGCCAATATTGCCCCCAGAGCGGTTCAAGACATGGTCAATGCGTATGAGCAAAAAGATTATCAAAAAGGTGAGCAACTGCAAAAGGCACTCTCTCCATTATTTAAGCTCGTTTCAGTTGTAACCACTGAAAAAACCCCTTTTGGGCCAGTAACATGTCGGGCGCGAAATCCTTTGCCTTGTAAAACACTCATGCAAATTTTGGGCATGCCCTCTGGTCCTTGCCGGCAGCCAACTGGCAAAATGACTCAAAATGGTATCTCTGCCCTGATTGCGGCTGCACGCACAGTCAATGAAAAGAATCCAGAAATTTTTGCCCCTCTGGCAGATTTTTTTAATGTTAATATCGATGAGCGTTTGTCTGATAATAAGCGGCATCTTCCTTTGACTTATACTGATAAAACAGGTCAGAGTGTATATTAGATAATCGCCGATCGGAGAATCATTTATGGGACGAATCAGTCATTATCACTTGACCCCAGAAAGTGGGCGGGTATGTGTGAATTTAAACAAACGACAAATTAAAGAACTTAAAAAAATTGCAGTGGAGTTTGAAATTTCTGAAAAAGAAGTCATGAAGCTGGCTGTTGATATGCTGATTAAAACCTATCAAAGCCTGCCACAAGATACCATTGACAATGAAGGTATCAGGGCCATTGGCAGTCAATAGTTTCAATATCTCAGATTTCTGAGAAAAAGGAGTTGTCATGAAAGAACGACCATTTCTAAGCACAAAAGAAGTGGCACAATTTCTGGATATCACCGAAAAAATGGTATACTCCCTGGTTTCTGAAAAAGGTTTGCCGGCAACCAAGATTACCGGCAAGTGGCTATTTCCCCTGCGCTATGTGGAACAATGGCTTGAAGAAAACATTATTAATGTGCCGCGATCCGCAAAACTGCAACCATCAGATGGCCTGCTGGTCATTTCTGGCAGTCACGATTTACTTCTGGATAAAACAATTGCTATGTTCAACCGGACACAAAATGATTGTCTGGCTGTTTTTGGTAATGTCGGCAGTCTGGGGGGAATCCAGTCTTTGGGCAAAAACTTATGCCACCTGGCTGCCAGTCATTTGCTTCAAGAAGATGATAATGAGTACAATTTTGATTTTATTTATCGTGAAATGGGGGGAGAACAGGCAGTCGTTGTCAATTTTTGCCGACGAGAACAAGGGTTTATTGTTCCAAAAAACAACCCCAAACATTTCAAGGATATCTCTGATTTAAAAACAAAAGATTTTATTCTGGCCAATCGAGGAGAATCAACAGGCACACGCCATTTGTTGGATCGTTCTTTAACACAGGCTGGTATTGATCCAAAAGACATCAAAGGATATGACAGTTTCTATCAAAGCCATTTAGATGTAGCAATTGCTGTCCTTTCGGGGCGTGCGGACATTGCTCTGGCCATTCATCCTGTTGCGGACCTTCTGGGCCTTGATTTCATTCCATTACGATGGGAGCGCTATGACTTACTGATTTCAAAAGCCCGATTTTTTGAAAAAGGCATACAGGTATTTTTGAATATGCTCAATGAACCCCCTTTTCAAAATGATGCCCAAAAACTCAAAGGTTATGATATTTCAAGAAGTGGAAAAATAATATTTCCCAAACACAATGATCCATCTGACAAGGAGTAATACTGTGAAAGTCGTTATTATTGGTGCTGGTGAAGTGGGGTTCCATATTGCCAGCCGGATTGCTTATGAGCAAAAAGAAGTTGTCGTTATTGATAACAATGAAAGTGCCTTGCAACGTGTATCTGAAAGCATTGATGTTCAGGTAATCAAAGGGTCGGGAAGTAGTCCATCAGTGTTGAAAGAGGCAGGGATTGAAGATGCAAAAATTGTTCTGGCTGTCACAGACAGCGATCAAATAAATATGGTTGCCTGCCTGTTTTCTGACTATATCAGCCCAAAAACAATGAAACTGGTCAGACTCAGAAATCCAGACTATATCTCGTACAAAAAAGCACTTCAAAAACACTCTCCACATATTCATACAATTATTAACCCGGATATTGAAGCTGTTCGCGCCATTGAACGATTTATGAGTGTTCCTGGCGCTGTTGACGTGGGTGATTTTGCTGATGGCCGCATTCAACTGATTGGTTTTCGCCTTACAATGGGTTCACCATTATTGGGTATTCGCTTGATGGATATGCCCCGCATGGAAAATGGTGGAAACATTTTGATCGCAGCAGTCATCCGAAAGGAAATGCTGATCATTCCGCGTGGAAAGGATGTCCTGGCTGAGGGCGACCTGGTATATATTGTTTGTGAATCCCGATACTTGACTGAAACACTGAAATTGCTAAAAGTTGACACAACTCCGGTTCGTCGGGTCATGATCATTGGTGGCGGACGAGTTGGGTATAAAATGGCTGCTGCACTTGAAAAAAAATCCATTAAAACCAAACTTATTGAAAAAGACCCAAAAGTCTGCCAGACTCTGGCAGAAAAACTGAATCGCGTTATGGTTCTCAAGGGAGATGGTACCGATCAAAATCTTTTAATTGAAGAAAATGTGCAAAATATGGATATGGTCATTACCCTGACCGGTGATGAAGAAACCAACATTTTATCATCATTGCTGGCCAGGCGAATGGGTGCAAGATCCAATATCACACGTATCAGCAAGTTCAGTTATTTTCCACTTGTTGAAGCCATTGGGATTGATCATATTGTCAGTCCACGTCTATCAGCGGTCAATACCATTTTGCAGCACATTCGTGAAGGCAATGTATTGTCGGCAATTTCAATCAAAGGCGAACAGGCAGAGGTGATGGAAGCAATCGTTCAACATGATTCAAATGTGGCTGGTAAAACCCTTCAGAAAATTCCATTTCCCAAAGGCGCACTTGTAGTAGGCGTTGTGAGAAAGGAAGATACATTTATTCCTACCGGCAGCACTGTGATTCAAACCGATGATCGGATTATTATCTTTGCTGTTCGAGAGGTCATTTCGAAAATTGAAAAAATAATGACTGTTAAGCTAAAATACTATTAAAACCAATGAATGCTCCCATATATATCAATGTCGCCATTGCGGTTCCCATTGACCAGACTTATACCTATCAGGTGCCCGAAACATTCAAGGATTCCTGCTTTACAGGTGTTCGGGTCATGGTTCCTTTTGGACGACAAACCCTTTCTGGTTATTGTATGGAATTTACAGATGATCCCCCTGTAGATAAAATTAAATGTATTTTCGATGTATTGGATGAAACCCCTTTATTTTATCCGGATATGGTGCCGCTGTTTAAATGGATGGCCAGATATTATTGCTTTCCCATCGGACAGGTCGTTAAAAGCTGTCTGCCAGATGGCCTGTCTGTGATAACTGCCAATACTGCAAAAATAACCCCGGCAGGCCGAAAAAAATTGCTTTCTGAAAATATGAATCCAGTAGAGCAAAAGGTTTTGCAATATTTGGATAAAGGCCAGCAACCCCTTAAAAATATTCAAAAGCATTTCAAAAATAAAGTCCCCATGTCCTGTATTCGACGTCTGGAACGACATTTATATGTTCAGATTGAAAAAAAAGAAATTCGTGGGGCAGCAGCTCCCAAATGTATTCAATATGCGCGATTCAACCCGGACTGTCAATTCAAACCAGATTCAGTAACCAGTCGTCAACAAGAATTAATTCAAATGGTTCGTCATGCAGGAGAAATATCTGTTGCAGATATTCGCAAGCAAGGGTTTTCATCACAAATTTTGAAAACAGTTCACCAAAAAGGTTTTTTGGAATTCTTTGACAAAGAACTGTATCGCGACCCTTTTGGCGAAACAATCCCACCGGATACGTATCTGCCAATTCCGACAAAACATCAGGCAACTGCCATTCAAACAATTGAAAATCGTATTGGCCAGGGGTTCCAGGTATATTTGCTCTATGGTGTGACAGGCAGTGGCAAAACTGAAGTTTATATGCGGATTACCAACGCTGCCATTTCAAAATCTCGAACAGCATTGATACTGGTTCCTGAAATTGCATTGATTACCCAGGTGGAAAGACAGTTTCGGGCCAGATTTGGTGATTGTATTGCTGTTTTGCATAGTAGACTTTCCAATGGTGAACGATTTGATCAGTGGATGCGGATCGTTCGAAAACAGGCAACTATTGTCATTGGCGCACGTTCTGCAATATTTGCACCCCTTGAAAACATTGGCATTATCATTGTGGATGAAGAACATGATGCGTCATATAAGCAAAGCACACAGTTTAGATATCATGGTCGTGATGTTGCCGCCATGCGCGGTAAAATGGCCGATGCTGTGGTTGTTTTGGGCTCAGCAACGCCATCAATACAGAACTACTATCATGGTATGCAGCACAAGTATCAGATTTTGCAATTGCCAAACCGGATTCACAATCGCCCAATGCCAGTCATCCAGGTCGTGGATCTAAAACAAAATGTGGGCATGCGCGGCATGCGTCGCATTATCACCCCGGAACTTGAACATGCCTTAAAGAAAAATTATGAAAACAATCAGCAAAGCCTTTTGTTTTTAAACCGACGCGGTTTTGCTACTCTACCGGTATGTGTTCAATGTGGCGAGACCATGATGTGCAAAAATTGCGACATTGCCATGATATTCCATAAAAATATTCATGCGTATAAATGCCATTACTGTGGATTCACCCGACCCCATAATACCCAATGCCCCAACTGTGCAACCGGTGAACTCAAAAAACTGGGCTATGGGACCCAACGATTGGAACAGGATGTGAGTGCGTTAATTCCAGATGCACGTGTAACAAGGCTGGACCAGGATACAACCCAAAAAAAAGGATCCATTATCAGCATACTCAAAGAACTGCGGGATCATCAAATTGATATCCTGGTTGGCACGCAAATGATTGTAAAAGGGCATGATTTTCCAAATATTACATTGGTGGGAATCATTTGTGCAGATTTATCACTCAATTTTCCTGATTTTCGAGCCGGTGAATTGACTTTTCAAATATTGGCGCAAGTTGCTGGTCGGGCCGGGCGAGGTGAAATCCCAGGGCGTGTCATATTGCAGACCTATAATCCAAAACATTTTATTATTCAAACCGCCAAAAAACAAAATTTTCAAGAGTTCTATGACCATGAAATTCAATTTAGAAAAAATCTTCTCTATCCCCCATTTGCTCGACTGATTCAGTTGACAATTGCAGGTCCTGACCCTGAAACAACAGCAACATACGCCGGCAATGTGGGGCAATACTGTCAGAAAGTAAAGGAATCCAGGCAGGCTTTTGTTCATGCCATTGAAATACTGGGCCCTGTTCTTGCGCCTGTATCCAGGCTGGCCAATCGGTATCGATGGCATATCTTGCTGAAAAGTATGTATATGAAAGCATTGCACCAGTTTTTTTTCTATGTGAAACAGGCTGTTGATACTCACCTTGATGACAAATCGGTGCAAGTTTATGTGGATGTTGATCCTGTTATGATGTCTTAGGAATACTACATGGATATAGACATGAAACAAAATGCATAAGGATCAAGAGCAGTAATTCTTATCTAAAATAGGTAATGACCTCATCTAAAATGTTATCCAGTGTATAATTTGGGCGAAACCCTGTATGTTGAGTCAGTTTATCAATACCTGGAACCCGGCGTTGCATATCTTCAAAGTCTTTTGCAAAGGCTTTTTCATAGGGTATATATTGTATTATTGATGATGACCCTGAGGTGTCAATGATTTTTTGAGCCAGGTCCTTTATAGATATTTCCTGAATACCACCAATATTAAATGTTTCTGAAATGGCAGACTCTGTATGCATCAATGCAATCAATGCGCGAACAACATCTTTTACATGGGTAAATGTGCGCGTTTGAGAACCATCACCATACACTGTCAAAGGTTCATTATTGAGTGCCTGTTGAACCAGTCGGGGAATAACCATGCCATAAGCACCTGTCTGACGCGGCCCTACAGTATTGAACAGTCGTGCAATAACAATTTCCAAAGCATTCATACGATTGTATGCAATGGCAAAAAATTCATCAATAAGTTTGGATGCCGCGTAACTCCATCGAAATTTACTGGAAGGCCCATAAATAATATTATCGGTTTCCACCAAAGGGGCATGTAAGTGCTTGCCATAGACCTCTGATGATGATGCGATCAGCACCTTCTTTTTGAATTTGGCACATAATTCTAAAACTTTTTCAGTGCCTTGAATGTTAATTTTAATAGATTTTAAAGGGTTATCCAGAATATATTTTACTCCCACAGCCGCTGCCAGGTGATATACCATGTCACAGGTGCCCACAAGTTCGAGCAATGCTTCATGATTGAGGATGCTTTGTTCATAAAAGAATAATTGTGATTTTGGATATTTATCTTCCAATATTTTTATATTGTTAATGCTGCCGGTGGAAAGGTCATCAATGATGTACACTTCTTCACCGGAATTAAGTAATGCTTCTCCAAGGTGCGATCCGATAAATCCTGCACCGCCAGTTATTAAAATTCTCATAAACGTTACCTTAATAAAAAATGGGATAGCAACTACCCTGCTAAGATCAAAAACAGAAAAAAACATGAAAAAAAGTCGGGACGAGTGGATTTGAACCACCGACCCCAGCGTCCCGAACGCTGTGCTCTACCAGACTGAGCCACGTCCCGATAAAATATTTTTTGTATATGCTAATGATATGTTTGTCAAGAACAATTGGAAATATTTGTGTATTCCAGGCTGGATTTGCCAGACAAGTATGCGTTGCCTGATCTGTCTGGCAAATTCAAATCTTAATGCGGTATTTTTTCTTGGATTGACCGATTAAATGTAATCCATCAAACTTTTCATATTAATCACCTTTGACGATGCCCGCAGTGACGCCTGATACATCAATTCCTTAATCGATAATTCTGAGATGGCCTCAGTCATGTCAACTTCTTCAAGATTGGCTAGCTTTTGCTGGGTGGTGATATTAACCCCATCCAGTACCTGTTGCCTGAATTGTAAACGTGTCATGCGAAATCCAACCACTGAATTTTCAGCAGAAATATGCTCTTGATGCGCTTTAATGGGGTTGAGCTGTTCTCGGATACCATCAATATCATTGTTTTTCAAGGCATCTCTAAGTTGCAGAACAGTATCAAACACCTCCCCATATATTTGGGAGCCATCATTGCCAACAGTTAATTCATTATTATTTTGTGTTTGAATTTTAAAGGGCTGGTTGTCACCGAGATAGGCAACACGTGTGGCATTTTCAACATCGACGATATTTCCCGCATTGTCCATAAAAACAAAAGGTTCAACATTGGTTCGGGTACCGGCGTAGATATATCGACCATTCACATCAGTATTGGTTACCTGGACGATATCGTTAAGAACTTCTTCAACACCAGTTGCAGCCAGTTCGCGGTCTTGTTTATTGTTTGTATCGTTGAGCATGGCCAGTGCAGTAACCTGAAGATCTGCCAGACGATCTTGAACTTTTCGCAAACTTTCTTCAGTGCTTGATAACCATGCTTCGCCCATTTCAAGATTGCGCTCATATTGCTTGATATCTGCCAGTTCTGCTCGGGTATCCAGCATTAATGCCAGACGAAATGGGTCATCAGATAGTTTTGAAATTTTTCGTCCGGTAGTCACCCTATCAATGGCTTCATTCAGGGCGTTGCTTGTATATTCCGCCCTTTCCTGAATATGTTTGTACACTGTTAGTGTTGCGACCTTCATGGGTCCCCCCTATATTTTTTTTGGCTTCAAAGGGCCAATGACTTGTTAAAGTTAAGATTTCAATGTTGTGACTGTTTTCATCAGTTCATCCGCTGTCTGCACCACCTTGGCAGCAGCCTGATAATAACGTTGATATTCAACCAGTTTGGTAAATTCCTGATCCAGTGAGACCCCAGAAATATTATCCCGAACTTCATTTAACTGATCAGTGGAAACATCAATAATCCCTTTTTCACGAGATATTCCCAATGACTGAATACCAATGATGGTCAATTGATTATGATAATCTTCTTGAATCGGTTCAATCAATCCAGTAATTGCAAAAGCATTGGCATTACTGCTGTATGAAATAACCCCACCAGCTGTCGCTTCAATACGATAGGTTTCATCTTGCATAAAATCAATTAGATCTGGATCACTATCCCCGGCTGCTGCAAGACCTTGCTTGAATGTGAGTGTAACGCCATTTTCTATTGTAATGGGATTGGCGCCGGAAAAAACATCCGAAATTTCTGACCAATCCCCCTGCACCCATGTTTGTCCCTGATCCAGGCTTTTTCGCCATTTAAATTGCACATCATTTTTATTGGCAGAAGCTTCAACCTTTATTTCATAGAGCGCATTATCATTGCCAGTATAGGGGCCATTTGTTTCAAGGACCCCTGTTGTTCCTAAATCAGTCATCTGAATTGATGGCGATACATTATAGGTTGTGTCTTTTCGATCTGTGATTCGCCCCACAGCAATATAATTGATATTATCATCAACCACATCATTTACTTTTAAGGTGCCTGATGTGTGTCCTTTAAAATAAGTATTCAGGCCTAATGCTGCCAGCACATTGGAATTATCATTGGAAAAACCAAAAGTAAAGGTTTCATCTGAACCAAATTTTAAAGTTAATGCAGATTCTGGTAATGATTGGAGAATTTCAAGTTCTTCCTCAGTCAATTCAGCAAGTTCTTCCTCGGACATTTGCTCAAAATCTGGAACCTGTGCAAATTCAGCATAAACTTGTTCTTCATCATCAGCCATCCCCAGTGCAACAGCAACCTGTCTGTTGATAGAATCTGCAAGATCTCCAGGTGTATCCTCAATGGAGAGCAATTGGACTTCGTCTTCTCCTACACTGCCAGCAGTAATCATTTTGATATTCACACGTTTGATATTTTCTCCTTCACTGTCACCAATCCACATATCAAAACTGGCAGGTACAGCAGGAGTATCACCTTGCTGTGGAACGCCAAAATACAGTTTATCTCCATAGGGAAGACTGGCCATGGAGGCATCATCATCAGTTGTGTAATATGTGCCAACCAGTGTGAAGCTGGGTGGGAATAGTTCAATCCCCGATCCCTGCGCATGCTGTCGATTAATTGACCAGATAAAGTCTTTCGCCAGTTTATTGTAGTCTCCCCGAATACCATTTTTTTCAGGATAACCAATTATTGTATCCCGCATTTCAATCCATCCACCCAATGCGCCCTCAGTGATACCATCGGTGATTTCTCTTTTGCGCGTGCCAGAAGTCAGCCAATTGATCACAGACATGCCTGTATCAGGGTCGCCTTCAGCCTCTAAATCATAACTATCTGTCCCATTGACAAGTATCGCACCTTTTGCAGTGGTAACAGTGATAAAGCCATTTTCCTGTGTGTAGGTGCTTACATTCATCAATTCATACAAATCGGTCAGTAAGACATCGCGTTTGTCTCTCATGTCATTTGCAATGACTGAATCTGCTTCCAGACCATATATTTTTTTATTGATTTTAGCCAGTTCTCGGGTAATCATGTTGACTTCATTAACGCCATTTGCAATGGTGCGGGTCAGATCAATTTGAAAGGTGTTGAAATATTCATCCATGTTTCGATAGGCTTCAGTCAGACTCTTGCTTTGCTCCATAAGAGTGGCTCTTTCTGCCTCACCACTGGGGTTATTGGCAACCGATTGCCATGCATTTTCAAACTCTGACATGAGAGAACTCAAACTGGTTTCAGAAGAAGTGCCAGTCTCACTAAAAAAGCCTTCAAGGGTTGTCATGGCTGTTTCAAGTTCAGTAAACTTTGCAAGTGTGGACCGGTGCTCATCAAGACGCTTATTGACAATGTCATCAACATTTCGTTTGATTTCGCCGGTATAAATCCCCTGGCCAAAAACCAACCCTCCTGTTTTAACCCCTTGTCTGGCAACAGTTTCTGCTGATTGCCTGGAATAACCATCTGTATGAACATTGGCGATGTTATGTGCTGTGACATCCACGCCATACTGATGATTCTTTAAGCCGCTGACGCCAATTTGCATCAGTAATCCAATACTTCCTCCCACCTTACACCTCTTTGCTAAATATTAAATTATTGGGTTTTCGTTTACGTATTTTCATTTCTTTGTCATAGGTTGTGTTTTTTTCTTGTACCCCCACGACTGTCTGCATGGTTTCCTCAATAAAATTCAAACCATCTTCAATGATAAATCGGTTTTCCTTACCAAATCGTTTAACATCATCTATCAATTGTGTGACATCTTCATAAACTTCATAAAACTCTTGATGATACATTGGAGATATAAACCGCATCAAGTTCTCAATTTCCATTGATGGCGACTTGTTTCCAGTAAATTTTTTTAAGCAGACGACCAGATCCTCACGTTCCTGATTAATTGTTTCAACATCCTGTTCGATTTGATGCACAATAGTTTGAAGTTTATCCAGATTACCTTTGGGCAGGTATTGACGTTCTTCTTTTAGTGTTTCATAAAGCTGTTCATAATGGCTGCGAAGTCCATAAAATCGTTTGAGGATTTCTTTTTCTATCATTTTGATTTAACTCGTTTTTTTATAAAATAACTCGAAATTTGAGTTATGGCCTTGTCTGAACGCTTACACTTGATTATCGGCCAATACAGTGATAACTTTAACAAAATGGTTGATCAATCAGATGTTTGCAATTGCTTGAACAATATGCCACCCAATCCCAGTCCGCCTCCAGATGAAATGCTTTTGGCGAACTCCATGTTCATCATGGATGAATACATTTCTGATTCTTTTTGATCATCAAATAAACCACATTTTGGGTTGGCCTTTTGTGCAGATTTTAATAGCGCATTTATAAAAAAGGCTTCAAATTCCTGACAGGCAGATTCTAATTTGTTTTCCGATTGGCCATTTTCCCAGGGCTTAATGGTTGTTGTTTGTACTGCTGGGTCTATTATGTTCATCATATTTTCCTTTTATCTTAGGAATGCTTTAAAAAAATATCGTCCCCATTATTGATATTGTTCGTTTTAAGGTTAATGTACTGTAGAGACGTAGCATGCTACGTCTCTACACGTCCTTGCTCAAAAAATATCGTCCCCATTATTGATATTGTTCGTTTTAAGGTTAATGTACTGTAGAGACGTAGCATGCTACGTCTCTACACGTCCTTGCTCAAAAATTATCTTCCCCATATTGATATTGTTCGTTTTAAGGTTAATGTACTGTAGAGACGTAGCATGCTACGTCTCTACACGTCCTTAGATTTTTGTACGATCAATGAAATGAGAATGTTATTATTAAAAGATTTCTTAATAATCATGTCTATAAAATTTCAATTTCAGCTTGAAGGGCACCCGCCGCTTTAATTGACATCAATATAGTCATCAAATCCCGGGGCGTAACTCCAATAGCATTCAATGCCCTGACCAGTTCCCCAATTGTACTGCCAGAGGGAACCAGTAATAATTTGTTATCTTCCTCAGTGGCATAAACATCTGTATCTGGTGCAACAACTGTTTGACCTCCGGGCGCCATAATGGGGCCGCCATCCAGTGGCATTTGTGTTGCGCCAGTGCCATCAGGAGCCCCAGGTGCAAATGGGGATGGTTGAGAAACGTTTACATTTTCTTTTATCTGAATGCTTAAATTTCCATGAGCCACTGCAACTGTTGAAATACGAACATTTTCACCAATGACCACAGTTCCAGTTTTTTCATTAACAACTACTTTTGCTTTGGTATCTGGGACAACCTGTAAATTTTCGATGGCAGCAATCATTTGAACAATATTGTTTCTGAAATTATGGGGCACCTGTATTTGAATCGTACCAGAGTCGGCTGTGCTGGCCAGAATCTGTCCAAATTTTTCGTTAATACTGTTTCTGACACGAATGGCTGTTGTAAAATCTGGATTATTTAACAGCAATGTTAAAAATTCACGACCTTGCAATGTCACTGGAATTTCTCGCTCTACCGAAGCGCCTCTGGCAATTCTGGCCACAGTGGGATGATTTTTTGTCACCCCGCCTCCTGCTGCCCCGCCGATAGAATAGCCGCCAACAGAAAGTGGGCCTTGGGCCAGGGCATAGACTTTTCGATCCACGCCGCGAAGTGGCGTTAATAAAAGCGTACCGCCTTGAAGACTTTGGGCATCTCCCATTGATGAAATGGTAATATCAATCTTTTGGCCCACTTTTGCAAAAGGTGGAATATTGGCTGTGACCATGACTGCTGCGACATTTTTCATATTCACGCTGTTTTTGTCCACATGAACACCCAGGTGTTGAAGCATGTTTACAAGGGATTGTACTGTAAAATCAGTCCCGGCCTTATCTCCTGTTCCATTTAGCCCAACAACAAGACCATATCCCATTAGCTGGTTTTTGCGAACCCCTTTGAATTCAGCCATATCTTTGAGCCGAATTGCATATGCAGTCGTTGCAGCGATAATAATGATACCAAAACATACGATTGTTTTACTTATGGTTTGTCTAATCATGCTTTTAAATCCCTTATAATATTAGAAAGGCCAGGCAGTATCTAATAATCGCATCATCCAACCTGGTCTTTGTCTTTCAGCAATAACACCGCGTCCTGAATATTCAATTTTGGCATCACTGATATAGGTGGACTGAATTTCATTATTTAAATCAATATCCTCAGGGCGCACAATTCCAGAAATGGTAATATACTGGGTTTCATGATCAACAGTGATTTCTCGTCTTCCCGAGATATAGAGGTTGCCATTGGGTAACACACGAAGAACTCTGGCTGTAATATAAGCTGTCATGTTGCCATCTCTGTCATTGGTGCCTTCACCCACAAATTCTGGTTTGAAATTGGTGCTGACTAAACTGGCAGGGTTCAAGTTCTGATTTTTTTGTTTGAGTGCTTCCAGATACCCAAAAAAATTGGCACTTCCAGTAATTTTGGATTCCCTGTTGGTGTCGGTTTTTGCATGAAGTTTGGCCTTTGGGTTTTCTGATATTCTGACTGTAACCAAATCCCCTACTTTCACTGCGCGATTGTCGCCAAATAAATTCATGCCACTGTCTGTCCACAGAGAACCTTCATATGGCTTTGGCGGTTGATACATCTCTGTGGTTGGTAATTTTTCCTGAATGGGTGGATATGAAGGTGCAGTCTTGGATTCAGTGTGTGCGGGTTTTGAAACTGTCTGGCCCGATGCGCAGGCACACAGTAAGGTAAGAATTGCAATTATAAATAATTTGTTGAATGCATGCATTGTGAAACTCCTTTTACTCATGTTCAAGTTTTTTTAAGCAAGCTAAGCCAGCTCGTTCCCAGTCTCTGCCTGGGAATGCATATCAGCCGGCTCTGCCGCCTTTTGAACAGGTGCAACCGGCACCAAAAGCAAAAAGGATTTGCTTTTTTTGAAATCAAAGGCCAGGATTCGGTTCCCGACAGTCTAATATCTAACTTTCACTGTATTTTGATCCACAACCTCTGCCCGAATTACTTTATGGCTCATGGTATTTCTTACCTGAATTTGTTCATTGGCATACCCATCAGACAAGGCAATGCCGGTTGTTTTAATCAGCAATGAACTGGATTCTGCAATGATTGTCACCTTATCTCCCTTATAGATTAATGGAGGAATTTCGATCATAGACGAAAAAATAATTTCCCCATTCCCAGCTTTACGCTTGATCTGCCGGTTAATAACATCCGCAGTTCGTGTATAATAAGAATCTTTAATTTTTGAAACATTTCGAGTACTTAAGTGAACATCTCTTTGTGCAATCAGATGATTACGTTCAAGGGGGCGTGATGCACAAACAATGTCTTCAAAACGATCTACCCATCCGGACAGTGCCACTCTTTGAACAAATTGTTCATTAACCAGTACAGATACAGTCAGACTGACGTAGCCCCTGAGATCAACTGATGGCTGGCGCTGCACATTGACTGTCAGGCGTCCAACCGGCAATGGTGTATCGCCTTTTACCTGAAAGCGACTGATTTCAAATCGTACATTGGGACCGATATGTTTTGCAATATAATCATTAAAATAGTCAAGATAATCTTCCTCAGAAATAACCTGGGACGCTCTGACAATTTCAACTTTATCAGGAATAGACAGTGTTATCTGATCATAAAAAGGAATCGCCTTTATCCGAGAGTCTATCCACGATCCTTTAACAAACTTACTCTTTCCTGGTTTTGGCGCATAGGTCAGATAAATACTGGCAATTTTTTCGCTAAGATGCGCTGGCGCGTTTATGGATGCGATATCTTCCAGGTAGATCCGAGGTTCACTGACCCATGCTTTTGATTGAATTGTCACAGTAACTGGCTGTTGAGCAATAGCACTTGAGAAATAACATATAATAATTGATGTGGATAAAATAAAAAAAAATTGATGTCGCATGTCAGACAACAGATACTCTATTTCTTGAGGTTATTGGCCATCTGAAGCATACTATCAGCGGTTTGAATCGCTTTGGAATTAACTTCATATGCTCTTTGACCAACAATCATTGCAACCATTTGCTGAACAACATCTACATTAGACATTTCAAGAAAGCCCTGACCGATTGTGCCAAAACCATCAAGTCCCGGGTCTCCTTCAATTGGCTGACCTGAAGCATCTGTCGGACGATATAAATTCCGCCCAACACTATAGAGTCCACCTGGATTAGAAAAGGAATACAGCTTTAAATCTGCATTGGCGAGTTCTGAGTTATCCGGCCCAAAAGCCACCAGTTTGCCCCCTGGATCGACAGCAATGGAAATTGTTTCCGGTGGAATGGTTATCTCTGGCTGCACCCGATCTCCGGCTGATGTGCAAACATAGCCTTCACTGTCTAACTTAAAGCTGCCTGCGCGAGTGTATAGCTCTTCACCATTGTTGATCACTTTGAAAAAGCCTTTACCTTCAATGGACCAATCTAACTCATTATCGGTTTGACTATAATTGCCCTGGGAAAACATTTTTTGAACGCCCACAGGTTTTGACCCCATACCAATCTGGATGCCTGTTGGTGTTTCATTTCCACTGGCAGTGGTTGCGCCAGCAACACGCAATGTCTGGTACATCAAATCCTGAAAATCCGCCCGGCTCTTTTTAAATCCAGCAGTGTTCACGTTTGCCAGATTATTGGCGATAACATCAATGCTTAGTTGCTGGGCTTGCATGCCTGACGCCGCTGACCATAAACCTCTAATCATGAGATGCTCCTTTTAGAAATATATATTGGGTTAAAAATTATTAAGAAACCGGTTAAGCCAGTCGTCCCACATCGGAGACTGCCTTTGCGTCTGTTTCCATAAATGCTTTGATTATTTTATGATATGCTTCGTAACTACGTTGCGTTTCAATCAGTCGAACCATTTGATTCATAGCTGATACATTGGATTGCTCCAGGGTCTTGTGCATTACTTGCACATTTTCTGCCTGAGGCAGGTTTTCATTGTTGCCTTCAATACGAAAATAGGATGTGCCCTCTTTTTTCAAATCTTCCAGACGACTGCCCTGCTCCCCAAAAATCCAACCATCGTCAATATCGTCTCCCCCAAGGTTGACAATTTTTAATGTATCAACATTTTGACCATCAACCATAACATCACCTGCTTCATTGATCTCCACATTAGAACCATTAATTGTAATCGGCCCATTTTGCCCTTGAACTGGATGCCCATTGGATGTTATCAAAACCCCTTCAGAATTTAATGAAAAACTGCCATTTCGGGTATACCGAATGCCGCCTGGCGTATCAACAGTAAAAAAAAGACCATCACTCACTGAAACATCCAGAGGATTACCTGTATGACGCATTTGACCATTGGCATAATCTGTTGTGACAACCTCATCCAGAGCTTCATCAAAGGACATCATGTCCCCTTTGTATCCTGGTGTTTCAATGTTTGCCAGGTTATTGGCAATCATGTCATACCGGGCATCCTGGGAAAGCCCTGATCTCACTGCCTGTGATAAACCAAAATTTACCGCGCTGTTTATTAATTCACTCATAGCGACCTCCTGTAATAAAATGATCATTTGAATTGCAGAAAATATGCCAGCAGATAAATATTTGATATAACTAATGATCCCCTTTTACCCTGCACATTTCTTCCAGCCCTTAAAAAACAAAGCTTTACGAAAATATGTTTTCTTTCTTATTGATATTATTGAGTTTCTATGGTGATTTCTCTCGGAAAAAACTGCCTATGTCGCTATATTTTTCCGACCGGCCTGCAAAATTGTATTTTTATTGGCATTCAAGATTTTTTCGTCGCTTAATCCGCTTTCCCAGTGCCTGTCGGCTAATCCCCAAAATAGGTGCTGCAATGGATAAATTCCCCTTGGCGCGTTTCAAGGCTTCATTGACAAGCATTTCAGATGCCTCTTTGATTGTTGGCAGACTGGTCAATATCTTAAAAATATTTTGGATAGAATATTTATTCTCAACACCAAGAATATTATCCTGGCTTTGTTTTCTGATATACTCCTTAAATGTTTTTAATGAAAGGCTATGGGCTGTATGCTGGCAAAGGGCATCATCAACCATTGCTTTCAGTTCGCGTATATTTCCAGGATAGGTATAGGTATTTAACACCTGTATCATTTCCTTGTAAACAGCGGGTTTTTTCTTGTTTAACTCCTTGGCGCCTTGCTTTAGAAAATAATCCACTAAAACAGGAAGATCGTCCATTCGTTCTCGCAAAGGCGGAATTTGAATGTGATGCGTATGCAGTCGAAAATATAAATCTTTCCGAAAAGCTTTTTTATCAATCAATTCAGTCACATCGCAATTGGTGGCAGTAATAATCCTGGCGTTACAATGCCTGGGCTGGTCTTCCCCAATGGGATAATATTTTCTTTCTTGTAATAAATTTAATAGCTTGGTTTGCAATGGCAATTCCAGATCGCCAATTTCATCCAAAAAAAGGGTGCCATCAGAAGCTTTTTCGCACAAACCGATCCGATCAGAATTGGCACCAGTATAAGCGCCTTTGACATGGCCAAACAAAGTATCTGCAAACAAACTACTATCAATTCCAGATACATTGACCTGAATAAATGGCCCTTTACGTGCCGAAATAATATGAAGCGCCTCTGCCAGCAATCCTTTACCAACACCAGTTTCTCCAGTTATAAATACCGGATACATTGTAGGAGCAATGGATTCAACATATTGAAACAACGAAAACATGGTATCATTTTGTGAAATAATTTGTGAAAACGCATTTGGATGATGCAACTCCTTTTTTAGTACATGGGATTTCAAAGTTGACAGTTCACGATTCATGTCACGATATTCTATGGCGCGATGAATACTTGTATACAGTCGGGTATCACTGACTGACTTTTTAAGATAATCAAATACGCCCCCATTTATACATTGAATGGCTGTATCAATGTCATCAATAGAGGTCAGCATGATGACAGGAAGACCTTGAAAATCATTAATAATTTTAGGGTATAATTCAAGACCTGTGATGTTTGGCATTCGTATATCTAATAAAACCAATTCAAATTCTGTAAGGTTGAGCATTGGCATTACATTTCGTGAGTCATTACATATTTTTACATTTGAATAGCCCAATTGTTCAAGTTTTAATCGGATCAATTGAGATGTTGTCACCTCATCATCAACAATCAAGATAGGATTTTTGGGGTATAATGGTGACTCTTTTGCAGATATACTTTTTAGTTTACTGAGATCAAAGTTGTTCATTGAGCATCTCCTTTTGTTCGCCCTTGCTCCAACATTATTGACATAAAGGGTGAAACTTTTGGCCAAGATGAAACTTATGGCCAGTCAGATAACTTATTAAATTTATTACATTTAAGGCGAAAACATAAAAAATCTCGAAACTTATGTTCCACCCTTTTTGTTCAGTTTTTGAGCCCATCTATTTTTTTTATATAGAATTATCAGTAGATTATCAATTATTTTTTTATATGGCACATCAATTGCTGTTTCTAATAAAGAAATAGAAATAATAATAGAATATACAGGTGCTTAGGAATGCCCTAAAACAAACACTTTCCTATCAATTTGGTGATCATGAGGGGCGTATGTACAAGTTAGGGGAAAATGTTGCCTCGAAAAAAAACGAAACCAAACCAATGTAGGGGCGAACCTTGTGTTCGCCCTCTAACAGAAACCGAAATTAAACTTATGTCCGATTGCAATGGTAAACCATGAACCCATATACATTGTTTTTTGGTTATAGTTCAGAGGGCGAACACAAGGTTCGCCCCTACATTGGTTTCGGACATTGGTTGGATTTCGGTATTTTTTCGAGGCAACATTTTCCCCTAACTTGTACATACGCCCTTTAATACCTTAAAATTGAAATATATTCAACAAGAATGAATACTTAAGTCAATAGCTTGATGTAAATGGATGAAACAGATAACGCATCGAAAAAGTGCTGAAATAAGGAGAACCCCTATGACAAAAGATACCATTAAAGATATTTCGCAATATTTAACATTTTCTCTGGCAGATGAAATTTTTGCCATTGATGTATTCCAGGTACGCGAGGTACTGGATATGGCAGAGATAACAAAAGTACCGCAATCACCAGAGTTCATGCGTGGAGTGATCAATGTTCGCGGAAGTGTCGTACCTGTAGTGGATTTACGCCTGAAATTCGGCCTGGAACAAATTAATACAACGCGAGATACCAGAATTATTGTGATGGAATTACAATTGGATGATGATATTGCTGTGATTGGCTCTATCGCTGATTCTGTTAAAGAAGTGATTGAATTGTCTGCGTCACAGATTGAAAATCCACCAAAACTTGGTAAAAAATGGCGCTCCGAGGTGATTAGAGGCGTTGGAAAGCGAGATGATAAATTTATTTTAATTTTAGATGTCAATCTTGTCTTTTCAAGCGATGAACTTGTGACCATGATCACTGAATCATAAATATGAGGTTAATCATGAATTGTGAACTTAATACCATAAACAATCAGGCAGTTATTACAATCATTGGTGAAATACCGCTCTTGATGGCCACAGAAATCAAGGCACTATTGGACCAGGCGATGACATCTGCAAATGTTATCATAATTCAAATTAAGGATATGTCTTATGTTGATCTATCTTTTTTACAGTTGATTTATGCGGCTCAAAAAAAATGCCTGGCAAACAATAAACATATTGTTTTTCATGCTTCCTGTGTTGAACAGTTAAAACAATATGTTCAGGAAGCCGGTTTTTCCCATGCAATTACGATTAAGGAATAATTTAAGGAGGGGGCATGGATAATGTCAGCAATTCCTATAAAGAAGAAACATACGAACTGCTAAGCGAACTGGAAGCCGCATTATTGGAACTCGAAAAAAGTCCCGATGAAATGCCGCTTGTAGAACGTGCGTTTCGTGCAATGCACACTGTTAAAGGATCCAGTTCAATGTTTGGTTTTCAGCATATTGCGGACTTTACACATGAAATTGAAACTGTGTTTGATTTGATTCGAGAAGGCCATATTCCAGTAACCAATGAGTTAATCAATATTACATTGAAATCCAGAGATGAAATATTTGATATGCTGGAAATATCTGACTTTGATGACTATACGTCTGATCAAAAAACCTTGCTCGACCATTTCAAGTCTTTGATTCCTGAAGATTTGGATAGAAACAACGATGACAACGCTGACACAGCGGATGATATTGATATTGATATTGATCTTGATCTTGCACCTGATACCCAGGCAAGGGATACATCATCCACACGATCACCTGAGCAGCTTACCTATCGCATCCGATTTAAGCCCAATGCAAACTTATTAAAGCAAAGTATCAATCCAATCGCTTTTTTAAATGAAGTCAGAGAGTTGGGTGATTGCACTGTTGTGGCGCAAACCCATCAAATTCCATCCTTTGATTCAATTGATCCTGAACAATGCTACACATTCTGGGATATTATTCTAACAACCAATCAAGGTGAGGATGAAATTAAAGATATTTTTCTCCTGGTTGATCAGCAAAGCAAGGTGACTGTTCATATAATTGATGAAGGCGAATTGGATGACACCGAAGGGTATAAAAAGGTTGGCGAAATCCTCACTGAACGTCAGGATATTTCAAAGGAAGAACTGGAAAATGTTCTCAACAGTCAAAAACGAATCGGTCAAATGCTTTTGGACAATAAAATTGTGGATCAAGGCATTGTAACATCTGCACTGGCCGAACAAAAACATGTAAAAGAAAAACGTCAAAAGCGTACTGAAGCAGCTTCAATGAGCAGCATTCGTGTTGCTGCAGATAAACTGGATATGCTGGTGGATCTGGTGGGTGAGCTGGTGACTGTTCAGGCACGACTGACTCAAGAAGCAACCTACCAGAAAAAAGCTGAGTTGATTTCTATTTCCGAAGAAGTGGAGCGTCTGACATCTGAACTGAGAGATAACACCATGAGTATCCGAATGCTTCCCATTGGTTCAACATTCAATAAATTCAAACGATTGGTTCGAGATCTGTCCACCGAGCTGGGAAAAAAGGTACTCATAAAAACCGATGGCGGGGATACTGAGCTGGATAAAACTGTGATTGAAAAACTCAATGATCCCCTGGTGCATATTATTCGAAATGCCATTGATCATGGGGTTGAAACTCCGGATGTTCGGCGTGAGAATGAAAAAAATGAAGAAGGCATTGTTCATCTTTCAGCCATTCATTCGGGTTCCAATGTGTTGATTCAAATTAAAGATGATGGCGCCGGGCTGGATCCCCAAAAAATCCGCAATAAAGCCATTGAACGTAACCTGTTACAGGCTGATGAAGAAAAATCTGACAAAGATCTATTTATGCTGATATTTGAACCCGGCTTTTCCACTGCTGAAGAAGTTTCAGGTGTTTCCGGTCGCGGTGTGGGTATGGATGTTGTCAAAAGAAGTATCGAAACCTTGCGCGGCAGTATTGATATTGACAGCCAGCCAGGCATTGGCACGACAATCACTTTAAAACTGCCTTTGACCCTGGCAATTATAGAAGGTTTACTCGTTAAAATTGCGGATGGCTTTTTTGTTGTGCCCCTTTTGGCCATTGAAGAATGTGTCGAGCTGCCACCTGAAACACTCAATCGCGTCAAGCAACAAAACATGATGAATCTTCGTGATGAAATTGTCCCATTTTTAAACCTGCGAGAATTGTTTCTGATCAAGGGAGATCCACCCCCCATCGAACAGATTGTTATTACAGAAGCCAAAGGAGATCATGTGGCCTTTGGGGTAGATCATGTGGTGGGCCAGATTCAAACAGTTATAAAATCCCTGGGAAAAATGTACAGAGATGTTGAAGGCATCTCTGGTGCGACGATCCTGGGTGATGGCACGGTTGCACTGATACTTGATGTTGTCCAACTGGTGCAAACCGCTGAAAAACTTGAATTGGGACGTCTCAATTAATTATCAATAATAAACATGCGATACCGCATGTGCAGTAAACAATTGTTCATAAAAAATTAAAAAAAAATGGAGGAAAAAATGGTCAAACTAAAGGACATTAAAATGAAACCCAAGCTTATCTCGTTATTTCTGATAATCGGCCTGATACCTATTATTCTGGTAGGCTTTTGGAGTGCAAGAATTGCAACAGAAAATCTTATGAAAAAATCATATGATCAACTGATTGCCATGCGAGAAATCAAAAAATCGGCAATTACAAATTATTTTGAGGAACGAAAAAGCGATATGAGCGTTGCCCTGGATACAGTCCAATCGTTGAAAAATGCGGCACTCAAACAGCTTCAAACCAGTCAGGAACTTAAAAAAGCACAACTTGAAAAAATATTCAGTACCATCAGAAATGATATTGAGGTCTTATCCCACAGTGAAGATGTATTGAAATTATATGCAGCACTTAAGACATACCACGATGAAATGAAAGTGACCAAAAGTCAACCATTTCCAACAAATACTGAAAGATACGAACAAATCTATGAGCATTTAACCGCATACCTGGGACAGTATGTCAAAATATATGGTTATTATGATGCATTTTTAATCTGCGCGCCACATGGTCATGTCATGTTTACTGCGGCTAAAGAAAAGGATTTGGGGACCAATCTTAAATTTGGCCCTTATAAAGATTCCTCTCTTGCTAAGTTATGGGAAGAAATACGCGAAACCAAATCAAGTGTGATCAAAGATTTCGAACCCTACGCCGCCAGTAATGGCCAACAATCATCATTTATCGGAAGCCCAATATACAACGAATCAGGCGAAATGATTGGACTGATTGCATTACAATTACCAACAGACCCTATCAATTCAGTTGCTCAGCGAAGAAATGGCATGGGTAAGACCGGTGAATCATACATTGTTGCCAATCTCAGTAGCACACATCCCTACCGAAGTGATCGCATTGTCAAAAAGGCCAGTATTGGCGATACAGTCAGTCAGTATATTTCTGATACTGTCTTTTCAAGTAATAATGGAAATGCCATTGTAACTGATGAAAAAGGCGAACTGGTTATTCTTTGCTACAATAAACTGGAAATTGAGGGATTGAACTGGACAATTGTGAGTGAAATGTCGGTTGAAGAAGCCATTGTGCCATCAATTCCAGGGGAAAAAATGGACTATTTTGCCAAATATATTGATAAATATGGTTATTATGATTTGTTTTTGATTCATCCTGAAGGTAAAGTGTTTTACACAGTCACCCATGAATCAGACTATGGCACCAATATGATCAGTGGTAAATATGCAGCCTCTGGACTGGGTAAACTGGTACGAGAAGTGTTAAACAGCGGTCAATTTGGTATTGCTGACTTTGCGCCATATGAACCCAGTAACAATGAACCCGCAGGCTTTATTGCCCAACCACTGATTGAAAATAACAAAACAATCATGGTTGTGGCTCTTCAGTTATCCCTTGACGCAATCAATCATATTATGCAAGAGCGTGAAGGTATGGGAAAAACTGGTGAAACCTATCTGGTGGGATCTGATAAATTGATGCGATCCGATTCATTTCTGGACCCCAACAATCATAGTGTCAAAGCTTCTTTTGACCGACCCAACACTGGCAGTGTGAATACCGAGGCTGTCAATGCAGCATTTTCTGGCCAGACAGATCAACGTATCATTTTGGATTATAATGGTAATCCGGTCTTATCAGCGTTTACGTCAATCAAAGTGGGTAAAACCAGATGGGCCATTTTGGCAGAAATTGATGCGTCTGAAGTCAATGCACCTATCAATAATTTGATTTATACCATTGTTGTGATGGGTGGGGTTCTGGCCTTTATTATTGTGCTCATTGCCGTCTTTATTGCACAAGGCATTGCAAAACCCCTGTCAAAAAGTGTTGAACTTGCACGATCAGTTGCAAAGGGCGATTTAAGCGCAAAGATTGATATTAAACAAAAAGATGAGGTGGGCATTCTTGCAGACGCCCTGAGAGATATGATCGAAAATTTGGGCAAGACAGTCAGAATTGCAGAGCAATTATCCAAAGGCAATATCAGTGTCAAACCAGTTGTTTTATCAGAAAAAGATACCCTGGGCCTGGCCCTTAAAAAAATGATTGAAAACCTTCGCAAAACAGTACGTATGGCGGAACAATTGTCAAAAGGCAATCTCACTGTCAGAGCGGTTGTCCTTTCTGAAAAAGATGCTCTGGGGCTTGCGTTGAAACGAATGCTGACCAAACTCAGCAGTGTTGTAGCGAATGTCAAAGATGCCATTTCTCATGTTACGTCTGGTAGTCAGCAACTCAGTTCGGCAGCATCGCAAATGTCACAAGGATCAACAGAACAGGCAGCATCCATTGAAGAAGTATCTTCATCTATGGAAGAAATGACTGCCAATATCAAACAAAATTCAGACAATGCCATGCAAACCGAAAAGATATCATCAAAATCTTCTCAGGATGCTGCAACCGGTGGTGACGCTGTCTCCCAGACAGTGACAGCCATGAAAAATATTGCTGAAAAGATCTCGATTATTGAGGAAATTTCCCGACAGACAGATCTTCTGGCACTCAACGCTGCAATTGAGGCTGCCCGAGCAGGAGAACATGGGAAAGGCTTTGCAGTGGTGGCATCTGAAGTTAGAAAGCTTGCGGAACGAAGTCAAACTGCTGCGGCTGAAATCAGCCAGTTATCGGGCTCCAGTGTTGAAATTGCAGAAAGTGCCGGCAATATGCTCAATCAGATTGTCCCAGATATCCAGCGCACTGCTGAACTGGTCCAGGAAATCAGTGCTGCATCTAATGAACAAACATCTGGTGCAGAACAGATTAATCAATCTATCCAGCAATTGGATAGCGTCCTTCAGCAAAATGCATCCTCATCCGAACAGGTGGCTTCGACATCAGAAGAATTGGCCAGTCAGGCCAATATGCTCCTGGATGCCATTGGCTTTTTTAAATTAAAAACAAAAGATGATTCTGATGATGATATGCCTGAACCTGTTCAGAAAAAACGTGTAGAGATTGTTGCCGATGATGACGATGAAATCAGTGAGGCAGATGAACAGACATTAGATCAGGATGGAATTGATTTGGATATGGCGGAAAATGACGTCAGTGATAGTGAGTTTGAGCGGTATTAGACCATTGTCCCTATGTTACAAGGAGTATAAAAATGAACAAACAAACCCACGAAGAACCCACACAATACTTAACATTTCGTCTTGAGGATGAAATCTTTGCTGTCAATGTCAATCTTGTTCACGAAGTATTGGACTGGACATCAATTACTGTTGTGCCGCGCGCACCGGAGTTTATGCGAGGCGTTATCAATGTGCGCGGCAGTGTCGTACCGGTTGCCGATTTGCGACTCAAATTCGGTATGACTGAAACCCAAAAAAACATTCATACCCGGATCATCGTAATGGAATTGTCTATTGACAATGAATCCACAATACTTGGAATTATGGCTGATGCTGTTAAAGAAGTGATTGAGCTTTCGCCTGAACATATTGAAAATCCTCCCAAAGTCGGTTCCAGATGGCGGACTGAATACATCCTGGGAATTGGTAAGCGTCATGAAAAATTTATTATACTCCTTGATATGGAACGTATTTTTTCGTCAATTGAATCACCATTAATAGACGAAAACCAGACATCAATGGAGGAGAGCCATGCAAAAAGTTAATTGTCAACAATTTTGTGCCACAATGCCAGATATGTATACATTGAATCTTTCAGATACAATGTTTTCCCAGTTTAGTGCCTTTATTTACAAAAATTTGGGAATTCATCTGCCCCAGGCAAAAAAAATTATGCTTCAATACCGGCTGATAAAACGCTTGAAAAAACTCAAACTGCAAAGCTTTGAGGATTATTTCTCCTATCTCACCAGTGCTGATGGTTTAAAAAATGAACTGCCCCGAATGATTAATGTTGTTACAACCAACAAAACAGATTTCTTTCGAGAACCCCATCATTTTCAATACCTCTCTGAGAAAGTACTACCGGATTTTTGCAAAAAGAATACATCCGGGCATTTTAAAATATGGAGTTCCGCCTGTTCCATTGGGGCTGAACCATATACAATGGCAATGGTTTTACAGGAATTTGCCGAAAAAAACAGACGATTTAAGTTCGATATATTCAGCACAGATATTTCGTCAAAAGTATTAACCACTGCCAAAAAAGCCATTTATCATCATGAATTGGCAGAGAATATTCCAATTGCCTTGCGAAAAAAGTACTTGCTTAAAACAAAGGATAATAAACAGCCTGTCCTGGTGCGTATTGTTCCAGAATTACGTCAGAAAGTAACATTTAAACATCTCAATTTGATGCTTCCAAAGTACCCTGTGACTACCCTGATGGATGTTATTTTTTGCAGAAATGTCATTATATATTTTGATCGCAAGACACAAGAGCATGTTGTCAGAACATTAAGCAGCTATCTCAAGCCAGGAGGATACCTTTTTATGGGACATTCAGAAAGTATCAAATTAAAGGATTCTCCATTTGACAGAATGCAGTCAACTATTTATCGAAAGAAAGATGTTACATAAATAAGGAGCAGTCATGAACCCGGCCAATTATTTGAAAACAAAAATTCTCATTGCTGAAGATGCCAGAGCAGTTAGAAATCTCGAAATCAATATGCTTAAAGACATGGGCTATGAGACTATTATTGAAGCTGAAGATGGGCAGGCCGCAATAAACATACTTCAATCCCATACAGATATAGAACTTGTTATCAGTGATTGGAACATGCCCAATAAAACCGGCTTTGATCTACTTGTCTGGATGAGAAATAATGATGCCTGCAAAGATATTCCTTTTATCATGGCAACCGGTCAGGGAGAAAAAAAGAAAGTTCAAAAAGCAAAAGATGCCGGCGCAAATAATTTTGTTACCAAACCTTTCAGCCCTATGGATTTAAAGCAAGTTGTTGAATCCACACTGAAGGTGCTTGATATACAGGACACAACAGTTTTGAAACGTGACCTGAAAAAGACATCATCTGGAAAAACAAAGCTGACAATTGCCCATATCCCCATTACAGATCATGTTGTACTGGGCGCATTAAAACATCTCATTACAACAGGCGATTTTACACCAAAGCATTTTGAGCTGGAAACAAAACGCATGATGCTTTGGAATCCTGTACAGGTCGCACTTGAAAAGGGTGAGGTTGATGGTGTATTTATATTGGCACCCATTGCTATGGATTTGTTCAGTTTTGGGATGCCTATCAAACTGGTATTGCTGGCCCATAAAAATGGGAGTATTTGTGTAAAAAATAAAGGAGAGAATACTTCAATTGCCCATGAAAAAGCATTACACAATTATTTCAATCAGAAAACAGTGTATTTGCCTCATTTGCTATCCATTCATCATGTGCTTTCAACCATGTTTTTTCGAGAACTGGGCTTAAACCCTGGCCTTTCCGACAATCCACAAGCCAATGTGTACTTTGAAGTCATCCCACCCATCAAGATGCCTGATTTTCAAGCAAAAGATAAAGATGTGGGGGGATTCATGGTGGCTGAACCGGTTGGCACAAAAGCGATTGCCACAGGCGTTGGTGACTTAATGTATACTTCGAGCGAACTGTGGCCCAACCATCCTTGCTGTGTAATCGTATTACGTGATGATATTATTGAATTTGATCCCGATGCTGTACAGGAATTTGTTGATATGGCGGTTTTGGCTGGAAAGTTTGTTAGTGAGCATCCTGAACAATCTGCCAAAATTGCGGTTGACTTTTTGGATCCAGACAAAACAATCGGCTTAAAAGCCCCTATCATTGAAAAAGTACTGTCCAGTGAAGACCGCATCATTACTGATGATTTGTATCCCAATATCACTGATCTGAATCATATCCAAACCTACATGCATGAAAACATGGACATGGGGACATTGATTGATATGGAAAAGTTTGTGGATTGCCGGTTTGCAGACATGGCCTACAAGTCAGTAAATATCAAAAAGCGGCCATCAGTATTACCTGATTCCAAAAAATTGCTGTCAACGATCATTCAACGAATCACACCCAAACCAAGATGTCAAACAATTGATACCCCAGAAATACAGGCCAATATCAGCAATATTTTCCTCAATGTTCGTTCATCCCCTTTTAACGCGCCCTGTACCTATCTGGCTTATATGCATGATACTGCTGATGGCTGTCAGATAATCATCTATGAAATAAAAGCCTTTGATATGGCATCCGCACATTACACCCACATTGTCAAAAAATTCATGGCACGTAATTCCAATTGGGCACCCGGCAAACAATTGTTTGACAATCTAAATGCATTCTTTCTGGATAAAAATGCCAATGCAGCAATTACCGGGCTGATTGTTGATTTGAACACTAAGACCCGAACAGCGGAAATCATATCTGCTGCGGCACCGCCGGTGATTTTGTTTCGAAAATATATCCCACAGGCAGTGAATTTAAAAGGCAGGCCCCTGGGGATTGCGCCACAGGTTGTTCTTGACAGGAAAACACTCTCGCTTGATTCGGGGCACCGATTGTTTTTTCATAATCAGGGAATCATTCAACTGGTTCAGAAGTATTCCAGATCGAAAAAAAAGCAGAAACTGCATTATTCCTGGTTGGATGATCTTCTTTTGAAGCATGGGAATGCGCCATTGGATGAAATGATAAATAGTTTGTGGGAAGATTTATTATCTCAATGTCAGAATCGACTGGATGAAGATTTGTTGCTGGTTGGATTAGAGGTCCTATAATATCATGGTGGGTGTATGTCATAGCCGTCAGGCTAAGGCAAACTCCCTCTGATGCTCGTTCCCAGGCTCTGCCTGGGAACGTGTTCTTGGCGGCTCTGCCGCCTGTTCAGTTCGTAGGTGGCAGAGCCACCTCGGAAAACGTTCCCAGGCAGAGCCTGGGAACGAGCATCGGAGCGAGTTTGCCTTAACCTGACGGCTATGGGGTGTATGTACAAGTTAGGGGAAAATGTTGCCTCGAAAAAATACCGAAATCCAACCAATGTCCGAAAACAATGTAGGGGCGAACCTTGTGTTCACCCTCTGAACTAAAACCAAAAACGAACTTATCAAAACATCGCCTTCAAAACCCCTTTATTAAAAATTAAAGACAGCCTAGAAATATAATAACAGATACCTGTTCCATTTCAATTGACATCAATATTATATTTCTGTATTGTTAAAATATATTTAAACGACAAAGATTCCTATGGTCAACTAAAGATGATTTAAATGGCTTACTAAAAATGTCGGGTTTGAGACAATTACCTGACATTGATCAATGACAATCCAAAAGTGTTAAAACGAGGGGGCTGTATCACGATGAAAGTTTATGTATCCATCTTTTTAAGAAGTCTTATTTTTTTTCTCCTGTCATCATCCATGGCACTATGCCATGATATGATTTCCCCAGGCTTATTAAACATTCCAAAGGACCTCTCAGATAAAATTAATTATCTTGAAACCCCAGAAATGACACAATTCGGTGTTCATTCCATTTCTGATGGAAAATTTGTCAGCAGCAGCAAGGATGTGGGTTTTGACCCTCTGGCCATTATCCGAAGATATGCTGTTCTTAAACACCCTGACTTAATTACATTGGATATGTTAAAAAGAACAGGAATATCGTCTCTTGATGATAATAATATTAAAAAATATCAAGCTCTTATTTCAAATCAGCCCCTGATATACTCAAAACATTTTCTTCAATCAATAATTTACTACGCAAATAGTATTAACATGATACAGAGTATTGCTGATAATCATGGAAAAATTGAACCTCCAGGATTCATTGAACTTGACTTAGATACTTCCTATTATTCATTTACAATTATACCTGATGAGGGATACGATGTTGAAGATATTATTGTAGATGGAATATCCAAAGGACCAGCATCGGTTTATACATTATGGCATATTTCAAATTTTCATACGATTGCTGCAAAATTTAAAGAAATTGAGTATTATCCAATCACATCTCAGGCCAGTAGTGGTGGAAGTATTACACCTTGCTGTGAAATACTTATTCCTGAAGGCAAAAATAAAACATTTCGCATCCAGGCTGACATTGGATATGAATTATCGCAACTAAATATTGATAATAAAGCTGTTAAACTCACACAAATGTATACTTTCCAGGATATTCATGCCTCTCATGATATTCAAGCCATTTTTTCACCGGTATTACCTCCTGAACCAGAATTTACAGCTTCACCAGTTTCAGGTGACCATCCATTAGTCGTTGCTTTTGCAAATCAAACGCAACAAAAATCAAATGAATGGCTGTGGGATTTTGGTGATGGATTTCAAAGTCGCCTTAAAAACCCTTCACATACATATGTGGAACCTGGTGATTATACAGTTTGTCTTATAGCTACAGGTCCAGGAGGAACAGCTTCTATTAAAAAGAAACATTTTGTTGTTGTAAATGATGCTGAGTTAGACTTTTCTGCTTCTCCATCAATTGGTAATGCGCCATTAAGTGTAACATTTTCTATACAACTTCCAGAAAGCTCAAACACCTTAATTTGGGATTTTGGTGATGGCTACACCAGCACAGTAAAACAACCAACACATATATATTCAAACGCGGGTTTGTATACTGTTATTGTCGTTCTCTCAAATAATGATTTATCAACCACATTAATTAAAAAAGAATTGATTCAAGTTGATGGTAGAACCATTCAAGGTCGAGTCACCGCTTCTGATACAAATAAAGCCTTACACAACTATTTTGTTGAAGTCTGGAATAAAGGACGATTCATTCAACAAACAACAACAAATTCAGAAGGTTATTATACACATACGAACATTTCTTTATCTGATTCTTTTGTCCTTGCTGTGTTTCCTCCTTTTAATACAACACAGTATTACTATCAATACTATCAAGGCAAGGAATATCCAGAAGATGCGGATTATTTATCAACACTTGATAATGATCTCAGTGGTATTGATATTGTTTTAGAAAAATATAGTGATCTTGGAATTCAAGGATGTATTTTTTCTGATACAATGAATGTTGATAACATTCATGTAAATGCATATTCTCAAAAACTAAATTTTGGCGTGAATGCCTTCTCCGACATCAATGGCTGTTATACGCTCACTGGACTTAAAGAAGCAGATGACTACAGGGTTTATATATTAGACCAACAAACAGGGCAGGAATTTTATCATGTGCAATCAGACAATCAAATGGGCATCCCGAAATATAGTACTTCACATTGGGATTTGGCATCAAAGGTAATACCTTCGTCTCCCAATCTGACTCAAATCAATATATTAGCAAATACAGACAAAGGAGTTATTGGAGGGACTGTTTATATTGATCATCATCCTGTTAAAGATGTTTGGGTTTATGCACATTCATCAGCTCTGGATGTGGGGAATGGGGCTTTAACTGATAGTTCAGGACATTATACCATTTCATCTCTTACCGAAGTTAGCGAAACAGACTCTTATACAATGGGGTATAAAGTTTCTATTTATAGTGGTCAAGCCATTATCAACAATCAAACCATCAAATATATTGATCTTGTTTATGATTCAGGAACTTTAGTAAAAACCAATCAGACAAATATCAATTTTCAATTAATCACAAAAACGTCAATTTCTGGAACAGTGAGAAACAAATATGGCCAACCTGTACCCTATGTAAATATTGTTGTCAGCTCATTATCAACGCCTGTACAAGCAACAGGTACAACTGATAATAATGGTTCCTATACAATTTCTACTTTAGAGCCTCTAAATGATTACATTGTTGCTGCGATTCCAATTTTGTATCCCATACAATATTATAATCAAAAATCAGATGCCAACAATGCTCAGACAGTAGATCTAAGCAAAGGAAATGTTGATGCTATTGACTTTATCCTTGATGAAGGTGCTGTTGTTCAGGGTGCTGTATATATTGATAATATTGATCATCCAGCACCTGAAGGTTTATGGGTCAATATCTGGTCAAAGATTACCCAAACTGGTGGTGATGTGCTTACTGATTCAAAAGGTCGCTACCTGATAACCGGGCTTCAAATAGATGCCAGTGACTATATGATTTCAATAAGAAATTCCAATTATATACCCGCTTTTTATCAAGATAATCACGATGACAATATTTTTAATGATACTGTCTATTCTTATTCCCTTTCAAAAGGTGTTGCACCAACAGCAATTTATGAATCTAAAGAGAGGAATCTAATCCTTATCTCAGGACATACCATTTGCGGAATGATTCTATACAATGGCTCCCTGCTATCAGGAGTAAGGGTCGAGGCCTGGTCTGAATCAACTGGAGGATTTGGATCGGATGTGTCTTCATCAGACTTGATTGATGGTTACAATTATCGAATAACAAATCTTCCACCTGCTTTATATCAAGTGCAAATATATCCTGAAAATTTTGCAGAACAATCACATCAAATCTTGATTGATGAATATAAAACAAATGAGCTTTATTTTATCATCAATCATATTGAAAACTACATAACTGGCAATATTTATGGGCTTGAATCTGGCAAACAAATCCATCTATCTGCATTTGCACAATCCATCAATCATTATAAAGTCATTCAATTGAAAGGCACAGGAGAACCTTTGCAATATACAATTTCCGATTTAAAACCGGCAAATGATTATGTGGTAGAGCTTTACTCATCAGATTATTCCTACCAAGCCTATGATCATCAAACTGATAAATTACAGGCTGACCGCATTGTTCTGGAGGAACATGTTTCGGGTATAGATTTTACACTTCAATCTTATACAGCTACGATTTCAGGTCATCTGACATTCCCAGAAAATGCGTTATCAGGTGAAGTTGTCTGGATTGATGCATTCTCACAATCCACTGCTTCAGGTAATGGTGTGCGGATTGCTTATCAGAACGAGCGAACTGTGCCTTATAAGATACAAGGTCTGGCCAAAGCGAAAGATTATATTCTAAATGCCTGGTCAACAACTTACAAAGAGCAGTATTTTGATAATCAGTTTAATCGTATTGATGCGACTTATGTGGATACATCCGATAATTTACCTGACACATCAGTTAATTTTACTTTTCAATATGGTGCCAGCGTTAGTGGCGTTATTTATTGTAATAATCAACCCATTTCAGGCATTCACGTTCAAGCAAGATCTGATGAAACCAATTCTTGGGGAGCTGCTAATTCAAAAGATGATGGATCGTACACGATTAAAGGTTTAATGAAGGCCAGTGATTTTATCCTTGATGCCAGAAAACATGGTCTTGCCCCATTTTACTATCATGAAATCAAAACAACACGTTCCAGTAACTTAAGTTCTTTTGTAAGCACAAATATAAATACTCATGTCACAGGGATTGATATCTATTTAAGTGATTACGATACCATGATTGGAACTGTGCATAGTACTGATGGAAAACCGCTCCAAAATATTTGGGTTAATGCCATGTCTGAACAGCACAAAACAGGATTCGGTGCCTATACATCTGAAGATGGTCGCTTTGAGCTTGTTGACCTACCATATGCTCTTGATTATAAAGTATCAGCTACCTCACATAATTTATTGCCATATATTTCTCAGGAAAAAATAAATATCGCAAGCAATAGCCAAAGTGTACATTTTATTCTACAGAAAGGCTTCCGCATTTATGGAACAATTAAAAATATTGATGGTGAAGAAATTTCTAATGTTGATGTTGAGCTGCATTCACACTTAAATAATTATTATGGCATAATAAAAACAGATAAAAATGGCATGTTTCAAATTTCTGGTATACTGCCTGGAGATGATTATAACCTTGCGGCTATCCCTCCAGAAAGTGCATCCTGTATTTCTTTTTCTGAATCAGGAATCGTTATCGATAAAGATATTGAAAAAAATATTGTGTTAAAAATAGGGACAGGAAAAATTAGCGGATATATTTATAAAGATAATCGAACAACTCCTTTGGTTGATGTTTCAATTTCTTTGTTTTCTCAAAATACAAAGTATTCAGCCATTACTTTTTCAATGTCCAATGGTTACTATGAATTTGTTAACATTCCAACATCCAATGATTACAACATAGAAGCATCGTCTGCTTTATATGTTGATGAAGTTAAGACAAATCAATCCTCTGATTCAACGATCAATTTTTATTTATCCACTGGAATGTCTATATCAGGTTTTGTAAGGGATGAAACTGGTACACCGCTTTCAAATGTTAGAGTTGAAGTGTCATCTGATTCAATTCAGGCCTTAGAAATTGGATCTACAGATAATAATGGTAACTATATAATTAATGGTTTGGCTATTGTTAATCAGCAAGCCTCTCTTGTGTCAGACTATATTGTAAAAATCTATCCGAACGATTATCCTGTACAGTTAAAAGCCCAAAAACATGCAGGGGATATTGTAAATTTTATTTGCTCACAAAGATCATATAATGAACTGTCTGGAACTGTTAAGAATTCATTAGGGCAACCCTATCCTGCTGACCAAACAATTATTGTTCGATTATTTAATGCGGAAAATGGCGTTTATATGGAAAAAATGGCAGCGAATGATCAAGGAGAATTTAAATATAAAGGATTAAATCCTGATGATCAATATCTGATTAAATTTAGTATATTAAAAAATGGACTTATTGAACGATCTCAATGGTCTGGAGAAGCTGATATTGGTGTTGATGATAAAGCATTCGCAAAAACTTATCAAACAGGTGATATTGTTCATTTCATGTTTAAGAATTAAGATGAATATCAATACAGGAGATAGAGTCATGAGAATAAAAAATCTGGTACTTTTAATTGTACTTGTTTTAATGGCAAACACGGCCTATTCAGAAATTTCTGAACAAATGTTTTTTAGGAGTACTCTGTTAGACACAAATAAATCTGCTGTGGCAGATGGTGTTTACACAGTTACTTTTAGTTTATGGAATGGCGATAATGAATCCTATAATAAGTTATGGGAAGAACAGCACAATGTTGAGGTGAAAGATGGTATCTATGCTGTTTCTCTGGGCTCTGTGGTTTTATTTAAAGACCCGGATTCTGATGGCGACCAAAAGGACGCCCTTTCTTTTTCAATACCATACTTTTTGGGGATTCAGATTGAAAACAATGATTATATGAAAGTCAATGGTAAATTCCCTGCTTTAAGCGCAGCGGCATGTGCGTTTCGATCAAAAACATCTTCTGGAAAGATAATTAAAGAAATCAATACAGATTATTCACTATCTGAAAATGATGATATTCTTTTCGTATCTGAAAATGCCATACTTACGCTTCCATCTGCTGAAGGAATTCGAGGACGTGTGTTTACAATTAAAAATGTAAACCCTTTAAATCTCGTATCCATTACAACGATTAATCAGGAAACTATAGACCAGGTCAATTATGATATAACAGTTGGTGCTGCTCCTTTTATGTTAACTTCAGACAAAAATGAAATAACAATTATCAGCGATGGTACAAACTGGATAATGTTAGGTTTTGTAAATATTCAAAACTATTATAAAATTTCAGAGATTGATCGTCAGATGTCAGAAAAAGCGGATACATCAAATGTGTATTTAAAGGAAACCATTGATGAAAAACTTTCAAATAAAGCTGATATGTCATCTCTGGATTTAAAAGCTGATATTTCAGATGTCTACACAAAAGATAAAATAGATACCTTTATGGCTGAGGCAGCAAATATAACCACTCTTTCACTGAAAGCTGATAAGGCAGATATTTATACAAAAGATCAGCTATATACTAAAAAAGATATAGATACGCAAATGTCGGATAAAGCAAGTAATGCAGCAGTTGCTCTGAAAGCAGATAAGGCAGATGTTTACACAAAAAGTCAACTTTATACAAAGTCTGAAATAGATACACAAATGTCTGATAAAGCAAATAATGCTTCGGTTGCCTTAAAAGCAAATAGTGCAGATATTTATTTAAAATCAGAAATAGATACACAAATGTCGGATAAAGCAAGTAATGCCTCGGTTGACTTGAAAGCAGATAAGGCAGATGTTTACACAACATCTCAACTGTATACAAAATCAGAAATAGATACACAAATGTCAGACAAGGCAAGTAATGCCTCGGTTGAATTGAAAGCAGATAATGCAGATGTTTACACAATAAGTCAACTGTATACAAAATCAGAAATAGATACACAAATGTCAGACAAAGCAAGCAACACATCTGTAGCCTTAAAAGCTAATAGTGCAGATGTTTATGTAAAATCAGAAATTGATACACAAATGTCGGATAAAGCAAGTAATGCTTCGGTTGAATTGAAAGCAGATAATGCAGATGTTTACACAATAAGTCAACTGTATACAAAATCAGAAATAGATACACAAATGTCAGACAAAGCAAGCAACGCATCTGTCGCCTTAAAAGCTAATAGTGCAGATGTTTATGTAAAATCAGAAATAGATACACAAATGTCGAATAAAGCAACTAATGCCTCGGTTGCTCTCAAGGCCGATAAGACAGATGTCTACTTAACAAATCAGCTTTATACAAAATCAGAAATAGATACACAAATGTCGGACAAAGCAACTAATGCCTCGGTTGCTCTCAAGGCCGATAAGACAGATGTCTACTTAACAAATCAGCTTTATACAAAATCAGAAATAGATACACAAATGTCAGACAAAGCAAGCAACGCATCTGTAGCCTTAAAAGCTAATAGTGCAGATGTTTATGCAAAATCAGAAATAGATACACAAATGTCAGACAAAGCAACTAATGCCTCGGTTGCTCTCAAGGCCGATAAGACAGATGTCTACTTAACAAATCAGCTTTATACAAAATCAGAAATAGATACACAAATGTCGGATAAAGCAAGTAATGCTTCGGTTGAATTAAAAGCAGATAAGGCAGATGTTTACACAATTAGTTATCTTTATACAAAGTCAGAAATAGATACACAAATGTCGGATAAAGCAACTAATGCCTCGGTTGAATTGAAAGCAGATATGGCAGATGTTTACACAACATCTCAACTTTATACAAAATCAGAAATAGATACGCAAATGTCAGACAAGGCAAGCAATGCATCAGTGGCCTTAAAAGCAAATAGTGCAGATATTTATGTAAAATCGGAAATAGATACGCAAATGTCAGACAAGGCAAGCAATGCATCAGTGGCCTTAAAAGCGAATAGTTCAGATGTCTACACAACAGCTCAACTTTATACAAAATCAGAAATAGATATACAAATGTCGGACAAAGCAAGCACTGCTTCGGTTGAATTGAAAGCAGATAATGCAGATGTTTACACAATAAGTCAACTGTATACAAAATCAGAAATAGATACACAAATGTCAGACAAAGCAAGCAACGCATCTGTAGCCTTAAAAGCTAATAGTGCAGATGTTTATACAAAATCAGAAATAGATACGCAAATGTCAGACAAGGCAAGCAATGCATCAGTGACCTTAAAAGCGAATAGTTCAGATGTCTACACAACAGCTCAACTTTATACAAAATCGGAAATAGATACACAAATGTCGGACAAAGCAAGTAATGCTTCGGTTGAATTGAAAGCAGATAATGCGGATGTTTACACAATAAGTCAACTGTATACAAAATCAGAAATAGATACGCAAATGTCAGACAAGGCAAGCAATGCATCAGTGGCCTTAAAAGCGAATAGTTCAGATGTCTACACAACAGCTCAACTTTATACAAAATCGGAAATAGATACACAAATGTCGGACAAAGCAAGTACTGCTTCGGTTGAATTGAAAGCAGATAATGCGGATGTTTACACAATAAGTCAACTGTATACAAAATCAGAAATAGATACACAAATGTCAGACAAAGCAAGCAACGCATCTGTAGCCTTAAAAGCTAATAGTGCAGATGTTTATACAAAATCAGAAATAGATACGCAAATGTCAGACAAGGCAAGCAATGCATCAGTGACCTTAAAAGCGAATAGTTCAGATGTCTACACAACAGCTCAACTTTATACAAAATCGGAAATAGATACACAAATGTCGGACAAAGCAAGTAATGCTTCGGTTGAATTGAAAGCAGATAATGCGGATGTTTACACAATAAGTCAACTTTATACAAAATCAGAAATTGATATACAAATGTCGGACAAAGCAAGTAATGCTTCGGTTGAATTGAAAGCAGATAATGCAGATGTTTACACAATAAGTCAACTGTATACAAAATCAGAAATAGATACACAAATGTCAGACAAGGCAAGCAACGCATCTGTAGCCTTAAAAGCTAATAGTGCAGATGTTTATACAAAATCAGAAATAGATATACAAATGTCGGATAAAGCAAGTAATGCCTCGGTTGAATTGAAAGCAGATAAGGCAGATGTTTATACAAAATCAGAAATAGATACGCAAATGTCAGACAAGGCAAGCAATGCATCGGTAGCATTAAAAGCAAATAGTGCAGATATTTATGTAAAATCGGAAATAGATACGCAAATGTCAGACAAGGCAAGCAATGCATCTGTGGCCTTAAAAGCGAATAGTTCAGATGTCTACACAACAGCTCAGCTTTATACAAAACCGGAAATAGATACACAAATGTCGGACAAAGCAAGTAATGCTTCGGTTGAATTGAAAGCAGATAATGCAGATGTTTACACAATAAGTCAACTTTATACAAAATCAGAAATAGATATACAAATGTCAGACAAGGCAAGCAATGCATCAGTGGCCTTAAAAGCGAATAGTTCAGATGTCTACACAACAGCTCAACTTTATACAAAATCGGAAATAGATACACAAATGTCAGACAAAGCAAGCAATTCATCTGTCGCCTTAAAAGCTAATAGTACAGATGTTTATACAAAATCAGAAATAGATACGCAAATGTCAGACAAGGCAAGCAATGCATCAGTGGCCTTAAAAGCGAATAGTTCAGATGTCTACACAACAGCTCAACTTTATACAAAATCGGAAATAGATACACAAATGTCAGACAAAGCAAGCAATGCATCTGTAGCCTTAAAAGCTAATAGTGCAGATGTTTATACAAAATCAGAAATAGATACACAAATGTCGGATAAAGCAAGTAATGCTTCGGTTGCACTGAAAGCTGACAAAGCAGAGGTCTACACAATCAATCAACTTTACACAAAAACAGAAATTGATTCTCAAATGGCTGACAAAGCAAGTACTTCTTCAGTTGCTCTAAAGGCAGACAGTGCAGATGTTTATACAATTTCCTACATTGATTCTCAGTTACAGGCCAAAGCAAATGCAACAGAATATACTGCCGCAATTGCATTAAAAGCCAATATTAGCGATATTTATACAAAAAATCAGATAGATACAGCCATTACAACAAATTCATTAACAGTCAATAATACCACTGATTTGACTGGCGACGTAAAAATTTACGATCGTTTAATTTTTGCCAATAATGTAAATGCTATCTCTCAAACAACTTTAAGTGCTGCCTCTCAATCAAGCCCAAGATCTGTTACTTTTCCAGATACATCTGGTACTGTTGTTATTACATCAAATAATGATGGAAAAATTACAACGACAACAATCGCCAATGGAAGTGTGACAAGTCCAAAAATGAAAACAATTTTGTGGAATCTTTCATCAAATACAGCTCTGGATTCATCCTATCAAGGAGTAATTCTTGCTTCTGGTAATACAACCTTAACATTGCCAGATCCATCAAGCTTAACAGGGATAAGTTATACCATTAAAAAAATTGATACCACCTCTGATTCTATTACCATTATTGGTACAATTGATGGCACCATTGATCCACAATTGTTATATCCATACGCATTTATGACCATTGTAAGCAGTGGGTCTACCTGGTACAAAATTGCTGAATATATGACAGCACAAGATGTTGTATCTCCATCAGCAGGAGATAGCGGTCAACTATCCATTAGCAATGAACAGGGGATAACTGTAACTGTCAACTGGACTGCTGCAATTGATGATATGACACAACAAACTGAAATTCAGTATATTGTCTGTTTTGCCACAAATAGTTCAGATATCGACACCATCATTGAATGCGAAAACAACAGTTATGATGATTACACTTCAGCAATAACCAGTAAAGCAATTACTGGCTTGAGTAGTGGAACAACATATTACTTTAATGTTCTTGCAAAAGACAGATCAGGTAATAAAACATTATTTTCTCTAACATCTGTTACCCCAGAATCCACACCACCAACAGTGGGCGGAAGTGGTGATATTTATTCCTCTACAGTAACAGCAAATAGTGTAACTCTTACATGGGTTGCAGCATCAGATGCAGTTACCTTAAGTTCAAATCTTCAATACCAGGTTTATTCCAGTACAACGTCACTTCCAAACACAGTTGAAACCTGGGAAGGAAATGCAACGACTTATGGTGGTTGGATAAGAAACACAGATACTGTTACTATTACAGATCTAAATGAATATACACAATATATTTTCAACGTTATTGTACAGGATGAAGCCCAAAATAAATCGATTTACAATCCAATTTCTTTATATACATTAGATAACGACCCTGTTGTTGGCAATAGTGGAACGATTAATTCATCGAATATAACATCAAACAGTGTTGAACTGTCCTGGAGTCTGGCATCAGATACCATTACGTCACCTGCTAATCTCCAATATATGGTTTACTCAAGCACAAGCAGTTTGCCAGACACAGTTGTGGCCTGGGAATCAAACGCCACAGCTTATGGTGGATGGCGAACAAACACAGATACAGTCGTTGTTTCAGGCTTATCTGAGTATACAGATTATAGCTTTAATGTTATTGTAAAAGACGAAGCCTCAAACAAAGTCATTTATGCCATTACCTCTATCAAAACATTAGATGCAACACCTCCGACTGTTGGAAATAGCGGCACATTGAATACATCAGATGTAACATCAGATAGTATTTCATTTGTATGGACACAAGCAACAGATTCTGCATCTTTGACATCAAATCTTCAATATCAGGTTTATACTAGCACAACCCCTCTGGCTGACACTGTATCAGCCTGGGAAAATAACGCCACTGCATATGGAAGTCTGTTAACCAGTGTGGACAATGTGACGATTTCTGGGTTATCTGCAAATACTCCTTATTATTATAATGTTATTGTTCAGGATGAGGCATCAAATAAATCTGTTTATTTGAGCTATTCAGCAACAACCTTGAAAGAACCCCTGTGCACCAACTGTTATCCATCATCAAGTGATTCCCAATATGCTGCCTTTGAATATAATGGCAATATTTACATGAGAATCTATGAATCCAGTTCAAAACTATTTAAAGTAAAACCAGATGGTACAGTTGATACAACCTTTGGAACAGGCGGAAGGTTATCCTTTCCTTCTAATACAAATGCCATGTACTTTAGAGAATGTGGAAGCAAGGTATTTGGTTTAGCCTGGAATTCGAGTGCTTCACGTTATCAAATTTATAAATTTGATGATTCTGGTAGTGGATCATTGAATTTGGTCGCAACAAACAATACCATTACATCATCTGGAAATGGACCTCAGGAACTTAGCTATATTGATGGTTACCTCTATGTTGCTTTTATTGATAATGGCTCGCCATCAACAGGTACTGGTATTATGAAATTCAACACAAGTACAGAGACCATAGATATTGATATTAAAGTTTATGATAGTGGCACTCAAGTATATTATATCATGCAGGATTCTGGCGGGCAATTATGGATTAAAAAAGGAAGTCAACTGGTCAAGGTTGATAGTTCATTAAATGTTGTTGCTGGAGATGAAAAGAATATCTCTTTGTCTCGCTTTTACAGAATCGAATCTCCAGATGAAATGCTTTATGTCACTTATGGAGGAAATGATACTGCACTGGTTTATTATGGCTCAGTTGATGATTTCCTTACTGATGCTTCTGATGGAACAATTGATGGACCCAATACAAATTCAATTACTGTTCATAATGGAGAAGGCAAATCGCCAACACCTTATGGCGCTCGCGTTGCAGGTGATAACGTCATTATTTATAATTACTTTTCAACAGGTGGCACGCCTGCATACAAACATTATATTGGTGCATATGAATTATCAACCAATACACCATTATCTGCTTTTAATTCAGGCTCTCCATTACTGCTAAATGATACCTATTTCAATAACTATTATCATCGCGCTTATGTACACATTTTTAAAGCTTTAGGGTCTCTTTGCTATGCTTATCGCGGATCAAATGGCGACATTGTTTTTGATATGATCGACTTAACTGCACCCATTGCTGGAGATAGTGGAATGGTTAATGTATCGGGTATGACCTCAGATAGTGTCTCACTCACCTGGACTGTTGCATCAGATGGTATCTCAATAACTGATAATCTTCAATATCAAGTATATTCCACAACATTGTCTCTCAGCAATACAATTGATGATTGGGAAAATAACGCAACTGCCTTTGGTGGATGGCGAACAAACACTGATACAGTTACGATTACTGGTTTATCAGAAAACTCAACCTATACATTTAATGTGATTGTACAGGATGAGCTTTCAAATAAAACCATATATAATGGTATATCAGTAACAATTGATCTTACCGCACCAACAGTCGGCGGCGGGGGAACACTGTATACATCAAGTGTCACCTCAAATAGTTTAGAACTATCATGGACACCAGCTACAGACGTTGTCTCCTTAAGTTCAAACTTAGAATATATCGTATATAGCAGTACAACCAGTTTAGCTGATACAGTAGCAGCCTGGGAAGGAAACGCCACTGCATATAGTGGATGGATTGCCAACACAGATACTGTCGTTGTTTCTGGATTATCTGATAGTACATTGTATACATTTAATGTCATTGTACAGGATGAAGCAAATAATAAAGCCATATACACCAGTATTCCTGTCAGAACATTGGATGGTACATCACCAACAGTAGGAGATAGCGGAACGATCAATACATCAAATTTAGCCTCAGATAGCGTGACACTCACCTGGACAGAAGCAACAGATACGATATCATCCGATCTGCAATATATGGTTTACTCAAGCACCACCAGCCTTGCAAACACAGTAGCGGCCTGGGAAGGAAGTGCTACAGCAATTGGAGGATGGTTAACCAATACTGATACTGTCAATATAACTGGCTTATCAGAATATACCTCATATAGCTTTGCTGTTATTGTAAAAGATGAGGCTGGCAATAAGGCCATTTACACTGTTTCAACTATTATAACTTTAGATGTTACGCCACCAACTGTCGGATATAATGGATATATATATACGCCAGTAATTACATCAGATAGTATTTCTCTGACATGGGTAGTTGCATCAGATACAGCAACCTTAGCCTCGAATCTTCAGTATCAGGTTTATACAAGCCTGACCATGTTGTCAGATACAGTTGCAGAATGGGAAGCAAATGCGACGCCTTATGGTAGCTGGACGCCTAATATTGACAGTATCACTGTTTCTGGATTAACATCTGAAACAGAGTATTATTTTAATGTCATTGTTAGAGATGACTCTGAAAATAAAGCTATTTATCAGAAAATGTATGGTACGACATTGGTAAAACCACTTTGTACCAACTGTTATCCATCATCTAAGGATTCTCAATATGCAGCATTTGAATATAATGGCAATATGTACATGAGAATCTATGAATCCAGCAGTAAATTATTTAAAATAAAGCCAGATGGAACAGTGGATGAAACCTTTGGTTCAGGCGGTAGACTGTTTTTTCCTTCTAATACAAGTACCATGTACTTTAGAGAATGCGGTAGCAAAGTATTTGGCTTAGCCTGGAATTCAAGTGTATCAAGGTATCAAATCTATAAATTTGACGATTCTGGTAGTGGATCTTTAAATTTAGTAGCAACCAATAATACCATTACAGCCTCAGGAAATGGACCTCATGAACTTAGCTATATTGATGGTTACCTCTATGTTGCTTTTATTGATAATGGGTCACCATCGACTGGAACGGGTATTATGAAATTCAACACAAGTACAGAGACCATAGATATTGATATTAAAATTTATGATAGTGGCACTCAAGTATATTATATCATGCAGGATTCTGGTGGGCAGTTATGGATTAAAAAAGGAAGTCAACTGGTCAAGGTTGATAGTTCTTTAAATGTTGTTGCTGGAGATGAAAAGAATATTTCACTGTCTCGCTTTTACAGAATCGAATCACCAGATGAAATGCTTTATGTAGCAGGTTCAGCAGTTGATACTGCATTGGTCTATTCTGGAACAGTTGATGATTTTCTTGTGGATGCAACTGATGGTAGCATAGATGGACCCAATACCTATCAAATAACTGTTCATAATGGAGAGGGAAAGTATCCAACACCTTATGGCGCACGTGTCGTTGGTGATACACTTCTCATATACAATTATTTCTCAACAGGTAGCACGCCAGCTTATAGGCATTATATTGGTATGTATGATCTGCCAACCAATACAGCTATAACAAATTTTAATTATGGCATGCCGCTATCATTAAATGAAACCTATTTTAATAACTATTATCATCGCGGTTATGTACATATTTTTAAAGCATTGGGCTACCTCTGTTTAAGTTATAGGGGAGAAAATGGAGATATTGTTTTTGAAAAATACGAAACAACACCGCCAACTATTCCTGCTGATTCAACTGTTTATACATCAAATGTTACAACTACCAGCGTAACACTTAGCTGGACAGCTGCTTCAGATTCAGTTACCCAATCTTCGAATTTACAATATCAGGCCTATGCCAGCACAACACCCATTGCAGACACAGCTAATGATTGGAGCATGGGGGCAACAATTTATAGCGGATGGTATGCAAATACAAATACTGTCACTTTGAATGGTTTATCTAATGATACAACTTATTATTTTAATGTCATTGTAAAAGATGAAGCTAACAATCAATCGGTTTACACAAGTTCCTCTGCACAAACCTTATTTGAACCCCTTG